>VFSW01014475.1_pt1 | contig 10899 bp, 7 predicted proteins | sample 5358111 | NCBI WGS metagenome assembly VFSW01 (sample SAMN11554181, study PRJNA540505) | mine drainage metagenome | isolation source: sediment from site ElyBrook_90M | place: USA: Ely Copper Mine, Vershire, VT | collected 2017
TACTCTCTCTCCTTGGGTAAAGTATGGCTCAACACACAAGATTTAAGACACTCCCGCTGGCTCGCGACGCGTCCGTTCCTCACCGACGGCGGCTACACGATCGCCGACATGAGTGTCTTTGCGTACGTCAGCCGCGCCGAGGAGGCGGGTCTGTCGTTTACTCCGCTACCCGCCGTCGCGGCTTGGCTCGGGCGCGTCCGCGCACAACCGGGGTTCCTCGACGTGGTGTACCCGTATTCCCTCGATCCGCGCTCCGAGTCCGAGCTGCCTTGAGGCGGCCACCGCGGCGGACTGCGGCTCGGTTTCCTCCCGAATGCTGCTCAGCGTTATGTTTCAGTGACCGAATCGTACGCGCGATGACCCGCTCAATAGTCCACCGGTTCGTGACGGAAGCCTGCCCCGGTCCAAAAATAGAGCTCGGTTCCATACTCGTCGGTACGCGCGTCGAACAAGACTATTGAGTCAGTGGCGGCAACTCGGAATCGCTGAGTTGACGCCGCGTCGAAGAACCTCCGCACCTTTTCCCCATGGATGAAGTAATTGGGCACACCATCGCGAATATCGTCGAGACCCTGGACGCTGTAGGTACTCTGCTGTTGGTTGTTTGGTGAGAATAACACCAGCTTGGCTTGCCCTTTGTTGTCGGGACCGCCTACTACCAGGACAGCAAAGGAAGTGAATTTCGTGCCCGTAAATTTGCCGCGGGCCACTCCGGGGCAGGCTACCGGCTTCTCGGATTGCCAACGTTTTCGTGCTGTCGCACTGAGCGCCTCCGAGTTCTGAATCGTCCAACCATTGAACTGATCCGAAAGCATGCGCGAGACCTCGCCAGGCAACGCACGCTCACACGACCCTACAGAGGCCTTCTGCGCTGGTATCTCGGGGGTCCCAAAGGCGGCGCCGCATAGACCCACGGCGGCCATTACTGCGGCGACTGTTACAAGAAGCGTTCCAGTTTTCGGCATGGGCTCACGTCCTCATTTGCCGCACGATGATGCGCCGCAGGTCGCCGCTGGTAGATCCCCTCGACCGCCCCGTGTGCCTCGCGGAATCTGGATATGGATGTGGGGACCGTTCGAATTCTTTGACGGGTGCACGCTTTCATCCAAGGCGTAACCCGCCCCGCATCCGCCGGCGGCGCAGAGGATCTTCGCTGCATCCTGCGGATTTGTCGGATAGGCAATATCGACCGCTACGCCGCTCGCATGAGGTGTTCCGGCGGGGTGGACCTTCGAAATCCGACTCGTGGACGTAATAGTTAGGTTCAGGCCGGTCTTAGATTCAATGCAATTGAGTATCGCCTGAATCTCAGTCGATGGCGCTGGTACCCCTGGTGCGACCGTGTACATTCCGGTGGGATCGAACGTATCAACAGGGTCATCATCGGCATACATGTACGTTGAATAATTTCCGCCATCCAGCCCTATGGGATCTGACTCGACGTACCTCCCCGTCTGCGGATCGTAATCTCTGAAGTAATTGTAGTAGAGCCCCGTCTCGGCCATGTAGTACTGGCCGGGGAAACGCAGGTTGTAGGTGAACGTGCCCAGGCCTGCGGGGTTGGTGTTCGGGGGCGCGCTGCCGAAGGTATCCGGATCCCAACGCCACATTAGGGCGTTATCCGAGGGCCGGGTGATCTTCCGGGGGGCGCCCAGGTGGTCGGTGTGCACGTAATACACGGCGGGCCCGGTGCCGCTCGGCTGGATCGTGGCGACAGGGAGGTCGCCCATCCACACCGTCTCCTGGATCAGCGCGCCGCTGCCGGTGTATTCGCCGATCAAGTGGCCGGATTCGTCGTACATGAGGAGGGTGGTGGCGGCTTTCAATATGCGTAGATTAGATCGAGGTCTCTAATAGGGCCAGATCTCGAGGAGTGATGCCGGAGGCCTTGCGGGGTTGCAAGGGGTGTTTGTGGTGGGAATGGGGAGATTTGGAGGGGTGTAGTCTGAATGCGCGTTGACAAATTACGAGACGCGCGGAAAGGCCCTATTTATCACGTGTGCCGCAAAGAGCATTAACATTAAAAAAAAGTATGCGCTGACGAAAAATGTGTACACAAGCTTCCGATCCTGAGCTGTGTCGTAGCTGGATTCGACGCCAGGAACGAATTCATACGATTTAAGCTTTCTGTCCACTGCCCATATAACGCCCATTGATACGCCAACGGCGATCATGGCGCCGTTGCCAATGCTGCCATGCGCCGCATGCGCAAGTGCAGGGATAATCGTTCTGCCAAGGAGAAGGTTTAGCAACGCAAGTGGCACCACGACGGCAACCGCTAACGGCACTTCGAGTTGCACTAGGGCATCTGCAAATGCATTGTGCGGCGTATTCCTCCACGAGCGTCGCAAGTTTCGCGCATAGAGTCGCAGAAGCATTCTTACCAACAGAGTATCGTTTCGGCCCCGATGGGCGGGAATGCTTCCCGTGTTCTTCATATCTAGCGCCGCTTTCTGCCGATTATAGGTCCTAATAGTCGCAAGAGCTCTTTACCAAGGGGGCGGGAGAGGTTGCATCGCGGGATTAGAAGCCGCCGAATACAACATGGCAAAGGCGATTCCATAGAAAGCCGCCAAATGCACCGAGAATGCCCGAATGTATGATGATGGATGGCCGCCGATGGTTTGGTCATGGTCAATGTTGTGCATAACAATCAAGAAACTTGCTACCGCGTAACCCAGGAGGGCGTAAAGCGCTAGCCGCATCCATCTAGGGCAACCGAATAGCGCAGTCCTCCACCAATGCTTCTGCCGTGCGCTTCGCAGCATACGACTCACAACTGCAATCGTTGGAAACCACACCACAAATATCCCCACGCGCAAGCCCCAAATCAGGTAGCCGTTCGTCGGTGTGACCCCTATTAGGGAAGCCACGTACAAATAGACACTGAACAGCAGGCCGAGAGCGGCGAGAAATTTATAGGAAATCAATTGATCCATAAAATTGACAACGCGCGGCCTAATTGCCGCCATTTCCGTTAATGCCCGTTAGTCGCGCCAACCCAAACGTTCCGAAAATTACCACCGCCCAAATTAGAATCGGCATTACGCCGATCCACCATATCCCTTGACCAATCGTGAGCTGTCGGTCGCGTAACGGTTTTGATGCGACGTAGTTACAAGCAAGGAACACGGGAAAGAAAATAACAAAGAAAATTAGGCGCGGATGTTCCGAGTGTCCCATAAATAAACCGACTGCAAATAATACAAACGGCCATATCCAAGCAAAAATAAGTCGCTTCCAATGCGTCCGCAAAACCACGTTCTTTTCCATGGGAGAATTCATGGGCATAGGCTCGGCGTCGCAACCGCCAAACCTGTTTGATAGTTAGCACCGCTTACTAGGCCAACCCCGGTGCCGAAGCTGCCACTGCCAAGTGCATCAACACTCAGTCCCGACCCATCAGTCGATGCCGAGGCACTTGCGCCAAATCCCTCGCCTGCGGTAGCAATTACCTCACCGCCGAGCGTGCTGACTGTGGAAAATCCGGACGGCGCATCTTGGGAGGAGTAACCGCCTTGCGCCCCACCGCTTAATATTAGCCCTTGATTGACACCAACGACGCCACCGCCGGTTTGCGTCCAAACGAACTGTCCGTGACTAGTAACGGAGAGACTTACCTGACCTTCTGCCCCAAATAGACTGAGGAAACCATAATTGAGCTGAAGTTTCAGGCCAACAGATACTGCGGGAGCGCTACATATGAAATTACGGAACTTAGTTATCGGGTTCTGACTTTGCGCCGCCGGTGTCCCATTAGCGACAGCCGACGATGCCGGGCTCGCGCTCGCTGGGGGCGTTAGCCCGTTGGCAAGCGCATCCACGAAATTAAACAGCTGAGCTATAAAAGCATTGATATCGAAGGAACCCTCAAATGAGCTCGTCACGGTAATAGGCGGCAGGCATTGATCGGAGGACCCCCCGACTGATTGCAGTTTCTTTGAATCGGGTTCACCGCAGAATCCTGTCGGATCGACCCACGTCAGGGGATTATTGTTGACGTAACTATAGCCGTTGAAGCTCTGGGTATTCGAGAGATCGGGTCCCATCGGATCCGGTGACAGAAAAGTCCCCCCGCTCCCATACACCCGACCATTCATGTTAACGAACTTGAGGTTGTCGAGCATTTCGTGCCCGGTGAATCCCCGCTGAGTAATACCGGTAATTGCGGTCATTTCGGTACTCGTGGGACTACCCGTCCAGTTATCCCCACGCCGGGCACCCAATGGCGAAAAATTCTCCGCCACCGCCAACGCTCCCGTCTCATCAGTGATCACGGCCGTGCTGCCCAGATGATCGGTCGTCAGATAATACGCGAGATTCGCTCCAGTGCTCGACCGAATGTAGACCACTTCATTATTTCCCGCCGGGATGTAGTGCCGATACGCCGTACCGGCGGACGTCACGACCTTTTCGAGCAACCCGCCAATGTAGAACGTGGTCTGCTGAGTGCCGCTGTAACTCGCGATCTGCTTGTAGCGCTGATGATTGCCATCGTAAAAGAATTGACTCGCACTGGTGCTGCTATTGATACCGCTAGGCTGATTGAAACTCGTCCAAGTACTCAACCCGTACGCTACTCCGTTGACATTGACGGCAATGGTATTTCCGTTCGGGTCATAGCAAAACGAGGTCACTGTTGTGCTATGAGTATCCGATCGGACGGCATGTATTTGCGGATTCGAGTAATAGGTGCATCCCGTCTGTGCGGTTGTGTAGTTTCTGGAATCGGTAATCGAGGACCCGTCGGTTAGTGCCGTACTTATATTCCCGGTCGCATCATAGGTAAAGGAATTGTTGGTTGCGCCGTTTAATTGGCTGCTTTGCAGCCGGTTAAGACCGTCGTAGTAAAAATTCTCGGTCAGTCCCTGATTATTGTCCTGCCGCTGCGATAGATTTCCAGCGGCATCAAATAGGAACGAGCTGTTCTGGAGCGCCGCACCACCGCCGATGCCCGCCTGCACGCTGGACAACCAGCCGGTGACGCCATCAAAGGCACTCGTGACAACCACGCCATTACCGAGGGCTTCTTGCGTAAAATGCCCTCGCGCGTCGACCGCATTTGCAGTCCAGTACGGAGTACCCGATGCGGCGTCCGATATCGCCTTTAGGAGACCGTGCGCGTAGGTGTACTGAAGTTTGAGCTGGTAACCGGCCGTGCTTGCCGGGTATTGAAGCGTATCAGGGAATCCGGTGGATGCATTGTACGAATAGTTGTAGGTATACGTCGCGTCCGATGGAATGGTGATCGTCTTGCTCGCGAGGCGCGCTTTGCTGTCGTAGCCATAGGACTCCGAAAATGCTCCCAGGGAATTGGCCGCGGAGACGGACTGTAGTTTTCCTACGTTGTAGTTGGCCGCCGTGTTTCCCCAAGTCCAAGTCGTCGTCAAATCCGGCTCCGTCCTCACGCTGGGCCTGGAAAGCGCGTCATATGTCATCGAGAATGTTTGCCCCTTCGCGTCGGTCCAAGCCGTGAGCTCACCGAGGGCATCGACGCTATACGAGGTCGGACCACGATCATTGTCGGTCGAAGACTGGAGGAACGCATCGACGCCGTAGAGGTAAGACATTGTGCGAAGCGTGTTTGACGCACTATCCGTCACCGAAACGACGGAGTCAAATGCATCCCGGGTCATGCTGACGTAATACCCGTTGTTGTCCTTGGTGCGGAGCAGCGCGCCGGTGACACTCTTGGTCCAGGTCGTGTTATGTCCCAGGGGGTCCGTCTGCGTTTGCGTGCGCCCCGCGTATGCAAAGGTCGTCGATTCAAGGGTTCCGCTGGAGGCGTTGATCGGCCTCTGCACTTGAATAGTGCGCCCCAGGGAGTCGTACCCGTAGGTCGTGGTACCTATCGATGAACCGCTGCTTCTGTATGGGAAATACACTGACGCAAGACGACCCCAGGAGTCGTACCTTCTCGATGACCACACCGTCGTCCCGTCGAGCAGAGTGGCGAGTGCGTACAGTGGCCGGTCCATCATGTCCGAATAATAGGTCGTCGTTGTAATGACATTGTTGGATGTATCCTGGACACTTTCGGCCACCACCAACCTTGGGAGCGGATCACAGCCGCTACACAAGGTGTAAGTCCACGACGTCGAGGTGCCGTCCGGTCGGGTTTCGAGCGTCTTCCGCGCAAAGCCGTCGTATCGCCATCCCGAGGCGATACGATTCGTACTTGTCGAGCTCGGATCGGTCATGCTCGTTAGGGTGCCATACGCTGGGTCGAACGTCAGTGTGACTACCGCGTTTGAAGGATCGGTAATAGTTGACAGAAATTGGCCGGTGGTGTTCCAGGCATAGGAGGTCGTTCGCGTCGCGGGCGACGCCGACATTGCGACCCCGGTTATAGAATCTCCCGTGAGATTCCCGGTGTTCGGATCGTATGTATAGTTCTCGGTTACCTGGTATTTACTGTTGTTTGGTTCCGTGACCTTCTGCGTTTGCACACAGTGCGTGTAATCCGGCGTAAACGCCGTCGTACGAGTGATGGCCCCACCGCCCGGGGCGGTGCTCGACTTGGTTACCTGCACCTGGGTTGGCAACCCCACACACCAGGCACTTGTATTGGGAGTTACGTTGACGGCCGTAGTCGTTAACCATTGATATCCGGCGTAAGGCGATCCCGGATCATTATCGGTTACCGTCGTCGAAATATTTGTCGCATTCCCGTAAGCGTCGTAGATATAATTTGTCGATGTAGTTGTGACGAGCGTTCCATTTTCGGCGCCGCCCAATTCCTTTTGTGTGATCGTCAAATTGCCCATGTATGGGAAATACCGCTGGTTGTATGCCGTTCCGTCGAGCGTCGCCGCCGATAGCGAGGCCGGCGTTCCCGTCGCCTGAATAGCGTAGAAGGCGCCTGTCGATACGATGTCCTGGAATTTCAAACCCGCGTAGGGGAAAGATCGCTCGTAATACTCGTAGTGCGAAAGCGGACTTGTCGTGTATCGGCTATCGTTGGTCTGCTTTGCGTAGAAGCCTTGAAAGCCCCGCCCTTGGACGTTCATCCATGCGCCGAAATATCCGAACGTTACGTTATAAGTCGCGTTCGGGGGATTCGTCGGATCGCTGAAAATCGCCTGGCTAACGACATAGAGCGGACCGATGTAATTTTCGTACGGAAATGTTGCATCGCTGTAGGGGGTGTACGCCCCATCCGCTATGGACACATACGTCGGTGTTACCGAATTGCCATATCCGTCAACGAGAGAACTCATGCGATCCGGCGGGGTACCTGCGCCGTTGTGCAGGCCAAAGTAGATTGCGTAGCCCGAGTTGGACTTTGCGTATGCCAGATCGTCGAGGCCATCGCCATTGGGATCCGTAACCACGAGTGCTCCCGTCGGTGTCGCAAGTCCGGTCGAGATGGCTCCGCTCAGTGCGGTGCCTTGGGACTTGTACACGTCGAGACTTCCGCTCACATTGACTAGAAGGTCTGTCTTGCCGTCACCGTCCCAGTCTAAGAACGCCACAATATTTGCCGGTGCCGCGATGGTGGTCGCGGCGGCGCCATTGCAGCCGGCAATGTAGATCTCATTGTTGCTCGGAATAAGGAAATCCGTGCATGCGTCGTCATTGAAATTCATCGGGACGAAGTTCGTTGGGGCCCCACCGACGCCGAGATTGATTCCGGCGGTAAATCCAGTGCCGTTCGCGACGAAAACCTTGAATTGCGGTACTTGCGTACAGACGTAGCTGCCATTGACGAGATGACAGTTGGTATTCACATTTCCAGAATACACAATGTCGTCTCTCCCATCGCCGTTGACGTCAATGTGCTGAACCGCACTCATCGGAAATTGATTGTTTCCTGCGATTTGCATCGTGCCAGAAATGCCCCCCGCACTCGTGGCGCTCGTTGTCGAGGAGAAGCTCAAGCGTCCATTCGCGCTCGTGTTCAAGCGAACATAGATGCCGCCGTTTGCCAACACGTCGACAAGATCCGGCAAGCCGTCGCCGTTCACGTCAGCGGTGGTGAAATCTCGATTGGTAGATGGTTGTCGGCCACTGTCTACCGCAAGACCAGACGACGTGGATACGAAGGCAGATCCATTCCAGCTAAACAGGGTCCAAATGCCGCTCTGTGGGACCAAGATGGAGATCTTTCCTTGGGCCAGGAAGTCGTCGAACAATACTGGGTCGGTAGGCCCGCTCGAAATTCCCGTATCCACCGCGGTGCCGAAGCTTGACCCGGTGGCAAATTGCACGTACCAGTGGTAGGTGGATCCTGACAGCGTCGCGTAGACGAGGTCCTTATGACCGTCGCCGTTGATGTCGAACGAGTACATCAATCCGCTAGTTGCCGCACTCCCTGACCCGGTGGCGGGATTTGCAACACCCTCAGTCCCGGACTGATAACCGACCGTGGTGGCGGCCAGACAATCCCCGCCTGTGCCGGACACGCACTCCTGAATGGACGTGAGGGTTTGCCGTTGCGTAGTCGCCGATGCCGTGTAGGCAAAACTGTAAGCGTGCAGCTGTGTGTTGCCGTAGTTGACAGCAATTTGAGCTAGAAGTTGCGTGTTGAGAACCTGGCTACCCGAAATGTATTTGACCGTCGCCGTTTGAGTGCCGTAGGTAAATACAATTTGATACGGAAAACTCGTCGATCCGTTAAGTGCCGTATACTGAATGCTTGATATCGTGTATGAGCCGCTCGCTTGCTGATACGTGTACGTCATGTAATTGCCGTACCGATCAGTCACCTTATCGAGCGCCCAGGTGTATGGGGTTCCGCCTGCAGAGGTAAAGACCCGCGAGTCTGTGGTGTTGCCGTATTCGTAAGTGAGCCCATTCTTGCCTTGGACAGTGAAGTACGCCGGCCCATTCCCAGAAGCCGTGGAGGAGGCTGTGATTTGAGAGAAGTCCGCGATTTCCGTTTGGTAGGTGGTACTTACCGCACCGTAAGTCGACAGATTCTCGCTGCTCGTGAGTCGCAGACGCTTCCCATCGAGACAGAATCGATCTGCAGCAGTCAACGTGATGGTTCCAGGCGTTCCGTCCTGAGCAAATGTGGGTGCGCAGCGCGTGATAGCCGAAAGGCCCGCGACATTCCATCCCGGCCCGAGAATTCCGGCGCCTGCATTGCTGTCGTATGTCAGCGCGAGGCGGGGTTGCAGGCCCCTGACTCCCGGCGGACTCCATAGCGGTATCGTGTAATTGGCGCTTCCAGTCGGTGATACAGAGAACTGCCCGGCGGTGCGGCCTGCTGCGGCAAATACTATCGATGACATGAATGGCAGTGCCGCCAAAAGCAAGCAGGGAATCATCCGATTCTGCATGGGACGAGATCTCCTTATCCTGACCGTGATGAGATACTCAGCGCATCAAGAATCGGTGCGCCTTGGCGGAAGGGTCTTAAATATTTGGCCCAATTGTGGCGGGGGGCCGGGAAGAGTTCGTCATTCTTAGCGGCGAAGTTGCAGGCCAGGACAACCGCCTGTGATGCCGACCGGCCGGATATTTGAAATCTGACGAAAGAAGGAAGTGCGGCGTCCGCGTCAAAACACCGGGAAAACTGTCGGCTTACCTCATCACGTGAAGTCGCCGGCATTTCATCCTTGAATATTTCCCGCAAGCGCGTCCGAATCCCTGGAGGCTTACCCTATTAAAAGCCCAACGATAGACGGTCGGACTCTCCCTGAACCCTGACACTACTGAGATCCGGCGCCGTCGTCAACCGCGCTCGCGGTTTCGGATCGCGAGTCGCGCTCATAGCCGTCTGCGGGTTGACCATCGCGATAGGGGTACGCAGTAAAACTGAGTACGATTGAACGGGCGAATACCGTCGGACTCGGCGGAGCGGGCAATGGGGATGCCAGCTGAATCGCCGCTACGAGCGATCTCTGCCAGCGGGAGTCACCATTGCATACCGGTAGCAGAATTTCTTGAACCGCACCACTGAGATCCTGAACGATCTGCACCTGACACTGAAAATACTCGGGTACCGGCCCGCTCGATGGTCGTGCATTGATTGGGCCACGCGGCCGTTCCCATACGCGTTCTATTCGAGCGCGAATTTGCCCTGAATAGATTCCGGCGAGTCGGGATAATTCCGCGCCATCGTCGCCGCCGGCGCTCGAGCGCGATGCGGGGATATCTTCCATTGGGAGCATCGGTGTATTGAAAGCTCGATCGCTTGACCCCTTATCGACTAACTGGGGTACAGGCTCCAGCGCGGGCTGTAAATCTGATTCCGTGACATTGCCGGAGGCCGTCGCCACGTTGGTTATCAGCGTCACCGTTACCGGCGCCTCGTCTGGGTCGGAATGCGGGGAGGTGCCGAGGGATGAGCGCGTGGGCTTGGAGGGTGGCTGGGGTCGGCCACTATCCGCGTTCAATACTATCGATTGAATCAATAGACCATGCAGCAAGACCGTACCCAGTATTCCGACAAGACTTGGCGGACAGCCGGATTCGCTTCGCGAGACCGATCGGGGCCGTGCGCCGATCGGCATCTGCCACGTTTGGACGTCAATCGGACCATTGTGCGGCATCCTGTCGCTCGACTCCCTGTCACGTAATGGCGAGGGCCTGCTCAACGACATACGCATCCGATGCTATGACAGTCACCGACATGTGTTCGATGGTGCGATGTCGGAAGGGGCCAGTTAACCGCTCTCGCACCAATCTTATCCCATTGATTCCGCCCATCTAGGTTCCAAAAATTATCATGCCAATTCACGTCCCCTCCCGTCAGCCGCGCTTGCGCTTCACATCGGCGTGGAAGGCGGGCTCGACCATTCATTTGCGCGGATGTTCTGCAGGCCGCTCCGCGACCTGCCAGGGAGACTAACCGTGGCAGCCACGCGGTCGCAAGACTCCGGTAGTGCGGAATCTGTCATGTGACCCATGGCCGATCGGCGCCGCATTAGAGATCGAGGTCGTCCTCCGGGC
>VFSW01014476.1_pt1 | contig 10899 bp, 9 predicted proteins | sample 5358111 | NCBI WGS metagenome assembly VFSW01 (sample SAMN11554181, study PRJNA540505) | mine drainage metagenome | isolation source: sediment from site ElyBrook_90M | place: USA: Ely Copper Mine, Vershire, VT | collected 2017
GGCGCGATGGTCGGCGGTGTTTTACTGGAGCGCGATCATCTTGCTGGTGGGCATCCTCATCTTTGGCGCCGCTCACAACGGGGCCAAGCGGTGGATTGATTTGAAGATGTTTAGCTTGCAGCCATCGGAATTTGGCAAGGTGGCTTTCATTTTGTGGATGGCGCATTACTTGAGCCGTCCGCGGGAGGAATTGCGGCAGCTCAAGGTGTTCTTCGGAGCGCTGGGTTACACGCTGCTGCCGTTTCTTTTGGTTTACAAAGAGCCGGACTTGGGTTCGGCGCTGGTTTTCCTCGCCATCAGCCTGGCCATGATGTTTGTGGCCGGAGTGCCCAACCGGTTGTTGGGCAGCCTGGTGGGAGGAGTGGGAATCTTGGCGGTCTTGGTGGTGGCGCTGATCCTGTTTGCGCCGCCCAAATTCAACAAGATCTGGAAATCGTATCAGAGCGACCGCGTCTTGAGCTATTTCGGGCGCGGAAAGAAAGACGTCAGTTATCACGCCGAGCAGGCTCTGATCTCCGTCGGTTCCGGGGGATTGACAGGAAAAGGCTGGACCCAGGGCACGCATCATTCGCTCGGGTTCCTGCCAACATTCGGGGCACACAATGATTTCATCTTCTCGGTCATCGCCGAGGAGGAAGGCTTTGTTGGAAGCGTCGCGATCCTGGCGCTTTACACCGTGCTCCTGTTCAGCGGGATCAAGATTGCCGGCCAGGCGCGCGACCGCCTGGGACAACTCATGGCAGTCGGCGTGGTGACACTTTTGTTCAGCCACGTTTTCATCAACATTGGAATGAATATTCGCATCATGCCCGTGGCGGGCATTCCGCTGCCGCTTCTCAGCTATGGAGGCTCATCGGTTATATGCTCGCTGATCGCCATTGGCATTTTGCATAATGTGCACATTTATCGAAAGTATCATTAAATTATGAGTGACAGAAATTATTCGCGCCGCCGGCGCGGCCCCATGCGCTTTCGCCCGCCCGGTGGCTTCAACCCAAACCAAAAACCCGACCGCGGCGCGACCGAAGCCCGGGCCCAGGCGGTGGGTGACAAGAAATCGGAAGAGGTCTTTGAGCGCTCCAAGCACGACGAGGAAATCGCCCGCTCCGAGAACATCGCCGCCGGGCTTCCCCCGGAGGGCGCTCCCGCTGAAGCCGAGGAAAGCGCCCCGCCGCACAGGCATCGCTCCTTCCGCAAACCGAATCTCGAAACGCCAGCCGAAGTGGCCGAAGAAAAGTTCGAGCCCGTCCCGGTTAAAATGGAGTCGCCGACGTTTGTCGAGCGCGTCAAGAAAGTGGTCAAAAAGGTTCTGTTCATGCAGAAGCCGAAAGAGAAAAGCCACAAGGAAATCATCATCAACGCCGAGTCGCTTGAGACGCGCATCGCGCAGCAGGAAGAAGGGCGCCTTGAGGAATTCACCATCGAGCGCAACACGGAGGAGCGCCTCGTCGGCAGCATCTTCAAGGGCAAGGTCCGCAATTTGCAGGATGACTTGAAGGCTGCGTTCGTGGACATCGGCTTTGAAAAGAATTCGTTCCTGCACTATTGGGATATTATTCCCAATAGTTTTGACAGCGGGGTGGAAGTCGTTGACCGCGGCGATGCCAACCGCCGCCGCGACCGCCCGCGCATCACGCAAAAGGATGTCCCGCGCCTTTATCCGCCCGGCAGCGAAATCATCGTGCAAGTGACCAAGGGGCCCATCGGCACCAAGGGCCCGCGCGTGACCACGAATGTTGTCCTTCCCGGGCGCTTTCTCGTGCTGCTGCCGAATTCCGATCAAAGCGGCATTTCCCGCAAGATCGAAAACCAGGAAGAGCGCCAGCGCCTCAAAAAAATCCTGCGCGAAATGAATCTGCCCGAAGGCATGGGCGTCATCATGCGCACTGCCGGCGAAGGCCAGCAGAAGCGCTACTTCGTGCTCGACCTTGCGATTCTCCTCGAACAATGGAACGAGATTCAGGAGCGGATTAAATCGAAGCCCGCCCCGACCTGCGTGTTCCAGGAGCCGGATTTGATCGAGCGCACCGTGCGCGATTTCCTCACCGAGGATGTCTCCCGCGTGGTCGTTGACAGCCAGCCTGCGTTCGACCGGATGCGCACCATGATTTCACGCATCAATCCGCGCGCGGCCAAGAAAATTATATATTACAACGAGCACCAGCCGATTTTCGACCGCTTCAACGTGTCGCGCCAATTGGAGAACGCCTTCTCCCGCCAGGTGCATTTGAAGAGCGGCGGCTACATTGTCATCGACGAAACGGAAGCGCTCGTCGCCATCGACGTGAACACCGGCCGCCACAAGGGCGGGCGCGACCACGATTCGGCGATTGTGAAAGTGAACCTCGAGGCGGCGGAGGAAATTTGCCGGCAGCTTCGCTTGCGCAACATGGGCGGGTTGATCGTGCTGGACTTCATCGACATGAAGCATCGCCGCGACCAGCAAGCCGTTTACCAGCGCATCAAGGAAGGCTTGCGCCGCGACAAAGCAAAGACGCACGTCTTGCCCATCTCGCAGCTCGGCTTGATGGAAATGACCCGCCAGCGCCATTCCGAAAGCGTGCGCTCGGCCGTCTATGACGATTGCCCGTATTGCAAAGGCCGCGGCAAGGTGAAGAGCTCGATCACGATGAGCGTGGAAATCCAGCGCAAGCTCAACGAAATCCTCAAGAAGCGCCCGCGCGACGATTCCGATTTCCAACTGCGCATCGCCGTGCATCCGACGGTTTTGGAGCGCCTGCGCACCGAGGACGAGAAGATCATCATCGAAATGGAAAAGCGCTATTTCGGAAAGCTGTCCTTCCGCCCCGAGCCAACCTTCCACGCCGAACAATTCAAAATTGTCAACGTGGCGACCAATGAAGAGTTGGTCAGTGTTGGGTCGTAGGCCCTTGGACATAAAGACCTTGGCCCTGCGTCGAGAATTCGGCGCAGGGCCGAAATATGAGGCAGTGAAAGACAAATTGAAGCTGGCAAGTTTTTCGATTATCTTTTGCTGTCATGAGCTATGTAACACTTGAAGTGGAAATCATGGATGGGCGGATTTCGTCCAAAGGCGCGGAGGCGTTGCCGGAAAACGCTTCAGGACTTCTGACCATTTTGACCCCTGCCGCGCCACAGGGGCGGCGCCCGTTTGGTTTGGCCAAAGGACTGTTCACTGTGCCCGACGATTTCAACGACCCTCTGCCCGACGATGTTTTGAATGCGTTTGAAGGCTATGGAGGATCAATCAACAACGGCGCGGGGCGGTTTTGATTTTTTACAGGACTAGTCTGTTAAACGGCTGGCTCGTAGCGCGGGATATTCAGTTTGTCGAAATCGCGGTCAAATGAGGCGACGGGCAGGTTCTCTTCGGTTGCTCCGGCGGCAAGATAGGCATCGGCAAATCCGATGTTGGCCATCTGCAATCGCTGCAGGGCCGCAAGCACCTGATTTGATTCGCGCAGTCGGACGCCATGTTGTTGGAGCAACAGAGACAGTTTTTCGGAAGCGACCTTGCGTTCCACGCCGTAGAACGAATGCAAAGTGTAATAGGCTTCGGCTACAATGACGGGGGAAACATCGAGGGTTATTTCCCCAGCCGCCGCGCGGGCGAACAGCTTTCGAGCCGCTGCCGCCTGGGTGGGAGGATCGCCCGAAAGGAAGCGCAGAAGTATGTTGGTATCAAGCAGGTATCGGGCGATGCTCATTTTGCCCCTTCGCGGGCAATGGCGGCGCGCGCGGCTTGTTTTTCCAGGCGGATGGACGCGGCCAGTCTGGCAAGTTTCACGCTGCCAAACAATTCGTCAATGCGGGGCACCGGACGAAGCACGGCGGAGCCGTCCGAGCGCAACTCATAGGACACCCGCTGGCGCGGTTTCAGCTTGAGGGCTTGGCGCACGTCCAGCGGAATGGTCGTCTGAAATCTATCCGTGATTGTGGATTGTGTCATGCCTTCAGCATACCGCAATGAAACGCATTGCGCAACGGATTTGCATTACTAGAATGCCGCTGCGCCTGGGTCGGCGATGACCTTCGGGTTCAGTGGCATCCTTCGCGCATTTGAAGGGAAATAAACCGTGATGCCTCGTCGTTTGGTCTGTCTATCCACTGATGATATCGAAGGTTGATAACTGCCGCCTCAGCGCATTCACGCTCGGCGAGATGCTCATCGTGATCGCCATCATTGGCATTTTGGCGGCTCTCACGCTCACGGCACTGTCGCGTGGAATTGCCTTGGGGCGGAGAACCTCCTGCGCGAATAATGAGCGCCAAATGGGGCAGGCGCTGCAAATGTTTCTGACTGACAAACACGCCTATCCGCTGGTCGCCATCGATTTCCCCGACCATTATACCGGTTGGGAGAATCAGATCGCACGGGCTGAACTGGACGGCCCTGCGCACAACCCAAAACCGCCGCTTTACCCGCGGCCTGGAATTTGGCATTGCCCGGCGGCGAATCCTCCACTGTCGCGACCGGCCTACGCCGATTATGGGTATAACGCTTACGGCATGAGCCCGCAAACGGCCTCAAACTCGCTTGGTTTGGGAGGGCAGCATATTTGGAATGGTTACGAACACCAGCCAAGCCCCGCCATCACCGGTTCGGACGTCGCCGTTCCGAGCGATATGATGGCGATCGGCGACGGGTTCGTCGGAAACGCTTCGGTCATTCACGATGGGAGATACAGCTTCTGGCGGACATACGGCGTGGAGGAAACCGGAGATTACGTTGGGAGCACCAAACAAGCGTACGCCCGTCATAATGGGAGGGAAAACGCCCTCTTCTGCGACGGCCATGTCGAATCGCCAACGCTTAAATCCCTATTCGTAGCGACAAACGACACCGCCTTAGCGCGATGGAACCGCGACCATCAACCCCATCGCGACTTGCTTGATCCTTGAGCGCGGGACGCTCGCGTTGAAATAGGCCGCTTCTCGAGGACTACTGGCGCCCGCCGCCGCCTCCGTGTCCGCCGCCAAATTGAGAGCCACGCGTCATCAAGGCATCAATGATGCCCTCGGGAACGCCTTGATTGTGCAAATCCACCTACCTAGACAAAGCGCAAACAGGCACTTAGGTTTTGGCGTTTTATGGGATTTGTGGATTTGCTGAACTTGTTCAAATTGCCGGTATACGCTCTCCCGGCAGTCCCCTTCGCGCTCACATGTGTCGCATCCGTCGCATTATTCCCATTGTCCGCCCACGCGCAAGGCCAGCCAACGCCGGACGCAACGAACATGGATTCGTTCGTCTCCAGCCTGCTGGGCAAAATGACGCTTGAGGAAAAAATCGGGCAACTAAATTTGCTGGCCACGGGCTTTGACGTCACAGGCCCGGCGCCGAGCAAGAATGTGGAGGAATCCGTCCGCAAAGGAATGGCGGGCGGCGTTTTCAATCTTTACACGCCCAGCGCGACGCGAAAGCTGCAAGACCTCGCCATCACCCACACGCGACTGCATATTCCGCTGCTGTTCGGCTATGATGTCATCCACGGGCATAAAACGACGTTCCCGATCCCGCTCGGATTATCCTGCGCCTGGAATCCGGATTTGATTGAAAAGTGCGCCCGCATCGCCGCCATTGAAGCCAGCGCGGACGGCGTGAATTGGCCGTTCTCGCCGATGGTCGATATCGCGCGCGATCCGCGATGGGGCAGGATTGCCGAAGGCGCGGGCGAGGATCCGTATCTCGGTTCGCTGATTGCCAAGGCGATGGTGCGCGGCTATCAGGGCGACGATTTGGCCCGCCCGGACTCCATTCTCGCCTGCGTCAAACATTTCGCGCTCTACGGCGCAGTCGAGGCCGGGCGCGATTACAATCCAGCGGAAATGAGCCGCATTACCATGTATCAGTTTTATTTCCCGCCTTACAAAGCGGCAGTCGAGGCTGGCGCAGCGACGGTCATGGCGTCGTTCAACGAAGTTGACAGCGTTCCCGCCACTGGAAATCATTGGTTGTTGACGGACGTTTTGCGCAATCAATGGGGCTTCCACGGTTTCGTGGTCAGCGATTACACCGCCATCAATGAAATGACCCAGCACGGCCTCGGCCCCGCCGAGCGCTGCGCCGAAATCGCGCTGAAAGCCGGTCTGGACATGGACATGGTCAGCGAGGCTTACATCAAATACCTGAAGAAGCTGGTTTCCGAAAAGAAGATTGGTGAGGATTTGATTGACACTGCCTGCCGCCGCGTGCTCGAGGCGAAATTCAAGCTCGGCCTCTTTGCCGATCCCTATCGCGGCTGCGCGCCCGAAAGGGCGGAGCGGGAGATTTTGACGCCGTTGAATCGAACGTTCGCGCGTGAAGCCGCGCAAAGATCGTTCGTCCTTTTGAAAAATGAGCAAAACGCTTTGCCTCTGAAACGGTCGGGCGCCATCGCGCTCATCGGGCCGCTGGCGGAGAGCCGGCGCGATTTGCTTGGCTCGTGGAGCGCGGCGGGAAATTGGAAGCTCGCCGTCAATGTTCTTGATGCGCTCAAGGAGTCCGCCGGTCCAAACGTGAAAATCCTGCCGGCCCGCGGGGCCAATCTTTCGGATGACGCGGAACTGCTTGAGACTCTGAATGCTTCCGGCGCGGCCATCGTGCGCGATCCCCGCCCGCCCGCCGAGTTGATCGACGAGGCCGTAGCCGTCGCAGGCAAAGCCGATTTCGTGGTGGCGGTGATGGGTGAATCGTTCGCCATGTCCGGCGAAGCGGCGAGCCGCAGCGAGATCGGGTTGCCGGAAAGCCAATTGGCGTTGCTCAAAGCGCTGGAAAAAACCGGGAAGCCCATCGTGCTGGTGTTAATGAACGGGCGGCCGATGACGCTCGGCTGGGAATCGGCGCATTGCGCGGCGATCTTGGAAACATGGTTCGGTGGGCTTGAGGCGGGCCACGCCATTGCCGATGTTTTGTTCGGCGACTACAATCCTTCCGGCCGCTTGACCACCACCTTTCCTCGCGATGTCGGGCAAATTCCGCTCTATTACGACCACAAAAGCACAGGGCGTCCTTACCTCGGCAACGCGCGTGTCAAATATGTTTCCCGGTATTTGGATATTGCGAACACGCCGCTGTATCCGTTCGGCTTTGGGCTGAGCTACACGTCATTCGCCTACAGCCCCGTCAAATTGAGCCACAAGACTTTGAATGCGGCCGAGACACTGACCGCCAGCGTCGAAGTGAGCAACACTGGCCAGCGCGAAGGCGAGGAAACGGCGCAGCTATACATCACGGATCCGGTCGCCAGCGTGACTCGGAGCGTGGAGGACTTGCGCGGCTTTCAAAAGATCACGCTGAAACCCGGAGAGAAACGCGAAGTGAAATTTCAAATCACATCCGAAGACTTGAAATTCTACAATAGCGACCTTGTTTATGATTGGGAGCCGGGCGAATTCATCATCCGCATCGGGCCTGATTCAAGCCAGCTCAACTCCGCCACCGTGCGCTGGAATAAGAGTGGCGCTCGGTAGCAGGGCGAGGCTCCTGCCGAGCCATTCCCATTATTCCCATCAGTCCCATTACTCCCATTCTCATGCGAGATATGGGAATAATGGGAATAAATGGGAACGGCTCGGCGGGAGCCTCGCCCTACCGCGATTTGCGGAGGATGTTACAGCCCCGACAAAGCCGCGATGATGGTGTTTTGAACGTTCGGATTGATGAGGTTTCCAAGGTGCCCGCCTTCCGGGAAAATCGTCAATTGGCTGCGCGGGAAGGTGGTTTTGAACCATTCCAAGTCGCCGTCGCCAAGCAGGAAATCGTTTTGATTGACAATCAGGCTGACCTTTTTGTTTCCGCGCAGGCCCTTTTCGTAGGTGCGCAAGTCCCCGGCTTTATCAAGCTCAGCGGCCGACACCTTCTCCACGCGGGCCGCGTAGTAGGGCGTGACGAATTTGTCGAAATAATCCTGATACGAGTATTGCATGATCTCGTTGTAAACGGGCTCGCGGCGGTAGCTCAAAATGGGATGCCGCAGGACGCCCTGGTTGTTGCGGCGCTGGCTCGCGTAAATGACATCGCCCAACGTGAATCGAAAGGTGAGCCCCACCAGAAACTTCGATTCGATGGCGTCAAACGGCAGTGTGGAGCTCGGGACAAGTTTATTCTTGCTCAAGGCCGCCACTTTCAGGAACGCGTTCTCGATATTTTCGGTCCGCTCCGCGTCCGACCATTGCAGCGGGGCGCGATAGTATTGATCCAGCATTGAGGCGCCGTAGAGCAAACGCACCGGAGCGTTGACCGCGACATAATGATCGAATTGCACGTACGGCGTCGGCGAGCTGGCTTCGGTGGCCGCGATGTAAAGCGAATCAAACGCGCCCATCGAATAACCCATCAGCGCCTTGCCCGTCATGCGCCCCGGGTACAAGGTGCCCAGGCGGTTATTCACCGCCGTCAAAGCCAGCAGCATATCGTGGCCGTCCACCGGCAAATAGGCGGGCAGCGCCGCCGTCGAGGCGCGATCCATGAATTCCGCGTTGAACGGGCTGCTCACGCAGACGGCGGTGAATCCGTGGTTATAGACCAATTCCGCCAGCGCCATCGAGGCTTCCGCCAGGCGATGCGCGCCCAAACCGGGGATAATGTAAACCACCGGCGCCTCTCCCGGCTGCAGCCAGTAAGTAAACGGCAGCCGCCGGCCAGTCGAAGGGATCACGACCGAGCGGGTTTTGGATTTGTTGGGGAAATCGGGATCCTTGTAGGTGAAGAAAACCGACTCCAGAGTTTCAAGTGACGCTTCGTCCTGTTTCCCCTTGATTCTGTAATTCGCCACCCGATCCTCCCGGGCGAATGTCCACTCGTATTGAATTTCCGAATAGGGATCCATTTCAGATTGGCTGAAGCGCACCAGCGCATTGACGTTGTCGGACAAGTCATTATATGTGATACCGAAGGTAAAATACGAGTAAGGCTGGGTGTGGACGTGCGGATTCTGCACCGTCAGAGAGTGGAGCGAAATGTAGGTCAGCGGGTTGCTGAAATCGTCCCCGGCCAATCCCACCGCATCGCGATCGTTGCTGGGGCCGAGGAGGGGCAGCATTAAATAAAAATCCGGCTTCCAACCCCACTGGCCGAAGGTTTGCCCAAAATCCGCCTCCGATCTCGGAATGCCCTTCTTGCTGGCGATATCGAAAAAACCGGCGGCGCCCGCAGTCGAGTTGAGAAGAAAGCGATACGTCTCGTCCTTCACTCCGCGCCATTTGCCCTGCAGCGCATTGTTCACCAGGCGGTCGGGATAATTAAGATTGGTGCCCATGTTGGCGAGACCTTCGCGAATCGGCTTTCTGACAATAAGACGATAAACACGCGCTGTCGGATCGATGACGTAGTCCAATAGGCCCTTGTTCAAATCCCACATGACACGATTGAATGGCTCAAGCGGGTCAGGCACCGATTTTGGCAGCACAACTGTTTGGCTGATAGTATTGGTGGACATGACGCCCCCCAGTTGCTGCCCAAGCGCTCGCCCGCCGGTCCCGAGCGCCAGCGCCAGCGTTGTCAAAATTACAACCCGTTCCAGTTTATTTTTAATAAGTCTCATCATTCAACGACTGTTTTTGACAACTTCATGGACGAACCGCAACTTTTCAACCGCTTTTAGCGACAAAGCGAACGGATACACATCCAGCAGCCCCATCCCGCGGTTGATCGAGTTGAGCGCGTAGGTCAGCGGAAACCAGTTTTCCAGCACTGTGTCAAAGCTAACGCTCGGATCAAAAGGGTTATGCGGCCGGGCCATCATTGATTTGGCGGCCGGATGGCGCGGACTGAGCGCCAGGCCAAAGCTGTCCGCTGTTTCCATCATGTCCATGATGTGGAAATAATGCGCCCACGTCTCCGCCCAGTCCTCCCACGGATGCGAACTGGCGTAGGCGCTGACGTGCCGCGTCTGCCAGTCGGGCGCGGGGCCGTTCGCGTAATGATATTTGAGCGCGGCCTCGTAATCGGCATTATCGTCGCCGAAAACGTTGCGAAAATCCTCCAGCCATCCGCTGTTCGCTATGAGGCGGTCCCAATAGTAATGGGCAATCTCATGGCGGAAGTGGCCGAGCAGCGTTCGGTACGGCTCGTGCAGGCTGACGCGGCGGCGCTCGCGCTTGTCGTCGTCCGCCTCGGCGATGTTGATGACAATCAGGCCGTTGAGATGCCCGGTGGTCGGGGCGGTTCCATCTTCCAGGTCTCCGATGAAATTAAACCTGAGCGCGTTTCGATTTTCGCCTTCCGCCACTTCCATCGGCAGGCCGAGGCGCATAATGGTGTAAACAACACGGCGCTTCGCGACTTCCAGCTTCCGCCACCGCTCCTGGTTTCCGTCCTTGGCCAAATTGGGAATGATCTTGTTGAGCTGGCAGGAAGCGCAGAAGGGCGAGGAGTCGCCGGCGGGAACCATCCAGTTGCAGACCTGGTATTTCAGGCTGTTGTCGCAAAGCTTGAACAACGGCTCGGCTGATGAAATGGCCAGCGCGCGCCATTTCCCATTGCCAGCGGGTTCGAGGGCGCTGAGATCGCCTTGGGCGGGCAGAAAGCCGAGGTCATGCCCGCAGCTCACACACTTCACGTTTTCGAAGAAAACGAGACTGCCGCAATGGTCGCAATGAAAGGCTTTCAATTTTGCCTGGGGGCGGGTGTCAAATATAACCCCGCAACAGCAGCAGGATGACGATCATCAACAACGCGCCGACTGTTCCGCCAAGAGCATACCCCAATTCCGGCTGCGAGGCCATGCCGGAATGGCGCCTAAAAGTAACAGCATCAAAATAACCAATAAGATAGTGCCCGCGCTCATGGAGCCGACACAAGCTGAATTAATGCCAGGCCGTCGTGGCAGGGTGCAGCACAAAATTCTTCGCAAAATTCTTCTGCCGCTGTCTTCGTTGAAGGTGGCAGAGGCGTCTCGCCTCTGACGGGCTGATTAAGCGGCGGGACGCCGCTGC
>VFSW01014477.1_pt1 | contig 10898 bp, 23 predicted proteins | sample 5358111 | NCBI WGS metagenome assembly VFSW01 (sample SAMN11554181, study PRJNA540505) | mine drainage metagenome | isolation source: sediment from site ElyBrook_90M | place: USA: Ely Copper Mine, Vershire, VT | collected 2017
TAAAAAGGCACTGCAACCCCCGCAACCCCGTCGAAAATCAGCGATTTTGGAATATAGAACCCACTTCTTTATGACTTTTAGTTATATAGACAATATTTGCATTAGTATAGGCAAGAAGAAAGGAATAAATGAAACCGACTAGCTTACCAGTACAACTAGCCAATATCCCCCTAGCGCTCCGTAAGGTGCCACGCTGGGTGATGTGGTCATTTGTCGAGGTTGGTGACGGGGATAACAAGAGATGGGCAAAGATGCCCCTCCAAATCACAGGCAAATCCGCCTCCTCTACCAACCCAGCGACATGGACAGATTTTTTAGTAGTAGAACAGGCATACCTTACAAACAAGTTTGACGGCATTGGTTTTGTATTCTCACACGATGATGACTTGGTGGGCATCGACCTTGATGACTGCTATGACCAGACCATTGGCTTTACCAATCCTGATATGCAGGAGCTCGCCTCCAAGGTGGCAGGATACATGGAAGTCAGCCCCTCAGGGACTGGCGTCAAGATATTCACACGCTCCAATCCATTTGCGACGCACACAGACCACGCTATTGGTTTTGAGGCGTACGCAAACTCACGATTCTTTACAGTAACAGGTCACCACCTCTCAGGCTCACTGCCTGATGAGATTCAAGACCTCACTGGTGTATTTCCTGCACGTGCACTCAAACAGACCGGCGACGCATTCGGTGACTACACTGCCCCAGTAGAGGGCTGGGACATCCACCGAGTAGAGACCGAGATCCTATCAAAGCTAGACCCTGAGTGCGGATATGCTGAGTGGCTCAAGGTGGGTGCTATTTTGCATCACCAGTTTGGTGGTGACATCGAGGCCTGCGAGGCATGGGATCGTTGGAGCGCCACTGGCGCAAGCTACACTGCCACTGGCGACTACTCTTGTGAAAACAAGTGGAGGACATTCAAGGGATCAGGCGCCACCCTGCGCTCACTGATATTCCAAGTGAACCAGCAAGAACGCACAGAGGCACTCGCACGTGGTGAGATTATTCTTGACTCGGGCACAATGAACCACGCACGCACTTTCTTGGATAATTTTTACTCTAGCGAGGAAGGCTACTCACTGGTGCACTACGCAGATGACTTCTTTATCTATGTAGGCACGCACTATGAGGTTATCGAGGAGATGACTATCCGCTCCAAGGTATACAACTTCTTAGACAAGTGCAAGAAGTCAGGCAAGCAGGGTGCCTTGGTACCATTCAACCCAAACCCAAGCTCGGTATCGGGCGCTATTGATGCGATTAAGTCTATCGTACACTTAGCAAACCACCCAAACACCAAGCCACCAATTTGGTTGGATGACTACGCCAAGATTAAACCGGCAGCAAGTAAGTTAATCTCACTGCAAAATGGTATCTTTCACCTTGAAGATTCTATCCTCATGCCGCACTCACTGGGTTTCTTTACACAGAACAGTCTGCCGTTTGAGTACAATCCAACGGCAACCTGTCCTACGTGGGATACCTTTTTAAAATCAGTATGGCCTGATGATCAAGAGTCGATTGATTGCCTGCAAGAAATGTTTGGCTACATTCTCAGTGGTGATACACGCCAGCAGAAATTCTTTAACATCATCGGCCCACGTCGATCAGGTAAGGGAACAATCAACAAGGTACTGGTTGCCCTCTTAGGTCAGCACAATACAGTGGCGCCAGAACTAGGAGAACTTTGTGATACTTTCGGTCTTCAACCTTGGCTTGGCAAGCTCCTTGCTAGTTTTACTGATGCAAGAGCGCCCGAACGTAATCGCTCTGCTGTGGTTTCTCAGCTTCTTAGAATTGTTGGTGGCGATACTATCACTGTAAACCGCAAGAACAAAGAGGCTTGGAATGGCTATCTGCCTACTCGTCTGGTTATCTATTCTAACGAGGTACTTCAGCTAACAGAGAACTCAAACGCTCTTACGGGACGTATGATTGTATTGAAGATGACACGCTCATTCTTTAACAAAGAAGACACTGAGCTGGCATACAAACTGGAGCAAGAGCTCGGTGGTATTTTTAACTGGGCGATGGAAGGACTCAAGCGTCGTATCACCCGTGGTGGACACTTTACACAGCCGGCGACAGGCAAAGAGTATCTTGACCTGATGAGCGAACTGGGTAATCCACTCGCAGTGTTTGCTGATGCGGCACTAGAGTTTGATCCACTGGCGATGACACGCAAGGAGGATGTATTCTCTTGTTACAAACACTGGGCGCTTAAGAAGTCTATGGCACCCGGAACTGAGCAGGCATTCAAGCGCAGATTCTTGGCGGCAACTCAGGAGCAGTTTGTAAAGTCTGAAGAGACAAGAGTAGATGGTGAGAGAGTAAGCGTCTACCTAGGCGTGAAGTTAAAACCAAAAGCACAGAAGTATATTGACAGCATTGAATCATTTGACGAAGGAGTATTTTGATGACAGAAAAAGATGAGCTATTCGCATTTGCCCTAGCGGCAGTCACAGGCTTGATTGCCCGTGGCGCCACACCGGCAGAGGTACGTGATACGGCATGGACGTACGCACAGTTTGCAGTATATGGAAAACCGCAGGAGGAGACAGAATGAAAATAATTGTTTATGTATTGTTTGGTATGTTGTGTGAAGTCTTTGGCGTAGGTGTCATGCAGCAACCAGCCGGATTCTTTTCACTCTTGGCCTGTATGCTACTCGTCGATCACTTAAAGGATTAAACCATGACTACTATTGTATTTTTTACACTCGCAGCAATTTTCTTAGCCTTCGCGGCTTACACCTTTAACAGCGGCTACGGAGAAAAGATAGTCTATCCATTTCGCAAGTACACACCGGCGGCCTTGTTGTTGCCAATCTTTGCGTGTTTGGTAGAGTCGTTTACTGTTGTGCCTGCAGGCCATATTGGTGTGCAACAAACACTGGGCTCTGTCTCAATGCAAACATTGGGTGAGGGCGTGCACTTTGTAAACCCAATCTCGAATGTGCGTGATGTGGATGTGCGTGTAGTTAAGGCACAACTCAAGGGCGCTAATGCAGGCACCAAGGACTTGCAGGTAGTGCATACCGATATGGTAGTAAACTATCGTATTGACGGCACCAAGGCCGCGCATATCTACAAAGAGTTTGGTTTGGACTTGGAAGACAAGATCTTGATGCCAGCCATCAATGAATCATTCAAGGCCGTAACTGCACACTACAATTCTGAAGAGCTGATTACCCAGCGCGACAAAGTATCAAACGCGATCCAAGAAGAGCTGCAGGCTAAGGTGTTGCCGTATGGTTTATCCATCAGCACCATCTCCATGGTAAACTTTGGGTTCTCTAATGAATACCAAAACGCAATTGAGCAAAAGGTAATCTCAACTCAGGCCACACTCAAAGCTGAGCAGGACTTAAAACGTATCCAAGTAGAAGCTGAGCAGGCTATTGCGCGTGCTAAGGGTGAGGCAGAGGCAATTCGTATTCAGTCTCAGGCCATCCAGTCACAAGGTGGCGCGGCTTACGTGAACTTGAAAGCGATTGAGAAGTGGGATGGTAAATTGCCTAACGTTAACGGCGGCGCAATGCCATTTATCAATGTGAGCAAATGAAGAAGTTTAGATTTCCACGTATTATTAAGCGCAGCCTTTTCGGTGTCATCTTTGGTGACTCCGGAAAGCGCCGCCTTATTCAAGACTACTATAATAAGCCAAAACGTATTAAAGCTCGCTTTAAAATGCAGAAGATCCGCCGCGCCCATCAAGGCTGGCGAAACAAAGTACACGGCAGCATTTGGGCATTAAAGGTTCGTAAAGCATTCGGTAGACGTAAACCAGCAGCACAGTTTAGGAGATAACATGTATCTACACAATTGGAAAGACGACGGGTTCTTTGGCATGATTGGTGACTTTGAAGACATCTACATTACCAAAGCAGAGTACGAGGCAGAGACAGCACCATACGCAAACGTAGAGTTTTGGTTAGAGAAAAAAGCTAAAATGAAAGACGCATTAGAGTCTGACAAATGGAAAGACATTGACGAGGTATTGCTTGCCAGCTATACATACGCTGATTATGAGGGTGACGCGTTTGTGTTGTTTCGTAAAGGCGACAAGCTATACGAAGTTAACGGCGGCCACTGCTCATGCTACGGCTTAGAAGGTCAGTGGGAACCAGAAGATACAAACGTTGAGGCATTACGCCATCGTTTAGAGAAAGGACACCTTGGCTACGAAGGCTGGGGCGAATACAAACACAATGTGTTTGCGGATGAACTTAAACAAGTATTGGATAAACTATGAGAGACGGCGGCAAAGGCGACAAGCGGCGCCCACTGGCAATACCCGAAGAGCAATTCAACGCGCAGTGGGATTCTATTTTTGGTCACGGGCGCAACAAGCGTGACTTGATCCAACACGTTGAAACAACTTACGTGGAGCGTCGTGTACCGGAAGACTTGGAAGACGAGGCACATGAGGTAATTGACAAATGGCTTAGATCCAAAGGCTACAATCCGGAGAGTATATGACAAAGAAAAAGACAGTAGAGTTTGAAGAGGGCTGGGCCGATGAGCTTGACCTTACACCCGATGAGCTTGCTGACCTTGTGCGTGGCATCACGCAGTTAGTCGAGACCGGCGAGATCTTCGAGGAGGCCATTCCGGTCGATGAGTTAGATGACGATGAGCGTGAAGAGATCTATGAGCGCCTGTCAAGACCAAAGAATACGAGGCATTAAATGGCCGACATAACAATGTGCCGCGATGAGATGTGTAAAAAGCGTGAGCGGTGCTATCGGTTTACTGCAAGGGCAACACCAGAATGGCAATCTTATTTTGTGAATAGTCCGAGACAAGGCAAGGTGTGTGAATACTTCAGCGACAATGGTGATAAGACAAAACGAATGAGAAAGAACTGCGAATGAAACCAAAAAAGTATGACTACTACAAGCTGGATGTTGGGTTCTATCCTGATGTGATGAAGCTATGTTTTGATGATAAGGTATTTCAGCAGATCCTCAAAGACCACAGCATCACACTCAAGGCCAGCGCACTGGATACCGGCGTGGCAGAGACACACCAAATTGGTGACGGCAAGCAGGGCATCATTATCTTGGCGTTTAATATCACAGAGATTGGTGATACGACACCGGAAGTATTTGATACCATTGCGCATGAGGTATCACACTCCATCGACCACCTTGCTGAGTTTATCGGTGAAGAGGACGGCATCAGTGGCGAGACACGTGCCTATCTCACAGGCTCATTGGTTAAACAGATCTTTAAGATCTACGAACACGAAAAAGAAAAAAATGCTAGAAAAGCAAGTAGAAAAGTATCTGACAAGAAGGGTCAAAGAAAACAAGGGACTCAGCTACAAGTGGATAAGCTCAGTGACGGGGGTGCCGGATCGAATAGTGTTTCTAAACGAGAAGGCATTCCTAGTGGAATTGAAAACGAGCACTGGAGTCCTTTCGCCTAGACAGATGTACGTCTTTGATGAACTAGGAGAGGCTGGGTTTCCAGTCTACGTGCTGCGAAGTTATGATGACATTGAGGAGTTTATCCGTGAAGCAACAGCACCTTAAAAGATATTTACAAAATGCAAGGTCACGTGCTAAACGAGACAACGTGCCATTCAATCTCACTTTGCAGGACCTAGCTGATGTAGCGACAGACGAATGCCCTATTTTTCACACCCCTTTTGTATGGGGTACATCTTTACTGGGAAAAGGTCGCACAAGACCCGATAGTCCCACCTTAGATCGCATACTGCCTGAGCTTGGCTACATCAAGGGCAACGTGGCGTTCCTGTCTTATCGTGCCAACAGGATTAAAGATAACGGCACTATGCAAGAACACTACGACATCGCAGACTTTATTTGGAACCATACCCATGCTCAAACGAACACAACTACACCAGTATCAGCAAGAGATCATCAAGAAAGCGGCCACGACGCCAAACGTCGGGCTGTTCTTGCCGCCCGGCTTGGGGAAGACCGCGACGACACTCACCATCATTGCGGAACAATTCACTGGGAAGACGTTAATCATCGCCCCCAAACGAGTAGCGGAGACAGTGTGGGATGCAGAGGTAAAGAAGTGGCAACATCTGGCGCATTTACGTGTATCCAAGTTGATGGGGAGTCCGGCTCAAAGATTGTCTGGGTTGCAGACCGAAGCGGACATCTACCTGATCAACTTGGAAAACGTGGCTTGGTTATGTGGACTTTCGGATAAGTTAGTGTTCACTAACTTAGTAATAGATGAGTCCAGCCGATTTAAGGATCCCTCAACCAAACGATTCAAGGCACTCAAGAAGCATTTAAAGGGCTTCCAGAGGCGTTTAATTCTTACGGGCACACCTACCCCTCAGGGCATGGGAGATCTCTGGTCTCAGGTGGGTATATTGGACTTAGGGGCACGTTTGGAGAGCAGCCTCACCCGCTTTAGGGACAAGTACATGATGCCGGATCAAATGAATAGGCATACCCGTGTAGTGTACTCATGGAAATTTAGAGAAGGCTGTGATGAGATTGTTAAGAATAAGATTTCAGATATTTGCTTTAGTCTTAAGGCTGAGGATTATCTTAATCTACCGGAGTGTAGCAAGGTTTATCACTCGATTGAATTTGACCCGCAGGTAAGGAGAAAATATGACGAACTTAGAAAAGACATGGTCGTTGACATCAAGAAAGAAAGGATCACCGCTCCAACAGCAGCGGCACTGGCGAACAAGATGCTCCAATTTACATCGGGAGCGGTCTATACTGAAGAGGGAGATGTCCAAGACGTACACCGCTCTAAACTGGAATACCTTGAGTCGATCATGGAAGAATCTTCCAGCCCCACACTTGTCTTCTATCATTTCAAGCATTCGCTGCAACGAATACGTCTTCAGTTCCCAGAAGCGGTGGTGTTGGACGATGACAACATTGAGGCGTGGCGTAGTGGCAAGATTCGTATGCTCCTTGCCCACCCGCAATCCGGAGGTATCGGGCTCAATCTTCAGTGCAACGTTGGCGACACAGCACAGACGATCTGGTTCGATCTACCATGGAGCTCAGAAAACTACATCCAAGCGAATGCTAGGATCTACCGCCAAGGGCAAGAAAAACCGGTTATTATACATCACCTGACAATGTCTAATAGTATCGACGAGCAGGTGGTCAAGGTCTTGGACGGAAAAATAAATTTACAAGATGCCCTGCTAGACGCCCTAAATTTTGCATTAGTATAAGCATGGATAAATTAGAACTCTTTAACAGCCTAATCACTGTAGTGACACCCGTCAATTCAATGGGCGCGAAGGGCTCATCATTAGACCAGCCACTTAAAGAGACAGGCCTAGACAGCCTTGATCTTTTGATGATGGCGATCTACTTGAGTGACATCTACGGCGTGCCGGAAGAGATTGCCAAGACGATGCAACCAACCACAGTCGGTGATATGTTTGCGTTTATGGAAGAGCATGCGACAAAGACACCTACTAATATCCATGACGCCTTGGACAGCGTTAAATGAATATATACCTGACTGACTATCGTACAGCCAGTACTACACAGACTGAGATGATGGAAGACATTCCATACCCTCAGCGTGTGCACTGGTTTGCTGATACGTACAAGAACGCACAGACAGGATTAGTATACGCACCGCACAAGCTGGCAGATAAGGTACTTGACCCCGAGCTACTAGCCAGCCTGCGTGAGCGTGACGGCAAGACTGCATTCATCTTGGCGGCAGGTAATGCACACTTTGCCGGCGTACACAATAAGACTGGTATCGACAACCGATTAACTTATGACTATAAGTTTTTGGCCCTGTCTCTTACTCAGGTGTATGCCGGACGTATCGCGCAGATGTGTGGTGCCAATGACATGGTAATCACAGACTCGAGCGCATGCGCATCATCATTGAAGGTAATGATGAACGTACGTGAGCTGTTTATGCTGTACGGCTTTGATCGTGTGATTGTACTCACACTGGAGGATGCAGTAAGCAACCCAGTACTTAAATTCTTTGGTGAGTCTAAGGCTTGCCTTACAAAGGAACAAGAAGATCAGGGTATATTACCATCCGCTTTTGATGATGTAAATTTTGGTTTTAATATTGGGCAGGGCGCCGCTCTGGCAGTCTTTGAATCGGCTAAGTACGCACGTGATAGTAAGGCACAACTCCTCGGTGCCTATACTGCTGCGGAAGAGAGCACCAACGCTATTGGTCAGCGTGAGGATGGTCAAGGATTTGTCAGGGCGGCAGCCGGCGCCTTGCAGACGGCAGGTATGTCATCTAAAGATATACAAGTAGTCAAGACGCACGGCACCGGTACCAAGTCCAATAACCAATCAGAGAGAGCGGCGCTTAAGCAAATCTTTAGTACACCATTTATTGCCACATCATACAAACAATGGATTGGCCATACTATGGGCGCATCAGGTTTGCTTGAGACTTGCTTGATGTTAGATGATCTTGATCGTGGAATTATCAGAGCAATTAAAAACCGCACAAGATATGACGACGTGTTTTTGTCCGATACTAGAGTAGTAGATGGAAGTATTAACATCCTTAGTCTTGCCGCAGGTATGGGCAATGTTTATTCAGCAGCAATTTTTAAGACACTATGAGCAAACGCACAAAAACAAAACACAAAGTAAATGCCGTAGCGCCTAGGTTATCCGACGAGGACGTGGATCCAATCGAGCAGGACGAGGCAGAGAACTCTTCAATGCAAATCGTTGAGGGTTGGCTACCATGGGACCCAGAGGACATAGCAGACATCCGCAGATTGATTGCAGAGAAGATGAGCACTAAGCAGCAGTTTGTCATCGACGCATTCTTGGATGGTCAGAACTACCACGACATCAACGTGACTGAAAAGTACTGGCGCTATCACTTTGCAAAGGGTATTGAGTTTATTAAGAAGGAGCTTGGCCTATGAACTTTATTGTAGAACACAAGATTAAAGGTAATTATGTATTAGAAACAATCCGTGGCGTAGAAGATATTGATACATCGCGGTTTACAGAGCTCCTTGGTATCTGGGTAACAGACAGTGACGAAGAGACAAACGTTATGGAAAAACATTTGAAGGAGATGAGAGATGCAAGATCCAGTGAATCACCCTAAACATTATACTGAACATCCATCGGGCATCGAGTGTATCCAGATCACAGAGCACATGGGTTTTAATTTAGGTAACGCATTAAAGTATATCTGGCGATGTGATTTAAAGTTAGACGCAGTAGAAGACTTACGAAAAGCTCGCTGGTATATTGATCGTGAGATTGCTAAACGCACTAAGCTAGATGGTGCAGATCCGGAGTGTGGAAGATGAACGCATTTATATTTGTTAGTGTAATGTGTATTGGCTCTAATTGTACCTTTCTGACAAGCACTGACTCTATGTCACAAAAAGATTGTTATGAATTAAAAAAAGAGTTTGTTACATCGAAGTTTAAACCAGAAGTAACCCTAGCAGTAGCGCAGTGCATGAAGTTTAAAGAAAGGTTTGAGTTATGATGATCGAGATAGATGATGACTTCGTAGATGTCATTATACAAAACGCATTAGTAAAAGATTACATTTACTTAACCGATGATTTAAAAGATCCTGATAGCCTGCATGAAGATGACGCCGCGGCTTACGCTGAGACAGTCAAGGGTATTGAGATCTTAGCCAAGTGGTACTTTGTACATGGCGAGTTTGACAAGGCAGTCAAGAAGGCAAGGAAGGTCAAATGAAGAAGTACACGCACTTTGATTTAGAAGATGCAATATACAAAGTCTGGCAGACCGCCGATGATATTGAGACGCTGTACAAATATCATGGTGATGCAAAAAAGCCAATGACAGAAGACGAAGTAGCAAACGCATTAATTGGTCTTAAGCAGTTACATGAGATGCGTTGCTGGCAATTAATGGATATGTCAGCAAGAGTTTTTGAATTAAATCAGTATTGCACTGATCCAAAGAAGTTAGCAGCACGAACAGAAATGTTCGCAGATGTACATGAATTTTTAAACCCAAAGAAAAAGAAAGGCAGTAAAAAATGACTGAAGAAGTTAAAAACATGTTGGACGATTTTGTAGTAACCTTGGAGTTCCCAGTGAAAGAAGTTAACGCACTGTTGAACATTTTGAATACACCAAACGCTGTGCCAACCACAACGTTCGTTGCATTCATTAACATGATCCAGCAGCAGGCAGGTCCACAGGTACAAAAAGCTCAGGAGAGCTTAGATGCTGTAGCAAAGGCTCAAGATGAACCTAAAGCAACTGCTTAAGCACGCTGGTGTCAGCAATAACATCATCAAGGAAGTAGAGCGCAAGGCCAAGCAAACAACGGCTCAGATGGAGCAGGAACACCAAGAAAAAGCTATGGCAATGACTCGGATGATGTTAAATGATGCACTACGTTACCGCAAGGAGCACGGGGATAATACCCCACCCTCCGCGCCCAAAAAGACGATCATCGTACCGGATGATTTTTAAGGGCGGTTTTACTGGGATTTTTGCATTAGTGTATATAGGACACGCTGTGAAGCGCTCCTATCTACCCTAGCTGTAAATAAAGCTACAGGTCGCCGGACACCTGCATAGAATCCGGCACTTTCACACACATTTATACACACAGGAGAATTACATGAACCCGTTCGAGTTAAGATTCAACGTATTTAACACAGCCAAGACATTCTTGGAAGAGCAATACAAGGCCAACATGGCTGCTTGGGAAGTACTGAACAAGACTACCAAAAAGGCAGAAGACTTGGCACCATCGTACCCAACAATGCACGAAGTCATTGAAAAAGCAATTGAAATCAATGAGTTTGTAAGTGGTGCAACAAACAAAGAACTAATCAACACAGCAAAACGCCTATCAGGTGTTTCAGTAATATTCTAAGTAACATACCTCACACGCCTAGAATCTGGTATATCCG
>VFSW01014478.1_pt1 | contig 10897 bp, 9 predicted proteins | sample 5358111 | NCBI WGS metagenome assembly VFSW01 (sample SAMN11554181, study PRJNA540505) | mine drainage metagenome | isolation source: sediment from site ElyBrook_90M | place: USA: Ely Copper Mine, Vershire, VT | collected 2017
ACGTCACGCCGCTAGCGCGGCGTAACGTGGTCTATTCTTGCTCCGGCGCGTACAGAGTTGAGTTCCGCCCGTTCCGGGCGGGGATTTTCAAGGCATTCGGGGTCTATCGTCCGATGTTGAAAAGCCAGCAGCGCCAGGAGGACGTCTCTCAGCGCGGCAAGCCATGGGCTCGATGAGCCCACCAGCTTATCCTCAGCATGGTTGCATCCCTGCAGAGCCCGCTTCTGTTTGCCCTGGTGCCGACATTTTAGCGCTTGGAGGATGGGGATGAGGCCTTGACAGCGATTAGACGACAAATGCGTGCTGCGCCTGCTGCGCATCGACAACTTGCTCTGTGTGCGGCGGACGCAAGTTCATTCTCACAACCGACTCCGGCCACAGCTTTACGATCTATCCCAACTTAGCGAAAGACTTGGCCACGCCTGAAGGCGTGCCAACCATGCCACTCGAGATGAGCCCTGTCGATCCCAGGAAGAATGTCGCGTTGGAGCAGGTTGTTCATGTCCATAGGAAGTTTGCCACGCGAGGCAGGCGCAACCTTCCCAGGAAGTTTCCGAAAAACGCGCTGTAGCCGCTTCTTTCGGCGGAAACCTAATGTGTCTTATCCCCGATGCTCAAAAGGCTCCAGACGGCTTCTTGGCTGATCTTAAGCCCAATCTCAGCAGCCCAGCTCAGGAACTCATCTAGGCGAAATTTCCAGCAAGTCAGGCCTTCGTGCCTCAGCGCGTGGGGCGGAATCAGTCCGGCGTCAGCAAGCCAGCGGATCTGGCACGGCGGGCGGCGCAGCAGATACGCAGCGACGATGATGTCCAGATATGTATGCCGACTTGCCGACGGTTGAGCCGGCAACGGGCAGTCGGATTCGGGCGGTTCGAGGTTCGTGCCTTCCCGATGACTTACCATGCGGTCTGAACATAACTGCTTGGCGAGTTCGCTGGTAGGTATCTTTGGCTCATGTGTCAAGGGATTTATTGCCATAATAATGGGCCGGGGACCCCCTACGGGGAGGCCCACAGAATGCGAGCCAGACTCTCAGCGAAAGTGTTACTTATGTAAAGCCTTTAGGATTGTGACAGACTTTTAGCACCTGAGTGGTACCACAGTATATAGAACTAGTGGTATACGGTAAGCACTTAAGTGCTATCTTGAGAGGCGACGACAGATGCCGAAAGTACAATGTACTTTCGAACCCTTTGATACATGCTAGCGATCTTGAGATGCTGACCCTGGAGGGTATTTTTGTGAGTCTTGTATCTCATCTTCGTTCTCTGCATTGCGCCATTAGTCCAGATCAGCTCGCAAAGTTGTTGGGTGTTTCTCGTCGTTCTATCTATGACGCCGTCAAGGCCGGGGAGTTGCCGTACTTTCACCTGAGGTCGTCGATCAAGTTTGATCCAGGCCAGGTAGCAGATTGGCTTGAGGCGCAGATGCCAACACGTGTTCATGTCCTTGCGGCAGCTCACCGGGCGAAGGAGCAGTGATGATTGAGTCGCACGATGAGACGCCGGCCGATACGATCGCAGAGGATAAGCATTACACGATCGCAGAACTATCTGAGTTGTGGCATATCGCACCCTCGACGTTGCGACGGATTTTCGCAGACGAGGATGGAGTCCTGAAGTTCGGGGCCGGCCTTGATCGACGTTGCCGAAGTCCGCGGAAGCGTCGACTGGTGCAGATGCGGATACCGAGACGGACGGCGCAGAGAGTACATGCCAGGCTGTCAGCTTCGGGTCATTGAGCTGCAGTTTTGGCCATCGCGATTACCCTAGCCTTTTTAGGGGGTGAGGGTTGCTTATTGATGAGTGACCAGTCAGCCATCGATGCTTTTTTCAGACGATCCTGCGTGCGTCGATCCCACGGCGTGTAGTGTCGCTGCGTCACTCCGATGTTTGCGTGTCCTAGCAGCTCGCTGACTTCTTCCAGCGGGACACCCGCTTCCAGCTTCTCGATAGCGAATGTATCGCGCAGCATGTGCAGGTGACACCTCAGCTTCTTTCCGTCGCGTTCGAGCTTAGCAGCGTTGAACACTTTCATCAGGCAACGGCGCCAGCCTTTGCAGGCTGTCTGAGGGTCTCCCCGGCCGGACCAGAACAGATATTGTTTGCTCATCGGCGGTACGGCGAGTAACGCCTGTGCGACCTCCGGGGGCACGGCTACTTGCACCCACGCTCCTGTTTTCGTCCTGTGCAGCTTCGCCATCCAGATGCCGTCGTTATCTTGCGTGAGTCTCCCGCGCTCGAAGCGAACGGTGTCGACGATTGCCAGGCCCGTCCATCGCATGAACAACAGGATCGCGCGTACGCGATCTGATCTGTGCTGGAAGTCGTGTCCACCATGCCATTCGTGTGAGACGTAGGTCGCGTCGATGACCTGCTCAAACTCCTCGGGATAAAAGTGATCGGTCTGAGGAGACGTCTCCTTGCTGGACTCCAGCAACTCAGCGGGATTGTCTTTTATCCATTTACGGCGTTCACAATAACGAAAGAACGAACGCAGCCGTGATGATTTTCGATTCGTCGTGGCCCCGTTGTTTTTCCACGTGTTTCTGAACTTGGTAACTTTGTCGAGATTCAGTTCGGCCAGGTATACGATGCCCTGCGTCCTGCACCAGTCGATGAGCTGGCGCTCCAACAACGTGATTTCCTGTTTGATCGTCTCGTAGTGACGATTCGTCCCGTACTTCGATCGCATGTAGTCGGCGACCGCCGACTTCACTGTCATCTGCTCGTCCACCAGCTTGTTGTCATCGCCGATGATCGATGCGAGCAGCGATCTGTTGTTCGGGTCGTGGATCTCGATCTGGCGGGCCAGGACTTTACGAGCTTTCTCCCAGCTAAACGTTCCGGTTGATTTTCGTATTCGGGCGCCGTCAGCGCCCGTGCCCATCACATAGCGGACGCAGTTGCAGCGGCGCGATTCATCGCGGTCGTACTCAGTTTCCCTGTGGTACTCGCAGTCCGCCGAGTGTCGCGTGACCAGATACAGACCTTCGGATTTCCCTTGCATGATACGCCTCGGTTCTGACGCATCATACCACGAACTTCTTTCAAAGTTATTCCAGACGGAAGGCCGTCTTTATAAGTTATTTATTTTAAAGGATTTGTATTGGTGGAGCTAGTCGGGATCGAACTTTTGAGGGGTGTTGAGGACACGTAAGTTATTGATTCAATTGGTGGCGAGAAGGGCCAAAAAGGCACCATTGCCGGATGATGGGTACAATTTGGGTACAAAAATCTGATCTCATTTCCCGGTGTGCATCTCCTCAGTCAACATTGCCCTCGCGGGTCAGACCTCGTCAAAATATCGTCGTCGAAGATGTTGCTCGACCAAGAAAGCGTCGGCGTCCTTCGTGATAACCGAAGACTTGTGATTCCGGTCACTGAGCCCGGCATGGGTTTCCACGTTATAAGGTATCGTTCGCCAATTCATCGGTTTGTGCGGCAGACGGGCCCTAGTTAAATGACTCTTCAGAGTGCTGTGGACCAGGCAGGGCGCGTGCTTGGGGATCTTCATCGCCAAACGCGCAATCTTCTAGCAAACAATTCCTCCACCGAAGAGCCCACAGCTGGCGAGCTCTGGGAAAAGGTCTCCCCGCAGCTTGAGAAAGCACTTGCGATTTACGAACGCAAGGAATCGCCGGATACGCCAGAGTCGTCTTGGATTCCCGGCCGCACAACTAGGAATAGCTGCCGGGAAGACTTCGAGAAGATTCTCGATACTGTTCTTTGCATTCTCGGGACTTGCGGCGCCGCGGGATACAGAACCAGAATCCGCAACTTTCAGGCCGCCAATGTAGAGTCTCAAAGCCGCATTGCCGAGTACCGAGAGCGGGTGCTCTCGGCATGCGCCGAAAAATCCCAGAACTTCGTCGAAACCGTGGTCTTTTCCAGCAAAGAAGGCCTGGCGGACAGTATTGCAGATGAGACAGACCGAATCGTTGAACGAAATCAGCAGATCGACAGCCTGAAAATCGCGTTTCGTCAGCACCTCAAACACATCGGTATCAGTGTTTCGCCGGAGACGGCTGACTCGTTTTTGTTGCCTGTCGAGGACGACATCATTTCGATGGCTGCGGTCATATGCAACATTGGTTTGATTACGCAGCAATTGCAAGAGTTGGTGGATGCGAGCAAAGAAGCGCCGGCGGAAACGAAGAGGTACTACGGAATGTACGTATTGCTCGTTTTCGCTGTGGACCGGATTCAAACCCACTTCATCCAGGAAATCGATCAGCGGTTCCTTCCCAAAATCGCCGAGTACGAAAAGGAAGCTGCCGATCACATTACAGATGCACGAGCGCAGATGAAGGCCGGCGGTCCCAGAGAGCCACTGGAAGCGAATATCGCTGCGAACCGGCGCACCATCGAAGCATGTCATCTTCTCGCCGAAACGTTACGAAACCAGAGGCGCACAGTTGCTGACGAGAACCGAAGCGTGCGAATGCAGGAAGCCGCAGCGGTGAATACCTATCGAACGGTTTGCCTCAGCCTGAATGTCGCTGAACTCATCGGCTATTGCCAGGCGGCATTCCGCGCGTTGCGCGATCTACGGCTTCCGGCATTGCGACCATTCCAAAGCGTCCAGCTAAATCAGGAATTGCAAACACTGGCTGAGCGCGTAGCGGCCAAGGAGTAACGATGGGCTGGTTCCTCCGAAAGTCGTTTCGTGTCCTGCCGGGGATTCGGCTCAATCTGTCGAAGAGCGGTCCGCGCATCAGCGTCGGCGTGCCCGGCGCCCGTGCCAGCATCGACATGCAAGGTAAGACCCGCCTATACGCAGGAAAAGGCCCGATTCGCTATCAAAAGATGGTGACCTCGGGGGAACGAGGAGGGCGGACCGGGAACCCGAGCAGCGGATTTCTGAGGTTCATCAGAAGAGTTTTTGGAGGGCCCTAGCTACGCTTGTCAGCTGTTCAATGAAGTTGCGAAGCGACAATTTGCCTATCAGGGCGAACGCATGGGTGTTCTCGATGCATTTCGACCAAGTGACCCAGAATTAGTCGAAAAAACTCTGTTCTCGCCTCACGGAGCAGGACCAGTGGAACGATGTGTTCTCGACGAAGCTGCCCCTTGGCTTCGGAATTGTTATGTGGCTGACAAATCGCCAAGGTTGGACCATGAAGGAATGCCTTGCGTCTATAGGCTCCATTATTTTTAGTACGATCATCGGCCTGTGGTCGTTGATTGTTTTTCGGCCCAACATTCTCTTGATGAGCAAGATGACAAAATATTAGGCGGCGAATTCGTTTTTTGGGGACACAGGTACATGGGATCTTCTTCTGCGGCGGTAGCGCATGCTTATTCCTCTTGTGAGGGAGCAGTATGTGAAGTCGGGCTAGAACTACCTTACGGGGCGAGAGAAGCGAAAGTCAGAGAGCACGTCTCTAAGCTGTGGCCAGGAACGCTCGATGCAATCATGCGCCTCGCCGAAGAGCTGAACAGCCAACAGGGATGTGTGTATGCCGTCCTCAAGGAACGCGATCTCGACGATCAGCCGCAGGTGATCTTGAGTACTCCTTCCTTGTTTGTCGTGACTTCAGTCGATCGGTACAAGAACAACCTGACCGTTCAACACGTACTACCAGGGGACCCATCTAGGCACGTGTCCGACCGTTCGAAGGGGATTCAGTGCCGTGTGACATGGGTAAAGGCGACAGGCCTGAAGAGTCCCGGTCTTGCTCCACTTCTTGAAACGCTCCGTCAACGATCTTCGAATCAAGCTCCCTCCGAACAGTTCTGGGAGTTTTGGGCTGAGTTCCTCGACATTGAGCGGGGGAACATCGAGAAGGCTGGCAGTGATCCCGGCTGGAGTTATACAAAGCGCCGCTGGGGCGTGGATGGCTCGATCGACTTCTTTGTAGGAGATGATTCGGAGAAAATCGAGGCTCGGCGCGGCCGACTGATTGTCTCACCTAGCACCAACAGCGATGACGATCGCTCGTCAAATTTGCTTTTCGAACTGAGAACATCGCCAGCTCGCGGTTGGATTGCAGCGGCGCCCGTTCGTGATCAACTTCGGCTCGACCAGATTCCGCCCCAAGGCAGGCTAAAACTGGACTGGCTCGGGTTGATGAGCGAGTTCAAGAGAAGAAAGAAAGCTCTCGACAAACTTCGCGCCGGCGAGACCGCGCTGAAGGGACTTAACACTCTGCTGCCACACGGTCCGCGATCAGAATCTTGGGGCAGCGAGTTTGTACCCATTCTTCGATCCGATTACGACTTGGGTCAAACAAAAGCGATTCGAAGCGCTTTAGTTCCGTACACAGTCGCTGCCATCATGGGGCCACCTGGGACAGGCAAGACATCCGTAATAGCTGAAGTTGCAGCTCAGGTTGTTCGTACGGGAGGCCGGGTACTACTCTCGTCCCAATCGAACTTGGCGGTCGACAACGCTTTGGAAAAGGTGGCAAACACCGAAGGCGTATTTGCAGTGCGGATCGGCAATCCCGAATCCGTAAAGCTCAATCGAGATCTTTTGCTGGACAATGCCGGCGAAAGGTATCGACAGCTGCTGCTCACCAAGAGTACGGCAGCCTTGAAGGACGAGCGCCAGCGAGTACGGAACCTGCAGTGTTTATATTCAGAAGAGGAAATTGAAGAAGCGGTCGATGGATATCTCGAACAGATCATTGCGGGTGTCGAACACAGCGTCGTGGACTCCAGTCACGCGTCCGCAGCATCGACATACGACGATGCTGCGGCTAGACTTCGCGCCGCCGAACAGGCGTACAGTACCCTCCGGGATCGTCTCATGCTGTCGGATTCTGAGTTGGCCCGGACGCTCCAAATAGCGAAGAAGATTCAGGCTAAGGGATGGGACCTTTGTGATCTCTCGTCGAGCAAGGCCGAGCTCGTTCGCATCAAATCGTTTTCTGAGTCATTGATCTCCGCCAAGGAGCTGCTCGAGCGATATGAGCAAGAGTTCAAGAGCATGTGCGGAGCGACTTCTGCTCTCCACAAAGCCGAACTTCGGATTGAGCGTTCAATTAGGGCCGAACGCGAGTTAGCGAACGCCGAGAAGCACAACGAACAGCTGGAGCAGAGACGAAGGGCGGCAAGCGGCTGGAAATGGTTTAAGTCGAAAGTCTTCGAGTGGAAAAAGAACACCGAGGAACTGGAACAGAAGATTCGTAACTTAGACAGGTTGGCCGCAGAACGAGATTTACCTTATCTAAAGGGTAACGTGGTAGCGGCGCACGAACGCGCAAAGCAATGCTTTGACGGCTCCCTTTCGCGGGCTGAACAAATCGGTATCTCTATTCTCAGCACGGCGCCATACAATCCTTCGGTGATTACCACCGCGTACAATTCCAGACTTGATCCCGAAGTGAACGAAGCTGCACTGATCATCAGCACATTGGCGAATAGCACAATCCAAAGAAATGAAAAGAGGAGGGCTTTCCGCGCCCATGGCTGGGACAAGCAGCGGATTGAGGCCTACTGGCCTGGCACGCTAGAGAAGCATTTCGAACATGCATTCTTGCGACTAGAGCAGGCGGAGTATCTGGAACAACAAAACGCAATGGGACTTGTACCAGCGCTTGGCTCAACAAATGAAATCGAAGCAACCCAAGGTACGTGCGCGTCTGCAAAGCAAGCTGCGGCTGCATGCAAGATGGCGCTAGAGGCTGCCGCAGACCGTCTGCGTGCCGCAGATGCACGGTATCAGCTCAGCAGGATGGTTGAGTGGCGCGATACGGTTCATACCATCGCAGCTCACTTTGAGGAGCAAAACGTAAAATCTGGGAAAACTCTGGCTGACAAACTCGCAGAACTCGACAGGGATGTCCACGATCCTTTGTATATCAATGATGCCGCACATTTTTGTGATCGTGCACGAACATCTCTGAATGGGGTTACCGAGGAGATTAGACACCGGCGCGAGGAACGATTGCAGGCCATGGCTCGCTTCAACAAAGTGGCTGACGCTTTGAGCTTATATCACGCCCGACTGCAGTGCGCAGGGCTTGACCTCGATGAATCCGTGCTTGAAGAAGCCAACGTTGTAGCAGGTACCTGCAGTGGCATCGCGGGTGCAAAGGAGTTCGACCGCGAGTTCGACTATGTGATCGTTGATGAGGCCGGGCGGGCGACTCCTTTGGATCTGCTTATGCCGATCATCAAAGGCCGTTCCATCGTTTTGGTCGGCGATCATCGTCAGCTACCACCAACGATCGACAGAGAACTCCGTCAGCAACTTCATAACGATGGCGAGTTGAAGGAAACCCTGTTCCAAAAACTGTTTGACAACATGCACCTCTCGCGCCGGTCACAACTGCTCTATCAGTACCGAATGGCGCCGGATATCTGCGCAATTGTTAAAGGTCTCTCCTACGGGGACGTCGATCTGCGATGCGGAGGCGAGGCAGAGCGGCGTAAGCACTCGTTCGGAACCCGATGGGCAGCGGTTCACTGGATGCAACCTGTCGGGGACTTAAATCGGGCAATTTCGGAAGATGGTGGCACAAGCTTGAGAAATGATGCAGAGGTCGATGCTGCTGTTTCCGCGCTCCAAGAGATTGCAGAACGAATATCTGCTGTGGGCCGATCCAGCTACAGCGTCGGCGTGATTTCAATGTACCGGGCGCAAGTGGAGGCGCTCGACCGCGCCATTCCTCTAACGTTGAAGGAACACTCGATTTTGAAGATAGAGACGGGAACCGTGGACGCGTTTCAAGGACGCGAAAAAGACGCGATCATCGTGAGCCTGGTAGGTACAGATCCCAGCCGCGTTTCGTTCTTCCAAGACTTCCGACGGATCAATGTCGCCCTATCGCGTGCAAAGGAGCTTTTGATCATCGTCGGCAATATCGATGTGCTCGGTCGCCGTCGCCGTGTCGGTCCTATGAAAAATGCGGTCTACGACCTTAACGTATTACTCCAGCAGGCGATCCGTGATGGTAAAGCCACTCGCGAGGTGTTCAATGCATAGCGAAATAACCGCGTTCCGCGAGAAATTTGGATCCCGGTTCGGCGACATGCAGATCACCGCTTGCGAATCAATTTTTTGGCCCGTGTATCGACACACATACACGTTCTCTGCGGTTTCAGTCACTCCACTGAATGTTGTCGAGGAGGGACTACTGCGACTCGCCAACGCTGGGGTCTCATCGATCGACGAGTTGGCCCAGCTACTGGGGGCTGGAGTGCCTTACGTTCGAATGCTCTCGGAACGTCTCTCGCACACATGGGGAGGCGCAGTGCAAGCGCCCATCAGAGCTCCCGGCCCCGGCGAAATCGAAACCAGTGTCGGAATCGACGAGTGCATTCGCCTCTGCCAACGTTCGGTTATTGACCAACAACAGATTACGGTTCTTAGAGACGGGGTTTTTGGCGAATGGCTGGATACTGGCGAAAGGCGACTTCGGCTCATCAGAGTCCCGAAGCCACATGGCGACAACATGAAATGGCTTGGCCCGAAATGCCAAGCGTCGACCACAATAGAAGCGGAAATTACGAACGCCGCCTTATCGGCATCTAGTCAGGAGCGCGAGTGCCAGGTCGAGTTCGATGCGAATGGCTCTCTTGGCTGGGTTGAGTTGCGTCTAGCCATCTATCAGGAAGATGACGGCCGTCGAGGGCGACTTCTCCTCTTCATCGACAACACAGAACCAGAACCAATCGACAAATTGTCTGGACTTTTCGAGGAACTGCTCTCCGGAACAGACGACGTGCCACTCTATTTCCCGGATGACCGCGTTGGCAGTTCGACTGCCTTCTGGAAAGCACTTTCTTCGGGCATTCGCACCAGTAATGCGGAAAAGCAGCTAAATGAACAGTTGACTGAACTCGTGATCCGGAAGGATGAGTACTACCGCTCTCGGCGGAAACGAGCAAAATCAAAGCACACCCGCGAGTATTACGAGGTCGACTTCACAGAAGCCGTTTTGGAAACGACTGCCTGGCTTGAACTCAAATCCTCCTCAGAAGCCGCGGTGGCGTACCGTCGCGCCGTTTTGTCTCTGGTGGCTGGATTGGCCATTTCTGGTGGCGCGCTGGCCGAAGAGGATCCGCTGCCGATTGCTCTCGCAGAGTGCCGATCCAGAAAGCCCGAGTACGAGCGAAAACTAATACAACATGCCGCAGATTCTAAAGAATTGTCAGAAGGGATTACGACAGCACAACAGCAGTTCGGAGATGACCTTCGATCGCTTTTGAGTGATGGCGTGTGGCAGCTTCGACAGCTTGCGCGAGACCTCGGAATAACTGAGCGTGCAGGTGAGGTAGATCACAAGTTATTTCAAGATCTCCGCGAGGCTCATGTCCGGATAACGAAGCTACAGGAAAATGTTGGTGCTGCACCCACCGTTGAACCACTGGAGACAAAGGACCATGCACCACTGCTGAAGAAGGCGCTCCAAACGGCGAACCACACGCTTATCGTATTCTCGCCGTGGTTGAAGCGGCGGGTAGTCAATTCTTTGTTACCGGACTTCCACGCTGCCCTGAAGCGAGGTTGCGAGATTTGGATCGGTTATGGCATGCCGCCAAGCCGCAACCATGCGGACAACACTGACGCCGACGCGTTGGAATGTTTGAAAAGCCTTGCATTTGACGGCAAGCTCTATCTCGTCGACTTATCTCGTGAAAACGGTTCGCATGCCAAAGAAATTGTCTGCGACGATGACTTCTACGTCGCGACAAGCTATAACTGGCTTTCTTTTGATGGAACGACAAGAAGAGAAACGGGGCTGCTCGTGAAAGGCGCAGGATTCGTCCGAGATCGTCGGCAACAGTGCCTTAGCACGCTAATGTCCGTTCTGCGATCTTCGGAAGAATCCGACCGGCGACAACGTGTTCGGATTGGGTACGCGCGCGCGACATTCTCTTAGTAACAGTCTGGGCTTGCCCCCTGGGGTGAGACAACCAGATAAGACACTGTTCGCCGTTCGCTG
>VFSW01014479.1_pt1 | contig 10897 bp, 8 predicted proteins | sample 5358111 | NCBI WGS metagenome assembly VFSW01 (sample SAMN11554181, study PRJNA540505) | mine drainage metagenome | isolation source: sediment from site ElyBrook_90M | place: USA: Ely Copper Mine, Vershire, VT | collected 2017
TGTATGAGTTATAAACGCTCACAACATCACAGAGAATTATATATTGTGGCGTATAGTCGAAAAATAGTCGGTTATCAGCGCAAAATCATATTAAATTGAGTACTCTAAATTCGATAGCTTACTCGACAAGATAGCATAACAAAATAACCTTGAAATTGCCATGACAAGCTCGCTTGATGATTGACAGTATTCTGAAACGCTGACCAAGATGATTTGGAAAAAATAGCATATACTATAAGCAACGAAATGTCTTTCGTAGTTAGGCAATTTGGGTGATAAATTGAGTAAGCATCGTATAACCGTAGATACAGGGGGAACTTTCTCTGATTTCGTCTATTTGAATGAGGATTCTGGTGAAATAGCTATTGGAAAAATACCATCAACACCTGATGATCCTTCACGTGCAATATTGAGCGGTATAAAGAAAATTCTCGAAAGCGGAGTAAGTGCGTCGGACATAAACTATTTTTGCCATGGTACCACCGTTGGCACGAATGCATTATTAGAAAGCAAAGGGTCAAAAACGGGACTGCTTATAACTGCGGGCTTTCGTGGTATCTATGAAGTTGCAGAGCAGGCAAGGCCACATGGTGCGGCAATTTTCGATATAATGTATGATCGTCCAGCTATGTTAGCCTCACAACAGGCTACAATTGAAGTCAGGGAGCGTGTTTCATTTGAAGGCGAAGTTTTATTACCTTTAGATGAAGCGACATTGCGCCGCGATTTACTCGCTTTTGCCAGCCAAAATATACAGTCGGTTGCCGTTTGTTTCTTATTTTCGTTTCTATATCCGGAACACGAACGTCGAGTGCGAGAGATCATCTTAGATGAATTGCCGAATTGCAACGTGTCTCTTTCCAGCGATATCGTTCCTCAAATTCGAGAGTATTATCGTCTGAGTACAACTGTAATAAATGCTTACCTGCAGCCGATACTTTCCCGTTATATCCAGAAACTCGACACTGTTTTAGCTGATTCCGGTGTGCGCTCACGACAAGCCTATATTATGCAGTCTAATGGCGGTATGTCTACATTACAAGCAACAGCTAAAAAGGCGGTAGCAACTGTTTTATCTGGGCCAGCTGGTGGCGTTACAGCCAGTTTAGTGACGAGCAGGTCTACTGGATACAAAAATATTATAACTTTTGATATGGGCGGAACTTCATGTGATGTTGCCTTAATTAAGGGGGGACGCCCATCCCTGCGGACTCGTGGAAAAATTGATGGACGCGATATTTCCATTCCCATGATCGATATAAATACCGTAAGCGCCGGTGGAGGTACGATTTCAATCGTTGATAGTCAGGGGATGCTTCAGGTTGGGCCTGATAGTGCCGGAGCTATTCCGGGTCCTGCATGTTATGCTCGGGGAGGGGGGCTGGCGACGGTCACCGATTGTAACTTGTTGCTCGGATTTTTAAATGCCAATAATTTTCTTGGTGGTGCCATGACCCTGGATATCACTGCTGCCAATGCTGCGGTGGATATATCAATTGCGCGACCATTAGATTTAACGTCGATCGAAGCGGCAGAGGGCATTATTCGAATTGTTAATGTGAAAATGGAAGAAGCTATTAAAGCTATCTCGACTATGCAAGGGCATGATCTGCGCGATTTTATGTTACTAGCATTTGGTGGTGCGGGCCCTATCCATGGAGGGCGAATTGTTCAGGATCTCGGCATGGCTGGTATGATTGTACCTCGTTACCCTGGCGTACATTCAGCAATGGGTTTGCTGATGTCCAATGTAAAACACGATTACGTGCGTTCACGAATATCAGTTTTGACGGCTCTCACAGACAGCTCAATCCATGAGATGTTCATATCACTTAAAAGCGAAGCGTTATCGGATCTCGAGTCTGAAGGATTTACTCACGACCATATTGAGCTTCATTTTGCGCTGGATTTACGCTACGTGGGCCAGGGATATGAAATAACCCTGGATTACGACCCCGACGCAAAAAGCAATATTCTTCTAGATCTCCGCGAACAGTTTGACGCCACCCACAAGGTCATGTTTGGGCATAACGCGCCAAATGAACAAATCGAGGTAGTTTCTTATCGCATGCAGGGTATTGGTTTGGTGCCGACAGTTTCTATTCCCGTAAAAGAACGGTCTGGTTTACCTTTAGAAGCAGCGCAACGTGAGTCGCGCAAAGTTTGCTTCGACCGTGAGATGTTGGATTGCCCTGTATATGAACGCGAGCGCCTCGATGTCGGGCTTATGTTTACTGGGCCAGCAATCGTTGAGCAACTTGACTGTACGACTGTGATTTATCCTGGTCAGAATGTCTATATTGATGAGTATGAAAATCTTATTATCAAGGGCGTTTGATAATGGTAAGTGGGTCATTATTACATCGAGTCGATGCTATTGATCGCGAGGTTATTCGCGCTAGTCTTATTGGAATCGTGCAAGAGATTCAAAATTCACTTTTTCGCACAGGATTTTCAACAATAATTCGCGAGTCACAAGATGCCTCGTGCGCTTTAATGGATTCAAATGGTTTCGTGATCGCGCAGCACGTTGTTCTGCCGTTGCATATAGGTGCGTTTCCAGCTTGCACCGCGGCTATTATATCTGAATATAGCTTTGATCTCGCGCCTGGTGATGCCTTTCTGATCAATCATCCCTATCATGGCGGGAGCCCGCATGCGCCCGATATGGCAGTCATCACACCTATATTTTTCGATCAAGATCTTATAGGTTTTTGTGGCAGTATAGCGCATAAAAGCGATATTGGTGGTCCGGTTCCGGGAAGCTGCTCCGGTCAGGCTCGCGAGGTCTTTAACGAAGGATTACAATTACCGGCCGTGCGGTGCCAGCGAAATTATATGCCCTTTGGTGATGTTGAGAGAATTATTGCTGCTAATAGTCGTACACCAGATCTTGTACTTGGCGATATTCGTGGACAGATAGGGGCAGCACGGCTTGGTGAAGCGCGTCTAATTCAGCTAATTCAAAAATTTGGTAAGCTTCAATCTCTACAGCACTTCAACAAGATACTTGAATTATCTGAAGCACGGATACGGGCGTCATTGTTAGACTGGACTGATGGTCGTTTTAGCGCGGAGCGTTTTGTTGACGATGATGGTATCACGTTAGATCTGCCTGTTCGTATTCATGTTGAGGTAACGAAAACCAAAAATCGCATTCATTTCGATTTTTCAAAATCTGCAGATCAAACAGATGGACCCGCAAATATTCGGCCACCTTTAGTTCAAGCCGCGTGCGCCTATTGCCTAATATCACTAACTGATCCCCAAACTGATATAAATAGTGGGATTTTAGCAGCTATTGATATTACCACGAGACCGGGCAGCATTTTAAACCCGTATTATCCAGCGCCTGTAAATACATATAATCCAACGGTTCACGCGGTCGTAGACGCGATATTTGCTGCTTTGGCAAATATTGTTCCTACGCGGGCGCGGGCTGATGGATGTGGTAGCCGTTCGATTATATTGGGTGGACGTAACACGTACGGGGGAAAAGGATATGTTCAATATGAGATCATAGGTGGCGGCGCCGGCGGACGCATGGCAAAAGACGGCGCATCGGGCACAACGGTGAATCAAAGTAATGCCCGAATAGCCTCAATAGAAGTCATCGAGAGTGAGTTTCCTACTAGGGTTCTCTGCTTTGAACTGCTGCGTGACAGTGGTGGCCCTGGAACATTTCGAGGTGGTCTCGGCGTGCGGAGAGAATATTTGAACCTACAAGATGCTCGTTTTTCAATTCGCTCGACTAAGCATATTATTGCCCCCCAAGGTATTTCAGGCGGATCTAAGGGCGGTACCGGCGATATACTGATCAATCCTGGAACCGATAAGGAAAGACGTTTACCAACGCGGTACGCAGACTATCCTTTAAAGGCTGGTGATGTGTTCCGATTGGATGCTCCTGGAGGCGGTGGTTTTGGGTGTCCGTTTGAACGTGATATCGGATCCGTCTTGGAAGACGTCATTCAAGGCTATGTGTCTGTAGAAATGGCGGCTGCACACTATGGCGTTATATTATATAAGTCCGGGTATGAATGGCGTGTTGATCATGCAGCAACGATCGCATACCGAACGATCAAAGATGGAAAATAGTCATGAATAGTAGCATTAATAAACCTACCGATCTTGAATTTAGTATCACCCAAACGGGTATTATTGGCCTCGGCGCCATGGGACTTCAAATGGCACGGCATATGGTGGCCAAAGGCATGAGTGTAGTTGGGTATGACATTGATGCAAAAGCGTGTGCTAAAGCTGCCGAATATGGTGTCGTGATAGCGTCATCACTCGTTGATGTGGCGAGACATGCCGATGTTTGTATCGTTATGGTACAAAGCGATCAGCAGGTTGAGACTATATTTAGTTCCCCGGATTTACTGGACAATCTCCGACAGGGGGCAATCGTTTGCATAGCGAGTTCCATTTCTCCTAGACTGTGTCAGAGGCTGGCCACGGTTGGTAAAGAAAAAAGATTGATTGTTCTTGATACTCCTGTTGTTCTGGGTCAGCAGGCGGCTAATGATGGCACGATGACGGTGTTTGTAGGGGGGGAGGAACGATCTTTTTATCGTGTTCGACCAGTGTTGCAAACATTCGGCAAGAATGTATTATATTTGGGTGATAGCGGAAGTGGACAAATAGCAAAGTCGGTAAATAATCTTCTTCTCTGGGCCACCATGACGGCAAATTTTGAAGCCCTAACGTTTGCTCGGATGCTGGGCGCCGATGTGCCGAGACTGATTGACGCCCTGGCGTATAGTAGTGGCGCTAATTGGTCACTTTCTCGGTGGGGGAAAAGTACCGGAAGATGGGCTGAGAAGGATATGGATGTTGCGCTAGACCTAGCTCAGGAACTTAAACTTCCTATGCCTCTAGCGGCTTTGGTTGACCAGATGATGAAAACTATCAATCAAGACAGAATGAAAGAACTCCTTATTACTTTTTAATAACCCCGCCTAATAGCAAAAATAAACGATAGGAAAAACCATGAAACGTCGCTCATTAATTCTTGGAACGGCAGCCACTCTCGGTATCGCGTCGAAAATTAAATTTGCAGGCGCTACCAACCTTATTCCGATATCCATCGGATATGATGGATATTCAATGACGACTGCTCCGATGTACTATGCTAGTAAAACAGGTATATTCAAAAAATATGGATTAGATGAGAAGTTAATTTTTGTTCCAGGAGGATCAACATTATCCCAGGCTGGTGTTGGTGGTTCGTTTGATATCGCTCAAAATGGCTACAGTCCGGCTATTGCGGCGACGGTTGCGGGCGGTAACTTAGTTATTGTCGGCGGAATTTCGAATACACTACCGTTTCAACTTGTTGTTAGCCCAAATATCCGTACCGCTGCTGACCTCCGTGGAAAAAAAATTGCTATTAGTAAGTTTGGTTCTTCCACTGACATTTCAGCGGGTTTTGCTCTTACCCACCTCGGCCTAACGCGTAATGACGTTACGATTTTACAATTAGGTGGAGAAGGTAGCCGGACCGCAGCATTGTTAACGGGTCAGATCGATGGTTCCTTCGAGCAGTATCCCAGAACGGCGGAGTTACTACAAAAAGGTTTTCATGTGTTGGTTGATTTGACTAGTATCGACGTAAATTACCCAAATACGGCGTACGTAACAAATCGACCATTTTTGACAGATCATCGTGACGTTGTTGAGAAATTTTTGATGACGATTATTGACGGTATTCATCAATACAAAACAAATTCTGACGAGGCCATTGCAATTACCGGAGAGTTTCTTAATGTGAAAGATCCGGCAATTGTTAAACAGGCGTATGATCTATACAATGCACATGTATTTCCGGCAGTTCCGTGGCCTTCGCAAACGGGAATTTCTCTAGTGTTAGATCACTTAGCAAAGAAAAATCCTAAGGCGGCATCATTCAAACCCGATCAGTTTGTTGATTTGACGCCCTTGCAAGATCTGCAAAAAAACGGATTTTTGTCTAAATTTCAGTAGCTGGGAACGTATAAAATGGATCAACCGCCGATTAAATTAGAGGCGATTGACGTTCGATTAGATTTTTATAATGAGCGCATGAAACGGCGCCTTGTTGTATTAGAGAAGATCAACATAGCGGTCTCAGAAGGAGAAGTAGTTTGTATTGTGGGACCAAGTGGATGTGGTAAGTCTAGTTTTTTGAATGCAATTGGTGGTCTCTTGCAAGTTGATGGTGGGAAACTTTTGCTAAATAGCAAACAAATATCTGGACCAGGACCTGACCGCGCCATTGTATTCCAGCATGATTCATTATTTCCATGGCGTACCGTACTGCATAATGTGATGTACGGACTGACTCTTCAAGGTAATTTTGGTAAGCGTGAGATTCTGGAGCGCTCTCGTTATTTTGTTAATCTTGTTGGGCTGGATGGATTTGAAGACCATTATCCTAACGAATTGTCAGGTGGTATGCGCCAACGGGTTAATATCGCAAGAGCGTTAGCGGTCGACCCCGAAGTGCTCCTCCTTGATGAACCTTTCGCTGCCCTTGATTCGCAAACACGAGAGTTTATGCAATTAGAGCTTTTAAAGATATTGGCCCGAGCGAAAAAAACAGCTATTTTTATAACTCATCAGATTGATGAGGCGGTATTTATCGCAAATAAAGTTGCCGTATTTTCAGCACGGCCGGCGAAAATAAAAGAAATTGTACCAATTCATCATTCGGGCGAACGTACGCTTGATTTTAAGCACAGCGAAGAATTTTTGCGGCTTCAGCAGAAAATTTGGCGACTAATGGATGCTGTCTCTGCTGGTACTGATGAAAAAACATTATGATCTCAATGTTGTCAGGGAAGACGTATGGAAACAATATTAGACAATGCTGACACTTCCAACATTGCAAGCCCAAAGCGAAATTGCAACGTTAGTTTTTGGAGCAAAAATGAAACCTGGATTTTAGGTACTCTTTCTGTTTCGATTTTTTTGTTGTTTTGGCAATATTCTGTCACTTTTGGACTGGTCAATCCACTATTCACTAGCTCGCCAATAAAGATCGTTCAAACAGCGATCACCATGTTTTCACAAGGCGATATATATACAGACATTAAAGTAAGTAGTATCGAATTTTTCTGGGGCTACTCGCTGTCAATTCTTGTTGGCGTGCCAATGGGTATTTTGATGGGATGGTATAACAGAGTTAACGCGGTTTGTGAACCGTTTGTATCCGCGCTTTATGCTTCTCCACGAATTGCGCTTGTACCTCTAATGGTGATTTGGTTTGGTATCGGTCTTGGATCCAAAATAGCAATAATTTTTTTGGGAGCGGTATTTCCGATTCTGATTAATATGGTCACAGGAGTACGGACTGTTGATCGTGATTTCATAAAAGTGGCACGGGCGTTTGGCGCCACCGACCGGCAGTTATTTGTAACGGTTGTGTTTCCTTCGACGGTGCCCATGCTTCTGGCGGGGCTACGCCTCGGATTAGGCCATGCACTGATTGGAATTGTTGTTGGCGAAATGTACGCAGCAACGGCAGGCATTGGCTATATGATCTCAGTTGCTGGTTCAACATTTCGTACCAGCCAGGTGATGGTAGGCGTTATAATTATTGCGGGGCTTGGAGTTGTCTTGACGGAAGCATTGAGAGCCATCGAGCGCCGATTTGAACGATGGCGTCCAGATAACCGGCGCTAACTGATAACTTGTGGGGAAGAATAATGAAACTAAAAGGCCTTGTTGCTATTATAACTGGTGCCGGCCGCAATATTGGTCAAGATACGGCCGTATTATTTGCTGCTGAGGGAGCGAAAGTTGCCGTGGTAGATATGGACCAGGCGGCGGGAGATCGCGTAGCGGCACAAATTACGGCTAATGGTGGCGATGCCTGTGGGTTTGTTGCTAACGTTTCGGATGAGGGCGATGTTCAGCGACTTATCCAAAATATAATTGTTAAATGGGGCAGGGTTGATATCCTCATCAATAATGCTGCCATAACCGATAACAAAACCATTCTTGATATCTCAAAGGATGAATGGGATAAGGTTATGGCTGTTACTCTTACCGGTTCCTTTCTGGTTGCAAAATATGCCGCTATTCAAATGGTTGAACAGGGTTGGGGAGGGGCGATCGTAAACGTCGCTTCAACTTCTGGGTTTTTTGGTCGTCCGCGTGCTATCGCTTATTCAGCGGCCAAGGGTGGTATAGTTAATCTCACGCGCGCCATGGCTGTGCAACTCGGTCCATATAACATCAGAGTGAATTGCGTCGTACCCAATAAAATCGGCTCACCGGTCGGCAAACAGGATTTTGACCCGTCGCGCCCGGTACTTAATCTGCGCGGCCGGACAGGCCTGCCGGTGGATATGGCCAAAGCGTTGCTTTTCCTGGTCTCTGATGACTCTGATTTCGTTGTTGGAAACGCGTTGTTTGTGGATGGCGGGACATCAGTGATGCTGCCAGGCGGTATATAATAGTAAATTGAGTTGGCATCTAATTTGAGGAGGGATATAGGTCTTCGACATAGTCAATCGGTTGGTGAAAACCTTGGGGATGGATTTCGAAGACCTACATACGTTTTCGGTGGTTGCGAGGCTCAGGAGCTTTTCGCGCGCAGCTGAAAATTTGTGCATTGCACAATCTGCGCTTAGCCGGAGAGTACAACGGTTGGAATATCAGTTCGGCATAGCCTTGTTGGAGCGTCACAGCAGAGGCGTGCGGGTTACTGATGCTGGCAATTTTCTGCTGACGAAAATTGAATGGCTGGAAGGCGAGGTTGATAAGATTCATTATGAAATGACGACGCTTAAAAATAGCCTTTCAGGTGAATTACGATTGGCGTTACCTCATGGCGTCATTCAGTTTTTCGCGTCAAGAATTATCGAACGGTACCGGGACCGCTGTCCTAACATGAAACTGCGAATCCTCGAGGGTAAAAGTTCGAGCAATCAGGAGGCAGTGTTGGACGGCACAGTTGATGCCGCAATGGTCTATGATCCAGCGTGTGGCGCAGAGGTGACTGTGTTGCCGATATTATTCGAGCGCCGGCTCATTATCGGACCGATCGAGCCAAGTGATGAATTTGCATGGCTGAAGCAGTTAGAAAGTTTTCCAGCGGCATGGCTATCCAAGTTGCCACTTATCCTGCCGGCCGCCCCACATCATATCCGTCAGGCTGTCGAAACCGCGGCTCGTAAATGTGGTCTCACATTGAACATCGTTCTCGAAATTGATGGCTTGTCTGCACTGCGCGCGATGGTGAAAGACGGCTTGGGCTATACGGTGCTACCCTATGGACCTGTGCACCAGGATGTCGAAGCTCGGGCACTTACAGGATTGCCGATTATTGATCCGATTTTAGAGTGCACGGTTGGCATTATATATCGAAATAACCGTCAGGAGTCACGGGCTCTTGGAGAGTTGGTTGAAGTGATAAAGGAGATTGTCGAGGGGCTGGGCCAGACCCCTTATTGGCGGCCCGCATTCACGGGCAATGCCGAGCCCCTCTGACATCGACGGCAGGCGTTAAGCGACGTACTCCACGAGCAATGGTAGGGCCGAGCGTTATTGCAAATAGGGTACTCGGCCCTCATGAGTTCGGTTACGGTCAATATTATTCTGTGTATTCGACTTGATTTAGGCGCGGGATAATTGTGTTAATAATTTTTCACGATTCAGGCTTTTTTCCCAAGCCGATACGACGACAGTCGCAACTGCGTTACCGGCTATATTCGTGACCACAAATGCCGACGATAAGACACGATGTATGCCCAAAATTATGGCGATTGATGCGACTGGAATTGTATTTGTCGCGGCAAGGGTCGCGGCTAAAACCACCAGTGCGGACCCAGCCACACCGGCCCCACCTTTTGAGGTGAGGAGCAAGATTGCAAGTAATCCAATTTGCCCAGGCAATGTGAGGGGCGTATTCGTGGCCTGCGCTAAAAATACAGCCGCAGCTGCAAAATAGAGGCATGTACCATCGTGATTAAAGCTATAGGCAGTAGGCATTACAAGACCGACAACAGACTCTTCACAGCCGATTTCTTCCATTTTGCGGACAAGCTGCGGAAAAACTGATTCTGATGAGCTTGTTCCGAACACAAGAAAAAGCTCAGTGCGAATATATTTTAGTAATTTCCAAAGGTTGAACCCGTTGAAATAAGCAATTGGGAACAACACAAAAATAAAAAATAGCGCGCAGGTTAGATAAAAATCAAAAATTAAGGCACCAAGAGATAGTAATGTTGCGATGCCGAATTTACCAACAGTATAAGCTATCGCCGCAAAGGCTGCAATTGGTGAAAGTTTCATCGCAATACCCACGATCCAAAAGAATGCCTTCGAGATATCATGAATAATGTTAAGTAAAGGCGCTGCTTTGTCGCCGGCGCTAGAGAGGCCGAATGCAAACAGGACAGCAAAAAATAGTATTTGAAGGATTGACCCGTTTGCGAAGGCGCCGACCGATGATGTTGGAATGACGTTTACAAAATAATCCGCAAGTGAGGTAACGTGATGTGAGTGTTCTACTAAAGACTCTACAGTTGCAGATGACTTTAAGCTTGCAGGGTTAATATTCATTCCGACGCCAGGTTTGAGGATATTAACTGCCATTAGGCCAATTACCAGAGCTACGGACGTTACGATTTCAAAGTAAATCAGAGCTTTAATGAGCACACGACCCACTTGCTTTTTATTCGCCACACCAGCGATACCGCTCACGATAGCACAAAAGATGATTGGTCCTGTAACCATCTGAATCAAACGTATGAATGCAGTCGCAAAAGGCTGCATCATAAGACCAAATTTAGGCGCCAGGTAGCCAGCTGCAACACCTATGATCATACCTGCGACAACTTGAAATGACAGGTCCATATAAAAAGGACGTTTTGGTCGAAGAGATATAGTATTTGGGCTTGTAGTGTTC
>VFSW01014480.1_pt1 | contig 10897 bp, 12 predicted proteins | sample 5358111 | NCBI WGS metagenome assembly VFSW01 (sample SAMN11554181, study PRJNA540505) | mine drainage metagenome | isolation source: sediment from site ElyBrook_90M | place: USA: Ely Copper Mine, Vershire, VT | collected 2017
CGTCGAGCCATGTCTCCCCTTGGACTGCCGCAGCGCCCGCGAGCGGGAGCAAGAGCCCGATCACTTCGTCCACGACCACACTCTGTGGATCGGTGGTGTTCGTTTCCTTCGCCACGACGCCGGCCGACCAGATTCCGGGCCCCAGAAGAATTGCCGTCAGCAGCAGCAGCGCGCCACGCTCATACATTGCGTTGTAGCCAATGAAATAGTGCAAAGCAATGGCGATGATCAATGCCGCCAGCGACCCGGCGGTCCCCGGCGCCACGGGCGCATATCCGCAGCCGAACCACGTCGCGATCGGAAACGCCCCGGAAGGCTTTACTTTATTCGTGGCCTTCGCTCTCCAAGTCCTCGGGCTGCACCGGCGTCGACACTACGTATTTTTCGCTGGCCCAGTTGCCGAGATCGACGATCTTGCAGCGCTCGCTACAGAAGGGAAAGAACGCGTCGCCGGGGGAAACTTCCTTTTTGCAGATAGGGCACTTCATCGCATCGCTAGGATCGGGAAGGCGTTGGACGCTGCAATCGGCATGGCTCCTTCAGAGGCCACATCCAACGCGCCGATCAGATCGTAATCGTGCGCCTCGGTAATTCGCATGCGGCGGATCTCGCCACGCCGCGGCGGTGCACCCGCAAAATCGTTTACCAGGCAGAATCCGTCGATTTCCGGCGCCTGCGTGGACATGCGCGCCTGCCACAACAAATCGGTCTCCGCCGACGGGCCTTCGATCAGAACATCCACTTCGCGGCCGATCAACTTTCGATTGCGCGCCTTGGAAATGCGCCGCTGCAAGGCCATCAACTTCTGCTTTCGATTATGGATCGTGCGGCCATCCACCTTAGCGTCCAGATGGAAGCTCGCGCTCGAGTCTTCATCCGAGTAGGAGAACACACCCAACCGGTCGAGCTGAGCGGCTTTGACGAAATCGCACAGGATCTCAAAATCGGCTTCGGTCTCGCCGGGAAAACCCACGATCATGCTGGTTCGAATTGCAACGCCGGGAATGGTCGCGCGAATTCGCTCCAGAAGCTTCAGGAAAAAATCGCCATGCGATCCGCGCTTCATGCGCTTGAGCACGTTCGAGCTGGCGTGCTGCAGCGGCATGTCGATATATTTCACCAGGGCGGAGTGCTCGGCGATGGTGTCGAGCAGCTTTTGCGTGATCCGGTTCGGATAGCAATAGAGAAACCGTATCCACTTCTGCCGCTCGGTCTCGATCTGCGCCAGCCGCGCCATCAAATTCGCCAGGCCGTCCTTGATCCCCAGGTCTTCGCCGTACGACGTGGTGTCCTGGCCGATCAGATTGATTTCGCGAACTCCGCTTGCGAACAGGCGCGTGGCTTCCACGATCACCGATTCAAACCGGCGGCTGCGGAATTTGCCGCGATATTGCGGGATCACGCAGAAAGAGCAGGGATGGTCGCAGCCCTCGGCGACTTTTATGTACGCGAAGTGGCTGGCGGTGGCCAGAACGCGCGGCGTCAGGTCGTGATAGAGGTACGGCTCCGGCGCCCCGGCGCCCGGCTCTAAACCTTCGCACACCGCGACGATCTTCGACAGCTCATTGGTGCCAATCAGAGCGTCCACTTCCGGAAGCTGATCCATGATCTGATCGCGATAACGTTCCACCATGCAGCCCGCCACGATGAGCTTGCGCGCGCTGCCCGATTTCTAGTACTGCGCCATCTCCAGAATCGTGTCGATGGATTCCTGCTTGGCAGGATCGATGAAGCTGCAGGTATTCACCACCAGGACGTCGGCATCGCCGGGCTCCGGGGTGAGCTGGTGCCCACGCTCGGCCAAATGTCCCATCATCACCTCTGTATCCACGAGGTTCTTAGGGCATCCGAGACTTACAAAACCAATTTTCACGGGTGAAGGTGCGGAGAGAAGTCCGCTACATACAGGATAGCAGCTTCGCTATTTCAAGCCATAGAGTTTGGCCGCGTTGTCGCGCAGGACCAGGTGTGCCAGTTCGATGGCCCGATCCCGGGTGATCTCGCCGTCGCCGACCATTTGCGTGAGGGCCAAGCCAAGCGCCTGGCGTGTGGTTTGCATCGCGATCCAGCCTGATTGTTCCCAGCCGCTCTCCTCTGAATAAGGATACGCATCGGTCCCGAACAGAATCTTTTCGGGAGCGAATTCCATCCACTCTCTAAGCACTTGGGCCGCCGCCCGAGGATAATTCATCAATGTTTGCGCAGAGAAATCGGCGTACACATTCGGTTTGGATAGCAGGGCCGTGATCTCGCGAGTAAACGGCCAGCCGCCGTGCAACATGACGAAATTGGTGTTGTGCAACCGCGGGTCGTTAAACACGGATTCAAGCAGCAACGGATTCGTACCCGTAATGTCGAAGTAGCCGCCCGCGCCCCAAGCCACGTGCAGATGGACCGCCATCCCCAGCCGCCCAGCGTCGGACGCGATGCGGCGGAAGATGTAATCCTGCAGCTTCTTGTAGGCCGCGTCGGAGATTGGTCCTTTGTGGCCACCGCGATATGCGGTTTCCGCTTCGGCACGGGGAACGTCGTCGAATTGGAGCGAGCGGAGATACGCGGCCTCAAACTTTACCGCGACAGCGCCCCCGCGCTTGTGGCGCTCCAGCGTCGTGTCCACCACCTTTTGAAGGTACTCATCGAACGAAGCGGGTGGCTTGGAATAACCGCACTCCTTCAAGTAACGCTGCAGCAGTTTGTCCTCATCACCGAAGAACGCGTTGCGATCTGAATTCTTCGATGCCAGGCTGCGGTTGTCCAGCGGAAACAGCAAAGCGTCTTCGTAAGGTACCCACAGGAATCGCGGCGGCGCGAGACCGGGCCCCATCGTGACTCGATTGGCCAGCATAGTTTCAATGCCGATTTGGTCCAGGACCCAGTTGGGATACCCGTCGCGTTTCTGAGCGATCCAATCTGGCCGGGGCGTATTGCCGAACAGTTGGCGCGAGGCTTCGGCGGCCAGCGGCGATCCGGCGCGAATGCGGACTGGCTCTGTGCACGGGTCCATGTGTTCGACGGGAAGCGCGTCATAGCCGGTGTCGCCGGCGGCGGGCAGCACCGGATGCGCGTGATTATCGATGGCCTTGATTTTCGCGATCTCAGCCGCAATCGCGGGATCGATCAGGAGTTGCGCGGCCGCCGAGAACGCCAGCGCCAGTAGCAGGGCGAGCAGCTTCATTCAATTTTCGAAGCCGAGATGCCAGCCGAGCCCGGATGCCCAAAAGATCCGCGTGCCAAACCATTTTGACGGCGCCATGATCGACGCGATGCTTTTCACGCCCAGGACAAAGGCGCACGGTGCTTCGCCGAACTGTTGCAGCCGGGCCCGGAGCCACGACTCTGAGCCGAGCGGCGCGGCCAGCACCACTGGCGTTCCTTGAAACCACGCGAGCTTCGCGCCAAATGCCTCGTCATCCTGTAGCTGGGGCACGGGCAGTCCATAGGCCTGCCGGTATCGCGCGCTCGCGACGCCGAGATCCTGAACGGCGATCACAACCTTCACGACGCCGGTAAAGTCGTTGGGCGTCGGCTTGCCGCTCGGGAAAGCCCGATTGTCACGCGGCGTGAAGTCGTGAATCATGAACGGGAAGAACCCGCCGTTGGTCGGTCCGATCTGCGCGGTCTCCCAGTCGAGATCGACTCCATCCGGGCGTTGACGGCCGGCCCTACGCGGGTCTGTCACGGACACTCCGGCTTTGCGCAGCCGCTCAACTTCGACGTTGAAATCCGCAGGCCGAATGGCCCAGGCGCACGGACCGGCGTCGGCCTCCATGAATTTGCGCCAATAATGCGCGGATAAAGCAGCGGGATCGGCCTTCGGCTGGATCGCGATCAGTTCCAAGTAAGATCCATCGGGAAAACTTGCCAACGCCATTTCGGTCGCATGATTGGAATGCGGTCCGCCGTACTCGCTGTGGACCCCTGCGACGCGCAACGCCTTCTGCATTTCTTCGACACTCCTGCCGGCCACCGTGACGTGATCGATGTGAAATTGTTGCGCCATGAGAGGGAAGGCAATCGCGAGGCAGAGGCCGGACCGCATCATGCAAGCGCCGCGATCTTATCGTCCAGATGCTTCAACGCGGCTTCGAGCGTCGCGCGATAGCGTGGATTGGTCGACGTCTCGATGTCGTGCAGCACCCGCTTGCGCGACAGTTCCAGGCTTTCCCGTTGCCCCTTGCGATCCGCTTCTTCGGGAGTGAGCTTGGGCATTTTTGCTAGAGCCGCGCGCTCTTCGGCGGCATCGACCTGGGACTCGACGTCTTTGCTTTCCCATCCCCGCGCCATGCAACCAGTGTGCCATGTTCAGGTGGCTCCCGCACCCGGCTCGTCACTCGATGTGTCAAAAAGTATAATAAGTTGACATATGCCTACCAACACCCGCCAACTCAACGTCTCCATTACGCCCCACTTTTCGAAGTTTATCCGCGACAAGATAAAGAGCGGCAGATATACCAATGCGAGCGAGGTGGTGCGGGAGGCCCTGCGGAAGCTGGAACAGGAAGAAATGGTCGGTCAACAATCTCTGATTGTAGATCCCGACAATGTGAAGGAGGCGGTCCTAGAGGGACTTCGTTCCATCGAACGCGGAGACTTCACTGAGCTTCAGACCCAGGAAGATCTTCAGCGCTATTTCGGCGACATCGTTCACCGTGGCAAGAAGCGCCTCGCGGCCCTTAAGAAAGCCGCGCGGGGGTGAAGCGCTATGTAATCTCGTCCGACGCCAGCGCCGATCTGGACGGCCTGTGGGACTACATCGCTGAGCGATCCAGCGCCGACGTCGCGAGTGGTTTCATTTGGAAGTTTTATGAGACCTTCTCGTCGATTGCGTCGAGCCCTCGCGCAGGCGTCAACATGCCCGAACTGCCGCCCGGAGACGTGCGGAAGTTTCCAATGGGGAATTATCCGATCTATTACCGCGCCCTGCCTGGGAAGGTCGTCATTGCGAGAGTGCTCCACGGAAAGCGCGTGCAAAGAGCCGCGTTTCGCAAGAAGACTTAGTTACGCCCGCGTGTCAATCCCGGCCGGATGCGCCGCCTCGAATGCCGCGATGGCTGGTTCCTGCTGCAGCATGTAGCCCAGCTCGTCGATGCCCTCGAGCAAACAATGCTTCGCGAAATCGTCCACCGGAAACTTGACGCTCCGCCCGCTTGCGAGCGTCAGCGTCTGCGACGCCAGATCCACCTTCACCGGCGTCCCGGGGTTTTTCATCAGCTCCGCGTGAACATCCGCTGGAACCACAATCGGGAGTAAGGAGTTCTTCAGCGAATTCCCCTTGAAGATATCGGCGAACGAAGTGCTGATCACGGCACGAAAACCATACTGCGTCAGCGCCCACGGGGCATGCTCGCGCGAACTGCCGCAGCCAAAGTTATCGCCCGCCAGCAGGATCTGGCAGGACTTGGCCTCCGGCTTGTTCAGGATGAAATCCGGGTTCGGCTTACCGTCGGCGCCGTAGCGCCAGTCGCAGAAAAGCTGATCGCCCAGCCCGACTTTCGAAATGGTCTTCAAGAATCGCGCCGGGATGATCTGATCGGTGTCGACGTTATCGCGCGCAATCATCACCATCCGGCTCTCAAACGGAGTGAACTTTTCCATTACAGTAACTCCCTTACGTCGCTGACCATGCCAGCGATTGCCGACGCCGCCGCCGTCATCGGACTCGCCAGGAACGTCCGCGCGCCTTTGCCCTGCCGTCCTTCAAAATTGCGATTGCTGGTCGACACGCTGTATTCTCCGGGCTGCAGTTGATCGCCGTTCATCGCGATGCACATCGAACAGCCGGCTTCGCGCCAATCGGCGCCCGCATCGCGGAAAATCTGATCCAGTCCCTCGGCCTGCGCCTGTTCCTTCACTTGCTGCGACCCCGGCACCACCAGCACGCGCACGCCCGGATGCACCTTGCGGCCTTTCAACACACTCGCCGCTGTGCGCAGGTCTGAGATTCTCGAATTCGTGCAGCTTCCGATAAAGACCACGTTGATGGCGTGCCCCAACAACGGTTTTCCCGGCGGAAGATCCATGTAGACCAGGGCCCGCGCCAGCGAATCGCGTTCCAACGGATCGGTGATGTCGCTCGGATTCGGCACCGCTCCTCGAATCGGAATGCCCATGCCTGGATTCGTCCCGAACGTGATCATCGGCTCCAGCGACGCTGCGTCGATCACGATGCTCTTGTCGTACGCCGCGCCATCATCGGTCGGCAATTGCCGCCCGCGCGCCACCGCTTGATCCCAGGCCGCGCCCTTGGGCGCATACAGGCGTCCCGACACATATTGATACGTCGTGTCGTCGGGAGCCACCAGACCCGCACGGGCGCCCGCTTCAATCGACATATTGCACACCGTCATGCGCTCTTCCATCGAGAGCGCCCGGATCGCCGAGCCGCAATATTCAAAAACCGAACCGGTGCCTCCACCGATGCCGATCCGCGCGATCAGCGCCAGGATGATGTCCTTCGCCGACACACCCGGCCTTAGCGCGCCATCCACGCGCACCTGATAGGTGTGCGATCTCTTGTTCAACAAACACTGCGTCGCCAGCACGTGCTCCACTTCGCTGGTTCCGATGCCGAACGCCAGGGCGCCAAACGCTCCGTGCGTCGCGGTGTGGCTATCGCCGCAGACCACCGTCATTCCCGGCTGCGTCAATCCCAGCTCAGGCCCGATCACATGCACGATGCCTTGCTTGTCGCTGCCCAGCGGATAACAGTGGATGCCGAAGTCTTTGCAATTCTGGATCAGCTTTTCCACCTGCGTGGCCGCGATCTTGTCCACGATTGGCAACCCGCGCGGCGTGGTCGGCGTGCTGTGATCGGTGGTGGCGATGGTCAGGTCAGGTCTTCTTACTTTCAGACCTCGGGCCCGCAGCCCGTCGAAGGCTTGCGGCGACGTTACTTCATGAACCAGGTGCAAGTCGATATAAAGCAGCGCTGGAGCCTTCGGCCGCTCCGCAACCACATGGTTTTCCCAGATCTTTTCGACGATCGTACGAGGTTTTGTTGAATTACTCATATTGCTTCCGCTACTGCGTCTCCTACTTCTGCGGTTGTTGCCGGCTTGCCGGTGGGCTTCAAATCCGCCGTCACGCGGCCCGAGTTCAGAACCGTTTCCACCGCGCGATTGACCGCCGCCGCTTCTTCTTTCAGCCCGAAACTATATTCGAGCATCGCAGCCACCGATCCAATCGCGCCAAACGGATTCGCCTTGCTTTGTCCCGCGATGTCGGGCGCCGAACCGTGTACCGGTTCGTACAAACCCACCCAGGCGCCGGACGGTTTTTTGTCACCGATGGATGCGGAAGGTAACATACCGATGGACCCGGCCAGCACGGCGCCCTCATCGCTGAGAATATCGCCAAACATATTTTCAGTGACCAGGATATCGAAACGCCGCGGGTTCAAGACCAGTTGCATCGCGGCGGTGTCCACCAGCAGATGCTCCAGCGTCACATCGGGAAACTCTTCAGCCACTTCAATGATCACTTTGCGCCAAAGTTGCGACGTCTCGATCACATTGGATTTATCGACGCTCGTCACCTTTTTGCGCCGGTTCCGCGCCAGATGAAACGCCATGCGCGACACACGCTCGATCTCGGGCCGCGTGTAGGTGAGCGTGTTTACGGCGCGCTCGTCTTGGCCGGTCCCAGAAATACCGCGCGGAGTGCCGTAGTAAATCCCACCGGTCAGCTCGCGCACGATGATCATGTCCGTGCCGTCCACTAGTTCGTTCTTGAGCGGCGACGAATCGAGCAGCGCCTTGTAGGATCGCACTGGCCGCAGGTTCGCATAGACGCCCAAAGCCTTGCGAATCCCGAGCAGTCCTTTTTCCGGCCGTTTCTCCGGCGCCACGTTGTCGAATTCCGGCAGGCCAACCGCGCCCATCAGGGTCGCGTCGGCCTTGAGCGCTAGATCGACGGTCTCCTGGGGCAGGGGACCGCCCGTCTTGTGAATGGCAATCCCGCCGATCAGGCCGTCAGAGAGTACCGGTTCGTGATGAAACTTCTTCGCGACTTTGTGCAGTACTTTGACTGCTTCCCGCGTGACCTCGGTGCCGATTCCGTCACCGGGGAGTATCAATATGTTAAGTTGCATGTCCTAACCGACAGTGGGGCGGTCCCCCCGGACCGCAGCCGACGAGGGCGTCCGCCCCACGGCAGCATTAATCATTAGCCACGGCGGCCTTCGCTCCAACCACTTCATGCAGCAGCGCGACGATCTCGTCGTTGCGCACGCCCTTCTTGCGATCCGCCAGCGCGGTGAAGCGATGGTACAGCACATCCAACTCGTCTTTGCCAAGCTGGAACCCGAGATCCTCGGCGCGTTTGTGCAGCGCGTGCCGTCCGCTGTGCTTGCCTAGCACCAGCTTACTCTCCGGCACGCCTACGATCTTCGGATCGAAAATCTCGTACGTCGTACGGTCTTTCAGCATTCCATCCTGATGGATGCCCGCCTCGTGCGCAAAAGCATTCTCGCCGACAATTGCTTTATTGGGTTGGGGCCCAAAGGTGATGGTCCGCGACAATAGTTGGCTAGCCGCGTAAATGTGCTCGCTGACGATCTTGGTTTCAAACGGCAGCTTATCGGGGCGCGTCTTGAACGCCATTACGATCTCTTCGAGCGCCGCGTTACCCGCCCGCTCGCCAATCCCGTTGATCGTACACTCGATCTGCCGCGCGCCCGCCTGCACCGCCGCGATCGAATTCGCCACCGCCAGCCCCAGGTCGTCGTGGCAATGCACGCTCACGATCGCGCTATCGCCCAACGCCCGAACCATGCGTCCAATCAGCGCCCCGTACTCCTCGGGCACCGAATATCCCACCGTATCCGGAAGATTCACCGTCCGGGCTCCAGCCGCGACCACGGCGCGCGAAACTCGCTCCAGGTAATCCCAGTCGGTTCGCGTGGCGTCTTCGGCCGAAAACTCCACGTCGTCGGTGTATTGCCGCGCCAGCTCGACGGCGGCAACTGCTTCTTCGAGAACCTGTTCCTGCGATTTCTTTAGCTTGTACTTGAGGTGGATTTCACTCGTCGCAAGGAAGGTGTGAATCCTTGGCCGGCGCGCATGTTTCAACGATGCCGCCGCCCGCTCCACATCCAATTTGTTCGCCCTAGCCAGCGCCGCCACTTGCACCCAGGAGAACTCACGGCTCACCGCATCCACAGCTTCAAAATCCCCTTCAGAGGCGATCGGGAACCCGGCTTCGAGGATGTCGACGCCCAATTCCACCAATTTTCGCGCCAGTTGCAGCTTCTCGGGTACGGTCATGCTACAGCCCGGCGATTGTTCACCATCCCGGAGGGTGGTGTCGAAGATGTAGACTCGATTGGCCATGTGTCCTCCTGCTTGCTGCTTCACGCTACTCATTATGGGGGTGCCGCTCGGATTTGGCAAATTTATAATTCAAGCGATCAGAATAAGTTACAATCATAGCATAAAAGCCGCTTATGGAACTCTATCCTCTGAAGGTCTTCCTGACCGTGGCGTCGGAGAAAAGCTTCTCCCGCGCCGCCGAAAAAATGCTGCGCACGCAGCCCGCGATCTCGCTCGCCGTCCAGAAGCTGGAAGCGGATTTGCAGGAGAAGCTGATCGACCGCTCGGGGAAAGAACTGCTGCTCACCGACGCTGGCCGGATTGTCTACGATTACGCGCGCCGCTTTGAAAACCTCGCGGCCGATTTGGAGAACGCGCTCTCGGAACTGCGCGACAACTCCGCCGGCCGCCTGATCGTAGGCGCGAACGAATCGACGTCGCTGTATCTGCTCGGCCATATCGAGCGCTACCGCCGGCTGTATCCCAAGGTGAAGGTGCAAGTGCGCCGGTCGCTATCGAGCAAAATCCCGTCGCAATTAATCGATGGCGATCTCGAACTCGGCGTCATCAGTTACGACCCTGAGGACGATCGCCTGCATTCCATGGTGATCTACACCGATCATCTGGCGTTCGTCGTTTCCCCGCAGCATCGCTTCGCCACGCGCGGCCAGGTGTCGATCAACGAATTGGGCATGGAGACATTTATCGCGCATTATGTTCTTTCGCCCTATCGCGACGTGGTGCTCAAGGAATTCCCGCGGCACAAAGTCCCGCTCAATATGGACGTCGAGATGCCGACGGTTGAGACCATCCGCCTGATGGTCCAGCGCAATGAAGGCGTGGCCTTCCTTCCCCACATGTGCGTGGAGCAGGACGTCGCGCAGGACGCGCTCCGCGAGATCAAGGTGAAGGAATTGGCCGTCGATCGCAAGATCCGCCTGGTCTGCCCCTCTAAGCGGAGTTTGAGCCACGCCGCGAAGGCGTTTTTGGAGTTGGTGAAGAGCGCGTAGGTGTCGGCAGATTCTCCGGTGGGATACAATTGCCGCCAGATAACCAGCGCCGTCACCTCGCAAAGCACCCTCGTAGGGCGGCAGGCCAAGCCCACGCCGAGCTTCTCCGGTCACATCGCGGAAGGCGGACTGCTTCGTGTTTGTTCCAGTCTTTGGAGACAGCTTTCCGTTTCGGCGCGCCGCACCTCGGCTTCTGCTGCCTCGCGTTTCGCTGCTGCTTCCTCTCTGGCAGCGAGATAACCAGGGGTTGGAACTCCTCCGTTATTCGGAGTTGGGCAACCAATACCTGTTCTACAGAAAGCTCAGACTCAAATTTCTGAATTTCTTTCTCGCAGGCCTTCCAGGGTGCTTCTCCCCCGCACACATACGCTTCGGCCAGGCAGAACCAAATGTAAGCGGTAACTTTATCACTGCCCTGACCCTCGGGCTGGGTAAGTGCCCTCGCTAGTTCATAACAGGCATCCACATCGCCCTGCTTCCCGGCCAATTCTAGCAGTCTGATCCCTCAGCTCTATTCCCGAGGCATTTTAGATAAAGCAAACCAAGCCCATGCTGTGCGTAAACGTGGCCTTGTTCGGC
>VFSW01014481.1_pt1 | contig 10896 bp, 4 predicted proteins | sample 5358111 | NCBI WGS metagenome assembly VFSW01 (sample SAMN11554181, study PRJNA540505) | mine drainage metagenome | isolation source: sediment from site ElyBrook_90M | place: USA: Ely Copper Mine, Vershire, VT | collected 2017
GGCGGATACATAATACTTGCGTATAACACTCTTCTGACAAATGGCGGCGCGGTGAACACGCTAGGCGGCGCAGCCGGCCTGGGCGGCACAGCCGCAGGAAATGGCGGATCCGGAGGCAACGGAGCACTGTATACCTATAGTTATATAACGCAGCCAATAACAACCCCAGTGCAGCCTGCAACTCCCACACTCGCAGTAACAAACACAGTAAGCATATATACCGGCCAATTCCAGCTACTATCAGCATCAATAGCATACGGACAAGGTCCGTTTACTTATAATTTCATAACATCTAATTCAGTGACAAATACAATTCTTACGTCCAACTTGATAGTCACATCGTCGTTTACTGCCTCAAATCTGCTCCCAATAAATGCTTACTGGGCAGAAAATACAATATACTCTAACGTTATAGTAACAGATGCATATGGGGACAACGTAAATTCTATACTTTCTGCAGTTACTGCAGTCAATTCACCCATTGCTGCAGATCCAGATCCGCCCCAGGTATCAAACTCAATAATAGATGTTGGGCAGTTTGCAACTATAAACGCGCTGCTGGTATACGGCTTCCCTCCATATACTGCAAATTATGTGTGGACACCGCCCGGCAGCAATGCGGTAACCCTATCAAACACAATATTTGCAAACAACGACGTAAACATAAACTACAACTTCCCTATGACAGTCAGTGCATATGCAACTAACGCTCTCAAAATATCCTACAACTCCGTCAATTACAATGTAAACGTAATAACTACGAGCAAGACCTCATACGGCCAGTGGTCGTTCGTGATGGATGTTGCAGACTCATCAACAGGCACCCTTACAACCAGCGCCGCGCATTTAACAATCAATCCAGCCCTCACTGCAGTAACAATCACCACATCAAACACCTTCCTCGACTCTGGGCAGTACGTCACGATAACTCCTACAATCACCGGAGGGTCTGGGCCCTACGTCGCAAATTTTGCAATATCCAATCAGTTATCTCAAGCTGCAATTAACACGATAACAGTCACGTCCGCAACGCCAACCGCCACATTCTACCTCCCTTCATGGATCCTCGGCAACGTAATCGCCGCAAACGTGGTAATCACCGACAGCGCAACTACAAACGAAGTGGTAAACTCGCTGCCACTGGGTTTAGGATTCAATGCGATCCAGGCTGCAGGTCTGCTCACAGAATCAAACACCGCGATAGACAGCGGTCAGTACTCGCGACTCACCTCAAACCCATCCGGAGGCACATCACCATACACAATAAATTGGTTCGATGCAGCATCCTGTTCGGGAACCTCAGTAGGTTTTGGATCGACCCTTCTGGTAGATCCAACCTCAGATACGACCTACAGTTTCAATTCCCTTGACTCTGCAACCGCAAACACGGTTGGGTGTTCTGCGAGTAACACAGTAACTATCAGCTCGCCTACAAGCACCACAACCACGACAACTGGAGGCGGCGGAGGCTGCCCAACCAGTCCGTGCAGTATTTTCAGTACAACAATACGCTCCACCACTTCAACGACTAGTTCCACTACCTCAATATCCACAACCGCGCAAACCACAATCTCCCAGACAACAATATCCGGTTCGACAATTCCGTATGGTGGCAGTACTGTAGTAACCACGATAACTTCCAATTCATCATATCTTTCTGCCGGCCTGTTTGTAGCAATGAATGGTCTTTCATGCATCAATGTATACGGACTGTACGCAGGAAGCAGGGCAGTGCTGATATTAAACGGATATGGTTTGGGCATACGCGTAAACAACGTATCATCGTCAACGCTTGGCCTGTACATAAACAGCCAGTCCTACTTCCTGAAGAAAGGGGAATACTCAATCTTCACGGCTTCTAATTCACAGCAGTTCAACCTGACCATGGTGGGATTCAACGGACATAACGCAACGATGTCAATCTGCGCTGTTCAGCAGGTACAATCACAGTCAATAATCTCCCAGGCCCTGTCAAATATACCATTCATAGGGAAACGTGCAGCAGAGGCTGCAGGTAGCAGCTGGGCCCTGTACGCAGTACTCGCACTGATTATTGCAGTAATAATACTCTATCTTCTGTCAAGGCGCAGCATGCAAAGGCGCCAGAGATAGTGTGGAGCGCAAGGCGTAGGCCGAACAATGGCAATGTGGTGTGATTGCATCTTACAGGAAGTTTGCTTGCTCGGCAACAAGGCCAACTGTTTTAAGGGTTTTCATCATATATACATCATGTCAAGTCTGCAAAAGCTGTGGGTGAGCGCTGCGCGCCTGCTAATATGCTCTTCATTACTACTGTTCATATTCTCACTTCCAAGCGCATATGCCGTTTCATTCTCAGCTTCGCCTAACCCCTTCACCCTCTCAAACACAGTGATAGACATCGGCCAGGTAAGCACGGCCAGCTCTGTTGTGAGTTTCGGATCAAACGGACCATTCTCAGGCGAATGGACCTGGATAAACGCAAACCAGGTAAACAACCCCGTAGTCAACACGATCAATCTCGACACAATAAATCCGTACGGCGTAGTCTTCAACCCCTCCGGCACCCTCGCATACGTAACGACTGATGGCGGCGCTGGAGTCAACGTAATCCAGGTATCCTCTAATTCAGTGGTAAATGTGATCGCAGTATCCGGTGCTGCTACTGGGATAGCCGTCAACCCCTCCGGCACCCTCGTATACGTTACGACAGATAGTAACCTTGTAGAAGTAATCGATGCAGCCTCGAATTCAGTGGTAAACACTATTCCAGTAGGCTCAAATCCACTCAGCATAGCTATCAACCCCTCCAACACTCTCGCATACGTAGCTGAATACGCCCAGGACACAGTCAACGTAATCCAGTTATCTTCAAATTCAGTGGTAAACACCATCAATGTAGGCTCAAAACCTCAATACGTAACCTTCAACCCCTCCGGCACACTCGCATACGTTGTAGACCAATAAAGTTACCTCCTAGAAGTTATCCAGGTATCCTCGATTTCAGTTGTAAAAACTATTAATGTTTGCGCATATCCTTCTGTGCTAGCCTTCAACCCCTCCGGCACCCTCGCATACGTTACAGGATATACCTTCGGCGACACAGTCAACGTGATCCAGGTATCCTCGAATTCAGTGGTAAACACAATCAATGTAGGAGAGCCCATTGATCAAGGCGTAGCCTTCAACCCCTCTGGCACCCTTGCCTACGTTACAGGTTATAATGGCGATGTAATCGTAATCGACGTAGCCACAAATTCAGTGATATCAAACACCATCGCTGTGGGTTCGGCTCCAAGGTCGGTGGCCTTCAACCCCTCCGGCACCCTCGCATACGTTACGAACGGAGGTAGTCCATCGTACTCGGTAAGCGTAATTCCCACTCTGCACGTGACTGCAGTCCAGACCCTTAACTCCATACAGGCAAATACCGGACAACTGCAGCTTAAAATAAATCCGGTGAGCAGCACGGAAATTGACTTCACGTTCAACGGCGTAACATATGCAGAAAGCACGGGATCCAATACCATATACGGCACCTGGGATATCTACGGATTCGCGCAGGACAACGGAACCAATCTCTATTACTACGGCAGCAACACAGTACTGCTCTCAAATACCCTTACAATAGACCCTGCGCTTTCGGTAGCAATCCACACCTCCCCTGTACTGCCTACCTCCCTCAACACTGGCCAGTCCATAACCTTCAACGCGCTTCCCTCAGACGGCAGCGGCTCATACACCACATACAACTTCATAATCTACAATTCAGACACAAATATCCAGGTTGCAAACGACTTAACCACAACAAACGGATTCGTTTACACTATTCCAGACGGCGAAGCTGGGAACACGCTGGTTGCTAATGTATTCGTAACCGATAGCAATCTGAATACTGTGAACTCTGTGCTTACTGGCGCGCTTACTGTGCCGCTGCCTGCCATATCCGAATCCCCAAACCCCTTCACTCTCTCCAACACGGTGATAGACATGGGGCAGTATTCATTCGCAAATACCATTATAAGTGGCGCAGTACCCCCGTATTTTGGCAACTGGTCGTGGTCCAATGCAAACGTGGTGGGAAGTACCGGTACAGAGTCATGGCATAACACCAACTCCCTGCATACGGGAGTATACAGTAACTCTTGTCCTGTATACGACGGCTACATCTACTGCGTCGGAGGCTACAACAGCCTCGACGGCTCTGAAGTACCTACTGTCCAGTATGCGCAGCTGCTAGGCAATGGCGGAACTTCAACATGGCAGACTACCAACGCCTTGAGCACTGCAATATACGACGACTCCTGCGACATATACGACGGATACATCTACTGCCCCGGCGGCGACAATTCGTTAGTCGGAGGAGCGATATCAACAGTTCAGTATGCGCGGATATACGGTGCCGCAGGCGTGGCTTCATGGCAGACTACAACCACCCTTGGCACTGGGGTCGATTTCCAGTCCTGCGCCTCCTCCGGAGGCTACATCTACTGTGCGGGCGGAGTCACAGCGACAGGGTATGTTTCTGCAAACGTCCAGTACGCGCAGCTCTACGGTGCTGCCGGCACATCAACATGGCAGACTGCCACGACCAATACTATGGGTACGGCCATATTCTCCGCCTCCTGCTCAGCATACAACGGTTACATCATCTGCCCTGGAGGGGCTGACAGCAGTTTTAATCCTATATCGACAGTCCAGTATGCGCAGCTCTACGGGGCTGCGGGCACATCCGCATGGCAGACTACCAACGCCCTGGGCACTGCGATAGGCGGTTCCTGCTCTGCGTACGGCGGCTACATCTACTGCCCCGGCGGTGGTTCGGGTGCCAGCATAGATCCCATATCAACAGTCCAGTATGCACAGCTCTACGGCGCTGCGGGAACATCTGCATGGAAAACGACCAATACGCTTGGCACTGCAATAGATTCACAGTCCTGCTCCGCATACGACGGATACATCTACTGCCCCGGAGGCAGCACTACCAGCGCCAGGGCAGCGACTGATACCAACCTGGTGCAATATGCTGGCCTGATCAACCAGGACATAACAGGCATTGCAGGCCTCTCTTCCACGAACAATGCGATACCCCTTAAAATAGGAGCCGTCAGCAGCACCCGCCTTGACGTAACATATGCAGGAAACACATTCATCGTCACCCCATTCGGATCAAACACAATCTACGGCACATGGCCGTTCACTGCCTATGTCCTGGACTCCTCCGGCACCCGTACCATTTCCTCAACTAATACGCTTACAATAAACCTGATTCAGACCCCAGGGCTTATCACAGAGTCCAATACTGCGATAACCTCGGGCCAGTACTCCCGTCTCACTTCAAATCCATCCGGAGGCACCTCCCCATACACGATAAACTGGTTCGATGCCGCGTCATGCAGCGGCACTTCTATAGGTTCGGGCAGCACTCTGCTTGTGGATCCGACTTCAGATACGACCTACAGCTTCAATTCCCTTGACTCCGCATCTGCAAACACTGTCGAGTGCTCTGCAAGCAATACCGTAACTATCAGCTCGCCTACAAGCACTACAACCACTACAATTGGCGGCACCGGTGGCTGCCCAACGAGCCCATGCAGTATTTTCAGTACAACCACTACAATACAACCGCTTTCAGTCTCTGTTTCCCCGTCATCCTCTTCATTGTATACGGGTCAGGACTCAGACGTAGTCGCAACCGCGTCTGGAGGCACCACGCCTTATTCATATCAATGGTACAATGACACTGCTGCATATGCAGACCCCGCGCTTTCGACTATACAGATTGCAGGGCAGACATCATCTACATTATCAATAACTGCAGGAAACTCCCTGTCAGAATACGCATATTTTGTAAAAGTGACTGATAATTCCGGAGCCAATGCAACATCAAATCTTGCATTAATAGTCACTCATCCATTAAATGTCCCCAAACTTAACGTAACTGTATTCCCTACCTCACTATATGTCAAGTATCCAGATTATGCAACTGCATATGCAATCGCAGATGGCGGCATCCGCCCCTATTCATATCAATGGTACAATGACACTGCCGCATACGCAGATCCTGCGTTCACAGCTACTTCAATCCCCGGTCAGACCTCTGCAGTATTCTCGATTCAGGCAGGAAACTCCAATGCCACTTACGTGTATTTTGTAAAGGTGATCGACTCCGCAAACACTGTCGCCACTTCAAGCCTATTGCACTTTGAGTCTTTCACTGAGAATTCAATAATAACTACAGTTCCGACAACCATTGCCCCTGTAACTACAACATCTTCCGGAGGCGGAGTGCATGGCAGCGGCGGCACCGGGGTCACAACAATCAGTTCAAGCGTCACATCCGCATCTGCCGGAGTCACAGTAGCACAAAATGGCTCATCAAGGCTTGACATATATGGTCTGTATCCCAACAGCGAGCTCGACCTGGTAGTGAATGGATACGGACTTGGCATACGCGTGAACAACGTATCCTCATCAACCCTTGGTCTGTTTATAAACAACCAGTCCTACCTCCTGAAGAAGGGATACTCTTCAATATTCCCGGTCTCGTCATCCCAGCAGTTCAACCTGACCATGACAAGCTTTAACGGCAAGAATGCAACCCTATCACTTATTGCTGTCCCGCCTTCTGTGCAGTCATCATCACTCTCACAAGCGCTGTCAAAGATACCAATAGTGGGCAGCATAGTACAGCAGGCATCAGGTCTCAATGCTCCTGCGTATGCTGCAGGCGCAGCGGTTGTGGTTATTGCTGTCCTTTACCTGCTTCTAAGGCGGCTCCGCATCCGCAGATCAAGGAGAATGGGGAGCGCATAAGATACATATAAATTCTTTTCAGCGTAAGGTTATGCGATGAAACTGCAAAAAGTCCAGTATTTGGCATTGCTTATCCTGTTATTCACAGCTATCGCACAGCCCGCGATATTTGCAGCAGGAAATGCAACTGCAATGTCAGCCACGCAGAACACAACTGTAAACAGCACAGTGCAGACCATACCCCCGACCATATCGAACGGCGTAAAGACGTTCACAGCCAATCTGCTCGTGCTTCCGTCAAGGATAATCAACATAACAGACTACTTGATCCTTGGCAATCTCTCAGTTTCAATAATAAACTCCGGTACAAACGGCACTAATGGCGCATTTCCCATATACTTCAACTACAGGTGCGGCACACCCACATCGCAGGTTGCGCCGTACAGGTTCTCAAATCATGTATGGACAATATCAAAGTACTCAACAAACGAGTCTTCATGCACATTCATAGTCAATGCCTCCAATGCAGACTCCGAATTCTCCCTCATATCCGCCAAAGCCCAATCCAGTCTGCAGCTTCCTCCATACCTTCTGTACGGGATTGCAGCAGCGATAATCCTGGCAGCAGTGCTCGTGGTATATCACTATGGCAGCAAGCCCAGAAGGCGCGCTGCAACAAAGAAGTCGATGGGGGGACTAAAGGCGCAGAGCTCTGTGGAGTACGTCCTGATATTCGCCATATCCATAATAATACTGATAACGGCTGTCTCGTTCGCAGGCTATTCCATATACAGCGGCAAAGTAGCAACATACGCCCCCTCTTCATGCTTCATAACAGCGCAGCTCAGGTGCGTGCAGCTTGCAGTTACTTACAATAGCGTCTCATCAAGGGCAGTGCTGGAACTTGTAAATGACCAGCCGGTGCCCATAACGTTCTCCCAGAATTCGCTTGAGATAATACCTACAGCCTCTCAGCAGTCATATTCCGGTTCATGCTATCCGGCAAACGCACTTCCGGGAGCAACAATAACGTGCGTTGCGGACATGAAAGGGTTCAACAAGAGCCTGGGCACTCAGCTCGAGCCGAGCTTCAGGCTCTCATTCACGCAGTGCGAGCCTAACAGCTGCGCAAGGTTCAGCACTACAGGCACGAGCAACCTCTATGTCTCGCCGCCAATACCTACGTACACCATAACACTTCTCACGTCGCCTTCCAACGGCCACATCTCAGTCAACGGAGAGGAGTATCCTTCAGGCACGCAGCTCTATTTCACTACCGGATCCTCATACTCAATGCTTGCAGACCCTCCAGGCGGCACATCGTTCGTAAAGTGGACTTCAACTAGCGGAATCTCGCTGTCAAGCACGTCCTCAGCCTCTACAACCGTGACGATCACGTCCAACGGCATACTCACTGCGATATTCACGCCTCCGCCAACCATAACCATCTCCCCTCTTACGTCATCTGTTAATACGCTTACGCTGAACTGCGATCCTTCAGCCGGATGCACTGCCCTTTCAATATACTCCGGGTCTTCAACTACCGTATGCACAAACCCTGCAAGCCCGTGCACAGTGCAGGTGGCTGCAGGAAACACTGTGTACATAGCCCAGTCTCCAGATCCCTCATATGCCTTCAGCAGTTGGACAGGTCATGCTACGTCCCCCGCGTCCGCATCCTCCCTGCCAGGCGCAGCCACTGGCTCTGCGGATTTCGCAACATTCCAGATGCCTTCGGCGTCTGTGTCAATTACTGCGGTTTATTCTTCAACAACAACACCTCCGCCAGCATCCCTATACACAACATTCACTGAGCAAGGGCTTGCCATGGGCTGCTACTCCGCAACCAACTGCTTCTGGAGCGTAAATTATAATGGGAATTGGCTGCACGGCCAGTGTTACTTGTATTCAGGAGCAGATAACGGCATATGTGAACCTATAGTCTTCAATTCAATTGCGGCACCTTCAGGGCAGCATAGTTTTGTTGTTGACCATAGCGGCGGCAATCCGCCATTCTATCCAAACCCTGCCAGCGGAACCCTTGCCGCAGGAAGCAACCAGCTTATAACCTTCTCTGAACAGAAAGCTGAAACCACATTTACCGAAAACGGGCTTCCACAGGGATATACCTGGTCTGTAACTTATGCGGGAACCACAGAATCCGCAAGTGCAGGAAATCCAATAAACTTTATCACCTCTACAGGTTCCTATTCATTCAGTGTGCCTGTCTCAGGAGCATACACGCCCAATCCGCCAACAGGGACCCTTTCAGCAGGAAGCAGCGAGCAAATAATCTTCTCTACCAATAATAACGCGCACACAGTAACTCTCTCCTGCAACCCTTCAGCCGACTGCGCTGAAGTAGTCCTATACGATAGCGGCCAGCGCCTTCCTGTCAGTGCCGGCAGCGGTTCCTCAGCGACTATTACTGCAGAAGCGGGAAACACAATAACCGCAGAAGTGTACCTGGCAGCAGCTCCCCCGCAAGACAAACAATATACCTATTACTGCTCTATGACCGGATCATGCACCCCTACCTGGTCATACTACTGCACTACCGCTTCAACAACGTGCAAATTTACCATGCCTTCGCAGGATGTGGTAGAGACTGCAAACTTCAAGCCGCTACAGCAATGGTGCCTGATAACATATGCATCTCCTTCTTCAGGGGGCACAACATCACCAATCGGCATATCAGAATGCAATTATCTGGGTAATGCAATACCAATATCTGCAACCGCAAGCCCAGGGTATACGTTCTCGTTCTGGAGCGGTTTGGAAAGCATCTCGCAGTGTCATTACAGCATAGGCAGCGACACGGCTGCAAGCGCAAGTGTAGTGTGCACATCCCTGCCGCCTACCAGCACAGTAACACTATATGCAAACTTTGTTTCAACTGCAAAGGTATGCTACGGCCTGAATATCGTCGGAGGTGCTGGCGTCGGTCAGTCTGTTGTCTCACCGCTTAACTCTCCAGGATGCGCAAAGTATTATTATGATCCAAATACGCAAGTTTCCATTACCCCAAGGCCTGAAAGCGGCTATTATTCGAGCGGACTGAATGTTTACGGAGTAACAAGCAGGTTTTACAGCACAAGCAACCCCGCCGCAGGCGGATTGCTGTGCCTAACTTCCAACGGGCAATTCACCCCATGCAACGGGCCATACACTGTAGTAATAAATGCCAATCCGACCACAGTCAACGAATATGCAGGTCCGATAACCACTACGACTACTACTTCAACTACTACATCTACTACAACTGTCCCTACTACATATGCCCAATGCACCGCACCTTCCGGTTATACTTATGGTCAGCTTGTAAACACTTGCAATGGCCAATATGGATGGTATACTGAGGTTTTCACTAGCCCTGGCGATTGCGGCCAAAATAGCGGCTATGAGTACATATGGACAAACTGCTACATATCAAATAGGGCATACTATTGGTACTCGGGATATAGCGATAGCGATTCCAACGAAAACTGCGCTTCCTATTCACCAAGCAATGGATGTTGAAGGGGTAAATTGATGAAGACACAAAACTACGCAATTTTGGCCATGCTTCTCTTTATGTCAGTTGGCGTAATATGCGCCCAGACTGCAAACCAATCCCTTGGAACCTCAAAACTTGCCCTTAACGTGTCCTCATTGAACTTCAGCGGTTACGGATACTATAATGTAGAAGCAAAAAGCGTAAACTTCACAGTTAGCCTTGTAAATGGCACATCTGGCAATACTTCAATCTCGATATCCAACCCTGATATATTCTATAGCAATGGCATAATAATAGTGCTTCATGTGCCTAGCGCGTATCAGTACCCCCCATTCTCCAGCAGCGTCTCAGTGCAGGTTTCGAATTTCACACCACCAGGAACCTATGACCTGACACTTGCGGCAGCAGGCGCAGACCCTTCCCAAAACACCATGGTAGCGATAAACGTGCCTAAATGGAAGGGAAATCTAAATACAACTGCAGCCCCCTGGATACAGGCATCCGCAAATCAAAAATCGTCGTCATATACCGGCGCAATAGCAATAATCCTAGTCATAGCGATAATAGCACTTGTTTTGTACTGGCACCACAGGAGAAGCAATTACTTATAATCTTCTCAGAAGCTATAAACAAGACGGTTGGATATAGCGTTCCAGGCTAGATTC
>VFSW01014482.1_pt1 | contig 10896 bp, 7 predicted proteins | sample 5358111 | NCBI WGS metagenome assembly VFSW01 (sample SAMN11554181, study PRJNA540505) | mine drainage metagenome | isolation source: sediment from site ElyBrook_90M | place: USA: Ely Copper Mine, Vershire, VT | collected 2017
CGCAGCGCCATGGCGTACTGCCCGGGGTTTAGATGGACGGAGGCGCGGGCCGCCACACGTCCGGCGACGGAGCCATCGGCCCGGAAGGCGAACAGGACCACATCGAGAGTGCCCGTTCGACTGCCGTCGGCGAGCTTCTGAAGATGCAGCCGGCGAGGCTCGATGAATAAGTAATTCTGCACGTCGGTCTGACGCTCCCCGTACGTGAAGTCGCTGGTCAACTCGATCGGGATCTCGGACCGGACGAACGGCGAGTAGACCGCCTGAAAGAGTTGCCCCGAGCCGGCCGGTTCGGGTTCGGGCGCCTCGAGGCTGTCGGGCATTCCCAGGAAGCCGCGGCGGGAGCGGACATGCAGCCCCCGGCGTTTCACCCGGACCTGGATCTGATGGAACGGCGGTCCTTTGCGGGCGAGCGAGTCCGGCGCCGGACTGAAGCCGATCAGGTAATAGCCATCCAGGTCCGCTTGAACCTTTGCGATCTGGCGGTTGAGATCGTTGGCTTCGTGGAGGAACATGCCGCCGGTCTGGCCGGCAAGGAAGGCGAGGCCGTCCATGGAGTAGAAATAGCCGCTCGCGGCCATGACGGGATACTGGCCGGCTTCGGCGGCGCCGATGTTCTCCGCCGCCGACGGTTCAAAGAGACGGAGGCCGCGGGCGTCGACGGTGTAAATGACCACGCCGGCGCGGTTGGCCAGATCGGTGAGCGAGCGGTAAGCGGCAAGCAGGACGGAATCGAAATCGGTGCCGGCCTCGAGCGACATGCCGTCGGAGAACAGGACGACGGCTTTGCGCCCCGCCATGCCGGACATGCCTTGCAGGATGAATCGGAGCGCGCTCAGCGTGCCTCCGGTGAAGACGCTGTTGGCGGTTTGAGCGTCCCAGTCCTCGGCGGCGCTGGGCTGCGCGGCCGCAACGGGACCGAACGACAGGCCCGCGGGCGCCAGCGCGTCGGCAAAGTACGGCATGCCCCACATGCCGGGTATCCAGTGGATCAGGCTGGCTTCCTCGAGCAGCACGCGGGGTCTGTTGGTGAACTGGTCCCAGGCGCCAGAGCCGGTGCTGGCGCGGAGAATGGCTACGCGATCGCCTGGGCGCATTTGGGTCCGGACGAAACCGTCGAGCGTCTTGCGCACGTACGCGGTACTTTGAAACGACATGTTAAGGTCGTCGACCAGGAAGGCGATGGTGGTGGTTCCCGCGGCGCCGGTGGCGGAATTCGCACCCTGCATCGACGCATTGCTGACGTAGTTGGCGCCGATCACCGGCCGCTGCTTCTTGTCTTCGAAGATTTCGAAGTCGTCCACTTTCAGGTCCTTGATCTGGCGGCCGCGCCGGTCCGTGACGACGGCGTCCACCTGAACGAGGTTCACCTCGACGCGCATGATGGGCGGAGGAGGCGCGGGAGCAGACGGCTTGTTTTGAGCGGGCAGGGACAGCGCGAGGAGGGCTGTGCTGAGGCCTGCAATCATCCGGGGTCCCATTCCAGATCTCCTATTGGAACGAATTCTAGCGAATCCCGAACGCCCCGGGGTAACTACCTGCCCGAGAGAATATCGACTAAGTCGGCGAAGACGCCGTAGGCGGTCTGCTCGACGCCGGGCGCGAGACAGACGGTGCCGACCGTGCCCATGAGATCGGTGTGAAGCAGCAGCAGGTTCGAGGTGTGCCGGGCGAGGGCGAGCGGATCGGTCCGGTCGATCACTTCGGCGCGCACTCGCAGATGAATGCGGCCGGCCGACGTGCGGCCGCGCGTGACAAGGCGGACGGTTTTGCCGGAGGCGGCCAGTCGCGCGAGGCGCTCCGGCGTGAGGCGGCCGATGCCGCGGAGGCCCACCGCGAGCGGCGTGAGACGGGCGTCCATGAGCACGTTGGCGAGGGCGGCGGCTTTCACGGCGGAGTCGAAGCCGTCGATGTCGAAGGAGGCGTCGGCTTCCGTGATGCCCAGGGCGCGGGCTTGCGCGATGCCCTCTTCGAGCGTGTGACCCTTGTCCATCGCGTCGATGACGACATTGGTGGTCGAGTTTAACACGCCGGTGAAGCCGAGCACGCGGACCGCGGGCAGCGTCTTGCGGACGAGGTTGAACACCGGTGCGCCGTCCATGACAGTGGATTCGAAGCGGAACTGCACGCCCGCGGCGTCGGCTTCGGCGGCGAGAGCGGCGTAGGCGTGCGCGAGCGGGCCTTTGTTGGCGGTGACGGCGTGGAGGCGGCGGGCGAAGGCGGCGCGGAGATGGGAGGTGGCCGGCTCACCGGTGGCGGGGTTGAGAGTTGTGAGTTCGACGACAGCGTGCGGCGCGGCGCGGTCGAGGAACTCGTCGATCGAGCGGGCCGGCGGGCCGAACTCCGGTGTGACGGGAAGACCCGCGGCGCTATAAACTGTACCATGGTGCGCGGTGTGGATGGCTGTGATGCGGAACGGGTAACGGGCGCGCTGCGTCTCTAGCAAACGGGCGAGAGCGCGGCCGACCGCGCCGAATCCGATGAGGGCCAGGTGCAAGTCCTCAGTGTAGCGGCCCGGCCGCGAGGATTCGCGTGAGCAAATGGTTACAGGCTCGGCACCAGTGTTCTAGAATAGGCAGTTCATAATGTCCTATCAGATCCAGCCGATCAAGGAATTTCTCGTCCGGCCCGCGCTCCCCGCTAAGCTCGAGCGTTTGAGCGAGATCGCTTACAACCTGCTTTGGAGTTGGGATCATTCCGTGCGTGCGGTGTTCCGGCGGCTCGATCCGGTCCTCTGGAAATCCTGCGGTCACAACCCGGTCCTGTTCCTCGGACGCGTCTCGCAAGCGGTGCTCGAGAAGGCGGCGAACGACTCGCGGTATCTGGCGGTGTACCGGCACGCCTGCCAGCGGCTGGACCATTATCTGAACAACGAAAGCGAGTACAACGACGGACGGCTGATCGCGTACTTTTCGATGGAGTACGGTTTGGTCGACTGCATGCAAATCTATTCGGGCGGTCTCGGCGTGCTGAGCGGCGATCATCTGAAGGCGTCGAGCGATGCCTGCTTTCCGCTCGTGGCGATCGGTCTGCTCTATCAGAAAGGTTATCTGAAGCAGCATCTGAATCCGGACGGCGTGCAGCAGGAACGCAATCCGGTGAACGACTTTTACACGCTGCCGGTGAAGCCATACACGCGCGAAGACGGCTCGGAGGTATTCGTTAGCGTGACGCTTCCGAATGGGGAAGTGGCGATCAAGGTGTGGGTGATGGAAGTGGGGCGGATACGTCTGTTCCTGCTCGACACCAACATCCCGGAGAATTTGTCGCCGGAGGATCGTGAGATCACCGATCAACTTTATGGCGGCGACAACCACAAGCGCATCCGTCAGGAGATCGTGTTGGGCATGGGCGGGATGCGCTGCCTGCGGGAGATCGGCATTGAGCCTACGGTGTTCCACATGAACGAGGGGCACTCGGCATTTCTGGCGCTGGAGCGGATCCGGGTGCTGATGCAGGAGCATGGGCTGCGGTTTGAAGAAGCGCTCGAGGCGTCTCGCCGCGGCAATGTGTTCACGACGCACACCTCGGTTCCGGCCGGGATTGATTTGTTCGACACCGGCATGATGTATGCCTACTTCGAGCCGTTCTGCCGCGAGAACGGGATTCCGTTCGATCTGTTCATCGAGCTGGGCCGGTATGAAGGCGCCGGCGGCGGCGATCCGTTCTCGATGGCGATCTTTGCCCTGCGCTGCTCCGCGCTTCGGAATGCGGTGAGCCGGCTGCATCGCGAAGTCTCGCAGACGATGTGGCAGGGGCTGTGGCCGAAGCTGCCGGTTTGGGAAGTGCCGATCACTTCGGTGACGAACGGCGTGCATCTGCCGGCGTGGCTGGGCGGCGACCTGGCGCAGGTCTACGATCAGCACCTGGCGCCCGAATGGCGGGATGGCTACACCGACGCGAAGATCTGGGAACAGGCGCTGGAGATTCCGAGCCAGGACCTGTGGGAGGCGCACCGGCGGCGGAAGCGCGCGTTGACGACGTTTGTGCGGGACCGAACGACGGCGAGCGCGTTGAACCGGAAGGCGTCGCCGAGCGAGCAGCGGCGGCTGGCTGAAGTGCTCGACCCCGATGCGCTAACGATCGGCTTCGCGCGCAGGTTCGCCACTTACAAGCGCGCCACCTTGCTGTTACATGACCGCGAACGGCTGAAACAGATTCTGACCAATCCGAAGCGTCCGGTGCAGGTGGTGATCACGGGCAAAGCGCATCCCAGGGACATGCCGGGCAAGATGCTCATCCGCGAGATTGTCCAGCTTTCTCGCGAGCCGGAGCTGTCGCGGCACTTGGTGTTTCTGGAAGACTACGGCATGGATGTGGCGCGGGAACTGGTGCAGGGCGTCGATATCTGGCTGAACAATCCGCGGCGCGGCGAGGAGGCCTGCGGCACTAGCGGCATGAAGGCGGCGATCAACGGCGTGCTCAATATGAGCATTCTCGATGGCTGGTTCGACGAGGCGTTCGAGACCTCCGGTGGGTGGGCGATCGGCGACCGCGAGGCGTACTCGCCGGAGCAGGACGAGGCGCACGCGCGGGCGATTTACTCGCTGCTCGAGAACGAAATTGTTCCGATGTATTACGACCGGAACGAAGCCGGGGTGCCGCAGGAGTGGGTGCGGCGCATGAAGATGTCGATCCAGTGCGCGAGTCCGCGGTTCAATTGTCTGCGGATGATAGAAGAATATATGACCGAGCTGTACGGGCCGGCGCACATGGGCTGGTCGAACATGCGGGCGAATGAATTTGAGGCGGCGCGCAGCTTCACGCGCTGGACCGAGCAGATCAACAGCGCCTGGGCGCAAGTGCGGTTCGTGGAGATCGGAGCGGGACCGGCCGGACCAGTGTTGACGGGAACTTCGGTGCCGCTGCGGGCGGTGGTGGATCTGGCCGGGTTGGCGCCAAGTGACGTACGCGTAGAGGCGGTGGTCGGGCGCATCGGGTCGACGGGAAAGCTGGAAGACACCCAAGTGATGCTGCTGCGCCCGACCGGCCAGCAAGGGCAGGCCTATAGCTACAGCGACACCTATATTCCGAGGCGGAGCGGGCGCCTGGGTTACTCGCTGCGGATCAGCCCGAATCATTATGACGATCCGTTGACGCGGCCCTGTCATTGTCCTTTGAAATGGGGCGGCGAATAATTTACTGGATTCGCGGACCGATCCGTGGTAAATATGGGGTGAGCCGTAAGGCAGGAACCCATACCCTCCTTGTTGTGGTTTCTGCGGCGACCCCCTGACCCTCTGTAACGACAAAATCCGCGGCAACTGCCATTGATGGGTTTGCTTCAACGGATGGGATCGCGATAGGCGTCGGAGATCCCTGTCTGTCTTTTGCCGCCTCAGATTCGGCGGGATGGATGCGAACGGTATACCACCCCGTGCGCGGGTGGGAGAACGATGGGCGCGGCGAGTGCTGCGCCGGAGCAAACCTCAATGGACGATGACCGCAAGTACCGCCAGCGCGGCTATATGGATTCCGGCCGCGGAATCAATGGCGACCGCCGGGAGGACCGGCCCCGGCCTTCCGGTCCCAAGCCCCCGCTTGACATCACGGGGCCGCGGCTTCCGCGGCTTGTGCAGACGGTTGTCGCGGCCCGCTGCTATAACTGTTCGACGGCGCTGCCCACGGGCTCCGACTTTCCGGCGGTGTGCCCGAAGTGTGGAACGGCGCTGCATTGCTGCAAGCAGTGCGCGCATTTCGAGCCTTCGACGCGGTTTCAGTGCCTGAAGCCGCTCCCCGCGCGAATTGTGGCGATAGATCAGGCGAACGAGTGCACGCTGTTCAGCCCGCGGGTAACGGTGGCTCGCGACGTCGCGCCGGCTTCGCAACATGGCGCCGCGAATCCGCGCGCCGCCGCGCCTGCGCCGCGCTCGCCCAACGATGCTCGCGCCGCGTTCGACAACCTGTTCAAGAAGTAAACGCCCGCTTCCGGCTAGACGTCGCGCACGCAGCGGAAACCGATGTTCGTGGTGGCGCTGTAGGCCGTATTTGCGGTTCGCGCGGCGACGCGATAGCGGTTGCAGTAGGACGCGTGGCAGAGGTAGGAGCCGCCCTTCATGATCTTCGCGGCGCCCTCGGGCGGGCCGACGGGGTTGCGGCGCGTGGCAAACAAGTGAAAGCTGGGGTGGAACCAATCCCGGCACCATTCCCAAACATTTCCGGTGATCGTGTACAGGCCGTAGCCGTTGGGCGGAAAGGCGTCGACGGGGGAGGGTCCGGCATAGCCGTCCTCGGCGAGATCGACCTCTGGGAACTCGCCCTGCCACACGTTGCACAGGTGCCGGCCCTCCGGCGTGAGTTCGTCACCCCAGGGGAACCGCTTCTGTTCGAGGCCGCCGCGCGAGGCGTATTCCCATTCGGCTTCGGTCGGCAGACGCTTTCCGGCCCAGGCCGAGTAAGCTGCGGCGTCGTTCCAGGAAACCTGCGTGACGGGGTAGGTTTCGCGTGCCGAGATGCCTGAGTCCGGGCCTTCGGGGTGCTGCCAGGAGGCTCCGCTGACCTTGCACCACCACGGCGCCACGGGAACGGTATCCTCGACTAATTCGGTGTAGCGTTCCGGCGGGATATGGCCTTTGAAGACGAACGACCAGCCGAAGCGCTCGGCTTCAGTCAGGTAGCCGGTGGCGCGGGTGAACTCGCGAAACTGGGCGGTGGTGACGGGACGCACGTCGACGAAGAAGGGATCGAGGGTGACCTCGCGCACGGGTCCTTCGCCGTCGGCGGGGAAGCCTTCGTCACTGCCGGTGCCCATGAGAAACGGGCCGCCGTCGAGCCGGATCATGCCCTCGGTGGAACCGGTGCGGATGCGCGGCATGGCATGGGAGTCCTCGCGCGAGCCCACCAGCAGCGTGGCGCGCTGCTTGGTGGGAGCGCAGCAGGGATGCGGGGTGCCGGACTGCGGATGGAGTGGGGAGTGCGAACTCATGCGAGCGTCTCGATCACAGCGCGGGCGCGGAGATGGTCGAGAAACCGGTCGAGCGCGCGCTTGCGCTTCTCTTCGTTGAGCCGTTCCCGGATGCCTGGTTCGACTTCCTCAAGCGCTGCGGGGTGGGCTGGTTTGCGGTCGATCAGGCGCGCGATGTGAAAGCCGAACGTCGTGCGAAAGATCGGGCTGATGCCGCCGAGGGGCAAGGGGAAGACCATTTTGTCGAACTCCTCCACCATCTGCCCGCGCGGGAACCAGCCGAGGTCGCCGCCTCCATCGGGGCAGTCGGAGTGGAGGCGGGCCAGATCTTCAAAGGCCGCGCCGGCGCGGAGTTCGGCTTCGACGGCGCGGAGGGCATCGAGCGCGGGTGTGGCGTCGCCGTCTTCCGGAGCGTGCTTGACAATGTGCGCGGCGTGGATGAGTTCGGGGACCTCGAATTCTTCGCGATGGTTGCGGTAGTAGGCGACGACGTCCTTGTGGCGGATCTCGCCGATGCGTCCGGCGTGGCGGGCCACCAGGCGGTCGACGCGCAGATTCAGCTCGGCCTCGGGCGTAAGAACCGCCGTGCCGCATCCGCTTTCGCCGGCAACGGCGGCGCCGGGGGAGGCGAGTGCACCTTCGGTTCCGTCGGCCGGAAGCGGTTCGCGGTCGGCGAGGGCGGCCTGGCGCAGTAAGGTGCGTTCGATGACGTTTTCGCGCGACCAATCTTGCAGGCGTTGTTCAAGTTCGCCGGGTCGCGCCTCGCGCATGGCCGCCGCAAGATGCGGGCGCAGCCGGCGCGCTTCTTCTTCGACGAGAGAATCGTCGAGCAGTTCCCCATTTACTCGGACAGGCATGAGTTCAGTCTCCACGATACTACGGGCCATGAGAACTGCCGGCGGGGAGGCAGGTGCGCGCGCTTTCCCCGCCGAACCGGCTATCCTCAGATCATGGGTTGTACTGCCTCCATTGAAGCGATCATCCGCGAAATTGTCTCACGCTACCAGGAGGAGATCGAGCGGCTGCGCGTGCTGCCGTCGGCTCCGCCGGAGCGGCTGTTCCATTCGCCGGCCGCCCGGGCACTCAAGGAAGAGATTCTCGCGGTGGGAAAGAAGCTCTGGATACGCGAGTTCGTCGACGGCAACGGGGGCAATATATCCTGCCGGCTCACCGACGATCTGGTTCTGTGCACGCCCACGCTGCGCAGCAAGTACGACCTTCGTCTGGAGGATATCTCGCTGGTGGATCTGAACAACAATCGGATCTGCGGCAGCGTTCCTCACACCAGCGAGATTCTTCTGCACCTGACGATTTATAAGCAGTCGCGCGAGGCGCGGGCGGTGGTGCATTGCCATCCGCCCCACGCCACGGCGTTCTCCATTACCGGCACGGTTCCGCCGCAGGGCATTCTGCCTGAGTACGAGGTATTTGTCGGCGTGGCGCCGGTGTCGCCGTATGACACGCCGGGCACGCAGGCATTCGCCGACACGGTGATTCCCTACGTGGCCGAGCACAACACGATCCTTCTGGCGAACCACGGGATCGTTTGCTGGGCGGACACGGTGACGCACGCCGAGTGGCAGGCCGAGGTGCTGGACACCTACTGCCGGACGATCATGCTGGCGGCGCAGCTTGGGCGGCCGCTGACCTACATTCCGGAAGCGAAGGTCACGGACTTGGTGCGGCTGAAGAAGAAGCTGAATCTTCCCGACCCGCGGCATGAGAAGGCGGAGAGCGCGCGGGCTGCACCGGCGGGGAATTCCGCGCCGGTGCCGACGCTGGACGGGGTGGCCGAGGAGCGGATTTCCATGCTGTCCAGGCGCATCGCGGCGGAGCTTGCCGCGCGCCTGAACGGACACTAAGCCTGACAGAAGCGGGCCACGGCGGCGCGGAGGTGGCGAACGCACTCCCGCAACGCGGCGGCGGGCACGTACTCCCCGGTGCGGTGCGCGACGGTCATGGCGCCCGGTCCGAAGACGACGGCTTCGCCATCGCGCGGGCGTAGGTGCGCGGCTTCGGTTCCAAAGGCGGCGGTTGTGGGCGCGTGCCCGCTGAGGCGGGAAAGCAGGTCCGTAAGTTCGCGGCCGGCGGAAGGCTCGAAGGGCGGATCGAGACGCAGCGGTTCGATGTGGACGTCGAGTTCTGCCGTGCGGCGGCGCAGGCGCGCGAGTTGTTCTTCGATGAGGCGAAAGGCGCGATCGGGTGGTTCGCCGGGAACGGGCCTCCATTCCACCGTGATGCGGCACTCGCCGGGGATGATGTTCTTTGCCGTGCCGCCGTGGATGAGGCCGGCGTTGATGGTGGTGTAGGGCGGGTCGAAGTCCGGGTGGCGCGGGCGTTGAAGTTGTTTTGCGGCCGGGTCGAGGGCGGCGAGAACGCGCGCGGCGGCGAAGATGGCCGCGCGTCCGGCGGAGGGGAACGCGCTGTGGGCTTCGCGGCCGCGCACGACGACCTCGGCGAGGCCGTAACCTTTGCCGGCGTAAACGGGGGCCAGTCCGGTCGGCTCGCCGATGAGGAGCCGCGGAGCGCGCAGGACCGAGGAGGCGGCCAGGCGCTTCGCTCCGATGCAGCCGATTTCTTCTTCGGCGGTAAGCGCCACTTCGAGCGGTGCGGTGAGGGAAGCGGCATCGAGTTCCGCCACGCAGGCGAGAATGCACGCCAGGAAGCCTTTCACGTCCGAGCTCCCGCGGCCGTAGAGGCGCCCGCGCCGGAGAACCGGCCGGACGGCCTCGCGCCAGGACGCCTCGTAGGGCACGGTGTCGGTATGGCAGACGAGCGCGAGAGCGGGCCGCTTGCGGGGCGGGTGGCGGGTGCGCGCAACAAAATTGACCTTTAATGTTTTAGCCGCGCCGCGGTAGGGGTAGCGGCGCTGCGTCCAAACATCGGGGGAGAAGAATGTTTCGGCATAAGCGATGAGCGGCTCGTTGGTCTGGGCCGAGACGGTCGGGATGCGCACGAGGTCGAGCAGGATCCTGTCTACGGTTTTCACGGGGCATTTCTCCACAATTCTCGTTGGAGAGCGGTGAACTGGCGGGCCGTGTCATCTTCGAGGGGGTGGCGCCCGTCCTCGACCACCGGATTGCCGGCGACGATGACGTCGCGAATTGCCGCGCGCCCTCCCGCGAAGACGATGTGGCTCAGCAGCGATTCTTCATTGGCTCCGGCGAGCGAGGGGTCGTCGAGAGAGACAGTGAAGAAGTCCGCGGCGCGGCCTGAGGCGAGGTCACCGCTCGGGATGTCGAGGCTTGCGGCTCCGGCTTCGGTGGTGCAGGCGAAGAGGCGGGAGGCGAGAGACCCGGCGCTTGTGTCCGGCGCGAGGACCGCGCGTTCGAGGAGACGCAGGCGGAGATGCAGTTCGAGTTCGCGGGCGTCTTCAAGCAGATCGATCTGGGCGTGGCTGTCGGAGCCCACGCAGATGGGCACGCCGGTATGGAAGAGCAGGCGGGCATCCACTACGCCATCGCCGAGGTTGCGTTCCGTCGTCGGGCAGGCGCAGACACGCACTCCGGCGGAGGCGAGCCGGGCGGCTTCGTTCTCTGTGATGTGGATGGCGTGGATGACGGTGGTGTGCGAGCCGAGCAGGCCGTGGGCGGCGAGAAGCTCGATGGGGCGCAGGCCGTGTTCGGCGAGGCACGCTTCGATTTCGGCCGGCTGCTCGGCGGCGTGGATGTGCATGGACAGAGAGTTGGCCTGGGCGTAGATGGCGACGCGTTCGAGATAGGCAAGCGGGAGAGCGCGGACACTGTGGGGCGCGACTCCAACGGAAGCGCCGGGTGGAAGCGAGGAGCGGAGCGCCTCGGTATCGTCGAGGAACTCTTCCACGTAGGGAGTTACGAAGCGGCGCTGCGCCGGTTCGAGCGGGCGGCCAGAGGCGGCGCGGGCGTAGGCGGTGCGCAGGAGCACGATGCGCAGGCCCACGTCGGCGGCGGCGCGAACGACGGTGTGGGCGAGAAGATTGCGGTCGCTATAAGGCGCGCCGCCGGGTTGGTGAT
>VFSW01014483.1_pt1 | contig 10896 bp, 9 predicted proteins | sample 5358111 | NCBI WGS metagenome assembly VFSW01 (sample SAMN11554181, study PRJNA540505) | mine drainage metagenome | isolation source: sediment from site ElyBrook_90M | place: USA: Ely Copper Mine, Vershire, VT | collected 2017
CGGTCGTCGCTCGAAACGGCGTAGATCCACCCGTCGTCCTTCAAAGGTCATGCGACCCTGGCTGAGTCCACCAATCTTTCGAATGGGGACGAAGAGGTTGCGACCTTCAATGCGAATCACCGCGCCCACGATCGGCGGGTGCGCGTCGTCACCGAGTCGCGCGACCAGATCCTGGACGCGACCGATCCGGTCACCGTCAGAATCGAAGATTGGACGGCGCAGGAATGTTGAAAGGTGAAGGATTTCGGTCATAGCAGGCCCTGTAAGCGAACCAAGGCTACCCTCTTCGGGCCTCAGCGGCCAGCCCGGCACGGTGAACTCTTGGCAACAACTCTTGCGGGTGAGTTCCTACGTCAGTGGGTGGCGGGACGAAAGTTCTCGAGAACGTCTGCGACGTACTCGACATCGTCGTCATTGATCCCCATGTGGGTAACGAACCGCACTCGTCGTGGGGCCACCGTGCCACCGTGTACTCCAAGTGCCGACAGTTCTTCGACGATCTGACGGGCTTGGGGATGGTCAAACGCAACGATGTTGGTGCGACACGATGCAGGGTCGTAGCCCGATTCGGGAAAAGCAGCGGCGAACATTTCAGCTAGTCGGCGCGCCCTGCGATGATCCTCACCCAATCGCTCGATCATGGTTTCAAGCGCCACGAGACCGGCCGCCGCGAGAAACCCGGTCTGGCGCATGGCCCCTCCCAGTCGCTTTCTTTCAATACGCGCTCGTTGCATCAGTTCACTCGATCCAGCGAGCAACGAACCCACGGGGGCGCAGAGTCCCTTTGAAAGGCACGCCATTACAGTCGTCGAGGTATCGGCGTACTCCTTCAGCGACACACCTGTTGCGACTGACGCATTGAAAAGACGTGCACCATCAAGGTGCAACGGTCGATCACCAATCGCGCCCGCAAGGGCCCGCAGATCATTGAGTTCCCACGGCGTCCCACCCGAGGGCATGTGCGTATTCTCAACGCTGACCATTGCCACGTGAGGTTGGTGATCAGCTTCGGCGTCGATGATCTCGAGTACGTCGCTCAGCGCGAGCGCGCCCGTTGCGTCGTCGACGAGCGCGAACTGTACAGAGGAGTTGCGTGCGGAAGCACCCATCTCAAAACTGACAATGTGTTGTGACCGGCCCGCGATGATGACGTCACCAGGTTGGGTTAGCACCCGTACAGCGATCTGATTGGCCATGACACCTGAAGGTACGAACAGCGCCGAGTCCTTACCCATCATCACGGCAAATCGAGCCTCAAGCGCATCTACCGTAGGGTCTTCGCCGTAACCGTCGTCCCCCACGTGTGCCGACGCCATGGCGTCACGCATCTGCTGGGTGGGTTGGGTAACGGTGTCACTTCGAAGGTCTACGTAGCGAGTCATGGTGAAAGGCTATCGGTGTGCATTTAGACTCTGCGTATGAGTGAAAACTTGGCGCACGCACTGCCCTCTCGTCCCAATGTCAACGATCAACTCGGCATCGAGGTTGTGTTGGTCACCCCCGAGAAGGTGATCCTTCGCGTCGAAGTCGGACCAAAGGTGCACCAGCCGTACGGGATCTTGCACGGCGGCGTCTCAGCACTGCTCGCCGAAGGCGCCGCGTCGATTGGTGGTGCGGTCAGCGTCGGCGCTGATCAAATAGTCGTGGGCACCGAACTGAACTGCTCACATCTTCGCTCCATGACGAGTGGCGTGCTCACCGCTACCGCCACACCCATTCGAAAAGGCCGCACAGTGCACGTTTGGGCGATTGACCTCACCGACGAGCAAAATCGTCAGATTTGCGTTGCGCGCTGCACTTTGCAGGTTCTAAAGGCACCTCAGACTCCGCCAGCCTGAGCCCTAGACTCTATTCAGGACTAGCCAGCGAAAGGGCTGACAATGGGCGTTCGTTTCAGGGGATGGGGCATAGCTGTGCCCGACCGCATCGTGACCAATGACGAGCTGTCCTTGACGCTCGACACCTCCGACGAATGGATCACCGAGCGCACTGGCATCCGTGAACGTCGAATTGGCGGCACCACCCAGTCGCTCGGCGCACTCGCCGGTCGTCGGGCCCTCGAAGACGCGAAGTTCAGCCCCGACGACATTGACTTTCTCGTACTGGCGACCACGACGCCTGACCGTATCGCTCCCGCCACCGCGACCCTCATCGCTCACGAACTCGGCCTGAGTTGTGCGGCCATGGACGTCAATGCCGCGTGTAGCGGTTTCGTCTACGCGCTTCGTGTCGCTCAGGGCCTTCTCGAAACTGGAAGCCGCCGGATCCTGGTCATCGGCGCCGAGCACCTCTCGCGCTGGGTGGACTGGTCTGACCGGAACATGGCGGTCCTTCTCGCGGACGGGGCGGGCGCGGCGGTGCTCGAATACGACCCGCAAGTCAACGACCTTCTCTCTTTTGTCCTGGGCGCAGACGGCGGGGGTGCCGATCTGCTCACCTGTGAGCACGGGGGTTTCTTCTCGATGGACGGCCGCGAGATCTTTCGCCGAGCGGTCCGCGTCGTCGTGGACTCGGCCGAAAAGGCTATGCAGGCCGCGGGCATTTCCTCCGACGACCTAGGTCTCATCATTCCTCACCAGGCCAACATCCGCATCATCCAGGCCGCGACACAACGCCTGGGTATCGACATGGAGCGAGCAGTGGTCGTACTCGATCGATACGGCAACACATCGAGTGCCTCGATCCCACTCGCGTTCGACGACGCTCGTAACAATGGCCGGATCAAGACCGGCGAGTACGCGTTGTTGACCGGATTCGGTGCTGGAATGACCTGGGCGTCGGCCATCGTACGTTGGTCGTAATGAACGGTTCCGCGCTTGTCATCTTGGCCGCTGGACAGGCCCGTCGTTATGGCGGACTGAAGCAGTTGGCGCCGATTGGCGTGCACGGCGAAGGCATCATCGACTTGATCGCGTCCGACGCGTATGCGGCCGGCTTTCAGCACATCGTTATCGTCGTCAACCCTGATACGGGTGACGAGATCCGCGCGCACGTCGAACAACACTGGCCAAAGGAACGAAGTGTTGACTTCGCGGTGCAAGACGAGCCACGCGGCACCGTCGACGCGGTGATCGCTGCGCAGCCGTACCTTGACGCGTCGCACCCATTCGGCGTCTCAAATGCCGACGACCTCTATGGCCGCGATGCGTTCATGAAGCTGGGCGAGCACCTTCTTTCGAAGTCGACTTGTTGTCTCATCGGTTTCCAATTGAACAACGCGTTGGTCGGAGAGCTACCGGTCACCCGTGGCGTCTGTCACGTGGTCAATGGTCACCTCACCGATATTTGGGAGCGCCGTCAGGTCCACGTATCCGGTGACGGATACGTCTCGGATGACGGACACTCACCCTCGACGTTGGCTTCAGACTCCATTGTCTCGATGAACCTCTGGGGCTTCCAGCCTTCCATGTGGCCAATCCTGCACGCCGAGATGGAAGTGCACGATTTCGTCGCTGAGCCCGAAGCCCAGCTGCCGGTCCTCGTGGGCAAGATCCTGCATCACGTACCCATTCGATTCGATGTGCTCGCCACCACGTCGCACTGCGTCGGTGTGACCCACGCCGACGATCTGCCTCTCGTGCAGGCGTATGTTCGCGAACAAGTCGAACTCGGCGAGCGTCCCGAGCACGCTTTTGTTTAAAGGCTGCCGCACGACATTCTCGAGAAGACGGCGATCTCGCCGGTACAGTGATGACTGCACGAGTGCCTGACGAGAGGGCAATTCGTCGCGCGTGTCGCACTGGCCCTCCTCGCACTCAAGGGATTGCTAAGTGTATGACGGTCCGTGAAAGACCAGCGCCGATCGTCGCGTAGTTTGGACCAGTGAGCAACGAGCCGACACCGTCAGGGAACAAGTCGGCAACGGGTCGGGTCATCGCCGTCATTGTCATGGGTCTCGCGCTCTACGTTGTGCTACCTGGACTTGTCCGAGTCGTCGATTCGTGGCCTCGATTGTTCAAACTCGAGCCATGGTGGTTACTGCTCGTCGTGGGCGCCGAGGTCGCCAGCTTCTTGTGCGCGATGGCGCTTCTTCGCCTAGCGCTTCGCTGTAAAAGCTGGTTCACTGTCGTCACCGCCGCCCTCGCAGGCAACGCAGTCACCAATACGCTGCCCGGCGGCGACGCGGTCGGCGCGAGCGTTCAATTTCGCATGTTGGCCAATGCCGGCATCGACACCGTCCAGGCTGCGAGCGGTCTGACGGTGTCTTCGATCATCGGGATCGCCGGGCTCTTCTCGCTGCCGATCTTCGCACTACCGGTGATCTTTGGCGGCGTGACCGTAAGTACCGGTCTCGTGCACGCTGGAGAGCTGGGCTTCATCGGATTCATCTTGATCATGGCGCTGGGCATTGTGCTGTTGACGACCGACAACGTGCTGCTTTTGATGGGGCGAACCATCCAGTGGCTGCTCAATAAGTTGCCGCGACGTGCCCGCACCACTGACCTTCCACAACGGCTCCTTGACGAGCGTGACCTGGTGAAGGCCGATCTCGGACAGAATTGGTGGAAAGCGATCCTGCTCGTCGCCGGACGTATCGGGCTGGACTATTTGAGCCTGCTCGCGGCACTTCGCGCGACGGGTGCGCGCCCCAATCCCTCGCTCGTCCTGCTCGCGTACGCCGCCACCGCAGTCATCGCTCTCTTGCCCTTGACCCCGGGTGGCCTCGGCATCGTGGAGGCGAGTCTGAGTGGACTTCTCGTCCTCGCCAACGTGCCTAGCGCGAGTGCCGTCGTTGCGACATTGGCGTTTCGAGTCGGTTCCTACTGGCTTCCGACCATCGCCGGTGGCGTCTGTTGGATCCTCTACCGTCGGCGATTCGGTCGCTTGAAAGCCCTCACGCAATCAAGCTGAGTACCGCGCAACGACACGAACCAGTCCCACTATCTCGAAGCGGTCTGCCTGGCACTTATTGGAGCGATAGCGTAACTCGCAGAGATCTACCCAGGGAGTGCATCAGTCGTGTCGGACCAGCCCCCGCAGGACAAGTCAGCGCTTGACACTCGTCGTGAGAAGATGTTCAAGCGCGCCCAGGCGAACAACGTGCCCCTCAAGACGATCTTCGTCACAATTCTGTCGGTCGTTGCTGTCTACGCGCTCGCGAAACTGCTCTACCGGTTGCGCGACGTCTTATTGCTGATGCTGGTTGGAAGCTTCATCGCTCTGATTTTGAATCCACTCGTCGACGGACTCCAGCGCTGGAAGATACCTCGACGAGGGTTCGCCGTCGCGCTCATCAGCCTCGCCTCGGTGGTGGTATTCATCACGCTGGCCTTCGTGTTCGGTGACCCCTTGGTCAACAGCCTCACGCACCTCGCCAACACGCTGCCGACCTACGTGAGCAAGGCTCAACACGGCAAGGGGTGGATTGGCCATCTACTCACCCGCTATCACATTCAGCACTGGTTCGAACGCAACTCGTCCAAGTTGATCCCGCTCGCCAACGGGTTGAGCAAACCAGCACTCGCGCTGGGCAAAGGTGCAGTCTCGATCTCTCTGCTCGCCGTGACGATGTTTGCTTTCGTCGTGTTGCTCTTGCTCGAGGCACCCAAGATCAAAGAGACCGTGCTCTCGATGATGCAGCCGGTGCACGCAGCCCGGCTAGTACGAGTGAGCGAGCAAGTGAGCCAAGCGGCACTCGGCTACGTCGTGGGTAGCCTCGTAATCTCGCTGCTCGGGGGGCTCGTCGTGTTCATCACGCTGGCACTCCTGCACGTGCCGTTCGCCCTTCTCTTTGGTCTTTGGGTCGCGCTCGTCGACTTTCTGCCATCTGTTGGTGGAGCACTGGCCGGCTTTCCCACTGTGCTTTTCGCGCTCGGACACTCGTTCACTGCGGGCGTCGTGACGCTCATTGTCTTTCTTGTGTACCTGGTGATTCAAAATCACGTGCTGAATCCGATCATCATGAGCAAAGCGGTAAAACTCAATCCTCTGACCGTGTTCATCTCGATTCTCGTTGGCGCCGAAGTGGGATCGTGGGTTGGTGGCATCTTTGGGGGGTTCGTCGGCGTCCTACTCGCCATACCCATCGCCGCCACCATTCAGGTCATTGTCAAGGAGTTCTGGTCTCCCCCACACCCGGTGGTCACGGTGCAGCCGTCGGATACGTCGCCGCCGACTGAGCGAAACTGAGACTCAACACACGATTGATCAGCCTTCGGGTGCGCAAGGCTCGCGATGCTCCTACACTCTCGTAACGCATCGAGTCGATATCACTTAAGCGATGGGCCTCGAACATTTTAACAACGGGAGTTGACCAATATGGCCGCTTGGTTACGAGTGTTATACGCGATTATCGCCCTGACTCTTGAGCTCGTGGTACTCGATGCCGCGGTCCGGACGTTTCTACTGCCTCGCGTGGCCAAGGTGCGTCTCAGTCACTACCTCGGTCAAGTCATCGGCGCGGGCTTTCGCATGTTGGCCCGTGCCAATCGGTCCTACGCGGCACGCGACCGCATTCTGTCGATGTACGCGTCCTTCGTACTGCTTGGCTATCAGGCAACTTGGCTCGGGCTCAGCGTCGTGGCCTTCGCTTTTGCGTTCATGGCGTCAGGGGTCGGTTCGTTTGCTCGAGCATTTCAGATCTCGGGCGCGTCCCTGTTCACACTAGGAACTGCGTCGGGAAGTGGTGCGGCCCAAGTGACGCTCGGATTTGTCGAAGCGGGTGTCGGTCTCACCCTGTTGGCCCTTCTTATCTCTTTTATCCCGACGCTCTACACCGCGTTCCAGCGTCGCGAGATTTCGGTCTCTCGACTCTCCGTGCGCGCCGGAATGCCAACGACCCCCTGGGGAGTCATCGAGATGGCGAAGAGCGTCGACTCCTATGAACGTCTCGATGAACTCTGGCGCGAGTGGGAACAATGGTTCATAGAGGTCGGCGAGACACACACGACCCTCACCATCCTCAACTTCTATCGTTCACCCGACCCCGATCAAACGTGGATCACCGCCGCAGCGAACGTGCTCGACGCGGCGGCGCTCTTCAATGCGGCGGTGGACCTGCCCGCCTCGCCCACTGCGGGACTGTGCATTCGCTCTGGGTGGCTCACCTTTCGACGTATCAGTGACTACTTTCAGGTGCCCTACGAAACGCACCCAAGCCGCACTAAACCAATTTCAATCTCTCGGGACGAGTTCGACCTGGTCCTGGGCCGCCTTGAGAGAAGCGGTATCGCCATCTTGAGCGACCGCGACGCCGCCTGGGCCGATTTCGTTGGTTGGCGTGCGAACTATGACGCGATGATTGAGGTCTTCTACCAATTATTCACCTGCCCACGAACTGACTGGAAACTCGCAGGCGCCCAGCCCCTCTTCGAACCCTCCAACAAACGCGGGGGTCGACCTACGGACCACTAGTGAAGGGTCGTGGTCGTCGAGGGTGTCGTTGTTGTAGAAGTCGTAGACGACGGACCTATCGTCGTGGTAGTGGTGGTGGAGGTTGTCGTCGTCGTTGTCACGTACCCGGGCCAGCCAATCCACTTCACAACGCGGCCCGCGGCCGTTGTTTCAACTCGGATACGTGAGCGGATCATGTCGAGCAACTGCAATCCGATGAATCCCGATCGATTGATGGCGTTGGCCCCGTGCACACCGATTACGACCGCGTAGATCGGAATGACGGTGTGATCAATATTGACATCTATCGCCATCACGTCGCTTCCGCCTGCAGGAATCGTGTAGCCAGACTTGACTCCCACAACGCCGTACTGCCCCTCATAGGGCGTGTAGGAGGCGACCGTGCCCGCGACGGGGAGTTTCACCGACGGGAGTGACACTATGTGGCGCACGATGGGCTCGTTGGTCATGAGATTCACGGCAACAACGGTCTGTTCTTGCGCGGTGGACACGTCGCCAGCCGATATGCCCGAGTAATCCACGTAGTGGGTGTGCTTCAGACCGAACGACAACGCCGCCTTGTTCATCTCGTTGACGAACTGGGCGTCACTCATGTGCGTCAACTCAATGAGCATCTGGGCGAAGTTGCCAGCCGAGTGCACGAGCATGCCTTGAAGCAGCATCCCTTCACACAACGTCTCGCCGAGGGCCACTTTCACGCTTGACTGGTCGGTCGCCACGTCATGGTTGTAGAGCGCGACATCGCTGGCGCTTACTTGGAGACACGGTCCTCGCTGATTTAGCGCGAGGGGCAATTTCTGCAGTGCCACCCACGCGGTCATCAACTTGGTGATGCTCGCGATCGGCACGACTGGCTGTCGCGACGATGTCGCGGCGATGGAAAGCGCCGGCACCACCACGGCGGCACTCGCGATGCTCGGCCACGGCAACCGCAGTGACTGAGGCACGGGCGTGCTCGGGGCAACGGTGGTCACCGTCGAGAGGCCGATGGTGGTGGTGGTCGAAGGAACGATCGTCGTGGAACTGACGAGCGAGCGATGAGGAGAGCCCAGGTTCGGCACCGCCACGAGTGCGGTCACCGTCACGACGGTGCCAAAGACGACGGTGCGCAACGGACTACGGCGACGCCAATATTGCGAGAGGGGTTTCACTGGGTTAAACGTTAGTTGGTGGTGATTTTGTGTCGTGTCACCACCTCGCGCCAGAAGCAAGATATTGCGGATTCCAATTGGATTGTGCACATGTGAACTGGCGCAAGATCGAAACGGAATCGCACGCTGACTACTGACGTTGTGCCGATGCGCCAGTGAGTATCCTCGGCGATAGGCGCCGACGCCGATTCAGCGAGTGAGGTCATCCATGCCGTACGAGTTCAGCCAACAAGGTCTCGAGATGCATGAAGAGGTGCGTCGGTACATGGATTCGGTGATTCTGCCGAACGAGCAGACTTACTACGACCAACTCGCCTCCGTTGGTCCCGATGGGTACCCACCCGTGCTCGACAAACTGAAGGCCGCCGCGCTGGACCGCGGCTTGTGGAATCTGTTCTTGCCACACCTTCGTCCTGGCATACCCGGCACACCGCTTTCGAACCTCGACTACGCGCCGATCTCTGAGATGCTCGGACGCGTCTCTTTCGCTTCCGAAGCACTCAACTGCAACGCACCCGACACGGGCAACATGGAGATCCTGCACCTATACGGTTCGGACCGTGTCAAGGCAGAATGGCTCGAACCTCTTCTCGCGGGCGAGATTCGAAGCGCCTTTTCAATGACGGAGCCTGACATCGCATCCTCAGATGCCACCAACATCGGACTGTCAATCGATCGCGATGGTGACGAGTACGTCTTGAACGGACGAAAGTGGTTCAGCTCAGGAGCGCGATCCGAGCGGTGCAAGGTGCTCATCGTCATGGGCAAGACCAATCCCAATGCGGCACGTCACCTACAACAATCGATGATCGTGGTCCCCAAAGACACTGTCGGCGTCGAGCTCGGTCTCGATCCCCACGTCTTTGGTTACACCGAACGAGGTGGACACCCTGAGATCATCTACCGCGCCGTGCGGGTTCCGGTGGACAACTTGCTCGGCGAAGAAGGCGGCGGCTTCGCGATCTCCCAGGCACGCCTCGGACCCGGCCGCATCCATCACTGCATGCGATCACTCGGCGTGGCGGAGAGGGCGCTCGAACTCATGGTCATCCGATCGCTCGAGCGAGTCACCTTCGGGACGAGTCTCGCCCACAAGGGACTGATCCAGGACTGGATCGCCGAATCGAGAATCGAGATTGACATGGCGCGCGAGTACGTCCTTCGAACTGCGTACCTCATGGACACGGTCGGCAACCGTGCTGCCGCGAGCCAAATTTCTGGGATCAAAGTGGCCATCCCCAACGTCACGCTCAAAGTGATCGATCGCGCCATCCAGGTTCACGGTGCCGCTGGCGTGAGCCAATTCTTTCCGCTCGCCCAAATGTACGCGCATCAACGGACATTGCGAATCGCCGACGGACCCGATGAGGTGCACAAGATGACCATTGCCCGACGCGAGATCCTCAAACACCAACCCGGCTTCCACATGAATCCCGGCGTCACAAACTAACGCTGCGCTGAACTAAGGCCGCGCCTCGCACGACGACTGCAGCGTGAGTACCCATAGATCTACTGAGCGACGTTCGCTTCGCACGCCCTAGAACCGCGCCCTAGGACATCTCACCACTTCACAGTGTTGACACATCTGCACTACTCACAATGACCTGAGTTGGCTATCAACTTTCAGCGAATTCACATCATGACGCGCAGACGTTACTTCCCCAGACTCGTTATGAGCCTGAAATGCAGTCCTCACAAGGGGGGCTGGCGACAAGGGAGGTCAGATGCGACAACGTCTCAGCCGCGCGCTGACCGCGATCAGCATCGGTGGATTGCTCGCTGTCACCCTTCTCGTAAGTCCCGTAACATCGAGCGCATCGCGCACCACCGTGAGCGCGCGCACAGTGCTTCGAGTGCCGTGCGCTACGGACACGCGTGTTGGTTACGCACACTGCAATGCACTGATCGTGAGCGCAGGTCAACTCGGAGCAGCATCGCACTCGTCGCATGCAACGAACTCATCGTTGGGCGATGGCGGGGCCTACTCTCCCGCGTACCTACAATCTGCGTACAACGTCTCGTCGCTCAGTGCCTCACAGAACGCGGCTGGGCGGATCGTCGCTGTCGTGGTTGCGTACAATGATCCAAAGATTGTCAGCGACCTGGCGCACTACCGACGAAGTTTCAACCTCCCCACGTGTCCGAGTCGACCCATCAGCGAGAGTGCCACAACGTGCTCGATCCAAGTGGTCAATCAGTATGGCTCGCAGTCCCCTCTTCCCGCACCTAGTGCGGGCTGGAGCCAAGAGGCGTCGATCGATGTCGACATGGTGAGCGCCTTGTGCCCGACTTGTCAGATCTTGGTACTCGAAGCGAAGAGTCCCGCGATGAGCGACCTCGGCACCGCGGTGAACACAGCGGTCATGATGCGTGCCGACGTGGTGTCCAACAG
>VFSW01014484.1_pt1 | contig 10895 bp, 11 predicted proteins | sample 5358111 | NCBI WGS metagenome assembly VFSW01 (sample SAMN11554181, study PRJNA540505) | mine drainage metagenome | isolation source: sediment from site ElyBrook_90M | place: USA: Ely Copper Mine, Vershire, VT | collected 2017
ACTTCGTCGCGCACCGCCTCGGAGGTGTCGTAATCGAAACCCGGCACATCCAGCAAGTTACCCAACACGCGCAACACCTTCCAGGCTGGACGCGCCTCGCCCAAAGGCTTGACCGCGCCCTTGAAGCTTTGCACACGACCCTCGGTGTTGATGAACGTGCCGGAGGTTTCTGTGAACGGCGCAATCGGCAACAGCACATCGGCATATTGCGTGGCGTGATGTTTATACGCGCTCATTGCGACCACCATGTCGGCACCCTGCATTGCTGCCATGGCCTGCTGCGCGTCGTGTGTGTCCAGCTCGGCTTCCACGTTCAGCAGCAGGTATGCTTTGCGCGGTTGCGCCAACATCTGCGCGGCATTCAGACCGCCATCTTTCGGCACCGCGCCGGCCACATAGCCGCCCACGCTGTTCGCCGCTTCACCCAGATAACCGAACGATGCATTGCTCAAACTTGCGATGTTGGCGGCAAGCAAAGCCAGCTGTGTGGCTTGCGGATGCTGCTGCGCGAAGTTGCCCAGCAACACCGCGACGCGTTCGCCGCTGCTCAAACTCTGCGCGATGGCTTGCGCGCCCGGCGCAACAACGACAGAAACAGTCGCACTCTGCGCCTCGGCACTCAACGCCGTTTGTTTAATCGTCGCCAGTGCTTTCAATACCTGCGCCAATTCGTTCACCAACTCGCCGGGTGCGACGATGGCGGTGTGTGCCACAGGCATCAGCAACTCATCGCTTGCCGAATGAACGATGCTGGCTTGCGCGCCATTTTTCACGGCCGCACGGATGCGTTGCGCCAGCAGCGGATGGTCTTTGCGCAGGAAGCTGCCGACCAGCAGGAAGCGGTCGCGCGTGTTCAAATCAGCGACACTCATGCCCAGATTGGGCACACCGGACCGCTTGCCGTCGGCACTGAAATCGGACTGGCGCAAACGGAAGTCCACATTGTCACTGCCCATGCCGCGCATGAGTTTTTGCAACAATGCCAGCTCTTCCAGTGTGCTGTGCGGGGTCGCCAGCGCGCCGACATGCTCCGCCCCGGCGGAATTTTTAATCTGGCGCAGTCCGTTCGCCACATATTCCAGCGCGGCTTGCCATTCCACTTCCAGCCACTTTCCGTCTTGCTTGAGCATGGGCTTGGTCAAACGTTCCGGCGCGTTCAATCCTTCGTAGCTGAAACGGTCCTTGTCGGACAGCCAGCATTCGTTGAGGGTTTCGTTCTCGATGGGCACGACGCGCGCCACCTTGTTGTCCTTGGTGTGCACGGCAAGATTCGATCCCAGGCCATCGTGCGGACTGACCGACTTGCGGCGCGACAACTCCCAGCTGCGCGCGGTGTAACGGAACGGCTTGCTGGTCAACGCACCGACCGGGCACAGGTCGATCATGTTGCCGGACAATTCGGAATCTACCGTGCTGTTAACGAAGCTCATGATCTCCGCGTTCTCGCCCCGGAACGCCATGCCCAATTCCATGACTCCGGCGATCTCCTGCCCGAAACGCACACAGCGTGTGCAATGGATGCAGCGCGTCATTTCTTCAGTGGACACCAATGCGCCGATGTCCTTGTGCATCACGACGCGCTTGCCTTCCTGATAGCGCGACTCGCCGCCGCCGTAGCCGACCGCCAGATCCTGCAACTGGCATTCGCCACCCTGATCGCAGATCGGACAATCCAAAGGGTGGTTGATAAGCAAGAACTCCATCACACCTTTTTGCGCCTTGACCGCCATCTCCGAATGCGTGTGCACCTTCATGCCGTCCGTAGCGGGTGTCGCGCAGGCGGGCAAAGGCTTGGGGGCTTTTTCGACTTCGACCAGACACATGCGGCAGTTGGCCGCGATAGACAGTTTCTTGTGGTAACAAAAATGCGGGATATAGATTCCGGCCTGTTGCGCGGCTTCTATCACCATCGAACCTTTTCGGGTCTCGACCATTTTTCCGTCAATTTCGATTTTCAGCATATCAGTTCGCCTGTCGATCAAACCAAGCAACGCTTGTGTTCGATGTGATATTCAAATTCGTCGCGGAAGTTCTTCAACATGCCCTGCACCGGCCACACGGCGGCCTCGCCCAGGGCACAGATGGTGCGCCCGGCGATGTTCTCGCCGACACTCAGCAGCAGATCCAGATCCTCTTTGCGCCCCTCGCCGTGTTCGATGCGATGCACGATGCGATACAGCCAGCCGGTGCCTTCGCGGCAGGGCGTGCACTGACCGCAGGATTCTTCGTAGTAGAAATACGACAACCGCTCCAGCGCGCGCACCATGCAGGTGGTCTCATCCATCACAATCACCGCGCCGCTACCCAATCCCGAACCCGCCTTGGCGATAGCGTCGTAATCCATGGTCAGATCCATCATCGTCTCACCCGTCAACACCGGCATGGATGAACCGCCGGGGATCACAGCTTTCAACTGGTGGCCGTGGCGCACCCCGCCCGCCATCTCCAGCAGCTTGGCGAACGGCGTACCCATGGGCACTTCAAAATTGCCGGGATTGTTCACATGGCCGGACACCGAAAACAATTTCGTTCCGCCATTGTTGGGCTTGCCCAGTTCGAGAAACGCCTGTCCGCCGTGGTTGATAATGTAAGGGATGCTGGCGAACGTCTCGGTGTTGTTGATCGTGGTAGGCTTGCCATACAGACCGAAGCTGGCGGGGAACGGCGGCTTGAAACGCGGCTGGCCTTTCTTGCCTTCTATCGATTCGAGCAGCGCGGTTTCCTCGCCGCAGATGTACGCGCCGTAACCCAGGTGATTGTGCAGGTCGAATTCAAAATCCAGCCCCATGATGTTCTTGCCCAGATACCCGGCTTTGCGCGCCATTTCACACGCTTCTTCCATGCGTTCGTAGGCTTCAAATATCTCGCCATGCACGTAGTTATAACCGGTCTTCACACCCATGGTATAAGCCGCGATCGCCATACCTTCGATCAACAGGTGCGGGTTATAGCGCAGGATGTCCCAGTCTTTGCACGTGCCGGGTTCGCCTTCGTCGGAATTGCACACGATATATTTGTCACCGGCAAAACCGCGCGGCATGAAACTCCACTTCAGACCGGTGGGAAAACCCGCGCCACCGCGCCCGCGCAAAGCCGACAACTTCACATCGGCAATGATGGATTCAGGCGAAATTTTTTCCGCCAGCACTTTGCGCAACGCCTGATAGCCACCGACCTTCAGGTAATTCTCCAATGTCCACGGCTGGTCGAAATCCATCGTGGTTTGTGTGACCGGACCTCTCATGATTTATCCAATTCCGCCAACATTGCATCGATCTTTTGCGGCGTCATGCGACCGCATAGTTTTTTGTTGTTGATGGTGAGCAGGGGGGCATCGATGCACGCGCCCATGCACTCGCCTTCGCGCAGACCAAACTTGCCATCGGCGGTCACCTCACCAATACCGATACCCAGCTTGTTCTCGATATAGCTGACCGTATCCAGCGCACCGCACAGCGTGCAGGACAGATTGGTACATACCGTCAACGTATGCCTGCCCATGGGCTTGAGGTTGTACATGTGATAGAAGGTCGCCACCTCATACACCGCCATGTGCGGCATACCCAGAAATGCAGCGATGTCGGTCATATCGTCGTTGGATATCCAGCCTTTCTCGTCCTGCACGAAGCGCAAAGCAGCCATCACCGCACTCTGTCTCTGGTCAGCCGGATACTTGATCAACTCGCGGTTGATCTGGTCTTGTATGTGCGCGGATAACATTAGCGGTCTACCTCTCCAAAAACGATGTCTTGCGTGCCGATGATCGTGACCACGTCGGCGATCATGTGACCGCGTGACATTTCATCCAGTCCGGAAATATGCGCGAAACCCGGCGCGCGTATCTTCATCCGGTAGGGTTTGTTCGCGCCATCCGACACCAGATAGATGCCGAACTCGCCCTTGGGATGCTCCACCGCCGCATAGACTTCACCGGCGGGCACGTGCATGCCCTCGGTGAATAATTTGAAGTGATGGATCAGCTCTTCCATGTTCTCCTTCATCGCCACGCGGCTGGGGGGGGCGAACTTATGGTTGGTCGTCATCACCGGACCGGGATTGGCCTTCAGCCAAGTCACGCATTGCGCGATGATGCGGTTGGCCTGACGCATCTCTTCGACGCGCACCAGATAACGGTCGTAGGAATCGCCGGTCTTGCCGACCGGAATATCGAAATCCAGACGGTCGTAGACTTCGTAAGGCTGTTTCTTGCGCAGATCCCATTCGATGCCGGAGCCGCGCAACATCGGCCCGGTGAAACCCATCGCCAGCGCGCGTTCCGGCGTGACGATACCGATGTTCACTGTGCGCTGCTTCCAGATACGGTTGTCCGTCAGCAGGGTCTCGTATTCATCGACACACTTGGGAAAACGCTTGGTGAAATCCTCGATAAAGTCCAGCACCGAACCCTGGCGGTTCTCGTTCATCTTCGCCACGGCTGCGGCATTGTGGATCTTTGAAGCCTGATACTGCGGCATGGTATCCGGCAGATCGCGGTACACGCCGCCGGGACGATAGTAAGCCGCATGCAGACGCGCGCCGGAAGCCGCTTCGTAAACGTCCATCAGGTCTTCGCGTTCGCGGAAACAATACAGAAACATGGTCATCGCCCCAATGTCCAGCCCGTGCGCGCCCAGCCACAGCAAGTGATTCAGCACGCGCGTGATCTCGTCGAACATCACACGTATGTATTGCGCGCGCAAAGGAACTTCGATACCCGCCAACTTTTCGATCGCCATGACATAGGCGTGTTCGTTGCACATCATCGACACGTAGTCGAGGCGATCCATATAGGGAACGGATTGCAAAAAGGTCTTGTGCTCGGCAAGTTTTTCCGTGGCGCGATGCAACAGCCCGATGTGCGGATCGGCACGCTCGATCACCTCACCGTCCAGCTCCAACACCAGACGCAGCACGCCGTGCGCAGATGGATGCTGCGGCCCAAAATTCATTGTGTAGTTCTTGATTTCAGACATAACGTTAAATGCCTCCCACGATTTGCAGCGCGCATTCACAATGAATTTCAGTGCAGGCCAACTTGCACCAGCAAGTTAAGCCCGCAGGGCGGCCGGAGCTAAAATTCATTGTGTAGTTCTTGATTTCAGACATGACGTTATCCCCTAACCGAGCCGTACAACTCGTCGCGCACAATGCGCGGGGTCACTTCGCGCGGATCGATGGAAACAGGCTGATAGACCACCCGTTGCTGCGCCGGGTCATATTTCATCTCGACATGACCGGACAAGGGGAAGTCTTTGCGGAACGGATTGCCGACAAAACCATAATCGGTCAGCAGACGACGCAAATCGGGATGACCCGTGAACACGATGCCGAACAGGTCGAACGCTTCGCGTTCATACCAGTTGGCACAGGACCAGATGTCCACCACGGAGGGCAATACCGGAAAACTGTCTTCTTCGGCAAACACGCGCACCCGCAGACGCTGATTGCGTGTGACAGAAAGCAGGTGATAGACGATGGCGAAACGTTTGCCGTCCCACGCGCCGTCGCCGTATTCCGAATAGTCCATACCGCACAGGTCGATGAGCTGCTCGAAGTGCAAGCCATCGCTATCGCGCAACACGGCCATCACCGGCAACAGATCAGCGGCTTTCACCACCACGGTCAATTCTTCCAATTTATCCTGCACGCTCACCAGCTTGCCGGCCAACAACCCGGACAAGTGGTCGCGCAATATGATCAAGTCAGCAGCCATCATTCACCCTATCGCGCTATGGTATTGGTACGTTTGATTTTGTTTTGCAGCTGGATGATTCCATACAACAATGCTTCCGCAGTCGGGGGACAACCGGGCACATATATATCAACCGGCACGATACGATCACAACCGCGCACCACCGAATATGAATAATGATAATAGCCACCGCCGTTCGCACACGACCCCATGGAAATCACCCAACGCGGCTCAGCCATCTGGTCGTAGACTTTGCGCAGCGCGGGAGCCATCTTGTTGCACAGCGTGCCTGCCACGATCATCACATCCGATTGGCGCGGACTGGGGCGAAACACCACACCGAAGCGGTCCAGGTCGTAGCGCGCCGCGCCCGCCTGCATCATCTCCACCGCACAGCACGCCAAACCAAAAGTCATCGGCCACAGCGAACCGGTGCGGGTGTAATTGATGATGGTATCAAGGGTCGTGGTGACGACACCCTTTTCCAGTATGCCTTCTACTCCCATTCCAATGCCCCTTTCATCCACTCATAGACAAAGCCGACGACCAGGATCGCCAAAAATATCATCATGGAAACAAAGCCGAACGTTCCAATCTCCTTGAGCACAATAGCCCAGGGGAAAAGGAACGCGATTTCAAGATCGAACAGGATAAACAGGATAGCGACCAGATAGTAGCGCACATCAAATTTCATACGCGCATCCTCGAACGCTTCAAAGCCGCATTCGTAGGGAGACAGCTTCTTGCTGTCGGGACGATGGGGAGCCAACAGCCTGCCGAGCACCACAGGTGCCACACCGACCGCCAAGCCGACACAGATAAACAACAGCACCGGAAAATAGTTTTCCAACATTGAGCATCCTCCTCTGCCTTGACCCTTGGGATAGATTCCCAGAGCCACTTTATTATATTCACCGACACAGCGTGTATCAGCTTATTTTCTTGTTTGGTGCGGATGGGGAGACTCGAACTCCCACGCCCTTGCGGGCACAAGCACCTCAAGCTTGCGTGTCTACCAATTCCACCACAACCGCGTATTGCTTATTTCGGGATTTCCCTGGACTTCGAATTATCCGCAGAATCAACTGGAACAACTTTGATCGCTGACGTAGCCGCCTTATCCATCACCCCGGTTTGCTGCGCGGGATGCGCATAGATGTAAGTCAACGAAAGACTGGTCAAAAAGAACACGGTCGCGGCGACCGCAGTACTACGACTCAAAAAATTCGCCGAACCGCTGGAGCCAAACAGACTACCCGCAGATCCCGTACCGAACGCAGCCCCCATATCGGCACCCTTGCCATGCTGAACCAACACCAGACCGATCAGCACGACAGCGGTCAACACATGCACTACCCAAACCAATGTTTCCACACTTCACCCCAAAACTTTTAAAATTATTTCTGTGCCGCGCGACAGATCGCCACAAATTCTTCCGCCACCAATGAGGCCCCGCCGATCAGACCCCCATCGATATCCGCCATACCAAACAACGCTTCTGCATTCCCGGCTTTGACGCTTCCGCCGTAGAGTATACACAGCTTTTCCGCGACCTTCGCGTCATGCATCGCCACACGCTGACGAATAAATACATGCACCGCTTGCGCCTGCTCGGGGCTCGCCGTTTTGCCTGTCCCGATCGCCCAAACCGGTTCATATGCGATGACCGCTTTCGACAAGGCCAACACCCCTGCTCGACTCAACACCGCGTCCAGTTGCGTCGCCACCACTTGCTCGGTGATGCCCGATTCGCGCTCCGCCAGCGTCTCACCCACGCAGAAGATTGGGGTCAGCCCGGCCTTCTGTGCGGCTTCGAATTTGGCCGACGCAATATCATTGCTCTCATGGAACAGACCACGACGCTCGGAATGCCCGATGATCACATATTTGCAACCGAAATCCGTCAACATTCCCGGAGCCACGGCACCGGTGTACGCACCCTCTTCGTTCGGACTCAGATTTTGCGCACCCCAGGCCACATTGCTACCCTGCAACAAGGACTGCGCCTGAGCCAGATAAGGATAAGGGACACATACCGCGTAGTCCGCGCCGCGCAATTCGCCCACACCGGCGAGCACGCCTTGCAGCAAGGCCTGATTGCGCGTCAAGCGTCCGTACATCTTCCAATTTCCGACAACTAATTTGCGTCGCATCGTTATCAATCCGCCAAGCACCAAAGCGCGCAATCCTACCCGCGAACAGCCGAATGGTCAATTAAACAGAGCAAATCAATTTGGATATATAGCGCGAAAGGCACCATGTTTTTTGTCCGGGCAGATACGGTAGCGGGCGAACGGCGGGACACACAAAAACTCTCGGAATTATGTTCGAATCGGGCTAGAACGGATCGGCAAAAATGTCACGCATGGACGCACCCGCAAAGAAAGTCTGTTGTTTGGCCGCATTGACCATGTTCGGGTTGCCGCATAAAAAGACGCGCCAACCCGACAGGTCGGGATGGTCGGCCAGCGCGACATCCAACACCATCCCGCCAGCATATCCAGCGGGCACTTCGCCATCGGATATGCATGGCATATAGGTGAAATTGGGGTACTCCCGCGCAAGCTTCCTCAATTCCTCAACCAGATAGAATCCATCGGCGTTATAGCTACCATGATAAAGACTTAACCTGCCGGTATGTCCGTGCAACAGCGCATCGCGGATGATGCCGTACAACGGGGCGAGGCCCGAGCCTGTGGCGATTAACAGGATGTTCTGCTCGGGCTGCCCGGACACATAAAAACATTCGCCGGCGGCCTCTGAAATCGTCAGTGTGTCGCCCATTTTGAGATCAGCGAAAAGCCAAGCACTCACCAAACCCCCGGGAACCTTGCGCACGTTGAGAAAAAGCTCCTCCCCCAATGCGGGAACACTTGCCAGTGAATAGCAACGTGCCGTGGTCGCATCTTTGAAAAGATTGATGAACTGCCCTGCCTTGTATTCAAAGGGACGCGATGGATTGAGCCTGATACCGAGAATATCGGCATTGAGATATTCGACACCGGTAACCTGGGCATCAAGCTTACCGAGTCCCGCATCTGGCAGCACGACCTCAATGTTTTTTTCCGGGTAACAGGAACAGGCCAGAAAATAATTTTGCGCGGCGAAAGTCGGCTTCAACCCGGCCTTGGCCTTGTCAGGCACCTCACCCTCGACCACGCGCATCAAACAGGTCTGACAAACCCCGGAACGACAAGAAGAGGGAATGGCAACACCGTGGGCAGTCAAACAGTCCAGAACCGAACTCTCTCCGCACTCATACGACTGCCCGCCATAAACAACCTTGGACATCGGTGCCTACCCCTATTTGCCCAGAACGTCTTTTCTTGTGCTTTCCGCAATTGCAGCGGCCTGCGCAATCAAATGACCCGGAACCTTAAGCTCGGTAAGTGTGGCACCAAGATGTTCCATCACCGCATCGAAATGCGAGTCGTTAAGCCCCTGCGCAACCAGATGGGCATGACCTTTTCTCATATCCGCGCCTGAATAATTGTGTGGTCCGCCGAATGCCATGGTCAAAAAGGCCTTTTGCTTGGCCGCCTGCTTGTTCATATCCACACCATCGAAGAATCGCTTGATACGATCATCCTTCAAGACCTTGCGATAAAAAATGTCCACTGCCGCATTCACCGCACCTTCACCACCGATTTCGTTGTACAGACTCATTTTCTTCTCCAAGTTTATTCGACCCACTACCGGAAAATTCCGGCGATTGTAAAAACCTACACCATGAGAATGTATATTCGCGCCACCCCAAAGACCAGAACAACAATTAAGATACATCCTGCATGCATCTTATATACTGTCCGGCAAGCTCGTCAAGAAATCTGCTCGGACAATTGTAAGAAAGTGTTACGAAGTGGGGCGAGGTGTCCACTTTGATCCAGCCACCCAGTAGAATAGCCGCCGCACTGAAGAACTTATTGGCACCGCACAACCCGTGAAAGGCAAGAAATGCGTTTGACTCTGTACACCGATTATTCATTGCGCGTCCTACTGTATCTGGCGGGCAAAGAAGGCGAACTGGTGACCATCAGCGACCTCGCGGATTTCTACAAGATTTCGCGCAACCATCTTGTCAAAGTGGTGCATAACCTGGGGCTGAACGGACACATCCTAACGACCCGGGGCAGGAATGGCGGACTCAGGCTCGCCCGTCCCGCCAAAGAGATTTTGATCGGGGATGTGGTGCGCTCCACCGAACCCGATCTTGATTTGCTGGAATGCTTCAATCCCGCCACAGATCAGTGCGTCATCACCCGCTCGTGCAGCCTCAAATCGGTATTGTTCAAAGCACAGGCTGACTTCATGGGCGTGCTGGACCAGTACTCATTAGCCGACCTATCCAAGGCACCCAGAAAGACGATCGCGGCGTTCAAAGCCATCCCTATCGTCACCGAACGCTGACAACGCCCCTTGCTCAAGATGACACGCTGGATGCGCAACATCTGAAAGATACAGGCAAACCGCCGCTATCCGGGGTTCGCGACGACAATCCAATCAAGCAGCTTGCACTGGGATTTCGTCGCGACGCGCGACGATGCGATTATGCTCATTCACGTACACCAGCAGGGGATGGAATTTTTGCAATTCCAATTCGGAATACATGGCATAGGTGGCGATGATCAGAATATCCCCCGGGTTCGCCTTATGTGCCGCCGCTCCGTTCACCGAGATCACACCCGAACCGCGTTGCGCACGGATGGCATAAGTGGTGAAACGTTCGCCATTCGTCACGTTGTAAATATCGATTTGCTGATACTCATGAATATCGGCGGCATCCAGCAAATCATCATCAATCGCGCAAGAACCCTCATAGTGCAACTCGGAATGCGTGACATGCACCCGGTGCAACTTGGCTTTAAGCATGACTCTTTGCATACGACACCTCCACTCCAGAACGGGCGCGGATTATATAGGGAAGCACTGATTAAGTCCCACATGGCCGCGCACTGTTTTTGCGGGATGGGATGCAAGGCGTGCGACGCGGCGAATGGTGATTCCCTTCGCAAGGAGTACAACGCAGCAGACCGCCCGCAAAAACAGTGCCCGCAGGGTTGCGACCCAATCGCGCGCGCGGCTCATGGAGGACTTAATCAGCGCTTCCCCTAGCACTCATCCGGCGGGACAAACTTCGATGTTATCCAGCAAGCGCGTCTTGCCCAACGTTGCGGCGGCCAGTATCACCAAATCGTGATCGGAT
>VFSW01014485.1_pt1 | contig 10895 bp, 9 predicted proteins | sample 5358111 | NCBI WGS metagenome assembly VFSW01 (sample SAMN11554181, study PRJNA540505) | mine drainage metagenome | isolation source: sediment from site ElyBrook_90M | place: USA: Ely Copper Mine, Vershire, VT | collected 2017
CTGGGGCCGCATGATGCGCTTCGCCCCCGCGCCTCGCGCCGCGTTGCTGATCGCGATCGCGGGCATCGCGATCCTGTGCGCGGCGACCATGCTCGCCTACCGGCCCCCGGCGCCGGCGGCTCTGGATGCGGCGGCGGCGCGCTTCTCCGCGCAGCGCGCGCTCGACGTGCTCCGGCAACTCGTCGGCGACGGCGCGCCGCACCCGATCGGCAGCCCGGCCAACGCGGTTGTGCGCGGCAAGATCATCGCCCGCCTCGAGGCGTTGGGTTACGCGCCGCAGCTGCAAACGGGAAGCGCGTGCGACGGTGAGGGGGACTGCGGTACACCGGTCAACATCGTCGCGCAATTGGGCCGCGGGGCGGCCCCGAACCAGGGCGCGGTGCTGCTCGCGGCGCATTACGATTCGGTGCCGGCCGGACCCGGCGCCTCGGACGATGGCGCCGGGGTCGCCGCGGTCCTCGAGATCGCGCGCGCGCTCAAGAGCATGCCGCCGACGCGCCATCCGATCATCCTGTTGATCGACGACGGCGAAGAGGCGGGCCTGCTCGGCGCCGAACTGTTCGTGCATCGGCACCCGTGGGCACAAGCGGTCCGCGCCGCCGTCAACCTGGAGGCCCGCGGCACCTCCGGCCCGAGTCTGATGTTCGAAACCGGCAGCGCGAACCGCTGGCTGATGAGGCTGTACGGGGGCGCGGTGCGCCGGCCGATGACGAATTCGGTTTACTACTACGCCTACAAGGAGATGCCGAACGACACGGACTTCACCGTGTTCAAGACGGCGGGCTATCAAGGCTTCAATTTCGCGTTCATCGGCGACGTCGATCGCTACCACACGCCGCGCGATGACTTCGCGCATGTGGACGCGCGCAGCATTCAGCATCAGGGCGACAACGCACTCGCCGCCTTGCTCGCGCTCGCGAACAGCCGAAGCCTGCGCACGCCGGCGGGCGAGGCGGTGTTCTTCGACGGTTTTTCCCGTATGGTCGTGAGCTGGCCGGCCGCCGCGAGCCTGTGGGCGGCCATCCTCGTGCTGCTCGCGCTGCTCGGCGAATGCGCGCTTCTGCTGCGAACGCGTGCGCTCGCACCCGTGGAATTGGCTGCAGGCGCCGCCGCCGCGCTCGCGCACCTCGTGCTCGGCGCGGCCGCGGCCTTAGGCCTGCTTCTTGCGCTGCGCGCGCTCGGCGACCTGCCGCCGGCCGCGGGCTACTCGTGGATTGCGTACCCTGCGCCGCTGACCGCGGCTTTCGCCGCGCTTGCGTTCCTCGCGGCCGGACTCGTCGGCCTCGCCGCGGCGCGGCGCGCCGGCTTCTGGGGCTTTTGGGGCGGCGGCAGCTTGGTCGTCGCGGCGTGCGCGCTCATGCTCGGCGCGGCGCTCCCGGCGATGAGCTACCTGGTGCTGCTGCCGGCCGCCGTCGCGGCGCTCGCTGCGGCTCCCGGCGTGTCGGCGCTGGTGCGCGGCCGCGAGCCGGGCGCCGCCGCCATGATGTTGGCCGCCGCCCTGCCCTTGTGGATGTTCTTCGCGCTGCTGCTGCCGCTGCTCGAGTTCCTCTACCCGGGACTCGGGAGTCTTGCCTGGCCCGTCGAAACCGCGACGCTAGGGCTGGCCACGATCGCGCTGCTGCCTCTGCTTGCGCTGGTCGGCCCGCGGCAGCGGCGAAATTTCGCACTGGCGGCTGCGCTCGCCGCCGTGTGCGCAACCGCCGTGGGACTCGCGCTGCCGACCTACACGAGCGCCTGGCCGCAGCGCGTCGATATCGAGTATTGGCTCGATGCGGGAACGTCCCGCGCCCACTTTGCGGTACGCGCGGACTCCGGCCGGCTGCCCGGCGCATTCGCGCGAACCGCACGCTTCAATCCGCAGCCGCAGCCGCTGTTCGCGGGAAGCCGGCAGCGCGCGTTCTTCGCGCCGGCCGTGGCGCTGGCGCTCGCCGGACCCGTGCTCGAGACGCTTGCGGCCCGCGAGGCCGGATCGATGACGCGCTACCGGCTGAAGATCACCTCGCCGCGCGGCGCGTCCGAAGTGGTCGTGATTTTTCCGCCGCAGGCGCGCATCGCCTGGGCCGATCTTGCGACCGAATCGGGGCCGCTGCGCGTCGCGCTCGGCCGTCTTGCGGGCGGTGCGCGTCGTTTGGATTTGTTCGCGCTGCCGGCCGCGGGATTCGAATTCGAGGTGCGCACCGCGCTGCGCTCGCCGTTCCCGGTCGAGGTCTTCGACAAGACTTATGCGCTGCCGCGTGACGCGCAATTCTTGGCGCGCAGCCGCGGCGCGGACGAGGTCGGCTCGCAGGATGGAGATCTGACCGTCGTCGCTCGAACCGTGACGCTATAGGAGCTCTTCCGGTGCGAACGGCGTCAAGAGTTTCAGGCTCAAACGCTGCAGCAGCGTGGTATCGGGATCGTGGCGCCAGACCTTTTCGGCTCCGGGCGCGCCGCTCAGCCATTCGATCCGGTCGGAGTGATCGATCAAGCGGAGTTTGTAGCTGCCGTCCGTGCTGATGCCGTCGAGCAGGTTAGTGACCTGCGCGGCGATCTCCTTGCTGCGAAACACGATGCCGAGTTCGGTGTTCGTGTGCGCCGAACGCGCATCCATGTTCAAGGAGCCGATGAACACCGTGCTGTCGTCGATGACCAGCGCCTTCGCGTGCAGGCTCGCGGTCGAATAGCGGAACGGGTGAAAATGCGGCCGCGCATTGCCGATCCTCGGGCGTAATTCCCGCAAATCGACGCCCAATTTCAGCAAGGGCACCCGGTAGCGCGAGTAGCCGATGTGCACCAGCGGCGCATCGGTCGTCGCGAGCGAGTTGGTCAAAATGCGCACGTGCACGCCGCGGTGAACGAGTCCGCTGATCAACGCCACGCCCTTTTTCCCCGGCACGAAGTACGGCGATATGATCTGGACGTCCTGGTGCGCCGAGCGGATCAGCGCGGCGATGTTGTTGGCGATCGTCTCCTCTTCGGCCGGCGAAGTCTCGCTCGCGATCTTGACCGGCCGGTCGGCGAGGACCGTCGCCGGGACCCAGTCGAGCTTCAGGTTTCCCGCGTCGAGTTCGCGCGCCAGAAAATTCGGACCTTCGCGCCCCGCACCGGCGTCGGCGAATTTCGGCTCCGGTTCGGCCGGCACCGGCGCCGCCACGGAAGCGATCGGATAGGAATATTTGCTGTTCCAAAACCGGTCGAACGACGCCGATAATTCGGGCACGATCGGACCCGCGGCGACCACGTCCAGATCGACGAAATTGTACGTGTGGTCGCGCATGAAATATTGATCGCCGATGTTGCGCCCGCCGGTGATCGCGATCGCGTTGTCGGCGACGAACAACTTGTTGTGCATGCGGTGATTGATGCGCGGAATGTCGTACGCCGAGAACAGGAATCGGCTCCACATCGCGAAGCGGCCGCCCGGAAACGGATTGAATACGCGCACCTCGATGTTCGGCAGCTCGCCCAAACGCATGAAGCGGCGATCCTCGCCCGCGGTGTTGAAATCGTCGACGAGGATGCGCACGCGCACGCCTCTTTGCGCCGCCATGCGCACGTGCTCGAGGATGATCCGCGACGACTCGTCCTGGTCGATGATGTAGTACTGCAGGTCGAGCGTGCGCTCGGCGCGGTCGGCGAGCGCGATCAGACTGTCGAAAGCCTCCTGGCCCGACGACAGCAGACGAATGCCGGACAAATCGCCGGTGCCGCCGGCGGCGCTTTTTTCGACGATTCGGCCGAGTGTCGTGTTCTGCGGATGCTTCAGCGCGGTCGACGGGAACTTGTCGAAGTTGCGCGGCAGGCTAACGCAACCACCAAGCACGAGTAATACCGCTAGAAACCCCGCCCGGAAATCCCGACCCGATTTGCGCATTGCCGGATCATATCAGGCACACTTTGCATCCATGCAACCGCGACGCACGATCCGCAGCTTCGTTCTGCGCGCCGGCCGCCTGACCGCCGGGCAACAGCGCGCTCTGCTCGAGCTGTGGCCGACATTCGGGATCGATGAAGCGCAAACCGCGCTGGATCTCGATTTCGTATTCGGCCGCGCGGCGCCGCGCTGCCTGGAGATCGGATTCGGCACGGGTGATGTGATCGCCGCCCTCGCCGAGGCTCACCCGGACGTTGATTACCTGGGTATCGAGGTTCATCCGCCCGGCGTCGGCCGGCTGCTGCTGCGCGCCGAGGCCGCGGGGCTGCGCAACCTGCGCGTGATCCGCGCCGATGCCGTCGAAGCGCTGTCGCGCTCGATCGCCGACCGCGCGCTCGACGAGGTTCTGATCTTTTTTCCGGATCCCTGGCACAAGACGCGGCATGCCAAGCGCCGCCTCGTCGATGCGGCCTTCGTGGCGATGGCCGCGGCCAAATTGCGCCCCGGCGGAATTTTGCGGCTTGCGACCGATTGGCAGCCGTACGCGGAGCAGATGCTGCGCGTTTGCAACGCCGACCCCGCGCTCGTCAACTTGAGCGCGGAGCGGACATTCGTCGCGCGGCCTGAATTTCGGCCGACCACGCGCTTCGAGCGCCGTGGCGAGCGGCTCGGCCACCGCGTGTGGGATTTGGCGTACCGCAAGTGCGACGGCCGATGAATGCGGCGCGGCCGCAATCGGGGATACCGCGAGACGATTTCGGCTTCCACGCACACGGCCGCCGCGGCCGGCGGCGCTTGTTGCTGCGCGCAAAATGCCGCTATTGCACGCATCCGCCAATCGGCGTTCAATGCTAACGAAGGTGCGTCAACGAAGCGGGATTCAGCAGGAGCGGGACGATGAGCCTAGTCAAGCCGATCGTGGGTCGATGGTATCGCAGCGTTACCAACGATCTGTTTGAAGTAGTCGCCATCGACGCGGAAGACGAGACGATCGAGGTCCAATACTTCGACGGGTCGGTCACTGAAATGGATTTCGACGCCTGGAGCGAACAGATGCTCGAAGGCACGATCGAGGAAGCGGACGCTCCCGAGGACTGGTCGGGCTCCGTCGACGTCGGCGCCGAGGATCTCGCCCGGGATTTCGGGGATAGCGTCCAAATTCCCTGGACCAGCACCAGCAACAGCGACCTGCGGCGCTGATCTTCAGCGCGGGGCCGCCGCGGCCGCGACTCATGCGACGACGGCCTCCCGCTCGCGCGCTTCGAGCGCGCGGATGCGCGGGCGCATCCAAATCAACAGCCCGAGCCCCGGCAGTGCCGAGAGGAACGTGATGGCGAAGAAATGCGCCCACCCGACCGAGTGCACGACGGCGCCGGCGATCGCGCCCATCATCACGCGCGGCAGCGCCGCGAGCGCGGAGAGCAGCGCGTATTGAGTCGCGCTGTACGCCGTGGAGCATTGCGCCATCAAGAACGCGACGAACGCCGCCTGGCCCATGCCGCCGGCGAGATTGTCGATGCTCGTCGCGAAAATCATGAGCCACAATTTCTTGCCCGCGAGCGCGAGCCACAGATACAGGAAATTCGTGAATGCCTGGGCGAAGCCGAACACCAGCAGCGAGCGGAACAGTCCCCAGCGAAGATAGACCCAGCCGCCGATCGCCGCGCCGATCATCGTCGACACCGTCATGTTGACCTTGCCCGCGATGCTGAGCTCGGCGAGCGAAAAGCCGACGCCCTTGATCATGAATGCGCTGTACAGGCTGAGCGCGAACGCATCGCCAACCTTGTACAGAAGCACGAGCAGCAACATTCCCCAGGCGCCGGGCTGGCGCAGTAGATCGCGCAGCGGATCGACGACGGCGCCGGCGAGCGTCGGCGGCGGCCGGCCCGGATTCGCCGGTTCCGGCGAGCGCAGCGTCGCCACGATCGTGCATGCCATCACCAGGGCGACGATCCCGTAGGCGGCGCGCCAGCCGGTTTGCGCGGCCACGAGCACGATGACGGCGCCCGCGAACATGGCCGCCGTGCGGTAGCCGAACCCGGCGGCGGCGGCGGCGAGCGCGCGTTCGTCCGCCGGTATGACATCGACGCGATAGGCGTCGATGACGATGTCCTGCGACGCCGACAAGAACGCGACGGTGAGCGCCGCCAGGCCGAGCACGTACGGCGCCTTGGCCGGCGAACTCCATCCCATGACGGCGATCGCGAGCGCGAGGCACGCCTGGAAGATCAGGATCCAGCCGCGGCGGCGGCCGAGCAGCGGCGGGAGGTAGCGGTCGAGCGCCGGCGCCCACAGGAACTTGAGGACATACGGCAGGCCCGCGAGCGAAAATATGCCGATCGTCCGGATGTCGACTTTCGCGTCCGCGAGCCACGCCTGCAGCGTCGAACCGGTCAAGTTGAGCGGCAATCCGGATGCGAATCCGAGCAGCAGGATCGCCGCCATGCGCGGGTTCCCCAGTGCTGCGCGCAGCGTCGGCTTCGCGCGGGCCGTCAAGCGCTACGACTCGACGTCATAGTCGATCAGCAGCGGCGCGTGATCCGAGAAGCGCCTTTCCTTGTAGATGCGCGCGCCGCCGATCTTGCCGCGCAGCGCCGCGCTCGCGACGTGGTAGTCGATCCGCCAGCCGACATTCTTCGCATAGGCCTGGCCGCGATTCGACCACCAGGTGTACTGATCCGCCTCTTGGTTGATCTCGCGAAACGCATCGACGAAGTGGCCGCCGCCGAACAGCTGGTCGAGCCAGCGCCGCTCCTGCGGCAGGAACCCGGAGTTCCTCTGGTTCGCCTTCCAGTTCTTCAAATCGATCGGCTGGTGCGCGATATTCCAATCCCCGCAGAGAATCGCCGGGCTGCGGCGGCGTTGCAGCGTGCGCAAATGCGGCATGAACGCGTCGAGGAAGCGGAATTTCGAGGCCTGGCGCTCCGGGCCCGCCGACCCGGACGGCAAATAGAGCGACACGACCGTCACGTTGCCGAAGCGCGCCTCGAGATAGCGGCCTTCGCGATCGAATTCAGCGTGACCGAAACCGCGGATCACGCGGTCGGGCTCTTTGCGCGCGTACAGCGCCGTGCCCGCATACCCCTTGGTGGCGGCATCGAAGTAGTAGCAATGGTACCCGCTCGGCCAAAACGTCGGGTCGGCGAGCTGGGCAACCTGCGCCTTGGTCTCCTGCAGGCAGACGACGTCGGCATTTTGACCGGCCAACCAGTCAAAAAAGCCCTTGCCGGCCGCGGAACGGATCCCGTTCGCATTCAAGGTGACGACGCGCATGCGGGGCGATGATACCAGCCGGGCCGGCGGACGTCCGCGCTTGCGGACCGGCGAATCCCTTGCGAGACTTCATTCCCTATGCTGCGGCCCTACCAGATCGAATTCATCGACCTTTGCGTGAAACACGGAGTTTTGAAATTCGGCAGCTTCCGGCTCAAGTCCGGCCGCGAAAGCCCGTATTTCTTCAACGCGGGCCTGTTCAATACCGGCGAATCGATAGCGGCGGTCGGCCGCGCGTACGCCGCTGCCATCGTGGCCTCGGACGTCGCATTCGACGTGCTGTTCGGGCCCGCCTACAAAGGCATACCGCTGGTCACCGCCGCGGCCGCCGCGCTCGCGCGCGACCATGACTTGAACCTGCCGTTCGCGTACAACCGCAAGGAAGCGAAGGACCACGGCGAGGGTGGGGGCACGGTCGGCGGACCGCTGCGCGGCCGCGTGATGATCGTCGATGACGTCATTACGGCGGGCACGGCGATCCGCGAATCGATCGAGATCATCCGCGCCGAGAAGGCGCATCCCGCGGGCGTCGTGCTCGCGCTCGACCGCCAGGAGCGCGGTGCGGAAAGCCGCCTGTCGGCGGTCCAGGAGATCGGCGAACAGTTCGGGCTGCCGGTGATCCCGATCATCAGCCTCGCCGACCTGCTGACGCACATGGCGGCCCAAGGCAGCACTGCGGAGTATTTGGCGATGCGCGCCTATCGCGACCGCTACGGGCTCGCCGAATGAGCGCGGCGCAATGGCACAAGCGCCGTCCAGGCCCCACAATACCCCCGCAATACCGATATCGCGGGCTCTGGCTCAAGGATACGCTCTTGAAAAATGCCGCACTGAATATCGTTCTACTCGTGCTTGGGCTGCTCGCGCTTGCGAGCGCGCACGCCGGCGCCGGCAAGGTCTACAAATGGGTGGACGAGCACGGCGTGACCCATTACGGGGATCAAATCCCACCGCAATACGCGGCGCGCGAGCGCGACGTCGTCAACGCCGAGGGCGTCGTCATCGATCGCTTGACGGCGCAGAAGACGCCGGCAGAGATCGCCGCGGAGCAACAGAGCAAGCTGGCCGCGCAGGAACAGGCAAGCCGCGATCGCAACTTGCTGAACACCTATGTCTCGGTGCAGGAAATCGAGCGCTTGCGGGACCAGCGCCTCGCGCTGGTCGCCGATCAGCTCAAGGTCACGACCCAATTCTTGGATATCCTGAACGCCCGCTTGAACAGGCTGCGCGACAACGGCATGCGATTCCGCCCCTACAGCCAAAATCCGAGTGCGCAGCCGATGCCCGACGAACTCGCCGACGATTTGGTGCGCGTCGGCAACGATATCCGCACGCAGCAGCAGAACTTGGCCGAAAAACGCGATGAAGAAGCGACGATGCGCGCGCAATTCGCGAGCGACATCAAGCGTTTCAAGGAACTGAAGGGCATCCATTGACGCCGAAAAAACGTGTTCTGCTGGGCGTTACCGGCGGGATCGCCGCCTACAAGAGCCCGGATCTCGTGCGCCGCCTGATCGAGCGCGGCGCCGACGTGCAGGTCGTCATGACCGCTTCCGCGCAAAAATTCGTCTCGCCGCTCAGCTTTCAGGCGGTTTCGGGGCGCCCTGTGCGAACGGATCTCTGGGACGGCGCGGCCGAGGCGGCGATGGGGCACATCGAACTCGCGCGCTGGGCCGAGGTCGTGCTGATCGCGCCCGCAAGCGCGGACTTCATCGCGCGCTTGGCGGGTGGCCGCGCGGACGACCTGCTGTCGACGCTGTGCCTCGCGACGGAGGCGCCGATCGTGCTTGCGCCCGCGATGAACCGGGTCATGTGGGCGAACAAGGCGACGCAAGCCAACGTCGAGACGATCGTTTCCCGCGGCATGCGGCTGTTCGGGCCGGAATCCGGCAATCAAGCGTGCGGCGACGTTGGCCTGGGGCGCATGCTGGAGCCGGCGCGGCTCGCCGAGAACCTGCTGGAGGCGCCGCCGAATGCCGGGCTTCTCGCGGGTCGGCAACTATTGATCACCGCGGGACCGACCCGGGAACGGCTCGATCCGGTCCGCTACCTGACCAATCGCAGCTCGGGCAAGATGGGATTCGCGGTTGCGGCGGCGGCGCGCGAAGCTGGCGCACACGTCACGCTCGTGACGGGTCCGGTTAATCTGCCGACGCCGCCCGGAGTCACGCGCATCGATGTCGAGAGCGCGCGCGAGATGCACGCCGCGGTTCATCGTCACGTCGCGGCGGCCGACCTGTTCATCGCCGCGGCGGCGGTTGCCGACTTTCAGCCCGTCCAGGTGGCCAAGCAAAAGATCAAGAAGCAAGGGCTCGCCGTGAAGCTCGACCTCGAGCCCGCGCCGGATATCGTCAAGTCGGTCGCCGACATGGCGAAGCGCCCGTTCGTCGTCGGCTTCGCGGCGGAGACCAACGACGTCGAAGAAAACGCGCGCAGCAAGATGAAGCGCAAGAAGCTCGACATGATTGCGGCGAACCAAGTCGGCGACGGCATCGCGTTCGATTGCGAGGACAATGCGCTGACCGTCATTTGGCCGGGCGGCAAGGCCGACATCGCGCGCGCGCCGAAAATCGACGTCGCGCGCGAGCTCATCGCGCTGATCGCGAAGCGTATGCCGCCGGCGCCGGGCACGGCGCGGCATAGCGCGCGCAAGCGGCGCGCCGCGGCCGCCTCGCCGCGCAGCCGTTCGCGCAGCCGCCGCGCCCGCCTGTGACCGCCGTCGCGCGCCGGATCAAGCTGCGGATACTCGATCCGCGGGTCGGAACCGAATTTCCGCTGCCGCGGCACGCGACCGCCGGATCCGCCGCCATGGATCTGCGCGCGTGCATCGACGCTGCGCTCGTGCTCGGCCCCGGCTGCGCCGAGCTGATTTCGACGGGCATCGCCTTGTACGTCGAGGATCCGGGATACGCGGCGCTGTTGTTGCCGCGCTCCGGGCTCGGCCACAAGCACGGCATCGTGCTCGGCAACCTCGTCGGCTTGATCGATTCGGACTATCAAGGCCCGCTGATGGTGTCCTGCTGGAATCGGGGCGCTGCGCCGTTCACGATCAATCCCGGCGATCGCATTGCGCAGCTCCTGATCGTGCCCGTCGTGCAGGCAGAGTTCGAGGTCGTTGAGAACTTCACCGCGACGGCGCGCGGCGCAGGCGGCTTCGGCAGCTCCGGCCGCGGCTGAACGGCGCGCGAATCTGCCGCATCGCCCGCGATATGCCGCTGGCCCGGCGCCACCCTTCGCGTCATTCTCGGCCGATGGCGATATCCGACTGGCCGGTAGAGGAACGTCCCCGCGAGAAATTGCTGGCCCAGGGAGCCGAGGCCTTGTCGGACGCGGAATTGCTCGCGATCCTGCTGCGCACCGGCATGCGCGGACGCTCCGCGGTGCAGGTCGCTCGCGACATCCTCGGGAGCTTCAATTCCCTGCGCAAGCTGATCGCCGCCGACCGCGTGCGCTTTTGTGCGCAGCCGGGCTTGGGACTCGCGCGCTACGCCGAATTGCAGGCCGCCGTCGAGATTGCGCGCCGCCAGTTGACCGAGTCGCTGCGCGCAGGCCCGTTGCTCGCGAGCCCGCAGGCGACGCGCGACTTCCTGACCGCGCGCCTGCGCGATCTCGAGCACGAGGTGTTCTGCTGCCTGTACCTCGACAATCGCCACCGCTTGATTCGGTTCGAACCCCTGTTCCGCGGGACGATCGACGGCGCGAGCGTGCATCCGCGCGAAGTCGTCAAGCAGGCGCTGCTGTGGAACTCGGCCGCGGTGATCGTCGC
>VFSW01014486.1_pt1 | contig 10895 bp, 14 predicted proteins | sample 5358111 | NCBI WGS metagenome assembly VFSW01 (sample SAMN11554181, study PRJNA540505) | mine drainage metagenome | isolation source: sediment from site ElyBrook_90M | place: USA: Ely Copper Mine, Vershire, VT | collected 2017
CACCGAGTGGCCAAACCCATGAGCAATCGGGCCACGTTGCGGCGACGGGGCGCCCGCCACGCCGTTTTGAATGGCGACGGCAGCCTTGGTGCCGACACGTTGGGTGATCTGAGTGTCGAGGACCACGGCGAAGACCGCGACACCGAGCGATCCACCAATCTGACGAAAGATGTTGGTCGCCGAAGTGGCTTTGGGGACTTGTGCGTGAGTCAAGTTCCGGTAGCTGGCCGCGACGACCGGCATCATGCCAAACCCCAGACCAATCCCGCGCACGAACAGCGCAAGCCCTAAGAAGGCGTAACTGGTGTGGGCACCCACGAACGTGTAGAAGAACGTGCCCAGTGCCAAGCCGGCCATGCCAAAGGACGCCACGTAACGCGGTCCGTGCTTGTCGGAGAGTGAACCGGCAAGCCGCATCACTACCGCGGCTCCGATCCCCTGAGGTGCCATCATCAATCCCGCCTTCCAGGCCGCGTCACCCCGGTCGATCTGGTAATAGAGGGGCAGCAGGAACATGGTGCCGTAGAGCGTCGCTCCGGTGAGAAATATGCCGATGGTGGCGACCGAGAAAGTCCGGTCGCGAAAGAGACGCAGGTCGATGAGCGGCTCGGGTGCCTTCATCGAACGCGCAACGAAGAGTGCCGACAAGATCAAACCGCCAATGATGCTGAACCAGACCGCCCTACCATGGAACCCGCCCACCACACCGACTTCGGACAGACCGTAGACGATGAGCGCCAACCCCGGCGCCAACATGGCGAAGCCTGTGAAGTCGAAGCGATATTCGTTATCCCCGGCCGTGGGCGCAAGGAAGCTTCGTGATAGCCAGAGAGCGACCAGCCCGATAGGAACGTTAACGAGGAAGATCCAGCGCCACGACGTGTTCGAGACAATCAGACCACCCATCACGGGTCCGAGGATGGGCCCGAGTAACTGGGGTACGCCGACTATACCCATGACTTTGCCCATCCGCTGGGGGCCGGCCGTCCGCGCCATGATCGCCTGTCCGACCGGCATAATCATGCCGCCACCGAAACCTTGGAGCACCCTAAAGCCGATCAAGCTAGTCGCCGACCAGGCGAATGCGCACAGAATTGATCCCACCACAAATAGTGCGAGCGAAATCATATAGACCCGTTTGGCCCCCACGCGATGGATGGCCCATCCCGACAATGGAATGACGATGGCCAACGAGAGGAGATATCCCGTGGTGACCCACTGAATAGTGCTCACCGTCGTATGAAAATCAATGCTCAACTGGTGTAGAGCGACGGCCACGATCGTGGTGTCCAGAATGGCCATGATGGTGCCGAGCACAACGACAACGGCGGCGCGAATCAGTGCGGGTTCGAGACGCTCCTTGGTAGTAGTGGACATGGGACCTGACGTTTCACTAGTGGATCCAATCCCCCTCGAACCACGATAGGGCTTCATCGCAGTCAGCGTCTACCTCGTGGCGCAGCGCCTGAATTAAGTTGAAAATGAGAAAGTTCTCACAAGAATCTTCCCCAAACGCCTCTAAAGTTTGCCGTCATCTGCGTAGCATGAACCCATGGGTGAACCAGAACTGGATAAGAAGAGTCGGGGCATTCCACTCGACATCGTTTCTCGAGTCGCGTCGCGCAATGGAATGCTCGAGTCCATGGCGCGGGCCAACAACGTGGTCGACATCCGGCACTTGGAGTTGGTCGACTTCGTGCGCGTCTCTCGCGCGCTCGGCGCGGATTGGCGTCAGATTGGCGAGTCCCTGGGCTTGAGCGCGCGACTTGCGTGCAAGTACTACGGCCGTCGTCATAGTCACGCGGCCGCGCTCTCCTAAAACTGCCCGACCCCGTCAGCGCCGGACGAAGATGGCGCTGCTAGAGACGTAGAGGACGTGGCGCGGAGCGGGCGAACAATTCCGGGTCCTCCCAGTCAATGCCCGGCACGTCGACGTAGAGCTCAATCTCGTTGCCGTCGGGATCGGTGATGTAGAGACTATGAGTCATCACGTGGTCGGTCGTGCCGACGACGGTGACGTGATTCGCCCGCAACACGGCTAGGGCGTCACGCAATTCGTCGTCACTGGTGCCAATTTTTAGTCCGAAATGGTACATCCCTACTCGGCGGCCCGAGGGTACCGGTGCCGCCGAGGGACCCACCTCGATCAACAGCAATTCGTGATGGGTTCGACCGCCGGGCGCGTTGAAAGCTGCCGCGAAGGGCATCTGCGCACTGGGTCCGTCGAGGATGGGCCGCCATCCCAGCACGTCTCGATAGAAGTGGACCGACGTCGCCAGATCGCGGACGTAGAGAACAAGATGACCCAGTTCCTTAATTTCCATGCTGCCTCCCGCCAGAAGTGCGACCCCGCCACCCTAGCGACGGGTTGCACGGAGCCCCACGGGTGAGATCAAGTGATGCGCCAACGCCGGATGTTTCGGGGGACCAATTGATCACATCATCGACTCGAGTCGGGTCCTGCGGGCGGGCCATTCCTCATCCAGGATGGAAAACATGGCGGTATCGCGATATCGATCGTCCTCGCCACTCACTTGTGAGGGCTGCCAGTGTCGAAGAACGCCTTCGAACGTCGCACCCAGACGGGTAATCGCTGCCTTCGAACGCTCGTTACGGTTGTCGGTCTTGAGGTCGACTCGAGCGACTCGCCACTCCTCGAAAGCGTGGCGCAACAAAAGATATTTGGCCTCGGTGTTCAGGCCCGTTTGCTGGGCCGAGGCTTTGAGCCAGGTGCCACCGATCTCCACCGCGTAGGCGAGGCTATCGGCATATCGCCTACGAATCGACATGTACCTGGTCATACCCACCACCCGACCACTGATTACATCGACTTGCGCGAAAGGAACGACCGCACCGGCGTCACGCTCTGCCAGCAGCCCTTCGATGTACGCCGTCATGGCAGTGAACTCACTGGGGATAGCCATATAACCGTACGTCGCACGATCCTCGCTCGCAGCCTCCAGCGCTTCGCCGACGTGCGTAAAATCAAGAGGTTCCAATCGGACGTGTCGACCAATCATCATCGGCGCCTGGAGATTCTCCACTACTCGTTACCTCCCATCACGTCAATCCTCGACCTCGCTGCGAACAGCGCCTCACGCGTCACGAACACTACCGACGAGAAATCCGACCAGGCTTTTATACTCCACCATCCGCAGACTGCGACGGGCAAAACGCGTCAGTCTAACTTTGCACCAATTCGGGACGCCTAGCCCGGATGAACGAATTCGCCACTGCTCCGTCATATTCTTCCAAGGCGCGCGCTCGATCGAAACCCTCCGGCAAAGTGATCGACCTCGTAAGGACTTCGACGGTCGCGCGGTCGTGCACGAGGGTCGGGATAATCTCTACGTCAACGAACCCCGCCGCTTTCAATTTTGTTCGATACTCGCTGTCGACCAGGGACCCTGCGACGCAACCGGTCCACAGCGCCATAATCGCACGGAACTCACCGGGGACTTCGCGCTGCATCACGACGTCTGAAATGGCGAAGAGTCCGCCTGGCTTGAGCACGCGGAAAGCCTCGCGCAAAACCACGTCCTTGTCGGCGGCGAGGTTGATGACGCAATTAGAAATTATGACATCGACGGATTGATCAGGCAGGGGAATGTTCTCGATGGTGCCCAGCAAGAACTCAGCATTGTCAATCTTGGCTTCCATCTGGTTCTTGCGAGCCAAATCGACCATTTCCGGTGTCATGTCGAGACCGTAGACTTTGCCGGTTGGCCCCACGCGGCGAGCAGACAAGAATACGTCAATGCCACCGCCGGAACCGAGATCAAGGACGATTTGGCCGGGCGACAGAACCGCGAGGGCAGTTGGGTTCCCACATCCCAGCGAGGCCAGGACCGCCGCAGCCGGCAACTCGCCAGTCTGATCGATGTCGTAGAGCCCCGCACCGAACCCTTCACCAATGCCGATGTCAGGGCTGCAACACGATGCGGATGACGTTGAAACACTCAGTGCCGCCGAGGCGTAGCGCTCCTTAACAGCACTGCGAATGGTGTCGGGGTGGTGGGTCATGTGGACTCCTCTAACTCTTCGGTGATGAGGTCGCGAGTCGTGAGAGTAACTGAATTGGAGCGCTCACGGCGTCGCAACAAATTGAATAGCGGTTCGAACGTCCCTCCGGAGCCACCGTAATCAAACTTGCTTCTCGCAGAGCCTTGAGGTGGTGACTTACCAACGGCTGGGGAATACCAAGTTGCTCGGTAAGTTCAATGACGGTCCGTGATTCCTCTGACAGAGTCAAGAGAATCGCGAGGCGATAGTCATCACTGATGGCCTTAAGGACCGGCACCAAAGAGTGCGCCGTTTCGAGGGGAGTCGCGGCGGCTTTTGACTTCACTTGCACCGCACGACTCTATCATCAATATAAATTGATGTCAACAACTTTTGTGAATTTTATCCTGGTATCGGTTCACGGTGATTACTAAGCCCACTGCGTCGACGGAGAAGCAGCTGGCAGGAAGCGGGGCCCTCCAATGCGATTCACCAGCCTTCGATTGAAGGGTCGCGACAACACACTTCGAATTGGCAATCGCATGGACCCTGAGCAGTTAGGAACAGTACAAAGGGCTCAGTCTCGCATTGTGACGAACCTCACACTTGACGGACATCCCACAGATGATGAATTGGATCATGCGCCAAATAGGTGGCAAAGGTCGCAACGGTGAAGACGCTGCCGTTTGAACGAACTCCCCGGTGTTCCCATTGCGGACCATCAACGAGTGAGAATCGAGTAGCGAGTGCAACTCCGGCGTCGGCGAGCTCGGCTGATACGACACCGGGATCTTGCAGTTCATACCGATCCTCGAGAGCGGTCTTGTCTTGATCCCAATTCTCAAAACGCGCTCCGTCGTCATCCACCATCATTCGGAGCCGTTGATCAAAGAGCCGGAACACATCGCGCACGTGACAGGAATATTCCAGCGGTGACCACTTATCCGGAGCGGGCCGTTGCGCGACATCGGGGCGGACCAGGACTTCTTGCCACGAACGAATGAGTTCCAGTAATAGCGAAGAGATGTCCGTGACGACTAGTTCCCTCGCGTCAAAACCGCACTCGGGGCAGGGGCGCTCGAGCACCCACGTCCAATCCTTGTTATCCGGGACAATGGTCATGAGTCCTAACAATAGAGGGCCGAAAGAAGATGCGTCATTGGGCGCGGGGCCGAACGATGAACATTCGCCAGTCACATATGTCGCAAATCACCATAACGGGGGACCCTGCGGCGAGGGCGATCCATCCAGCGACGAGGCGTTCGCACAAGGCGCATGAATGACTGCTCTCACATCTACTTCCACCGAGTCGCAGGGAGTGGATGCAGCCTGAATGTTGAACCAGACACCGACTTGACGAGGTAACTTGGCGTTGCCACCGTCCAAGCTGGCGAGTCAACTATGCAACACTCCACAGTCCGCGCCGAGCTCTTGGGCAACATCGAGAAGCGTAGAGACGTCATCTGAGGTTGTACGAAAATTCGTGAAACACGGTCGTAGCCACACGTGACCATCAATTGTCGCTGGTGAAACGTAGACGCGGCCGTCTCGCTGAATGGCCGCACACAGCGCGTCATTGTGGATATCGGGATCCGGGCAATCGGCGACAACGGCTCGAAAGGGAACGATGGACAGTTGAGGGCGGCTGCTCAAGGTTTCGAACAATGGGCGGCTCTGGATCCAATCAAAGAGCATCTGGGCCTGGTCGCAGTTCCTCTCGATTGCCGTTCTCACCGCGTTCGCGCCGTGGGTCGAAAAAAGCATCCACAGTTTCAAGGCCCGGAAAGGTCGTGAGTACTCCAGCGTGATGTCCACCGCGTTGTAGTGACCTCCCGCGTGAGGCATATACGCCTCGTCGTGAGCGAAGACCTTCGCGAGGGAGGCGGCGTCGCGCACCAGAACGGCACTACACGCCTTGGGCACGAACATCCACTTGTGGCAATCCACCGTCACCGAGTTGACCCGATCGAGTCCTGCGAACAAATAGGCGCGACCGGCAACAGCCGCGGCCGGCACCCCGTAGGCGCCATCGACGTGAAGCCACACGCCGAACTCCTCCGCGACATCGGCCAACTGTTCAATCGGGTCAACCGCACCTGTCAGGGTCGTCCCCGTCGTCGCAACAATTGCCACTGGCGTATGACCGTTGGCCACGTCGCGTTGCAACTGCTCACGCAGCACGTCGGCGCGCATCCGTCGCTGATCATCGATGTCAATGGCGCGCACATTCGCCGAGCCGATCCCGAGGACTTCAGCCGCCCTCGTGATGGAATAGTGCGCCTCCGTCGAGCAATAGAGGGTCGGACGAATATGACGAAATCCTCGTTCTCGGGCACCAGGAATCGCGGCCTCGCGCGCCGAGGCGAGCGCGGTGATATTCGATATCGTGCCTCCACTGGTGAAGGTGCCGGTTTCCGCTGGGAATCCGATGAACTGAGCCAACCAACTCACAGCCTGCCACTCGAGTTCGGTAGCCGCACCCGCATCCACGGCCAGATTTGGGTCATAGGAATGCGCCAACAGGTCAGCGAGCGCTCCCACTTCGAGTCCGCTGGAGCCAATGAACGCAAAGTATCGGGGCCGCGACTGAGCCAGCGACGAGTCAAGAACCTCGACGGCCTGGTCGATGACGTCGAGGACGTTGATGCCTTCACTGGGTAGAGGTGCCGTCAACAGCTGGTGCAGTGCCTCACTCGGGAGTGACTCATGTTCGCGCGCGGTGTCGAACTCTTGCCACGCCGTCAACACATGTTGAGCAGTACGAGCCAACGCCGCTTCGCGTTGATCGCCGAGTGATAGGCCAATTTCGTCGTAATCCACGTCCAAAACCTACTTAGGAAACGAGAAGGGTGTGGGACCGATCTGACGGGGCTATCCCCAGTTCCCAACGGCCGACGATCAAAGGAAGTAAACGATCATCTCAATCGAGAATTGGTCCGTCAACGCAGCAATTCCACAACCGTCAAATAGCGAGGACGAAGATGCGATGTACTTCGCGCCCAACGAGAGATCACCTCACGTTGACATTCAGAATTTGGGCTGATGGACGATTACTCGAGGGGTGAGTTGTGGGAAAAGTGCTCACGAGCCCACACGAGTGAATTCTCCTTCATTCACCAAGGGCCTTGATGCCGTGGTCACGAGACGGGCAGTGGCACTGTCGACGAATTCGTCGCATCCGTCGCCCACACGAGAATTACGATGGCCACCGTAGTGGGCTCAATGACGCCGAGCTCCCTTCATCCCGGGTCGCTCATCTGCCAATCGCACTCATGACTTTGATTGAAGGAGTGGCGAATCATCGCGACCAGGTCCGACGACCATTGTGACGTCGCGTGCCGTGACGCGTTCGCCGCATTCCTCGCATACCAATTCCACACGTGTTCTCTTGCCACAACCGGAGTGGATCAACTCGATCGGAGGACCCGACGGGGCGGCGTACTTGTCGCCCCACTGACGCATGGTGGTCAAGATCGGCCACAGTTCGCGACCCTTCTGGGTAAGTCTATAGTCATCGCGGGGTGGATGTTCGGAGTAAGGGATTCGAATGAGCACGCCATTATCGACCAATGAATTCAAGCGGTCACGAAGGATGTTTCGAGAGATCCCGAGACGCCGTTGGAACTCTTCGAATCTCGTCACCCCCATGAAGGCGTCGCGGACGATGAGCATGCTCCACCATTCGCCCACCACCTCCAGGCACTGAGCCACCGAACAGTCCATTGCCGCAAAACTCTTTCTTTCCACGTGTTCATCTTAGTTAGTTGCATGATGCAACGCAAACGTGTAGGTTGCATTTCATGAAAAAACCCATACCGGTAGAGAGACCCGCGGTCGCGTTCCTCGGTCAACATCGAAAAGCCATCTTCTTCGTCACGGCGCTCGGTGCTTTCATGGCCTCGCTCGATCTCTCTATCGTCAACGTCGCCTTCCCCGCCCTCGAGCGGGCCTTCACCCACGACAGCCAGGCGAGCCTCGCGTGGGTGTTGACGGGCTACGCAATCGTCTTCGGCTCGCTTTTGGTGGTGGCGGGCCGCACCGCCGACCGACACGGGAGTCGTCGAGTCTTCTTATGGGGCCTGGGTGTGTTCTGTGCGGGATCCCTGCTCTGTGGTCTCGCGCCCTCAATCACGACTTTGATCCTTGGACGAGTCGTCCAGGGCATGGGCGCGGCAACGCTCCTGCCCGCATCGCTCTCGTTGCTCCTGGCTTCATACTCCAAGGAGAACCGATCGCAGGTCGTCGCGCTCTGGGGTGGCATCGGCGCCCTCGCGGTCGCAACCGGCCCTTCGTTCGGCGCGCTGCTCATCTCGGCCTTTGGCTGGCGCGCCGCTTTTTACGTGAACCTTCCCGTAGGCCTCGTCGCTTGGCTGGTTGGACGCCGGGTGCTCAAAGAGACGCAAGGATCAGGTTCAACCTCAAGCCCCGACTTCCCCGGTGTCCTCTTGTTGAGTGGAACGCTCGCGACGCTGGTACTGGTCATCACCGAAGGTCCGACGTGGGGCTGGAGTAGCGCTCGCATCATCGCCGGCCTCTTCGCCGCGACTGTTCTCGGCTCAATCTTCCTCTATCGTTCCGCGCGGCACGATGAACCCGTCCTTGACCTGCAGCTCTTTCGCTCGCGATCATTCAGCGTTGCGAACGCCGTTGCATTGATCTACTCAATGGGGTTCTTCGCGATGTTGCTCGGCAACATCTTGTTCTTAACGAGTGTCTGGCACTATTCCATCGTCCAAGCAGGACTCTCGGTAACGCCCGGACCTCTCGTAGTGGCCATCGTGTCGGGCCCGGCTGGCAAGCTCTCCGGGCGCATTGGTTTTCGTCGCGTCTTGTGGGTGGGCTTCCTCATCTTTACCGCCGGACTGCTCTGGTACGTCTGGCGCGTTCATCTCACCCCGGATTACCTGAGAGTATGGCTGCCGGGCACGATCGTGGTCGGTCTAGGTATCGGACTCACGTTCCCCATCATCAGCGCCGCGGCGGTGTCGAGCCTCCAAGCAGAGCGCTACGCGGTGGGCAGTGCCGTCAATCAAACTGCGCGCCAGGTCGGTGGCGCACTCGGCGTAGCGATACTCGTCGTGATCCTGGGCACGCCGACAAGCGCCACGCAGGCCCTTCGCAACTTTCACCACCTCTGGTGGTACGTCGCCTCGATGACCGCACTCGCCGGTGTGGTGGCCACACTATTGAGCCCGCACAAATCGGTGCCTGAAGTCCCCGCACGCGCCAATTTCGTTGTGGACGGAGCCTAATCTCGCGAAAGAATGTTTGACGGCAGAATCACTGGTGACCCGGTCCGGTGAGCGTTCCCTCAACGTTCGCTGTTGTAGGCGGCGGTCGCTTCCTCGTTGTCGGACCAGATAGCGGCCATTCTCCTGGCCCGCCATGGCGACACCTCGCACCCTCACGATCCCATGATTGTCGCGAGAAGAACAATCGTGGACGAGTTACCGGCGCACGTCGGTCATCCTTGTCGTGGTAGCACTCAATCCTGCTCACGAGGCGAGCCGATCAGTCTTGGCGATCGGCGTGCGTAAAGGGAGTCGGTCACCGTGGAACCTCATTCTCTCACGATGTTCTACGCGGTCATCGTGGCCTCGTTCGCTTCAGAACCGCCCCACAGAGCGAGCGAGAGTCATTTTGGCGACGTCATCGAAGGATGCTCCCGCAACGGTGGCGCGACCCTCCTTCGAAACATGATGAAACAGTCGTTGATTTCGCGGCTGGCGACTAAGCCACCGACCTTGTTCCTTGTTTCTCGAAAGGCCTAGCGAGACTTCACCACCACACAGCGCTCGTTCGTAGGAAATTTCCAACGAGACTCAGTTCGTGCGCCTCTATCCGCTGATTCGCAACAGTGCAAACCACTAGTAATCCAATGGCCCGTCAAGGCCAAACACATTGCCAAACGGGTCGATCAGTCGAGCAATCGAACGTGAAGCGCTGATGGCGAGCGGTCCGCGATACAAACGCGCACCCTTCGATTCGGCCCGGGCCACGTCCACGGCCACGGCCACGGCATGATCTTCCACTCAAAGATAGACAACCGGGCTTCCACCGACTGGGCTCTTCGTTGGATCGGCCGGATGAAACCCTTATTCGGTATCGCCGACATCGAACCATGCGAATCCGTCGTTGAACAATACCTGGTCCATCGGGCACTCCAACAGATCCGCCCACCAATATGCGATCACTTCGGGCTCCTCGGCAAAGATCATCACTGAGCGCACTCTCGATGACATCTCACGTCGCTACTTGGAAACGCGCGAAACTCTCAGATACAACTCGTACACATTCGTCTACCGCGTTGCGGTCGTGGTGACACGAAAGGCTGGATGATTTGGAGCGATTCGATCTAGTTCGGACAGCGGCGATGACGCGCTCACACCGTCAAAAAAGATACCGACCTCTAGCTTCCATCGTTTGAGGTACGCCCTCAGCACCTCGATCTTCTCCGTATTGTCCAGTTCCGTGGCCTCGAAGGCTTGAACCTTGCTGCCAACTCGCAGCTCCCCGTTTCCAGCGGCGCGCAGATTGCGTACCCACTGGGTAACGCCGCGTGGCGCAACCAAATATTGTTCGCCGTTGTAAGAGAGAAGATTCACAGGATTAGAGCGCCACTCACCGCTGGAGCGACCACGTACCCACAAGATGCGTGAACCCCACACGCTGACTCCCATTCTGGTCAACACCTGCACGAGTTGGTTGAAGACATGTTTGGTGAACCAGCCGGGTTCTACGTATCGATTCCCCGAGTCCTGTGGCGACATCTTCTCATCTTGCCACAGCACACTTTGACGTTCTCGACTCAGATTTCGATGGCGATCCTGTACACGTTGGTCTACCGCTTTTTGGTAGAAGTCAATGCAGTTTACGAAGCGACCTGGACCGTC
>VFSW01014487.1_pt1 | contig 10895 bp, 7 predicted proteins | sample 5358111 | NCBI WGS metagenome assembly VFSW01 (sample SAMN11554181, study PRJNA540505) | mine drainage metagenome | isolation source: sediment from site ElyBrook_90M | place: USA: Ely Copper Mine, Vershire, VT | collected 2017
CGGCGCGCGGCTGCAACTTCCGCCAGGCGATTTCTTCCACGCCGGTCTGCTCAGCATATCGTTCGAGTCTGTTCACCGGGAAATACCAGTCCAGCACCGGAATGGTGATCAACGAATTGCGCCTGAGCCCGGAGCACGAGTGGTTCGGGCATGTGCTCACGCGCAACGGGTATGGCACCGCCTACATCGGCAAATGGCACATGTGGGCGAATCAATTGGGCCATCACGATCTGACCGTGAATGGCTTTGTTCCTCCCGGGCCGTACCGGCTGGGGTTTGACGGCCAGTGGGCCGCCTACAATTTCAATCACGAATACTACCACTCGCCATACTTCGAAAACGATACTCACCGCCATATACGCCAGGGTTACGAGCCTGACGAACAGACCGATACCGCCATCCGATTCCTGCGATCGCACAAGAGTGACGGCCCGCCATTCGCACTGTTTCTTTCCTGGGGCCCGCCACACGACCCCTGGGATACGAAGAATGTGCCGCCAGAATACCTGGAGAAGTTCCGTGACACCAAGATTCCGCGCCCCCCGAACTACTCGGACGTACCCGACCCCTATGCCGACAACTGGGCCAGGCCGGCGGCGAACTTCGGCGCCCGGTTGACGGACCTGCAGCGGGTCTACTATGCGCAGGCCGCCACGGTGGATTGGAACCTGGGCCGGATCGTGCGGGCACTGGAAGAGACCGGCCTCGCCGGCAACACCATCCTGGTATTCACCTCCGACCACGGCGAGATGTTCGGGGCCCATGGCCGCCGCGCCAAGTATATCTTCTACGAGGAAGCGGCCCGCATCCCTTTCCTGGTCTCCTGGCCCGGCCGCATCCGCAAGAGTGTCTCCGACGCTCTGCTGGGGACACCGGACATCATGGCCACGCTGCTCTCGATGATGGACCTGCCGGTTCCGCGAGCCGCTGAGGGTATCGATCTGAGCCGGCAGGTTTTCGGCCAAGGGGGCGCGGGCCCGGAGGCCGCGCACATGCAGGGAATGGGCACCACTGCCGCCTGGACCGACGGCACGGAATGGCGCGGCCTGCGCAGTCACGAGTACACCTATGCGGTGTACCGGCGCGATGGGAAGGAGTTACTGTTCCACAACCGTCGCGATCCCTACCAAACGCGGAACCTGGCCGGCGAGAAGTCCGCCGCGGCGACCCTGAAGCACTATCGCGACCTTTCCGCGCGCTTTCGCAAAGAACACAACGACACCTTCGAAAGCTGCACGTGGTATCGCGATCACTGGACGCGCGACCGCAACATCACAATGACTGGCGGCGGCGTCACTCAAAACCTGGAGTTACTGGACCAAACCATGAAGAAGTGGTTTCCAGCGGTGTAGCCATGTCACTCACTCGCAGATCTTTCCTTCAGAGTATTCCGGCGGCTGCCGGAGCGCTCACTCCCGGCTGGGCGGCAGCACCGCAACGGCCGAATATCGTTCTCATTCTGGTGGACGATATGGGGTTCTCGGATATTGGCTGTTACGGCTCGGAGATTGAGACTCCGAACATCGACCGGCTGGCATCCCAAGGCGTGCGCTTCACTCAGTTTTATAGTTGCGCCCGCTGCTGCCCGTCGCGCGCCTCGCTGCTCACGGGCCTCTATCCGCACCAGGCCGGAATCGGACACATGGTGGACCAGGCCGGTCCCGCCCCGGGATATGTCAACGACCTTAGCCCGCGCAGCCGGACCATCGCACAAGTGCTGAAAGGCGCCGGCTATCAGACCGGCATGGCCGGGAAATGGCATGTGACTCCAGTCACTCAGTCACATCATAACTGGCCCTTGCAGCGCGGCTTCGATCGCTATTACGGCATTATCCACGGCGCCGCGGATTACTTCGACCCGGTGACTCTGACCTTGGGCAACGATCCGGCGCCGGTGACTGGTCCCGATTACTATTTCACCGACGCCATCGGCGATTACGCGGTGCGCTACCTGGACGAATTCTCGCGCCGGCCCGATCCCTTCTTTCTCTACACGGCATTCACAGCGCCGCACTGGCCGCTGCATGCCCGCCCCGACGACATCCGCAAATACCAAGGCCGCTACCGCAAGGGATGGGACGCAGTGCGCGAAGAGCGCCATGCCAGGCAGTTACAACTCGGCATGTTGCCCAAGCGTTGGGACCTGACCGCGCGCGATGCGCGAATTCCCGCGTGGAAAGACGCGCCCAACCAGGCGTGGCACTCCCGCCGCATGGAAGTGTACGCGGCCATGGTGCACCGCATGGACCAGAACGTGGGCCGGATTCTGGACAAACTCAAAGAGACCGGCCGCGAACGGAACACGCTGGTGCTCTTCATGTCCGACAACGGCGGGTGCGCCGAAGAAGTGGCGCCTGGCTGGAAGGGCCTGCATATTCCCAAGGCAACGCGGGACGGCCGTCCCGTGCGTGTGGGAAATGTCCCGACGGTGATGCCGGGCGCGCAGGACACCTTCCAGAGTTATGGAGTGCCGTGGGCGAACGCCAGCAATACGCCGTTCCGGCTTTATAAACACTGGGTCCACGAAGGCGGCATATCCTCGCCGCTGCTGATGCGCTGGCCGGAGAAGATCGCGCCGCGGCGTACGTGGACTGCCGGACCGGGTCACTTCATCGATGTCATGGCTACGTGCGTGGATGTGAGCGGCGCCAAGTATCCGCCGGATTCCGGCAGCGAAAGCGCCATCCCGCTCGAAGGTCGAACCCTGCTGCCGCTTGCCACTCACTCCGCGGGTCAGGCGGAACGGAGCCTTTTCTGGGAGCACGAAGGAAACAAGGCCATGCGTCGCGGGCCGTGGAAACTGGTCCGCAAATACCCGGGTGAATGGGAGCTTTATAACATGGAGAGCGACCGCACGGAATTGACGGACCTGGCGGCGAAAGATCCCGCCCGCACCAGGGAAATGGCAACTGCGTGGCAGGCGTGGGCGGACCGCGCCAGGGTGCTGCCGTGGGAACAGGTTTCGAAGCAACAGCACAGCCGGTGAGTTACACCAGGCACTTCTTGCAGTAAGCCACACACTTGGCGATTTCCTGCATCACGGTGGAGCCTTCGGGCACTTTGTACTCGAATTCGATGGTCGCCTGGAACGGGTATTTTTCCTTCTGCATCAATTGCAGGACCTCTTTGATGGGCGTATCGCCTTCGCCGAACGGCACGTTCGGACCGTTGTTCATTTTGCGGTCCTTCACGTGGATGTGAGTGATACGGTCCGCATACTGCTTCAGAAACGGAATCGGAGAGGTGCTGTTTGCGGCAATGAAGTGGCCGATATCCAGATTGATGCCGTTGTATTTGGAATAGGTCATGGCCTTCTCCCAGCTCTGCGGGGCGCCGAACGCTTCGGGGTTGTGGATGTTGGTATGACCGTGATAGCCCACCATCATCTTATGCTTCGTTGCGAACTCACCCAGCCAGGGAGTTTTGCTGAGCGGAATCTCGCAACTGATAGCCCGTGCTCCCAGGGTCTTCGCCAGCGTGAACGCGTAGTCCACTACCTCGTCTTTCATTTTATCGACGCCGTCGAATTTCACGATCTGGATGGCAATACCGGCGTCCTCGTACTTTTTCCGGAACTGCCTGAACTGGTTCATCGGTGCGGCCAGGCGCCATTTCTCAATCGCGGCTGCTTTTTCGTCCGCGGCCGTTTTCCGGGCTGCCACTTCTTCCGGAGTCGGCGGCGTTCGGGGCCGCGGCGCGCCACCCAGATCGGTGGAGATGGGACAGCCGAAGAAGGCCTCCACGGGCTGGGAGCGCAGTTCCAGGGCGCTCAAGCCCAGCTCAATCACATCCTTCTGAATGCTCTCGGCATCGCCAGGCATGCCGTGAAAGCTGTACGGGACATTGATTCCCACCTGCACTCCGCCCCACTTGCTGTCCGGCTTTGCCAGTAGCGTGGCGGGCACGGCGGCGAGCGCCAGTTTTCCAAGATCCCTTCTCGTATAGAGCATTAGCTTTCCACCTCCTACAGGGAATGCTGTTCCATTCTAGCCCCTGGCGGCCGGCTGTGTTTCAATCGATTCATGCGCACTCTTTGCGTCGCCCTCGCCGCCGCCGCTCTGGCCGTGGCTGCCGATTCGCCGATTCGCTTGTGGCCCGGAACCGCGCCGGGCGATAACGGAAACATCGCACCCGAAGCCGATACCTCCGGCCCCAACGGCGCGTTGGTGGCGGGGCGCACGGTGATCCGGCTCGGCAATGTCAGCACTCCCACGCTAACCGTCTACCGCCCCCCGAAGGAAAAGGACGCTCACACCGCAGTGCTGGTGTTTCCCGGCGGGGGCTATTCCATTCTGGCCATGGACCTGGAGGGAACCGAAATCTGTGAATGGCTGAACAGCATCGGAGTTACCGGAATCCTGGTGAAGTATCGCGTGCCCGCCCGCCAGGGCCGGCCTCGATGGGCCGCCCCTCTGCAGGATGCGCAGCGCGCCCTGGGAATGGTTCGCCAGCGGGCGAAGGAATTCGGCGTCAATCCTAAGCGCATCGGCGTGCTCGGCTTCTCCGCGGGAGGTCACCTGGCGGCGGCCCTCAGCACCAACTTCGAGCACCGCACCTACGATTCCATCGATGCCGCCGATGCCGCGAGCTGCCGTCCGGATTTCACGCTTCTGGTGTATCCCGCATACCTCACCGTGAAGGAAGATGGCGACAAGGTGGCGCCGGAACTGAAGATCACCGCGGAAACGCCGCCCACCTTTCTGGTGCAGGCTGAAGACGATGGTGTCCGCGTGGAAACCAGCCTGTTCTACTACGCCGCCCTGAAAAACGCCCGCGTGCCCGCGGAAATGCACCTCTATCCGAAAGGCGGTCACGGCTACGGACTGCGTCATTCGGCCAACATGGTGACCACCTGGCCGAAGCGGGCCGCGGAATGGATGGGCTCTCTGGGGGTGCTCGCGAAATGAGACGCTGTTTGCGATACACATTGCTGCTGGCCATGCCGCTGGCTCTCGCCGGCCAATTCACGCTTTACACCTGCGTGGTAACTTCCAAAGGATATGTGGTGGGGGCCAAACTGCCTCCCAGCGGTATCTTTCTGAAATCGGGAACGGGCGCGTGGCGTCATGCCGGTTACAATCATCCGTTCCTCAACGCCCTGGATTACGATGCGCGCGACCCCGGCACGCTCTACGTTGCCGCGGGCAACGGCCTGCTGCGAGTCACTGACCACGGCGAACACTGGAAAATCCTGACTGGCAGCGATGTGACTGAGTTACAGGATGTGTCTGTGGATCGCAATTCCCCCGGCACCATCTATTTCACTCACACCGCCGGCATTCGGGTCACTCACGACAGCGGAGTCACCTGGAGCGATGCTTCCGCCGGGCTGCATCGCAAGTTCACGCAGGCTATTCGCGTGGATTCGCGCCGCGCGGGCTACCTGGTGGCTGGCAATGAGGAAGGCATTTTTCACAGCGAAGACGGCGGCCACTCGTGGAAGCTCGCCGGCGCTGCCGGATACCAGGTGCTGCGCGTGGAGCAATCGCCGCACGACCCGTGTCACTGGCTCGCTTCGACCCAGGGCGGCGGCTTGTTCGCCTCGACAGATTGCGGAGTCAGTTTCGAAAGCAACGGAAACCTGGGTGTAGGCCGGAATCTTTCCGATATCGCCTTCGATCCGTCGGCGGCCACCCCGGTCGCGGTGGCCGGATGGGGAGTGGGCGTAGCGCTCTCCGAAGATGGCGGTAAGCCGTGGCAGTCACGCACCGCCGGCCTTCCTTCCACCGAAGTATGGAGCGTATCTTTCGACCCCGCCACGCCGGGCCGCATTTACGCCGGAGTGCATGAGGAAGCGCTCTACGTCTCGCAGGATTACGGCCGCACGTGGGCCAGAGACGGACTGGAAGGCAGCCGCGTGTTTCGGATGCGCTTCGTCCCGGAGGTTTCCGCGCAATGATCCGCCTGATTTTGCTGTCCAGTCTCTTGCTGATTTCCCTGCGTGCGCAAACGCCGCCCTTCGCGCAGCGCGTTCAGCGGGTGATCCAGGCGTATGCCCATCCCAATAGCACCGGCCCGCTGGGATACGCCAACATTGCCGCCAAGCTTCGTCTGCATGAGGATGCGGGCCTGTGCTCGCAACGGCTGCAAGAGTTGCTGGCCGAGCCGACTGGCGATATGTTCTGGATGTTCCCCGTCACCGCCATCGCTTATCTTGACCAGGGGCAGTTAACCGAACCGGCCCGGCAGATGCTGCGGCGCTCTTTCAAAACGTATATGCCCTATCGCGGCGATACCGAAAACCACTGGCTACTCTATTACACCAGTCTGTATCTGATGTCGCAGATGTGGCCGGACCAGGGCGGCGAGCAGTGGTACACCGGGAAATCGTCGGCGGAGAACATGCGCGAAGCCGAAGGCTGGATCGATTCCTGGGTCCGCCTCACCACCACGCGGGGGCAGGGCGAATACGATAGCCCGCATTACATGGGGCTTTACTTCCTCTCCATGTCATACCTTGCGGCGTGGGCCAAAGATCCCGCCATGAAGAAGCGAGCCGCCATGATGCTGGACTACCTGATGGCCGACTATGCGGCCGAAAACCTGGACGGCATTTATGTGGGCGCGCACTCGCGCCTCTACGATCAGCCGGTCCTGGAGAAATGGCTCAATCCGTCTTCGGATTTCGGTTGGGTGCTGTTCGGGCTGGGCCGGCCGCTCGATCCGCCCGACGGGTACATCATCTTCTATGTGCTGGCCAGCGCATACGAACCGCCCGAGATCCTCAAACGTATCGCAACCGATCGCGAGCATCCCTACACCCATTACGAACTGAAGAGGACCCGCAACCGCTGGCGCTTCTTCGACGACCTGCATGGGCCCGTATATAAGACCACCTACGTGCGGAAAGAGTACGCGGTCGGCTCCGACCAGGGCGGCACGCTCCAACCCATTCAGGAGCACTCCTGGGATGTCACATGGAACGTGCCCGACGCGCGCGGCGTGCAAAACACTTTCTTCACCCTGCATCCCTATTCTTCGCTGCGCGAACTCCAGACCTACTTTACGTTTCCACCCGACATCGGGATCGCCGACGTGGTGAGTTCGAAAAAGAGTTACGATTCGCCCGACAAATTCGTGGGCGGGTCTCCCTACGAACAGATTTTCCAGGACCAGGATACGGTTATTGTGTTATACGATATTCCGCCGGACACACGCTTTCCGCACATCAACGGTTTCTTCTCCAAGGACCTGGCCGAGGTCCGCGAGGATCCGTCGGGTTGGATCTTCGCACGGGGCGGCGATGCGCTGATTGCGTGCCGGCCGTTGCAGCCTTATAGCTGGAAGCCAATCGAAGGCGGCGGCAAACGACTATTCAGCCCCTGGCTCAAAAACGGAATGGTCGTGCAGGTCGCGGCGCGTGCGGAGTTCAAGGATGCCGAGGCATTCCGCCAGGCGATCCTGGCTTTGCCTCTGGAATTCAAACTGAGTCCGCTTCCCACCGTGCGGTTTCGTTCGCTGCGGGGAAAGAGCTTGAGCTTTACTTACGGGCAGACGCTGGACCGCAGTCACTGGCCTTTATTCGGTGGACCGTATGTGGAAGCGGCCGTGGATTCCGAACAACTCACGCTGAAATACGGCAAAATGCGCCGCGTTCTGGATTTCCGGCGGCTCACCGTCACAGACACGCAGTAAAATCAATCCAAGCCGGTGTCCAGTGCCCCCAGGATGCCGGCGATTTCTTCGTCTGTGGGAAACTGCCACTCTAGTTTCATGTTCCGCGCCAGGCGGTACATGTCTTCGCGCTTTTTCTCAAAGTGGGCAGTCAGCGTTTTCGGGTCGAGGCTCTTTCCGCGCAACGCAGGCGCTCGGCCCGTACCCTGGCCGGCAAGCCCATGACACGCGCCGCACCCGTTGGCCGCGTACGCTTCCTGGCCATTGCGAGGTTTGTCTCCGTAAGGCTTCCGGAAATGCAACAGGGCTCTCAACGTGCTGCTGGAGAGTATGCGGAATTCGTGCTCGCTGAAGGTGAAATCGTTGGATAATAACTCGGCGGCCGAGAAGGCCGGCTGAGCCACTCCGCTCTTCCCGTGGTGCCGGGTCCCGGCAAACACGTGGTAAACTTCGTGACCGAGGACGCGCGCCATCGCACGACCTAAAAGCTGGTCGCGTTTCCGGGAATCTAACTGCAGCAACCTGGCTTGCAGTAAATCGTGCAGGCGATCGCAGTCTATATCGACGAACGGAAGAATCACGCCATCGCTGATGTGGGTCCAAGCCAGCGAACCGCCTGTCGGGCGGCGTGGTTGCAGCCTGGCCGTGTCGCAACTGCCGGTGAAGGTCACGACGACCAGGGCCGCCGACGATTCTCCGTACCGGGGAGCGGACAGCGCCCGCCACTCCACATCCAGGCCGATTGGAGAGACCAGGGCCGCCATTTCCGACTCCAGGGATCTCTCGCTGGCTTGCGTAGGGGCGCTTTGAAATTCGGTATAGATCCTGAGGGGGGCACCGGCGCCGCCCACCGTTGCGCTGAACGCGGACAGGGCGCTCAGCGTCAGGCAACAGAAAACAAGTTTCATGCCGGCTGGCGCTTTCCGACAGTTCAACGCTAGCGCCACGCGCTCGTGGTGTCAATCCCCCCGCTGGCCTACGTGGAACGCCCGGCACCGGCCAAGGCTTCCAGCGTAGCCTCCGCGGTGGCCCGCCAGGAGAACATCAAGGCCCGGCGCGGCCCCGCTTTCGACAGGCGCTCGCGCAATTCGCAATCTTCCACAAGACGCAGCAGCGCGCCGGTGAGGGCTTCCGGATCCAGTGGATCGAACAGCAACGCGGCCTCGCCGGCGATTCCGGCCAGCGGCTCGATCTGTGAGCAGGCTGTAGGCACTCCCGCGGCCAGCGCCTCGAGCACGGGCAAACCGAAGCCTTCGAACTTCGACGGATACACGAACGCCCAGGCGCGCGCGTAGAGATCGTACAAGTCCTGCCGTGGAATCCAGCCGGGAAACTCCACCGAGTCCTCTAGCCCGAGCGACTTTCGCAGCGCCAGCAGGGGGCCGGTGAAGAAGCCGTGAACGCCGCACGCGATCAAGCGGAATTCGGGATACACTTCGCGGAATCCGGCGAAGGCACGCAGCAGCCCGTCCAGGTTCTTGTGGGGATGAAGAGTCGAGGCGGACAGCAGAAATGGTTCGGGCCGGCGCCGCTTGCCGACCTCGAAGAATACCGGGTCCACGCCCAGAGGCACCACGCGCAGTCTGGTCTCCGGCAGGCGGTAAAAGCGGCGCAGGTCTGCGGCGGTAGGGTCGGAGATCGCCAGCACCAGGCGCGATACCTGCGCCGACCAGAAGAGAAAAAACTTCCAGAAGGGCAGGTCGAACCAGCGAAAGTACTCGGGGTGCCGCTTGTGTTGCAGGTCGTGGAAGACGGTCACTTGCGGGCAGGGGCAGAAGAGCGGAGCGGTGAATCCGGGGTTCAGCATCACGTCCAGGCGCAGGCGCAAGGCCTTGAGCGGCAGCATGGTCTGCTCCCAGAGGATGCGCGCCGGGCGCGAAACGGCCCGCACGGCTTGCGGCTGAAATTCGAAATTCGGCAGCGACGGCACCAGGTCCGGGCCGGTTTCGCGGTTGGTAAATACGAAGTAGCGATTGCGTGAATCGATCTCGCCAAGCGCCGCAAGCAAGCTCCGCAAGTAAATTTCCGTGCCGCCCAGGCAACCCGGAATCAGGTACAGCGCGTTCACTCCAATGCGCATGAGGTCAATGACCCGCGGCGCACGCAGTGGCCTGCCGCAGGGCCTCGGGGCCATCGGGCATGGCGGGATCGAGCGCGAGCGCGTGCCGGTACTCCTGCACTGCATTGCCGCATTGGTTCGTACTGTAATATACCAGCCCGCGATAAAAGTAAGTCAGTGCATAATTGGGATCGATCGCCGCGGCCCGATTTAACGCTTCCAGGGCTTCCGGCCACCGCTTGGCGGCGCCGTTCACCTGTCCGATCTGGGAATACACGTGCGCCGTGGGGGCAAGTGCGGCCGCCTGGTTCAGTTTCTCCAGGGCCTTATCGGTCTCGTGCAGCGCGGCGTAGGAGAGGCCCCAGTCCAGCAGCAGATCGGCCCGGGGAGGACCCACGCGCGCCGCCTCGGCAAATTTTTGGATGGCGGCCGGGTAGTCCTGGCGCGCATAGTAAACGAAAGCCAGTTGGAAACGGACCCTGGTCTTGTTCGGCGATTTCTGGACGGTATCCTGCCACAGCGCCATGGGACTGACCCACACCGCGGCCCGCGCGTGGGTAGCCAGGGCCGCTACCAGCACCAGGACCCCGCCGGCGTAGGCAAGTTGCCGGCGATCGATCCTGATTCGGCTCACCAGGTCCACGGTAATGAGGATCAGGCCTAGGATGGAGAAGTATAAGCGCCGTTCGGCGATAGCGTCCTGAATCGGCAGAACCGAAGAAGTGGGAGCCATCAGGATCAGGTAGGCGAAGAAGCCGTAAGCAGCCAGGCGAAAGCGCCGCCGCAAAATCCACGCCGCGCCTGCCAGGGCGATCAGGGCGATGAACCCGACGATGGCCCCGTGATCCAGAATAGTCCGCGAGATGGGGAAGTCCCAGTCGGCATTCAGATCCACGGGCAGAATGAACTCGCGCATATACACAAACAGAGCGCGGCACTGGGTGAAGAAATATTGATACCAGGTGAAGTCTTTCAGCGCGAAGCCGGCGGTCTTCGCGCCAAAGATCAGGCGCCAGAAGAAGGCCAGGCCCACCGCCGCACCCGCGGCCATTGCGGTATACAGACGCCAGTTTCCGGCGATGCCGCGCAGCGAAAAGCCCGGATTCCACCAGAAATCGGTGAGCAGCAGGAGGGCGGGCAGCGCCACGGTCTGTTCTTTGGAAGCCAACGCCAGTCCGAAGAGGGCCAGCACTTCCAACACAAGAGGCCAGGTGGCGGAGGT
>VFSW01014488.1_pt1 | contig 10894 bp, 13 predicted proteins | sample 5358111 | NCBI WGS metagenome assembly VFSW01 (sample SAMN11554181, study PRJNA540505) | mine drainage metagenome | isolation source: sediment from site ElyBrook_90M | place: USA: Ely Copper Mine, Vershire, VT | collected 2017
CCGCCGCCGCTCACCTCGCCGCGGCGTTAGGGCTCAATCTGCCGGTCTCCGCCGTCAGTGCGAAACCGGACCATGGCGAGTTCCTCGAAACCTGGTTCCGCGATGAGATTCTCCCGCTCTATGACCGCCATGTCGAGCTGTCGCGCCAGTCCCTCCAGCGCAAGACCGGCGCGCTGCGGGTGGGAGTCGAAGCGGCGCTCGAATCGCGGCTCAAGCACGCCGGGCAGGGCGAAGAAGCCGATGCTTCCGCGTTGCGAAGCGTGGAAAGCGACCTGCGCAAGGCCACCGGCCGCTTCGCCGGGATCCGCTCCGAGGCGTTTCGCACCGCGGATGAGATCGGCGAATCCGGCTGGCGGGCGATCGAGGACGCCGCCGGCGTACTTGCGGGAGCGTGGCGCGAGGAGGGACGGTCTCCCGGCGATCTCAGTCGTCTGGCTGTTGGCGCTCTCGAAGAGTTCGGCGCCTCACGGGCCCGGCCGGTTGCCGCGGCGCTCACTGAAGCGGCGCAGGAGTTATCCGAACTTCTCAGGCGGGCCGCCGCGGCGTTGTCCGTGCCGAACGCGCCGGACGGCAACGAACTGAACGCCGCACTCAGCGGCATGCCGCGACTCGACCTGGGCACACTCGAGCTTGCCGTTCCGCCGCGCGGCGTGACCACGCGGTGGTCGCAGGCGTGGGCGATTCACAAGGCGAAGAAATTGCTGCGCTCGCAAGGCGGGGATCGGATCCGGAGCGCGTTCGCACACTATGGCAAACAGCTTGAAGCGTGGATCCGCCGCACGCTGGATGAGTTGCAGGGCCGGTTCGACTCCTACGCCGATGCCTATCGCGCGCACATCGAGCGGCTCACCTCGCCGAGAGGCACGACGGCGGACGAAGCGGAAACCATCCGGCGTGACTTGGCTGCTGTCAGCATGCCCGCCGCCGAACCGGTGGCCGCCACATCCGGCGTTGGAAGTTGAGGGCATCGCGCCGCATGCCAAAGCTCACGCCGGTGGATTCGCGATGGTACGTGGTCGCCTACGAACTGCACTCGCGCAGGGAAATCCCGCCGGACTTCGGCGAAGATGCCGCGGCGCCGGAGTTTCACGCCGCGGTGTTTCTGCCTCGCGACGATCCCGACCGCCGCGGCCGGAGCGCATATCCGCCGCGTATCCTCGCCTTATCGGACAACGCGCTCGCCATCATCCCTCACCCGTTATCGGCTGAGCCGATCGAGCATCTGGACTTCGATCGAATCACGTCGGTCGAATCCGGGCACATCCTGCTCTCGGGCTGGCTGCGCTTTCTGGGACCGGGCCTGGACCTCACGCTGCCCTACAACACTCGAGGCTGGCGCGCGGTGGACCGGTTCCTGCGCAAGTTCCGCACGGAGTATCTCGCCGGACCACAACGGGAGCCGGGTGCGCGAACGTCGTTCGGCCCGCCGCTCGACCTGAAATTCGGCAATGCGCTTGCCGATGAAGTGGACGCGGAAGAATCCGTCGAAGCCACGCTCTTCCGGCCCTCCCGGCGTCTCACGCGAGGAAGGCTGCTGTGGCGCCGCCGCTCGTGGGCGCCCGCCGATCTCCTGATCCTGACGAGCCGGCGGCTGCTCTGGCTCACGGACCGTGAAGGCGGGGCCTGCGCGCGCTACGGCTCCATCGCGCGATACGCGCCACTTTCAAACGTGCGGCAGATTTCACGCGAGCAGGACCAGAGCGAACGGTTCCTCCGCGTCCTGTTCCGCACGGCGGGCCTAGAATGGCGCATCCTACTCAGCGAGGAACAGTGGCAGGATGCGAACTGGTTTGAGGGCGTTCCAGGGCAGCTCGATCGTTTGCCAGCCGTGCCAGATCTTCGCGAATCACCGCACTCTCCGCACCGCTCGATTCCGTGAGCCGCGCGATCGTGCCCAGCAATTCTTCCAATCGCCGCAGCGCTTCTTTCTCAAGGGCCGCGATCGACGCCCGAGCAATTTCGTCCCATTGTGTTGTAAGCCGCGAAAGGTTCATGAACACCGTGTCGGCCACCGTGCGCTCGAAGTGCTGCTCGACCGAGCCGCGAATCAACCGCATCGGAAGAACCGGTGACAGCAGCTCCCAGTTGCGGTCGAAGATGTTGCCCACGCGCACGTCCGGGGAGCGCGGCTCCGCAACGGGCAGATCCATTTCGCGCGTCCGCAACGGCACGCCCAGCGCTTGCAGCGTGCGCTCGGAAAGACGGTTGCGGAAGTCCTGAAGCGACTGCGACAACTGCCGTCCCGCGCGCCGCACCGGCTCGGCGAATTCTTCCTGATGCGCCGCCGATAGCGCGGTCATCTCCGGCGTGATCGCCGCGCCGAGCCACTGGTCGAAATGCTCGAGCGCGGAAGCGAGGCTGCGCGCCCACGACGGGAACTGTTCGCGCAACCCGGCGAGCAGCCGCCGCCGGATCGCGGTCTCTTGTTTGTTCAGGAGGCGCTCGAAATTTTCCCGGCATCCGCCGGCGGTATGCCGCGCGATCAGCCGCAGCGCCTGCCTTGCATCCTCGATCGTCTCCTCCTGGCCGGCGATCTTCTGCCGCAACACGCCGCGCTCGGCATCGCTTGCTTCGGCCGATTTCAACGCCAGCGTGAGATAGTCCGAGCACTCGCCCAGCAGCGAATCGATCTTGTACCGCAAAATTTCCATGCGGTTTGTGAGTAACTCCTCGCGCGTCCGCAGGAGCAGCCCTTGCTCGATGCCGGCGCGAAGCGATTCGAACCCCGGACGAATCGAATACGGATACACCGTCACAGGCTTGTCAAGCTTGCGCGCAAGTTGCTTCTCAACGAACTCCTTCACCTCCGCGCGCTCGTCCTGCTCAAGCACATCCACCTTCGTCAGCAACAGCGAGATGTTCGGCGTGTAGCGGCTTAGATTGCGAATCAACTCGAGGTCGTGCTGCGACAGCGGCGGATCGACCGCCACGGCAACAATCGCCAAACCGACGTTGGGGAGCCAGTCAAGGGATGCGCCGGTGTTGTGATCGAGCACACTCTCCAACCCCGGCGTATCGACAAACCGGATGCCCTCGTACCGCTTCAAGGAAGGCAACTCGACGCGCACCCGCGCCGCGCGTTTGGCGTTCTCCGGGTTCTCGCTCTCGGCGATAAACTCGCCGATTCGCTCCACCGCAACCTCCTCGACGCGTCCATTCCGGTAGATGACTTCGGCGCGGGGAACGGGGCCGTATTCGAGTTCGGTGATCACCGCGGTGACCGGAATTACGCCACTTGGCAGCACGGGAAGGCCGATAATGTGGTTCAAGAACGTGCTCTTTCCGGCCTTAAACCGGCCGAAGACTGCGGTATTGAGCACGTTTTCGTCCGCAAAAGCGCGGCAGCTAACCAAGAAATCGTCCAGAGAACTGATCTGGCGCCGGCGGCAGACATCGGCCACACCGTCGAGCGCTGCTTGCAGTGTCAGGGTGTAACTCATCGCGCAAAACTCGACAACACGTCGATGCGCAGCGGCGCGAACTTCACGTGGCAGCCGTACTGATAGGCCGGCTGCGCGGCCAGACGGCACATTTCGAGAATCTGCCCGGGGTTACCTTTCGCCGAGGGCAGCACCCTGCGCCGGAATTCTTCGAGATCGAGCGACGCGAGGGGAAACGCCCGGCAGGCTTGCTCAAACAGCAGCGACGATTCGCGGCGGTTCAGCGGCTTCAGTGCGATCTCTTCGTGCGGATCCCAGAACAGCTTGTGCAGATGCCCGAGCCGCACGCGCGAGGCCGCAGTCACGAGGAGACAGGCGCCGGGAATGTAGTACAGCTGCTGCAAAAAGCGGTACATGCGCGCGTCCGCGTCGCGAACATCCTCCACCACGACACACTGCGGCGCGGCGCGCAGCGCATTCCACACGAGGGGCTTCAGATGAAGTGTGGTGGCATGCCGCAAGCCGGGGTAGCGCACGGACCGGCAATCGAGTTGAACGGCGAGCGTCACGAGGAGATCGTGCAAAACGCGGGGTTGGCGAACTCGGAGGAAGGGCGCGCCGCTTGCGAGGAGAGCCTCGGCAAGCAAGCGCGTTTTACCGATGCCAGCCGGCCCGGTGATCAGGCGCGACTGGCGCGAGCGCAGCGGGGCGATGAGCGCGGCCAACGCGTCTTCGCGGCCGACCAATGCTACCGACGGCCTGCTGTCAAGCTCCACGTCCCTCATTGGCCGCTACTTTCTTTTGGACTCGTATCATCTGAACTGCTGATGTCGCCATGAGTCCGGTGTCCATCATCGGCTCGATGAGCGGAATCAGGCGGCGGAGGTTCTCCGCCGTATCGACGATGCTGATCAGGATCGGGCGGTGGCTGTGGACGAGATGCGCCTTGTGCAACTCCGCGGTTTCGCCGTAGCCTTCCAGGCCGCTGAACACCGTGGCGCCGGCGATGCGCAGTTCGCGGCACTTGGCCACGATCGCCTCATAGAGGGGCTTGCCTTGATAGCGATCCGATTCGGAGATGTGAATCCGTAGAATTTCAGCCTCTTGCGCTGGTGGCACCGGGAGCCTCCGCTTCATTCTGGCCGCGAACGAGACGCACGATGTTGGCGTCGGAGATAACGATGAGACCGTCCTCTAGCATCTGCTCCACAGCCGAGGCGGCGGCGGCGATCTTCTCCGCGTTGTCGATGACCGAGATCATCACGGGCATGTCGCGCGAGACGTGAAAGAAGCTCTGCTTGTGCTCGTGGCCCTTGGCGCCGTAGCCGAGGATGCCGCGATACACGGTGGCGCCGGCGATATCGAGCATGCGCAGCTTTTTGACGATCGCGTCATAGAGCGGCTCGTCGTGCCACTTGTCGGCTTCGCCGAGGAAGATGCGCAGGATCCTGGCCTGTCCTTCCTTCCGCTCATGCGGCAGCTTTGGCTCGGGCTGCGGGGACTTGCGCGCGTGCTTGACGACCACAGTGTCCTGCACTTCGATTAAGCCGTCGGTGACCATCTCGTAGAGCGTGGGAAGAACCTCGTCGACCTTGGCGGCGCTTTCGACGAACTCGAGGCGAACCGGCAGATGTTGCGCCAGCACCTCGATTTTCGGCGTATGCATGGTCTGGTGCGCACCGAAGCCGGCGAAGGCGCGGGTCGATGTAGCGCCGCAGACGCCTTTGTGAAGCAGGTAGGTGAGGATCGAATCGTGGAGCGAGGTCAGGTGATGCCGGGCATCCTCATTCAGGAAGATCGTGACTTTTTTCGCGGGACCTTTCGTCAACATGTCTCCTCCTCTACTGGCGCGCGGCGAGCGCCGCACCGAACCAAACCCCGAGATAACCGAGCAGTACGCTGCCCGTCAAATACAGCATAGCCAGCCAGCGCGCGCCTTCTTCGGCAGCCTGATAGGTTTCGTACTCGAAGCTCGAGAACGTCGTGTATCCGCCGAGGATGCCTACCACGAGAAACAGCCGCCAATAGGGATGCGGGCTGAACCGCGCGGTGAGCAAGGTCATCAACAGTCCGATGAGAAACGAGCCGGTGACGTTGATGACGAGCGTTCCCAGGGGGAAGCGTCCGCCGTACTTCGCCATGATCCAAGTGCCCGCGGCGTAACGGGCCACACCACCAAGGCCCGCTCCGGCGAGCACCACAAAGTATCGATCCAAAAGTGCAATTCTCCTTCCTCGTCATGATTCCAAATCTCCCACCGGTTCGCCAAAGACAGATTGTTTCAGTTCCGTCGCGCGGGCTGGCAGCAGGCGCCGCGGGAGGAAACGAGCGTTAGCGATTGCGGTGGGAATCACCGCGCTTCCGATCACGGTGGCGACCAGGTAGGAGTACTGCGGCCGCGTGATGATGCCGTGGTTCAGGCCGAACAGGGACAAGATCGTGCCCAACGTCAGGCCGGTAGACATCATCAACGAGTCATACACACCCTCGTGGCCTTCGTAGCCGAATCTGCGTACCACGGGCAGAAGGCCCAGGAGTTTCGAAATCATTTTTACCGCGAACAGCGCCACGAAGGCGAACGGCGCGGCAAGGAGCGCGAGCAGGGAAACGAAGCTGCGGGCGCGGATGAAGTAGAACGGTGTCAGCAGGCCGAAGGTGAGCGTGCGCAGGCGGCGGATCAGGAAGTGGCCGTGCCCGATGGCGCCGGCGAGAAACGCGATCCACGGAGCCTTGGCGCCGAGGGCTTCGCCGCCGGCCGTAGCGCCGATGAGTAGCTGCGCCACGGTTCCTACGACGATCTCCGACAGGGCGGTGGAGACCTTCAGTAAGTTGGCCAGAAGCACGACCCCGAGCGCAAGAAAGAGCCATAAAGCTGCGGTAAACCACACCTGTTCCACCTGCGAAACTCCTTACACCCAGGTTGTTTATGGTTTGTTGCAGGACTAGCGTCCAAGCCGCCTACAGCAATTCCACTGTAGGAGTCATTGGCCGTTTACGACGGCGTAAAGCGAACTCCACCGCTACTTTCAGACTACAACGGGGGCGTGTTTTGGACAAGAGGCGGCGGGATCGAACAGCCGCATGGCCGGATGCGCCAGGACGGATTGGACCCGTTGCTCAGGCGCGCGAATTGAAGACGCCTTCCGCCGCCGTTGAGATGCAGAACTTGCTCATGACGGCAGAGTTTGCAGGCAAGATGGCCCTGCGAGCAATTGAAAAGTCCCGCTGTGCGTATGGCAGGCCAGTTGCAGGAGCCTCACCCAAGAGTACGGGTAGCTCCGTTCTGTGTCGTTGAAGACCAGAGCTGCTGGTATGGATGAGGAATTGGCTGCGGCCGATAGGCCGAGACGGAATATTTGGGTGGAGGAGGAAGTGTGAAGCATTGGAGAATGTATGGTCTTCTTTTGTACGCATCATCGACGCTGAGCCTTCACGCCGGTTCGATCACGCTAGGAACCGCGGGCGGTTTTGCGGTATTGGGCGGTTCGACGGTGACCAACACGGGCCCGACCGTGATAGCAGGGGACCTCGGACTTAGCCCGGGTTCGTCGATCACGGGCTTCCCTCCAGGACTCGTCGATGGGAGCGTATACGTGGCGGACGCTGTCGCGGCGAACGCTCAGACTGATGCATTGGCGGCGTATAACAGTTTGGCGGGCGAGGCGCCGACGCAGATCCTGACTGGCCAGGATCTCGGCGGACTTACCCTGACGCCGGGCGTTTACAAATTCAGTTCGTCGGCTCAGTTGACCGGCCAGCTCACTTTGAATCTGCAGGGCAACCCGAGTTCTTTCTTCGATTTCCAGATTGGGAGTACGCTCACGACGGCGAGCAACTCCTCTGTCATCACAATTAACGGCGCGGCCTGCTGCAATGTTTATTGGCAGATCGGAAGCTCCGCGACTCTCGGCACGACCACTGATTTTCTGGGCAGTATCCTTGCGAACACGAGCATCACCATGAATACCGGTGCGAATATTACGGACGGGAGAGCGATTGCCTTGAACGGCGCGGTGACGCTGGACGACAACAATATTTCCAACACGGACTGCGTCACCACGCCCGAAACAACCACGCCTGAACCTGCTACTCTGCCGCTCCTTGGCGCCGGAGTCTTCAGCCTGGTATTGGTTGGGCGAGTGTCCAGGAAGCGAGCGGCATAGCTCCGGCGCGATTCTCTTTGGCGCATTACCAGATCCGTCGGCCCCGGCGTGCTTGCCAGGACTACCGCAATAAGCTCAATTAAGGATCGGCGAGTCCGATGTTGCGGGGCGGCCGTGACCGACCCTTGCCATTCCGGCGCTTGAGCCGGCGCTCGGTTCGCACCTCTGCGCACCCCCTATCCTCCGCTCAAGTGCATCCATTGTAATCCAGCCATTCTGGCCCCAAGGCGCTAAACCTCGGGGGTATGGGGCAGAGTATAGTGAGCCTCATTTCGGGTGTACGCGCGGAGTTGACGATCCTCTAATTCTCGGTCGGGAGGAGACAGGATGTGCGGCGTTTCACGTTTCTACGGAAATCGCGCGCGCCTTATGAAGAAGAACCATCTCAACGGTGCGGGTTCTTCATTCGTTCTCGCTTTTGCAGTATTGGCATGTGTGTCCAAATGTGCAGGCGCTCCTCTACCTGCGGTGTCCCCCGGCTCTCTTGATTGCCGGACGATTCCCTCTGAGCCAATCATTGTCGCTCGGGGGCGGCCGACGCTGAAACAGGGTGCCTACCGGCACGCTGGAGGAATCGTCTACGTCGGAATCGAGGCTGAATCACCCGATCATCCGACGGTTCAGTTTTACGACGAAAAAACGGGACGAACTGGAACTCTCGAACACATCTCAGACCTGGAGTACCGAACCGATGATTCTCCGACGATTCCCTTCATGTTGGACTCGCCGATTTTCGCAATCGAGGAGAAGGCATTCGTTATCGAGACCGCCTCCGGTCGTCTGGGAGCATCGCTGTGGTGCGCGGCGGGAGTTGGGTCACACCCGACAATCATCTTGATTCACGGCGCGGACGATGAGACGCGCGAGATGGGTTTTCTCATCCCGTACTTTGTTTCGCATGGACTCAACGTTGTTGCCTACGATCAACGGGGAACAGGCATCTCCGCGGGAAACTGGCGATTCACTGGGCCCGATTCCAAGGCCGATGATGTCATCGCCGTGCTCAAAAGCGTTGAGAGCGATCCGGCTGTAGACTCACAGCGGATCGGCGTTTGGGGATTCAGCAATGGCGGTTGGGTTGCGCCCATCGTTGCAACGCGCTTTCCGCTCGCGTTCATGATTTTGAAGAGTCCGCCGAGCGTGACCGGTGAGTAAAATGTGCTGTACGAAAAGGGAATGGCATTGCGCGAGCATGATCGGTTCACGCCGGAACAAGTCTCCGCTGCCCTTGCCTTCGAACGAATCCTGTTTCTCGCGCTGGAGACGAACTCGAATTGGAGCGCTGCCGGCCAAGCGTTGGCCGCGGCAAGGAAGCAGCCATGGTTCGCGTATATGCGCATCCCTCCGGGGATGACCGCTCCACCGCCGCTGCCGATGCTATCTGCATTGCGAACCGCACTGATCTACGATCCAGCTGCGACGCTGCGCCAGATTCGTACGCCGACGCTTGCATTATTCGGAGCGCTCGATAAGAACGTGGATTCCACAGACAGCGCCGCGCGATTTCGTAAGGCATTCCATCGATCTGGCTTGAAGGACTTCACCATAATCGCGTTCTCAGGAACAGGCCATACGTTAGAAACCTCGAGGACCGGATACGAAGACGATCCGTCGATGCCTGAGCGGATGGTCAAGGGCTATCCGGACGTCATGATTCGTTGGCTCCATGCTCGGTGATCTGGTGGGAAGCAGTGCTCGACGATCCTCGGCACGTGGCTGAGGAAACTTCGTGCGCTAGTTCAGCAGCAACCGCTTGCCACACCTACTGACGACGATCACGATTGTGACCCATAGCGCGGCCCCATATAATCCGTACCACATGACTTCTTGTCCCGGTGTCAGACGAGGAGCACTAAAAATGACCAGGGATCCCGTGGAGCTTATATGTATGAGCAGTCCTTCTTCTTGGACGCGGCCCAGGCACACTCGACCAGGGTGGTGCGGAGCCAACGCTTCCCGCGTGGGATCTTCGCCGGTTTGGCTTTACCACCGGTGCAGTTGTTTCCTGGACAAACACCAGCCCACGAACTCAGGTGCGCCTCGGTGGGAAACTGCGCCATGCAGGGACCGATCTCGGCCAGAATGCTGGCTGCTCCGTCTTGCTTAATGCCTGGAACCGTCTGTAGCAGCTCAAACGCCTGACGAAACTCGGGCTGTTCGACGCGGGACAGGATCTCGGCGTCGATGAGCTGCAGTTGCTATTCGAGAAACGCGAGGTGCTCCAGGCTGAGCCGGATTAACAGCCGATAGTGGCTGTCCAGCCGATTACCTTCCAGTGACTGGATGATCTCCGGAATCTTCCGGCGGGCGGTGTGGCGTGCCAGATTGGCGATCTCCTCCACGGTCGCTTTGCCCTCAAGCAGAGCTTCCAGCATCAACTGTCCGGACACGCCGAACACATCGGTAAGGACGCTGCCTATTTTGACGTTCGCTTCCTCCAGTACCTTCTGCACACGGTTTCGTTCGCTGGTGGCATTACTGAGTACCTGTTTGCGCCGCCGGGTCAGGTCCGGCAACTCACGCACTGGCCGCGAAGGAATAAAGCTGACTCGGATCAGGCCGTGCCGGAGGAGATGAGCCAGCCATCGGCAATCGTTCCAGTCCGTCTTGTGTCCCTTTCGGCCCTTCCCGTCCTGACGGTTGGTGAGAATCACCGTCACGGAGGTCTCCAGGATATTGAAAACCGGCTTCCAGGGCTGCGTGGAAAGTTCCGAACTTCCGTGTTTCCAGCTTTGGTTCTCCGTCGGCTGGTCCCGTCAACAAGCATACGGTCAAGAACGTCTTGCCGACATCGATGCCGGCGCAACGTTCGATTCCTGTTGGGATCACAGGTCACGCTCCTTCTGTTGAAGGCTGCCGGCGTCTCTGTGTAGAGCTTCTTCCTCGGCCTCAACTGGCTCCAATCGGGGGTTCCTGTACGCCGGCTGAATCAGATTTTTTTACGGTTCAAAATCCAATGTGGCTTCCGACCGCGCGCCTCCAACGCTTCCAGTCTTCACGCCTAGGACGCGCGGTCAAGGGTAGGCATTTTCATGCCTGGGGGTGGGCAGACGCGCATCTTCGTTTTTTTGAGCCAATCCAGTTCGACCTTCAGCCGCCCGATCTCCTGATAGAGAGCGTCATTGCCGGCCTCGCCGCTGGTCGCCTTGCGCATTCGCCCGTCCACGAAAAGCTCGGGCAGTTGGTCCATCGCCGCTTTCCGCCACTTGGCGATCTGCATGGGGTGCACCTTGAACTGCGACCCCAACTGGCTCAGCGTCTTCTCGCCTCGGATTGCCTCCATCGCCACCCGGGCCTTGAACTGCGGACTGGACTGTTTCCTCGTCGTTGTCATCGACCTCTCCCTATCAA
>VFSW01014489.1_pt1 | contig 10894 bp, 9 predicted proteins | sample 5358111 | NCBI WGS metagenome assembly VFSW01 (sample SAMN11554181, study PRJNA540505) | mine drainage metagenome | isolation source: sediment from site ElyBrook_90M | place: USA: Ely Copper Mine, Vershire, VT | collected 2017
TGAAATCCCGCGGTGCCGTGGAAGAGCGGCGCTTTCAGCGCCGCGCAAATTCTCCAGAATCAGAGCGGGCTTCAGCCCCTGCGTCGGTCGGGCAGGCGGAGTCCCAAACATGGATTTTTTGCCTTTTTGTCACGGGCGACGAAACAGCGCCGGGCCCACAAGCACACCGAAACCCGAACTTGCACCAATGGTAGGCCTGCTGCGTCGTTCGGAGAATGATCCAGGGGCAGGAACTTCTTTGGGCAGGCCCCGGTCACGGAAGAGCAAGTAGTGATCCTGACCATGTCGCCGATCAGCACCCAAATCATCGAACACCGGTCACGGTGACCGTCGGCTCGGTTTGCGCTGCCGGGCGTACGAAAACAAAATCCAGCAGAGTGTCGGTAGCGCGCAGGCTGGAGTTGTTCCCAATCTGCACCGCCGCGGCGTGGGCGGTCCCTTGCGCCAGGGGCAGAGGCAAGCCTGTGCTGACGACCGCTCCGAACTGATCGAGCAGCAACGCCTGCTGGGTTCCCTCGATTTCATCCACGACGCTGCGCAGCCGATAAGCCTCGCCATAGCTGAAGCTGTTCAAAACCTGCACGAACTGGCCGTTCGAAATCATTCCAGAATCCGCAGTTGGATCCGCTGCGTGGGTGGAAGGCAGTTCCCAGTCGACCAGATTCAAAGGCGATTCGGAAGTTTCGCCCTGCAAAATAACGGAAAACTGGCTTCCAGCTGGCGTGGGGTTCGAGCGAAACCGAAATTCCAGCGAATACCGCGTGTCGTTAAGGGTTAACGGATGCGTGGCCAATCCGGGTGCGAGCTGGCTGAGCACGTGGAGCGAACTCGCTGGCGCAGTCGACGGCTGCGCTACCGACAATGTCAGCGATTTGATATCCGGTTGGCGCAGATTATGGGAGTCGGCGTAGTACACGATATACACCTCGGGAGGCGGCCACAGGCACCGAGCCTCTGGCTGGCAGCGCCCGTGGCCAGCCATATCCAGCGCCCCAGCCATTGGCCACCGCGGTCCGGTTTGCTGCTCCAGCAGGATCGGCCACGAGTAGCCGCCATCGATCGTTTGTCCGGTATAGGTGTCGAGGACGGTGCCGTAGCTGAACGATTGTCCCGCATCGTAAGAAACGAAGGCGACCAACTGCCGGGGATAGCCGATGGTGTTGGCAGGCAGCACGCCGGGAATCGCAATGGCTTCGCGACCCATCAGAATCAGCGCCGGTCCCGCCTGGATCATCTCGGGATCTTGCAGGACCCCAACTTGCGAAGTGTAGGAGATCAGAGGGCTCCAGGTGATTCCTAGATCGCTGGAGTAGCGTCCGAATGTGTCCACGTTATCGTCGGATCGCATCATGGCGAACAGAGTGTTTGGGCCAGTCTGGGCGAGCGCGATTTCGTTGAGGCCGGGATCGTCCGGCCCGCGAAGCTCGGAGAGCTTCGTCCAGGTGACACCGTCGTCGGAAGATGACCATACCGTCGATGCGTCGCCCGTACCGCCCGCGTACAGGCCATATCCGGCGCCATACATCGTTGGTCCGATATTCAGCAGCGGGTCCACGATGAACGTATTGCCGGGGGGACTATCAAAGAAAGTGAACGGGCCCCAAGTCAATCCGCTGTCGGCGGAGCGGCTGTAAGCTCCGCCTATGTTACCGCTCAAATTCTCCTTGACGAAGGCAATCAACAAGTCTCCGAGCGGGGTCTGAGCCAGTCCCGGATCGGGCTCGGATGAATTCCAATAAGCGACCTCCGGACCCCAGGTTGCTCCGCCGTCTCGGCTGCGCCGCAGGATGACCAACGGGCTATTTACATGGCCAGGTCCCTTCTTGTATGAAAGTACAAAGTCCCCGTTCGAGGCCTGTACCACCGCGGGAGTGTTGTTGTACGTTCCATCACTCTCGATCACGCTGCGGTTGCTGATGGTAAGTGGGCCCTGAACCACCGTGTTTGTGACGCTCAGCTGGCTGTCTGTCTGCCAGCTGCGCACGTCGTTTACATCGCTGAAAAATGGAAACACCGCATAGCCGCTAAAACCGGGAGCGGAACACCCGCGCATGCGGCCCGCAGTCAGCCAAAGGCTCAGGGACGACTGTGGCCCTAAGCTGGGCAGCTTCACCCAGAGCAGTCCCTTCCCGGCAGTGGCATCGTAGGCCTCGAGCCAGGCCGGCATCGCCTGGTGCGCGGCCAAATCCCACACGGCTAAGTCGGATCCATCTTTGGAGGGAACCCCGAAATCGAAGTTCGTTCGATCCAGGTCAACCGCTACCGCGTAGTCGTGCAGATTCTCCTGCGAGGAATTCTGCACCATCACCAATCGCACTTCGGGCGCATGGTTAGGGTCGCAGCCAGACGGGGAGGCGGCGCCACAGGCAACAAAAGGCCAAAGCATGAAACAGATCGCGGCCGAGCCCAGAATTCCCTTCTTGATCGGAATACGGAAGTGATTGTGCGCATCATCTCCGAATCGCCGCGTCGTCGACAGAACTCTCACGCCGAAACCACAAGCTCGCCTGCGCATGCTCGTCTTGTAGCACAAAATTCAAGCTCGTCGATGTGACGAATGAACGTAGGCCGGTGGCCCACTCAAGCCCGATTTTGGCTTGAGTGGGGCAGTTCTACAGTTGGCGGGTGGCCGCCACAGCCCCAGAGTGCATCTCCCCTCACTTCCACGATTTCCTCTCCTCGTCCCACATCAACCCGCGCAGCGCCCGGTTGATCCTGGTTTGGTAGCCGCGCCCCTCTTTCTTGAACCAGGCCAGCACATCGGCGTCCAGACGCAGCGTGACCACCTTCTTGCGTGCCTTGTACATCCTCTGGAACTGCTCAACCATGGCATGGGCGTTCTTCGGATCCTCCGCCGAAGCCATCAAAGTGATGGTTTTCCGCCGGGTGGTTCGCCTGGCCTTCGCCGCTTCGGCCCTGGTAACCCCTGTCCTTCGTTTCATTTGGATATATGTATAGAACTGTACGTACAATTCCGGGTAATAATTTACTTGACTCGCCCACCTGTTTTTGATATATTTTCGTTAACGGAGAACGAAAATGACCAAAGAACCAAAGAGCCTTCAGGAAGCGATAATCTTCTTCTCGAATCCTGACAACTGCATCGACTACATTGCTGTCCGGCGCTGGCCGAACGGCGTGCTTTGTCCCGGTTGCGGAGCCACCAAGGTCAGCTTTAATGCAAAGCGGCGCACTTGGAAATGTGGCAGCCATCATCCCAAGCGCGAGTTCTCCATCAAGGTTGGCACGATCTATGAGGACTCGCCGATTCCATTGGACAAGTGGCTCACGGCAACGTGGATGCTCACGAATTGCAAGAACGGCGTTAGTAGCTACGAGATTGCCAAGGACGTGAGGGTTACCCAAAAGTCGGCATGGTTCATGCTGCAACGGATTCGCCTTGCGATGCAGGACGATTTCTTTGGAAGCAAACTCGGCTCGGGTCCTGATAGCGAAGTTGAGGTCGATGAGACTTTCATCGGTGGAAAAGCGCGGAATATGCACAAGGAGCGCAAGGCCAAGCTCACGGGCCGGATTGATGATGACAAAACCGTCGTGGTTGGATTCATGGAACGCGGCGGAAAGGTTCGCACTCAGATCGTAGATAAGCGCCAAAAGCAGAACATGCAGCCTTTGGTTCGGGAACACGTTCAAGCTGGCGCAGCGCTCTACACCGATGCGCTCAAGGCGTACATCGGACTCGACAGCGATTACGAACATGAGGTAGTTGACCATGCGGTTGAATATGTGCGCGGCAAGGTTCACACGAACACCATCGAAAATTTCTGGTCGCTCGTAAAACGCCAGTTGCACGGCACGTATATCAGCGTGGAGCCGTTTCACTTGTTTCGTTACCTCGATGAGCAGATGTTCCGATTCAACAATCGCAAAGAACTCGATGACGCGGGCCGCTTCGATCTCGCCGTGCGCCAGATCGTCGGCAAGCGCATTACGTTTGCACAATTGACGGCCAAACCAAATTGAGCAAGGACTACCCAGACACGGGCCTCTCGGCGGCAAGGCCGAGGACAGCGGGCTAAGAAAGAGCCCGCTTTTTCTTTGCTCGCTCGCGCTTGCGCCTCCAAGCTTTCTCGCGTTTTTTTAGTTCCTCTTTCGAGACCGAGAGAATCTTTCGCATCACAGAATCAAATTTCTGAGATTCGGATGGTGCTTTTTCTTCCATTGCTTTTTAGTACCTTCCTTTAGGCATTGATCAAATATCCCAAGTCATACAACCGCTTTGCTAGTTGCGCAACGGACTGTACGGTGTGGTTAGGATCATTCGCAGCCTTTTCGATTGCAGCATTCAACTCCCAATCATCTATGGCCGCCCGCGACAGTATCTCGTCGCGCAAGCGCGGTACGGATTCGCCGAACTGTATACGGTAATCACCGCGAAACTTCGCACGCCAGGGATCGACGACGCTTCGCCATCTCCGCATGAATTCGCCTGAGGCTTCTGGCAATTCGCGTTCTATTTCTGGCTCCTGACCGTGCGCTCCTAAAAAACCATGTAGCTCAGAGACCATTTCCAGAACCTTCAAGCGAAGCGATGGAATCGGATACTGCGATGGCTTCGGTCGAGCCGACATGGGTTCCACCGTTACTGGCGGGAATGGTATGTCCTTGCCTGTACTGTCCAACGCTCCGGGCTGTACTCTTGCTCCGGGCAAGCTGGCAAACTGCGTTTGCATGAAGTTGAATACCATAACCGCCGGATCGTCAGTGTTAAAAAAAACAGTCCCCGGATCAATAGTGGTTCCCTCGACAAACTCGAATGGTGCCTGCCCGTGGAAAAGCAATTTCACATTCTTGAAACTGCATCGCCTGAAACTTTTGTTGTCCACAACGATCTCTTCATTTTCAAAACGATGGTCGCCTATGATCTCGAATCGAGGCCGAGAGAAACCCTGACGCCATTCCGCGCTATTTTTTGCGCTTTTGCTTTGTCGCCCCCAATTCCTGTCGTAGACATCGGACCCGAGAAGAATCCAAGTGACAGCCAAGAGATAGAACCAAATGGGAAGGCCGAGCGAGTCAGTGTGATAGTTCCTATATACCGAGTAGACCATTCCCCCGGCACCAAGGATCATTACACCCCACGCTATCCACTTTCGTGACGCTTCCATGATGAAATAGAGTCCAGTTCCAAATGCAGTTAAAGCAGTCCAAAACAAAGCTTCATTGAAATGCACCGGGGCTTCCTCCGCGTGATCCTTCGCGAGAATCGTACCCCCTCAGAATGGGCGAGGCAAGTATATTCTTGCCCAATTCCGCCAGTACAAAATGTTCCTGAAGGAACACTTCGTCGATTCTGCGGATGAGTCCCAAACGATGATTCCCGCGCGTCTCGCCGGGATGAATCCCGTGACCCCGGCGAACGCCGAGAGCACCAGCACAGCGCCCACCAGCATCAGCGGATCATACGTCCGCACGCCGTAGAGCTGGCTCGCCATGAAGTGCCCGCGCAGCAGCGCGACCGGAATGCGAATGCCAATGGCAAGCCCGAACCCTCACGAGCGCACTGTTTGACGGGTTAGAGGATGCTCATATTTAAGGCCGAACTCACATGGGTTCGGTCTTTTCAGTCAGTGATTGTGAGCATTACAGACCAGCCTCGGGCCTAGCCCTTCCCGCATAATTGACAGTGGGTAGCTCTCCAGTCAGGACGGCCTTTGACCAAGCAAATCATGACCGCGACGAGAAAATCTGATTTCAGTCCCCACGCCTTTCTTACGACGATTGGGAAGGGCCGGGATATGGTGTCTTTTGAAAAGAAGCAGACGATCTTCGCTCAAGGCGACTCCAGGGACGGCCTATTCTTCGTTCAAACCGGGAAGGTGCAGCTCAGCGTGGTATCGGAAAACGGGAGAGAAGCAACGCTTGGCATTTTAGGCGAAGGCGATTTCTTCGGAGAAGGTGGTCTTGCTGGTCAGCCCCTGCGCATGTCGTCGGCAACAGCATTGACAGACTGCGTCCTGCTGCACATCGAGCGGAAGGCGATGGTGCATGCCATGAGCGTGGAACCGAAACTCTCGGCTATGTTTGTCAAATACCTGCTGAAGCGGAACATCCGGTATCAGGACGACCTGGTCGATCAGCTTTTTAATTCCAGCGAAAAGCGGCTGGCGCGCGTTCTTCTGTTGATGGCGCAATTCGGCAAAGAAGGAGCGCCGGAAGCGTCAGTCCCAAGACTAAGTCAAGAGACTCTGGCGGAGATGGTTGGGACGACACGCTCGCGGGTCAGCTTCTTCATGAACCGATTCCGGAAGCTGGGCTTTATCAACTATCGCGCCGGAAATAATCTGCACGTTCACAGTTCGCTGCTTAACGTTCTTCTTCATGATGACGACGGAGCAGCCGCAGCTCCGGGAGCCAAGAACCAAACTGCCCATGCCAAGAGCGCTGCAGAACCGCCTCCCGAGCCCGGCGAGGCCCCTGACAAAGATCGTGCCAGGAGACCACCCCTCCTCAGCTCGGCACGAAGCCGTAAATGAACGGGACGTAGCCCATAACATCCCATGGCGTTTCGGCTCTTTCAGGTAATCCTTCGCGGACTTAGACAGGCTATAGCAGTCACAATCCAGTGCATGAGTGAGATGGCGATTTTGCGACAATTGTCCTGAAAACGCACACAATCGCGTAGCTCCGAGGTTACCGAGGGCCCAGCTCCACTTTGGGCGCGGATTCGGACGTGGAGCGTAGCCGCGCGTACAGTTCCTTGATCGCATATCCAGTAAGGGCAGACATAATGGACCCGCCAATGGTCAGAAGGAGCGAGCCGCTGTAACGCAAGAACCATCCAAAGCTGGAAGACGTTTCGGCTGGAGCGATGTTGGTCCCCACCCAGGACAGCGAGAGTCTATTTTGCCGAGCGGAAACCGAGAGCTCACGCTCGGAGTTATGGGCAAAGTCCCCGCCGATGGCGTCTTCCTGCAGCGTGGCGTCATCGGGCTCGATCCGCACGCGAACCTTGTGCTGGCCGGAACGCACAGGAATTATCTCCGACAAGCTGCCCTGCACAGAGTCGGTGGGAATCAAGCCAAATCTCTTTTTTGTGGAGCCGATGACTCTGCCAGAATAGACGAGTTCGCCATCCACCCAGACTTGGACCTGGGCGTTGTGGAAGCCGTGTTGCAGTTTCAAGTGTAGGCTGGCGTCCTTTGCGGTCACCGCAGTGTGCACCGTCAGGAGCAGGGCGGCGACCAGGAACAACCCAAGTACAACCCGAGCCATGACTGGCACCCCTGCGGCCCACCGGCGTGCGTGCTGGTAAAGCAATGCCGTCTTGGCGCAAAGCTGTGCGATGCGTTCACGGGTCATGGTGAGAATCCATTTTCGCTCGGAGGAGCAAGTTGCCCCTAGTTACCAAGGTGTAAGTTTAAGTTCTTTGCGGTGCGGCGGGCATTCGTCCAACTCTGTGGATCGCTCTCCGGAGCGAGCCTCACGGCGCGAAAGCAAATTGCTGCTACGGCAATTGCTTTGCCTCGACTGAAACGCGGCCACAAAAAGCCAAGCAGGTCTTCCCACCACGAAAAACCCCTCGCTTGCGCGAGGGGTTTTTCTGGGGGAGGGACTCGGGCGAGGCGCCCGTTGGGTCCCTAACTCGTCTTTCTCAGTTATTTCGGTTGCTGCGGCTGATCCATGTTCATGGCCGGAGTCGCATTGCTGGAGAGCTGTTCCAGATCGTTCTTCAGCAAGCTGATCTCTACGCGGCCACCGCTGATGCGCTTGGTCTTCGCCGACTCGTCGGTGCCGACCGGAGCGTTGCCCATGCCTACGAGGTAGATGCGATAGACCGGAATCTCGTGGTTGAGTACGAGATAGCGAACGACCGACTCGGCCATCTTTTGCGAGTTCGCGATCGCGATCTGGCCCTTGCCGGAGGAGAAGCCCTGCACTTCGATGATGTAGCCGCGCTGGCCCTTCACCGTGGTCGCCATCTCATCAAGAGCGTCCTTGGCGGGCTTGCTCAGCATGGTCTGGCCGGGACGGAAGCGGATTTCGGCCTGGTTCGAAGCCTTGTACTGGTCGATGTTGGTGACGACGGTCTCGACCGTCTGGATGCGCGTGGTAGCCTGCTGCGCGGTCTGCTGCGCCGCGGTCGCCTTGTTGGCGGCGTCGACGGCGTGCTGGTCGGCTACATCGGCCTTATCGGACGCCAGCTTGATGCCAGCCTGGGCGCGCGCGTCGGTGTCTTTGATGTTCTTGCCGTTGGCGGCGGTCAGGTCATCGAGCTCGTTGACGCGGTCGCGGATCGGCTCGGTCTGGCGCTTTACGTAGTTCTTACGGGCGAAGGGATTAACCCTTCCCCAGAAGCCTTCGCGGCTGGGAGGCGCCAGAGGAGCTTGGCCGGTGCCGGTGTCGGTAGAAGCGGCGGCAGGCGGAGCCTGGGAAGTCGCAGCAGGTTGGGCTGGGGTAGACGAAGGATCAGACGAGGTAGTTTGCGCAAGAGCCGGAAGCGCGAGCATTGCGGCCAGCGGCAGAGCGATGAGAATGCGGTTTTTCATGATGACTTTCCTCCAGATTGGGAGCTCCAAAACTACCCTCACATTCGCCTCGAAAGGCGCTGCGGGGATTGATTTCGTCCCTAACGATTAAGAAAAGCAAGCAGATGATCACTTGCCGGCCTGCGCTGACGCGGCGCTCGACCTGGAACCCTGGGTGCCGACTACTGACGACGCCTGCACTCTCTACTACATGTTAGATGCCAAACCGAGCCAAAGGCTGTCAGGGTAAACCGTTGATATCTAAGGATATTGTAACTCCCGGTCGCGGTCCTCGGTACTCCAACCGCAATTCGGAGGGTAATTTTGGGAAACCTGATATAAAAACTGCGTGCAATTTGCAATGTCCTGGAGGGAAAGAGTGCCAAGACGGGGCAGGGGCGGAGCTAGGAAGCAGCCTGCGAAGCGGTATGAAAGGCAGGGGGGCTTCGGCAAGCGGGGCTGGGAGGTTGTAGCGTTATCTGTGCTGGGCGCGGTGGTGGCGTTGCTGCCTTGCTGGGCGGAGCGTCCGGCGACGGAGCAGGGGGCGGTGAGCTTGGCCTCGTCGCGCATTCCTGCGGATCATTTGCAGCAATATTCTGACCTGGCGCTCGACTGGATGCAGCAGTATCTGCGGGTGGACACGACGAATCCGCCAGGCAATGAAATGCGCGCGATTGCGTTTCTGAAGGGAATCCTGGACCGAGAAGGCATCGAAACCCGCGTCTTTGAATACGCGCCGGGACGGGGAGATTTGTGGGCGCGGCTGCCGCATACCGGTGCCGAAGCCAAGCGGCCGATCATCCTGCTCAACCACATGGATGTGGTGATCAGCGACGCTTCGCACTGGCAGGTTCCGCCGTTCAGCGGAGAAATCAGGAACGGATACGTTTGGGGCCGAGGCGCCCAGGACATGAAAGATGAAGGCCTGGCGCAACTGGTCGCCTTGGTGATGCTGAAGCGCGAACAAGTACCGCTGGACCGCGACGTGATTTTTCTCGCGGTCAGCGATGAAGAGATGGATGGCAGCGGCTCGGATTGGTTTATCGCGCACCAGCGCGATCTGCTGGGGAATGCCGAGTTTCTGATCAATGAGGGCGGGGAGAACCTGCTGGAGAATGGCAAGGTGAAGTACGTGGGCGTGGATGTGGGCGAGAAAACAGTTTTCTGGCTGCATGTGGTCGCGCATGGCCGGGCGGGGCACGCATCGCGCCCTAATGCGGACTCGGCTCCAAACCGGCTGGTACGGGCGCTCGACCGAATCCTGGCTTATCAAACGCCGCTGCGGGTGTTGCCGGTGGTGCAGGAGTTCCTGCTGGGGATGGCTCCCTACGAACCGGCGGAGCGCGCCCAGGAGTACCGCAACATTCACAAGGCGATTGAGGACAAGAAATTTCGAGAGGAAGTGGAGCACGACGAATCGCTGAATTACCTGCTGCGCGACACGATTTCGCTGACCATGATGGGCGCCTCGGAACAGACCAACGTGATTCCTGCCGAGGCGTGGGCGAATCTGGATGTGCGCATTCTGCCCGGTGGCGACCGGCAGGCGCTGCTCGAGGCCATTCGCAAAGTGGTGGATGACCCGAACGTCACGGTGGAGCCGCAGAGTTCGGAGTTTCGCGTGGCGAACTTTTCGACGACGGATACCGCTTTGTTCGCCGCCATTCGCCAGGTTTCGGCGAAGTATTTTCCGGGGACGCCGGTGGTGCCACTGATCACCAGCGGTTACACCGAGAACCAGCGCTACCGTCCGCTGGGCATCGACGCCTACGGATTTAACCCTTACGTCGCCACCGACGAAGAAAGCAACACCGAACACGGGAACGATGAGCGGATTCGGGTGGAAGAGGTGAGGCGGGGGCCGAGGATATTGTTTGATGTGCTGGCGGCGGCGGAACGCTGAGGAACCCTCGCCACGGATTTACGCGGATTCGCGCGGATAGGGAGAATAACTCAGCTTTTGCGGGGCGTCTCGGATTATGGCGACGGCGTCCCTGGGTGGGCTACTTGGTCGCGGCGCAGTAGTGGGCGTGTTGGTCGAAGATGAAGTGGTCGGTCATGCCGGCGATGTAGTCGCAGATTACTCGCGGGAGGGGCTCGCGGGTGGACTGCTCCTGGTAGTTGTGCGGGAGGCTTGCGGGATTCTCCATCCAGAAGGCGAAGAGTTCGCTGACCACGCGTTCGGCGTCGTCTTTTTCTGGCTCGAGGGTTGAGCTGAAGTAGAGATTTTCGTAGAGAAATTCTTTGGATTGCTTGCGTTCCGCTTCCACTTCCGGGCTGAAGGCGGCCAGGCGCTCGACGTGATTGCGCACGTCTTCGAGCGTCTGAACTCCTGACTCATTGATGCGGGCTTGCGTGTTCGTGATCAAGTCTCCGACGAAGCGGTTGAGCATGCGCTTGAGGGT
>VFSW01014490.1_pt1 | contig 10893 bp, 6 predicted proteins | sample 5358111 | NCBI WGS metagenome assembly VFSW01 (sample SAMN11554181, study PRJNA540505) | mine drainage metagenome | isolation source: sediment from site ElyBrook_90M | place: USA: Ely Copper Mine, Vershire, VT | collected 2017
AACCACCGACACAAGGATTTTCAGTCCTCTGCTCTACCGACTGAGCTACTTGGCCGTGTAAAGCCCGACATTGTAGCAGAAAAATATTCTTCTTTCAGTCGTTTGACGAGTTCGGTCACGGTGGGCACGTCCTGAATGCCGCCGACACTTTGCCCCGCACCCCAGATGTCGCGCCAGGGCTTGGGCCCTGCTGCTTCCACGGCGGCAAAGTCCATGGCAGATTTGTCGCGCAGCGGCAGGTGGTCGGGGTCCAGGCCTGCCGCAATGATGCTGGACTTGAGGTAATTGCCAGCCACGCCGGTAAAGTAAGGGGTATTGACGATGTCTGCCGCTTCGGCCGCCACCAGGGCATCCTTGTAGGCCGTGCTGGCATGGGCTTCCTGAGTGGCGAGAAAGCGCGTACCCATGTACGCAAAATCAGCCCCCATCACTTCGGCGGCACGGATGGCCTGGCCGTTGGTAATGGCGCCGGAGAGCGCCAGCGGGCCATCCCAGAAGCGGCGCACGGCCGCCACGAAAGCAAAGGGGTTGAGGGTGCCGGCATGCCCTCCGGCGCCGGCGCACACCAGGATCAGCCCGTCCACGCCTTCACCGATGGCCTTCTGCGCGTGGCGCACGCTGATGACGTCGTGAAACACCAGGCCACCGTAGTCGTGGATGCGTTGCACCAGACGCCCGGGGGCGCTGAGGCTCGTGATGACGAGCGGCACCTGGTACTGCACGCACAGATCGATATCCTGCTCGAGGCGCGCATTGCTGGGGTGGACGATCTGGTTCACTGCAAAGGGCGCCACCACGCGCGTGGGGTCGGCGGCACGGGCGGCGGCCAGCGCCGTGGTGATGTCCTTCAGCCACGTGTCCAGCAGGGTGGCCGGGCGTGCATTGAGCGCGGGGAATGCGCCCAACACGCCATTGAGGCATTGCGCGATGACGAGTGCTGGCTGCGAGACGATGAACATGGGCGCGCCTATCACCGGCAGCGCCAACCGTCCCTCCAAGGCCGCGGGCCAGGTCATTCGGCGCGCTCTTCTTTCAGGGCCCGGCGCAGGATCTTGCCTACGTTGGTGTGGGGCAGCTCGTCGCGGAACTCGATGTGGCGCGGAATCTTGTAGCCCGTCAACTGCTCGCGGCAAAATGCGGTAATCATCTCGGCGGTGAGGTTGGGATCACGGCGCACCACAAACAGCTTGATGGCCTCACCCGAATGCAGATCGCTCACGCCGATGGCAGCCACCTCGCGCACGCCCGGATGCCGGGCCACGGTGTCTTCCACCTCGTTGGGGTAGACGTTGAAGCCGGACACCTTGATCATATCCTTCTTGCGATCCAGCAGGAACACAAAGCCCTGCGGGTTCATGAAACCCAGGTCGCCTGTGCGCAGAAAGCCGTCCGGATAAAACACGGCGCGCGTCTCCTCTGGCTGGTTCCAGTAGCCAATCATCACCTGCGGGCCGCGGATGCAAATTTCCCCTTCCACGCCCAGCGCCACGGGTTGCCCCGTCTCATCGCGAATAGACACTTCGGTGGAGGGAATGGGTAGCCCAATGGACCCGGTAAATACGTCAAGGCCCAACGGATTGATGGTGGCAGCAGGCGAGGTTTCGGTAAGGCCGTAGGCCTGCAGCAAGAGCGAGCCCGTCACCTGTTGCCAGCGCTGCGCCACTTCTCGCTGCACCGCCATGCCGCCCCCCAGCGTGATCTTGAGCCCCGAAAAATCCAGTTTGGCAAAATCCGCATGGTTGAGCAGCGCGTTGAAGAGCGTGTTGACACCAGTGATGATGGTGAAGCGGTGCTGCTTGAGCTCTTTGATAAATCCATCGAGATCGCGCGGATTGATGATGAGCAGGTTGGCCGCTCCCTGGTGCATGAAGGTCAGACAATTGGCCGTGAGGGCGAAGATGTGGTACAGCGGCAGTGCGGTTACCACCAGTTCCTCGCCGGGTTTCACCACCCCCATCAGCCACTGGTCCACCTGGGTGAGGTTGGCCACAATGTTGCCATGGGAGAGCATGGCGCCCTTGGGCACGCCCGTGGTGCCGCCCGTGTATTGCAGAAACGCGAGGTCCTGCGGCCCCAGTGGCGGGGCCGTGAAAGCACCCTGCGCGCCTGCTGCCAGCACCGCATTGAAGGTATGGCTGCCGGGCAGGTGCCAGGCGGGCACGGCCCGCTTGACGTAGCGCAGCACGAGGTTGATGAGCAGGCCCTTGGCGCCCAGACGCTCACCCACACTCGTGACCACGACGTGCTTCAGGGCGGTGACGCCCTGCACCTGTTGCACGGTATGGGCAAAATTCGCCAGCACCACAATCACCTCAGCGCCGGAATCCATGAGCTGGAATTCCAGTTCGCGCGGGGTGTAGAGCGGATTGCAGTTGACTGCCACGCAACCGGCACGCAGCGCGCCGAACAACGCCACAGGGTATTGCAGGATGTTGGGCATCATGAGCGCCACCCGCGCGCCTTTTTTAACGCCCTGCTGCTGCAGCCAGGTGGCAAACTGGCGCGACTGTGCCTCCAGCTCCCGGTAGGACAGGGGCACCCCCATGCTAATGTACGCGGTGTGCGAGGCATAGCGCGCGCACGCGGCCTCCATCAGGGTGGCGAGGGTGGCCTCGGGCGGGGGGGCAATCTCGGCAGCCACCCCATCGGGGTAGCTTGCCAACCAGGGTTTGCTGACAGCGTTCATGATGATTTCATTGCGGCCTTGCGGTGCAGCGGTCCGCCGCTGAAGGGTGCAAAGCCCGTTCCAAAAATGACCCCGGCGTCGGCAAGATCGGCATCGGCCACCACCCCCTCGGCCACGAGGGCCGCTGTGCGTTCGGTGAGCGGCACAATCAGGCGCTCGGCCAACCCTGCAGGGACGGCGCCGAAGGCAGGCTTCAGGGGCTTTCCTTTCACCCAGGCGTAGAACCCGTGTCCAGATTTCTTGCCCATGTGCCCCTGGTCCAGCGCCTGGATCAGGCAGGCCGCTGGGGCGCCAGCAGAGAGCTGCTGGCCCGCCGCCATGACGATATCGAGCCCTACGGTGTCCATCAGCTCCACCGGGCCCATGGGCATGCCAAAGGCCTCCAGCGCGGCATCCAGCGTGGCGGGGGCAATGCCCTCGTCGATGCAGCGCAGGGCCTCCTGCATGTAGGGGGCCAGCACCGCATTCACGAGAAACCCCGGCGCGCTCTTCACCGGCAGCGGCAGCTTCCCGATCGCCCCCACGAAGCGGGTTGCAGCCTGCAGCATCTCGGGCTCCGCGCCCTTGATTTCCACTACTTCAACCAGCGGCATCTGCGCCACCGGATTGAAAAAATGAATGCCCACCAGGCGCTCGGGGCGGCGCAGGCTGGCCGCGATGTCCTCCAGCCGCAGGCTGGAAGTGTTGCTGGCGAGCACCGCCCCGGGCGACATGCGCGCCTCGAGGGCGGCTAGTATCTGCTGTTTGGCCGCGAGGTTTTCATAGATGGCCTCGATCACTATATCGGCGTGCATCACGCCCTCGCCCGCCACATCCGGAATCAGGCGGTCGCGCGCTGCGCGACGTGCATCAGCGGTTTTAAAGCGCCGGGCAAAGAGCGTCTCGGCCCGCGCCAACGCCGGTGCAATGCGCTCCATCGACTGGTCCTGCAACGTCACGCGCATGCCCTGCACCACGCACCAGGCAGCAATGTCACCGCCCATCACGCCCGCCCCCACCACATGCACCCGCTGCGGTTTCTCCGCTTCGCCCTTGCCAAAACGCTTCAGGCGCTCCTGCAGGTGAAACACCCGCAACAGGTTGCGTGCCGTGGGCGAGGAGAGGATGCGCTGCAGCACCTCGGGGGCGGCCAGGGCATTGCCGTTGTAGTGCTGCCACAGGTCCAGCAGGGCGTAGGGCGCGGGATACTGTTCGGGGCGCGCCTTCTTCGCCACCTGGCGACGGGCCTGGCGCACCACCAGGGCGCGCAGCGGACCGTTGAGGAGGCGCTGCGTCCAGGGCAGCGCGCGCGGCGGCGTGGGATCCAGTACGCGCAGGCGGGCCGCGCGCGTCATCAGGCGCGGCGGCACCAGGGCATCGGCGAGCCCCAAGCGCAGGGCACGGCGCGCATCCACGCTTTTTCCGGTGAGCATCATGTCCAGAGCGGCCGCGGCCCCGATGCGCCGGGGCAGGCGCAGCATGCCGCCCCAGGCGGGCACGATACCTAGCAGCACTTCGGGCAACCCCAGGCGCGTGTCGGGCTGGTCCACCACCATGCGAAAACGGCAGGCCAGTGACAACTCCAGCCCCCCACCCATGCAATGGCCGCGAATCAGGGCGAGCGTGGGATAGCGTAGGGCGGCGATGCGATTGAACAGGTTCCAGCCGCGAGCCACGAGTTCCAAGCCGTTTTCTGGCGTGACGAGCGTGTCGAATTCATGGATGTCGGCGCCGACGATGAAGCCCGCCGCCTTGCCCGATTGAAAAATCAGGCCCGCGGGCTGGACCGCATCCAGGTGGTCCAACAGGGTGGACAGTTCTGCCATCACGGCGCCTGAGAGCGCGTTGGTGCTCTCGCCCGCGCGGTCGAGCGTTGCCCAGACCACGTCGTCGGCGTCACGCGTCATGGTCCAGTGGATGAGATGCGGTGAGTAGGTAAAGAGAGCGCCTCCACCAGGACTGCACCGCCCTGCCCGCCCCCGATGCAGATGCTGGCGAGCCCCCGGCGTCCACCCCGCTCACGCAACGCGCGCAGCACCTGCAACACGATGCGCGCTCCCGAAGCACCCACGGGGTGGCCCACGGCGATGGCGCCGCCATAGGGATTGAGGCGTTCGGCGTCGAGAGGGCCCAGCGCACCAGGAAGGCCCAGCTCCTGACGGCACCACGTGTCGTCCTGCCATGCGGCAAGGCACGCCAGCACCTGCGCGGCAAAGGCTTCATTGATTTCCCACACGTCCAGATCGTTGAGCCCCAGACCATGCCGCTGCAGCAGGGGTGTGGCGGCATACACCGGCCCCAAGCCCATCTGTGCGGGGTCCAGCGCCGCCCAGTGGCTATCGGTGAGACGTGCCAGAGGTTTCAACTGCCAGCGCGCCACGGCCGCTTCAGAGGCCAGCAGCAACAACGCGGCGCCGTCAGTCACCTGCGAACTGTTGCCCGCCGTGATGTTGCCATAGGGCCGGTCGAATACAGGTTTCAGGGTGGTGAGCTTTTCCATCCGGGTGTCACCGCGAATGCCATCATCCTCGGTAAAGGTGCGCCCTGCCGCATCCACCAACGGCACGATGGCCGTGTCTGCCGGACGCGCGGCGGCAGCGCGGCGATGGCTTTCCACGGCGTAGGCATCCATCTGCTGGCGCGTGATGCCAAAGCGCCAGGCCAGGTTCTCAGCCGTCTGCCCCATAGACAGCCCTACCACTGGGTCAGTGAGCCCCTTCATCAAGCCAATCACGGGTATTAAATGCGCCGGGCGCAGGCGTCCCAGCAGGGCGAGCTTCTGCGTCAGGCTGCGCGCACCACGCCAGTGCGAGAGCCACTGCACCATGGACTCAGAAAGCAGCACGGAGGCGCGCGAGAGCGCATCCGTACCCCCCGCCAGCACGAGGTGGCTGCGTCCCAGCCGGATGTTGGCCATGGCGGAATCGAGCGACTGCATGCCCGAGGCGCAGTTGCGCATCACGGTCCAGCCCGGCACCTTGTCGCCGCAGCCTAGGCGGAGTGCCAGCAGGCGCCCGATGTTGACTTCATCGGGGGCCGGAGCAGCGCAGCCCAGGATTACCTCATCGAGGTCGGAAGGCAAAAAGGGTTGGCGCAACAGCAGGCTGCGACCCGCCTGTACGGCGAGGTCGCACGCAGAAAAAGGCCCTGGTACACCGCGGGCCTTGAGGAAGGGGGTGCGTGCCCCGTCAATCAGATAGACCGTGATGAGCGCTCCTGCACCCTGATCGCTGACAAACCCGGCCTACTCCGGCCAGGGCGCCCCCAGTTCGTTTTGGGTCAGCTGGGGGAGTTGATAGATCGTCCACAGGCCCACAAAGCCCTTAGTCCAAATGCCCAGAGTCAACAAGCCATCCCTGTATTCGCAACGAAATGTTGCGGCGACAGTTTTTTTGGTGTCACCCACCGGCACGTTGAGCAGTTCAGCATCGGTTTCGATGATCACCCCGTCCTGGGTTCTGAGAATCCGTTCACTGATATTTCGGGCTTCTGTGGCCGGCGCGCTGTTGAGCATGGACTGCGGGCAGGCCTTCTGCATGGCCTCGAGGCTGTTGCCGGGCCGGTCCGCAATGAGCCGTTGCTCGGGATGTTCCAGGGTCAGGGTTGTCGGATAATCGGCAGCGTTGGCAGAAACGGCAAACACTAACAACAGCGATGGCATGATCCAGGCAAATCGTTTCATGGTGACAGGGCTCCAGAAAATGAGGGGGCGCAGGTATGGAGGCGATACTAGCAGTGCCGCGCTGCACTGTACAAGTTTTCAAAATCGTCCACCCGAATCACATGGTCGCGCAACTGGTTGCGCCGCTGCAGCAGGGCATGCTCGGCGGGCGTGATGACGCCGGCGGCGAGGGCTGCTTCGGCCATGTCGCGCACATTGGCGCGCGGGTCGTGGGCCATGCGCCCCGCCTTATGCGCCTCACGCATGCGAGCCTCCACCCCTTCCGCCTCCAGCGTGGCCGAGAGCGCCCATTCCAGGGCCCCCACAGGCTCCTCGGCATTGGCGGGCAGATGGCAGCAGGCGGTGAGGCGATCGCGGGTCGGCGAAGGCGTGATCAGCAGTCGCGCCACTTCGTGGCCCACGTCATCGGAGGGCACCACATAGGGATAGCCCCAAGGGAACAGCAGGTGGCGCAACAGCCAGGCCACCCAGCGCACGGGGTAGTTGGCGAACACGCCATCGAAGGCTTGTTGCGCCTGATAGATGGCGTCCCACACGGCCCAGTGCAACAGCGGCAAGTCGGCTTCGGGCCGCCCCTCGTCCTCAAAGCGCTTCAGTGCCGCCGACACCAGCACCATCTGCGAGAGAATGTCGCCTAAGCGCGCCGAGAGTTTTTCGCGGCGCTTCAACCCCCCACCCAGAACCATGAGCGAGATGTCGGAGAGAAAGGCAAAGGCTGCCGAGTAGCGCGACATCTGTTGGTAGTAGCGTCGCGTCTGCGGCGCCACCTTGGGCACGGCCACGGTGTGCGAGCCGGTCAGCCCCATCCACAGGGCGCGCAGGCCGTTCTTGACGGTGTGGGCAATGTGCCCAAAGAGCGCCGCGTCAAACGCCTTGAGCCCCGTCGCGGGGTTGGGGTCACGTGCGGCATTCATTTCGCGCAGCAGGAAGGGATGGCAGCGAATGGCGCCCTGGCCAAAGATGATGAGGCTGCGCGTGAGGATGTTGGCGCCTTCCACGGTAATGCCGATGGGAATTTGCTGATAGGCGCGCCCCAGAAAATTGGAGGGCCCGAGGCAGATACCCTTGCCGCCGATCACGTCCATGCCATCGTTCACCACGCGGCGCGCGCGTTCCGTGACGTGGTACTTGGCGATGGCGGAGAGCACCGCAGGCTTTTGTCCCTGGTCTACGGCGGCGGCCGCAAAGGTGCGCAGCGCATCCATGAGGTAGGTGTAGGCACCGATGCGCGTCAAGGCCTCTTCCACGCCCTCGAAGCGCCCGATGGGCATGCCAAACTGGCTGCGCACGCGCGCGTAGGCGCCCACTGCACGCGCGGTGAGCTGCGCCATGCCGGTGTTGGAGGAAGGCAGCGAAATGGAGCGCCCGGCAGCAAGGCTTTCCATCAGCATGCGCCAGCCCTGTCCTGCCATGGCAGCCCCGCCGATGATGAAGTCCAGTGGCATGAATACGTCCTCACCGCGCGTGGGGCCGTTCATGAACATGGCGTTGAGCGGAAAATGGCGCCGCCCCACGGCCACACCGGGATGGTCGTGCGGCACCAGGGCGCAGGTGATGCCCAGATCCTTCGTGGGGCCCAGCAGGCCTTCAGGGTCATACAGCCGGAAGGCCAGCCCCAGCAGCGTGCATACGGGGGCAAGCGTAATGTAGCGCTTGTCCCAGGTCACACGCATGCCCAGCACCTCCTGCCCCTGCCACTGGCCGCGGCACACCACCCCGCTGTCGGGAATGGCGGCCGCATCCGAGCCCGCCCAGGGGCTGGTGAGTGCAAAAGCGGGAATCTCCTCACCTCGGGCAAGACGCGGCAGGTAATAGTCTTTCTGCGCCTCAGTGCCGTAATGCAGCAGCAGCTCACCCGGCCCCAGCGAATTGGGCACCATCACCGTCACGGCCAAAGCCGAGCTGCGGGTGGACAGACGTGTGATGATCTGCGAATGGGCGTAGGCCGAAAAGCCCTTGCCGCCGTAACGCTTGGGCAGGATGAGGCCGAGAAAGCCCTGGCTTTTGAGGTAGTCCCAGGTCTCGGGCGAGAGGTCAAAATCCTGCTGGGTGACCTGCCAGTCATCCACCAGGCGACAGGCCTCGTTGACGTCGTGATCCAGAAACTGCTGCTCTTCGGGGGTGAGATGCGGGGCTGGCTCGTCCAGCAGGCTTTGCCAGTCGGGTTGCCCGCTGAACAGCTGCCCTTCCCAACCCACGGTACCCGCCTCGAGGGCCTCGCGTTCGGTGTCCGACATGGGGGGCAGCATCCTGCGGTAAGCTCGAAATAGCGGCGCGGTCAGGATGCCCATGATTAATACCCTCGTTTTTGCAACGCCAGCAGTCCCAGGGGTGTGACCGGGTTGTCATGCGGCACAACCCAGTGAAAGTTGGCCAGCCAGTCCGCCAATGCCTCTGCGGGCAGAGGCATGGCCAGCGCATAGCCCTGTCCTTCGTCAGCGCCCAGGAGGCTTGCCACCTCCACCAGTTCGGCGCTCTCAAGGCCCTCCACAATGACACGCAGTTTCAGGCTCTTGGCAAGCCGCACCAACCCAGAGATGAAATCGATGACGCGTTCCGGATCGCGGGCAATTTCCCGCACCAGGCCCTGATCGATCTTCACCGTGCCAAAGGGCAGACTGCGCAGGCGCAACAGCGAACTATAGCCCGCGCCCAGGTCGTCCATGACGAGGCGCACGCCCAGCCTGTCCAAGGTCTGCAGAGTGGTGCGCGCAGTGTCGAGGTCGTGAAACTCCTCGTCCTCCAGCACTTCCAGTTCCAGACGCTGCGGGTCAATGTGGTGGCGGCGCAGTGCCTGCTCCACCCATTGCGTGCAGCCCGCCTCGATCAGCACGGCAGGCGGCAGGTTGAGCGAGACGATGAGCTCGGGGTGATGCTCCAGGCACAGTCCCAACTGGGACAGCGCCTGATCCAGCCCCAGCTGGAACAGCAGCACCAGCTCGCGCGTGCCAAACCCGGGCAGGAAGGTGATGGGGCGCACCAGCGTGCCGTCCTCGGCGCGCAGGCGGGCCAGCGCCTCGATCTTGGCGGGATTGCCCGTGGTCAGATCCACGATGGGCTGGTACTCCAGCACCAGCCGGTCGTTTTCCAGCAGGGTGCGGTACGCGCGGCGCTGGTCTGCCGACTGGCTGACGAGGTTGGGTCGATACAGGCGCTGACGCGCCTGGCTTAGCAGGTAGCCCAGCGACTGAAAGAACAGCTGCGTTTCGGCTGATTCAAACTGGCCGGGGTGATGGCCGAAGATGCCCAGCGCCGCCGTGACGCGCCCCTGGGAATCGGTGATGGGCACAAAAATGGCGCTATGGATGCCCGACTGCAACGCCATGTCGCGCAGGTGCGCAAGGTGTGGATCGGTGCCGTAACTGGCATTGGTTTCAATCTGCTCACTCTGCCATACGCGCAGGTGCGCCGCTGGCAATGCCACCCCCTCAGCGTCCGCGAGATGCGGCACCACCCCCTGGGTAGCGAGATCGTTGAGGTAGCGCTCCAGCACCGCAGTTTTGAATTCGTACGCCAGCTTGCCCGAAGGGTCGGGCCGGTTGATGGTGGCGGCCACGCAGCCTTGCAGCGCGGTAACGTCCTCGAGAAAGCCGCGACAGGCGTCCACCCAGCTCGTGGCCTGCGACAACCGCAGCGATTGCCGGGCCAGCCACGACTGGCGCTCCACCAGCAGCTGCTGCAGAGCGTGGATATGGCTTTCCAGTTCCACGCGCAGGCGCATGGCCATCAAATCGGCTACCAACTGTTTTTCGGAAAGGCGCATGCCTTGCAGCTCGAACAGACGACGGCGCAACTGGCCTTCATAGGCCTGGATACCGTCGATGAGCGCGGTGAGCTCGAAGCCTACCAACGTGTTGACCCGCCCCATGTCCTCGGCAAAGCTGCGGTGTTCCGCCTCCGTGAGATCGGGGCGCTGCAGCATGAGGATATGGCGCTGCAGCCGCGCCTTCAACGCCTCGGTTTCGCCCTCGTTCAGGCGCTCCAGAATGCGGGCAATGTCGGTACGACTCGCCCATTCCGACTGGAAGCGCGCCACGAATTCCTCCCCCAGGGGGGCCAGGCTATCCTGCAGGGGGATGAGCAGGGCCGCCGCCTCAGCGCCGTAAGGCGGTACGCTGTGCGGCAGGGAGGCCGTGGCGGTGAGGTTGCCCTCCCCCCAGATCTGCCACCAGTTGGTGCGGTCACGCTTGTGCGCCTTCAACCCATTCATGGCCTCAAAGGCATGGCGCAACAGCAGGCCGGCGTCGCTGCCATCGTTGGGGTAGAAGGTCAGCCCCAGTGACAGCTGCGGGATGACGGGATCGCAACCGGGGAGCGTGATGGGTGAAGTGAGACCCTCGCGAATGCGCTCCAGACGGGGAAAGAGGTCCTCATAGCGCAGCAGGCCTTCCACCACCAGGACGAACTCATCCCCACCCGAACGCGCCACGAGATCTGTGTCGCGCAGCGCCGAACGCAGCCGTTGCGCCACGGTTTTGAGCACCTGGTCGCCCGCCGTCTCGCCACACCGCTCGTTGATGGCCTTGAAGTCATCAATGTCGGCCAT
>VFSW01014491.1_pt1 | contig 10893 bp, 10 predicted proteins | sample 5358111 | NCBI WGS metagenome assembly VFSW01 (sample SAMN11554181, study PRJNA540505) | mine drainage metagenome | isolation source: sediment from site ElyBrook_90M | place: USA: Ely Copper Mine, Vershire, VT | collected 2017
CACCGGAAATGTCTGCGGAAATCCGTTTACCGACGCCAGCGTTACTGCACGGCCGGTAACACGCGCGTGATGAAGCAGAAAAGTAATGAGCGACGGCGGCAAAAACGGCACATCTACGGAAAGAAAAACGGCATGACTCGCTCGGTTGGACCTCGCACTCACACTTTTCAGTGCCGCGCATATTCCACTCAATGGCCCGAGCGCCGCGCGCGCGTCTGGAATCACTGTTGCGAAAGCGTCGAGTGCCTCCGATTTGGCGCCCGCGATAGCCGCCGGGATTCCCGCTTCACTGAGAATCCTGATCGCGTGCCCAATCAGCGGTAGCCCGGCAAGCCTTACCAGCGCCTTGTCCGTTCCCATTCGGCTCGACTGGCCCCCGGCGAGCACGAACCCGGCGACTTCCGGCTCGCCTTGCCTCGCGGTCAACGTCCCGTCTCCTCCAGGAAGCGAATAATGGACTGGATCCCCAGTTCGAAGTTCTTGAGGTGAAACTTCTCATTGGGGGCGTGCAGGTTGTCATCAGGCAGGCCAAAGCCCATCATCACGCTGGGCAGCCCAAGGTGGCGAGCAAAGTCTCCAACAATCGGAATGGAGCCGCCGGAACGGATAAAAACGGTATCCTTGCCCCACACTTCGTGGAGCGCGCGCGTTGCGGCTTGAATATAAGGATTGTCGACCGGGATCAGGCACGGGTCGCCAGAGTGGATCAGGCGTACTGACAAATCTACGCCCGGCGGCGCGATCTGCTCGACGTAGTTCTTGTACTGCGCGAATGCCATGGCCGGAGTCATCCCCGGCACCAGCCGCATCGAGACCTTCGCCAGGGCCTTGGCGGGAATCACCGTCTTGGCGCCGGCGCCCGTAAATCCGCCGCGGATGCCGTGCACATCCAGCGTCGGCCTGGCCCATGTGCGCTCCAGCACGCTGAATCCGCCTTCTCCCACCAACTGCCGCGATCCCACTTCCCTGATGCGGTACTCTTCTTCATCGAATGGCAGGCTGCGCCATGCGGCAAGCTCCTCAGGGCTGGGCGGAATGATGTCGTCGTAAAAGCCGGGAATTAGAATGTGCCCGCTCTCATCTTTCAGATGGGCGAGAATCTGGGCCAGCGCAACAAAGGGGTTGGGCGCCGCGCCGCCGTACATCCCGGAGTGCAGATCGGTCTTGGCCCCCCGCACTTCCAGTTCGGTATAGATCATGCCCCGCAGCCCAACACACAGCGTCGGCAATCCCGGAGCAAACATCTCGGTATCTGAAACGAGGGCGAAATCAGCCTTCAACTCGGCGGGCTTCGATGCGACATAGGCCGCAATCCCCTCCCCCCCCACTTCCTCTTCGCCTTCCAGCAGCACCCGCACATTCACAGGCAGCCCGTCCGAAGTGCTCAACAGGGATTCAAGGGCTTTGATATGCATATACATCTGCCCCTTGTCGTCGACAGCGCCGCGCGCATACAGATTGCCGTCCCGCTCGGCGGGCTCAAAGGGCGCAGTCAGCCACTCGTCCAGCGGATCGGGCGGCTGCACATCGTAATGCCCGTATGCCAAAACGGTTGGCTTGCCCTCCAGGTGCAGCCAGTCGGCGTAAACAAGAGGGTGCCCATCCGTCTCGATAATGCGCACATTTTCCATCCCGATCCGGGCCAGCTCAGCCGCCAGCACCTCGGCCGCGAAATGGCAGTCACCCGCGTGTTCAGGCAGCGTCGAAATCGAAGGAATCCGGAGCAGCGCCTTCAATTCCTCCAGAAATCGAGACTTATTTTGTTGAGCATACGCGACGGCTGAGGACATGCAAACGCTCCCTTCAGAAAATCACCGACTGTCAAAAGTATAGGCGGTCTGGAACGCCTTTTCAGGCTGCTTCGCGACTGTTGCGCAATCGTAACCCTCAGTAACGGGGGACCTTGCTGTCCACTTCGGCCGACCAGGCGTCGATCCCGCCGCGCAGCGATTGCGCCCCCTCGAAGCCCTGGTTCCGAAGCCAGACCGCCACGTTCATTGAGCGCATTCCGTGATGGCACAGGATGACCAGCCGTTCCTCTGGGTCAAGCTCCTGGTGTGCGCGTCCCGGAGCGTCCCCCATCGGCATGAGGACACTGCCCTGAATCTGCGCGGTCTGAAACTCCCATGGCTCGCGCACATCGATCAAACGCGCTTTGTTTTCGCTAAACAGCAAGGCTGCTTCAAGAGGAGTGACTTCGTAGTCGAGCATGACTCTAGTCTAAAGCGGGCGGAACGCCCATATCCTGTTAGCCACACCTCGTTTCCGGCAAAGGGATCAGCCGGAATACCGCCCAAGGGTGCCTGAGGCCGCCGTCCTGATCGAACCGGGAATCAGCATTCCCATTCCGCGTCCGACTCTCGCGCCGGCTAATCTAAATGGCCTGACAGTTTCAGTGCACTTTGCCGTTGCTCATCGAAGCGTGCAGAAACCATTCGTCCAGGCATTCGTCCACCTGCTCGTTCCAAAGTACAGACAAAGGTTCCGCGTTCGAAGAATCTATCGCCCGCACATCCTCGCCCATAAGACTGATCGTCATGTGCAACTGGTCTGACAGCGCCAGTATCCGGGAAAGCGACGTGAACAACCCCCGCGCCGCATTGTCGCCGATAGGCATCTCCGCATGAAATTGAGCCGCTTCAGTGTTGAGTTCAGTGAAAGCGTCGTGCAAGGCCCTGTACTTCTGCGTAATTGTGGCCGCGATGTCTCTGTTTTCTGCATTCATGGTTATCGTCTCGTTGATGATATAGCGCACAGTTTAGGGAGATTTTTACTAAGACGTTGTGATTAAAATCACACACTTTGCGACCCTTTCCTGAGCATCAATCCATTCCCGCTCAACTGCCCCGGTAAGTCGCTTAAGATCAATGCAATGCGCGATCTTCGAGCACCGGAAGATTGGGCAGGCACCACATCCGCGCGCCAAAAGCGCGATTACTCCCATGTGCCGTCCTCCGGTTACTCCACGTTGGAAGTAACGCCAGCCTGTAATCAAAGTCAGACAATCTTCAGACGGTTTCCTTTTATGTAGCGCTGAATTTGGCGTACTCTATCTGCACAGATTCCTAATTTGACCGAAATGGTGCCGCCATGGCGATCCAACTCGATCGGCTGCGGGTGTTGGTCGTTGACGACGAAAAGACCATAGCCGACTCCCTGGCCATGATATTCAGAGTCAAGGGATTCGACGCCCGCGCCGCCTACAGCGGCGAGAGCGCACTGAAAGAGGCGGACCGGATGAGGCCCAACGTCCTCATCAGCGATGTCGTCATGCACGGCATGAACGGCTTTGAAACCGCCCTTGAAGTCCTCCGCCGGCTGCCCGGTTGCCGGATTCTCCTCATCTCCGGGCAGGCCGTCACCATGGACCTGATGAAGACTGCCGAATGCGAAAATTGCCACTTTGAGATCTTCAACAAGCCGGTGCCACCGAAACTCCTCATCGACTACCTCGAACGCTGCGCTTAAGCGGGATTCCCGCAGGACCGCCCCCATATCTACGCGATACTTCCGCAGCAGGGACACGAAGCCGGCATTTCTCCGGGCCCCCTTACAGGCCGTCGGCTTTACTCTGTAAGAGATGCCGCCCATTCTCAACGCGCAATCCGTGACCAAGCAGTTTGGAGCCGTTCCGCTGTTCCGCAACATCTCGCTGACCGTGGAAGACAGTGACCGCATCGGCTTAATCGGCCCCAATGGCGCCGGCAAGTCTACGCTGCTGGCTCTGCTCGCAGGCCAGGTCGAGCCCGATACCGGTGAACTGGCCGTTCGCCGGCGCGCCCGGGCAGCCTATGTGCCGCAGGATTCGCGATTTGCGCCCGGCCTGACCATCCGGGACGTGCTCGAACGCGCCATGAGCGCCGCCCACACCTCCGAACCCGAGCGCGAAGGCCGCCTCCGCGAACTCGCAGGGCGCACCGGTTTTGAGTCCCTCGACGCCGAAGCGGCTTCCCTTTCCGGCGGCTGGCGCAAGCGCCTTGCGATTGCCGAAGCGCTGGTTATTGAACCCGATGTTCTCCTTCTCGACGAACCCACCAACCACCTCGATCTGGCCGGAATTGAATGGCTTGAGGGGCTTCTCGCCTCCGCAAACTTCGCCGCTGTGACCGTCAGCCACGACCGCTATTTTCTTGAAGCCACCTGCAGCAAGTTCGTGGACTTGAACGTGAGCTACGCCGAAGGCCTGCTCCGCGTAAAAGGCAACTTCAGCCGCTTCCTCGAAGAAAAGCAGGCCTACCTCGAAGCGCAAAATCGCCAGCAGGAGAGCCTGCGCAATCGCGTTCGCACCGAGATTGAATGGCTGCGCCGCGGCCCCAAGGCGCGCACCACCAAGTCCAAAGCGCGCATCGACACCGCCAACGCCATGATCGGCCAACTGGCCGCAATGGACTCCCGCACCTCCGTTTCTTCCGCAGGCATCGACTTTGAGGCCAGCCAGCGCAAAACCAGGCGCCTGGTGGAATTCAATGACGTCGCTTGCGACGTGCCGGCTCCTCCACCAACCGAAGAATCCGCTCCAAATCAGGAACAGGGCCGCAGGCTCTTTGAGGGCCTGAAGTTTGTGCTGACAGCAGGGATGAAGGTCGGCCTCGTAGGGCCCAACGGCAGCGGCAAGACCACGCTTCTGCGTCTCCTCCGTGGCGAAATCGAGCCGGCCGAGGGCAATATTGGCCGCGCTGACGCACTGCGCCTCGTCTACTTCAGCCAGATGCGCGACCTTGACGAATCCCTGACTCTGCGCCGCGCCCTCGCGCCAGAGAGCGACTCCGTCATTCATCAGGGGCGCCCCGTCCACGTGGCAAGCTGGGCGGCGCGGTTTCTCTTCACCGGAGAGCAGCTCAACCAGCCGGTTAGAAACCTGAGCGGCGGTGAGCGCGCCCGCGTGCTGATCGCGCGCCTCATGCTCGAACCCGCCGATGTGCTGCTCCTCGACGAGCCAACCAACGACCTGGACATACCCACCCTCGAAATTTTAGAGGAAAACCTGCGCGACTTTCCCGGAGCCCTGGTGCTCGTGACCCACGATCGCTATCTGCTTAACCGTGTTGCTTCCATCGTTCTGGGGCTGGATGGGCGCGGCGGAATCGGGCAGTTCGCGGACTATGGCCAGTGGGAGACATGGCTGGACGAAGAGAGAGAGACCGGCCACAAGATCGATCCGCCGCCGCTGGTCAGCGAAGCCGCAGACGAGGCGGCTCCGACTCCCGCAACCAGGAAAAAGCTCTCCTACATCGAGGCCCGCGAGTTTGCGGCCATCGAGCGGCGCGTCGAAGAATCGGACTCCCGGCTTGCCGCCGCCCGCGAGCGCGTCGAAGACCCCGCCATTGCCAGTGATGCCTCAGCCCTGCAGCAGGCGCTCGCGGAGTTGGACAAAGCCCAGGATGAAAACGATGGGCTCTATCAGCGTTGGGCTGAATTGACAGAGAAGGCGGGATGAACTTCAGCGGCCTTCAAAAAAGTCCGCGGCCGGTCACTCGAACTAAAGTTTCGCGTAACAGCCTCACTCAAGAGAGAATAGCGGCAGTGGCAACCTGCCTCATCGAAAGAACATATGAACTCCGCGGTTAAGGTTTTGATTGTGGAAGACGAGCCTCATGCCTTGATGGGGCTGGCTGAACTGATCTCCGGCTGGGGATATCGCACCGAAACCGCGCGGGACGGGATCGAGGGTTGGGAAAAGGCGCTCTCCTGGAACCCCGCCATTGTCGTCACTGATCTGAAGATGCCTCGTCTCGACGGCATCGGCCTCCTTGCCAAGTTTGCCGAAGAGGGATCGGCGCTCACGGCCAAAACCGCCGTGGTTCTGCTCACGGCCCAGGGATCGATTCAGACTGCGGTCGATGCCATGAAGCTCGGCGCTTACGACTTCCTGATGAAGCCGGTCGATGCCACCCGGCTGCGCAACATCCTCGGCAACGCAACCCGCCAGCGAGACACGGATATCGAGTTGGAAGTCGCCCGCCGCAGGCTGCGCGAAACAGGCGTGCTTGGGTCGATGGTGGGTAGTTCCAAGGCCATGCGCGAAATCTTCGCTCTCATTGAACAGATCGCGCCCTCCAATGTATCGGTCCTGATCACAGGAGAAAGCGGAACCGGCAAGGAACTCGTCGCCCGCACCCTGCACGATTTGAGCCCGCGCAAGCCTCGCCCGTTTGTGGCCGTCAACTGCGCGGCCATTCCCGAGACGCTCATCGAAAGCGAGATCTTTGGGCATGAAAAGGGCTCCTTCACCGGGGCCGTAGAGCGCCGAATCGGCTGCTTCGAACTCGCTGCCGGAGGCACCCTGCTGCTCGACGAGCTGGCCGAGATGCCCGTCGGCACCCAGGCGAAATTGCTGCGCGTTCTCGAAGAACGTAAGCTCCGCCGGCTTGGCGCCCGCAGTGAGATCGATGTGGACGTTCGCGTACTGGCGGCGACCAATCGCGAGCCGGAAGAAGCCATCGGTACCGGCAATCTCCGCGCGGACCTCTTCTACCGACTCAACGTCTTTCACATTCACATGCCGCCGCTGCGCACCCATCTCGAAGACCTTCCCTCCATGGCTGAGGCCATGCTCGTAGAGATGAATAAGAAGCATGACCGCAAAGTATCCGGAGTGGCGCCGTCCATCCTCGATCGCATGATTGCGTACCATTGGCCCGGCAACGCCCGCGAGTTGCGCAATGCCATCGAGCGGGCTGTGATTCTTTGCCCTGACGGGGCGCCGCTCGATGCCGGACACCTGCCTCCTGGGTTCGGAAAGGTCACTCCCCTGTCGCCCCAGGTTGACGATGCCAGCGCGGTTCCTGTCCGCGTGGGTAATACCGTTGACGAGGCTGAGCGCCTGCTTATCATTCGCACCCTCGAGGCCACCGGCCAAAACAAGACCCGCGCCGCAGAAATCCTGGGCGTTAGCCTGAAAACACTTCACAACAAGCTCAAGGAATATAGTCAGATGCGCGAACTGCCATCTGCTTGATCCATGCAACTGAAGACCAAACTCGTGCTGGCCATTACGGCACTGGTCCTGCTTATCGCCGGACTCTTGTCGCTCGTTTACGTGAGCCAGTTGCTGCACGCCTCGATCGAGGGATCCTGGGAAACCAATCACATGGTGGCAAACCAGGTGCGCTTTGCGTTGCAGAATGCACTCAAGACACTCAGCGATCGCAAGGTCGATCCCAATAATCCCACCGAACTGCGCAATCTCACCGCCGAAACCGTGCGCAACAATCAGGCGCTTCAAGCGGTTTTGGATTCCGTCAACCGTTACTCGCTCACGGTCTACGACATTAACATTGGCGACGCCGCCTCGCGCACCCTGTTGAGCACCGATCCTGAAAACCAGGACAAGCCCCTTCCCTCACGTCCCGACTACAACCAGTTGCGCAATGCCAGCTACATGACAATGATCTCCGAGGTCGGACTGGGTCCCCCCAAGGTCTATGACGTCATCGTGCCGCTCGAAAGCAACGGAAAGCTCTTCGCCACCGTTCACGTCGGAGTGCGTACCACCTTTCTGCGGCAGGCCTACAAGCCGTGGCTGCGCGACGCGGTAATCCTCATGACCCTGGCGGTGGGAGCCGCCCTGGTGGTGGCCCTGCTGCTCAGCAATCTCGCTCTGCGGCCCCTTGAAGAAATCAGCATGCAGCTCGACTACTGGACCTCCGCCAACGAAGCCGGAGAAATCGTGGAGCCGGGTCCGCGGCAGGACACTGCGGCGCGCGTCTCTACCAAGATCGAGCAAATCGGCCAGCGCATGCGCAACGTCGAAGAAGTGTTTTCAGCTTTAAAAGACAACCTGGACCAGATTCTGGGCAATTTGCAGGACGGTATCCTGCTCTTCACCGGGGAAGGCCGCGCAGTGCTGATCTCCGAGGCGGCCCGCCGCCTGCTTCAAATCGAGCATGCGCGCGTCCTGGGACTGCACACCTCAGAGATCTTCGACAACATCACCGTGCTGGGCCGCGCGCTCCAGAACGCATTCAACTCGCGAACGCCTCTGGCGCGAAGCAGGAGATTCGCACCGAAACCGGACGGCGCATTCAGGCCTCTGTCGATTTCATCCAGGACTACACAACCCGCCAGGGGCTGGGGGCGCTCGTCACCTTGCGCGATCTCGAGTCAATGGAGGAGATCGAGTCCGAGCTGGAATTGTCACGCCGCATGGCGGCTATCGGGCGGCTCACCTCCGGCGTTGCGCATGAAGTGAAAAATCCGATCAACGCCATCGTAGTCCATCTTGAACTGCTTAAAACCAAGCTCGGCGACAGCAACTCACCGGGGGTTCGCCACCTTGAAGTCATCGACGCTGAAATTCGCCGTCTCGATCGCGTCGTCCAGACGCTGGTAGATTTCTCACGACCCGTGGAGCTGCAGTTGCGGGAACAGGATCTTCGTCTCGTCATCGGCGACGTTCTCGCCCTGGCCACTGAAGAGCTCTCTACGCGCAATGTCAAACTGGTGAGCAGGTTGCCTTCCAAGCCGGTGATGGCCAATGTGGATGCCGACCTGTTGAAACAGGCGACCATCAACGTGATTCAAAACGGGGCTCAGGCCATGCCCGAAGGTGGCACGCTCGAGCTTTCCCTTGAGGTCGACCGTAAATCGGCCGTTCTCAGCATCGCCGATGAAGGAATCGGTATCCCCGAAGACATTCGCGAGAAGATCTTTGACCTTTATTTCACTACAAAAAGCGGCGGAAGCGGTATTGGCCTGGCGATGACCTATCGTATACTCCAGTTGCATCACGGGGGCGTCGAAGTACTAACGAGAAAAATCCGCGGGACCGAGTTCAGATTACACATTCCACTTGCGTCCGCGGAGTGGGGACGCCGGCATCTTCAGCCGGCTGGAGTTCAAGAGGTAAAGGGGTTGGTTGAATGAAGTTTCCCGCCACGAGCCTGGGGTGGCTGCTGCCGCTTTTGCTGTGCGCCTGCATGCACAAAACCACTCAATCGCAGGTTCAGCCTTTGGCTCCTCCCATCGAAGACCCGCCACCGCCTAAAGCTGACTCAGCGGCCGCCAACTTGCCGCAGCCCATCATCCTGCTTCCCAAGCCTGCCCCGCCGCAGACTGTCGTTTTAAAGCCGGAACAGCCAAAAACCGTTCAGAAAAAGAAAAAAACTTCGTCAAAGCCCGCTCCTCCGCCGCCATCGCAGTCGACCACCGATTCGGCATCTGCCGGGCCGCCTCCCGAGGTCCCGGCAATAGGAAATCTCACATCCGGCGAGCCGGATGATCAGAAGAATAAGGCCGCCAGTTCCATCGCCGATGTCGAGAAAGGGCTCGCCCAGATTACCCGCAAGCTGAGCGAACAGGAAGAAAAGACTTCCACGCAGATCAAGGAATATATGAAGCAGGCCCGGACAGCCCTCGATTCCGGCGACGTGGAGGGCGCAAATACCCTGGTTCTCAAAGCCAAGGTACTTTTAAGCGAACTCACTCCATAGCAGGCCGACTAGCCGGATCGCTTACTGCTCGCCCCAGCTGAGCTTGTTGCGCAGGGCTTCAAAGAAGCCCCCTTCCGAGAGCCGTACCAGTTTCACCGTGTACTTCGATCGCCGGCAACGAATCTCGTCAGAAACCTGTAACTCGATTGCCCGCTGCCCGTCCACCGTCAGCAGAGCCACATTGGGAATTCCCTCCACCCGCACCGTGAGTGAAGCGTCGCCGCGCACCACGATCGGCCGCAGCGTAAGCAGGTGCGGACAGATGGGCGTCACTACCATGGCATCCACATCCGGCGTGAGAATCGGCCCATTGGCCGCCAGCGAATACGCTGTCGACCCGGTAGGCGTGGAAACAATCACTCCATCGGCCCGAAACTTGGCCACCGTCTTGCCGTCGAGTTCCACAGCGAAGTCGCCCATGCGCGCAATGTCGCCCTTGGTCACGACAGCGTCGTTCAGGGCCTCGAACTGCCCAAGAAGTTCGCCCTCGCGCCACAGTTCTGCGTGAAGCATGGCGCGCGCTTCCGTCTGGTGACAGTCATGACACCAGCTTTCGAGAGTCGCGTAAAGATCGCCCAGCCGCACTTCCGTCAGGAACCCCAGGTATCCGAGGTTGACACTCAAAATTGGAGTACCCGTCGCCGCGAAGATGCGGCTCACCGAGAGCAGGGTGCCGTCGCCTCCGAGCACAATAATGAGTTCCGGGTTCCGCGAAGGAAGATCGGAGCGGTCGACTGCCGGGGCGGCATCCGTATACCGGCCGCCCTCATGGTCCAGCACGGGCTCGTAACCGCGTTGGCGCAGCCACGCAATCAGGTCAGGCAGTATGCGGGCGAGCTCTTCCTTCTGCGGCTTGCAAACGATGGCGACTTGAACCATGCGGTCCCAGTGTAAAGGATGAGCCCGACGCCGGGTTTCAATCCCGCCGCATCTCTCGACACCTCAAGCTTCCGTCGGTCGTTGAATCAAATGACCCTCCGGAGTGCGCGGCTCGCAAATCGACCTCACTCGGCCGCCGGAATCTGGGCCTCATCGGGCTTCCGCGCGTACAACAAAAACTCCCGATTCCCTTCCATTCCCGTAATCGGCGACGGAATCACTTCCACGACCTCCCAGCCAAGCTGCCTTACGCAATCGGCAACCTTGTCGATCGCCAGTTGATGGGCTGCGGGGTCGCGGACAATTCCACCCTTGCCGATATGACCGCGCCCCGCCTCAAACTGTGGCTTGACGAGCACAACCGCCTCGCGCAGCGCTGGAGCAGCCGCAAATACCGGCCCCAGCAGCAGCGTCGCCGAAATAAACGACACATCCATCACCAGCAGCGTAAGCTCCGGTAATCCCTCCCGGCCCGCCAGCGCTCCCCGCTCCAGCCGGCGCTCATAGGTACGATCAATCAGACGCACACGCCGAACGATTCGCAGAGTGATAGCAAACTGTCCGAACGCGGAATAAGCAGCCG
>VFSW01014492.1_pt1 | contig 10893 bp, 9 predicted proteins | sample 5358111 | NCBI WGS metagenome assembly VFSW01 (sample SAMN11554181, study PRJNA540505) | mine drainage metagenome | isolation source: sediment from site ElyBrook_90M | place: USA: Ely Copper Mine, Vershire, VT | collected 2017
CTTAAGAATGGCGCGGATATCCTCGCTCTCGGCCTCTCCCATGGCTGCAATGCCACACTCCAGTTCGGGCACGCCCGCGTCGCTGAGCGCCCGTGCGATGGCGAGTTTCTCGTCACGGCAGAACGCCACGCCCGGCGCTTGTTCGCCGTCGCGTAGCGTACAGTCGATGATTCGCACCCTCGGTTCCTTCATCATCGTGATTCCTTCAGCCAAACCGTAAACTAACTCAGCAGCAGATCCGTTGCTTCCTTGCCCTCTTTCAATGCATCCAGAATCTCGTCGATCTTCTCCTCGTTCACCTCGCCGTACCAGGAGCCCTCGGGATACACCACCATGAGCGGGCCTTTCTCGCAGCGGTTCATGCAGCCCGTGCTGGAGACCATCACGTCCTCCATTCCACGATCGCTCAGCTCCGTTTCAAGGTAAGCCAGCAACTCTCCGGAATCTTTTTTATGACACATGCCCTTTGCTTCTCCCTTAACTCGGAAGCTGGCGCAAACTAAAATATGGTGCGACGGTTTCTGCATTGGTTTCTCCTTGGTTATTTATTAAGCGATGTTATTAAGCGCACCCTGTGCCCGTGCCCTCACATCCCGAACTTCCACAGGACTTGAACTGCTTCTTCATCGCCGCCGGAACGTCTCCGCTGCGATGCAGACTCTCCATCGCCGGTGCAACCAGCCCGGAGGCTTCGATCACGCGCAGGCCGCTGTTTTCCAGCACCCAGCGCGGTGCCCGTCCCACTCCGCTCACCAGAATCGTGTGGCAATCTTCAATCGTCTTGGCCAGGTCGCGCCAGCGCTGCGTGCCGGAGCCTTCCTCGGGGGTTTCGCGCATCGCCACCAGCCTCGGCTTGATCTCGTCGTGCTCGAAGATCCACAGCCGCTCCGCTTCGCCCAGATGCTGGTTGATCAGTATCCCCTCCATGCTCGCAACCGCAACGTAGGGGCGTCCCGAGCGATCATCCAGCAATCCATTCGCCGAGTCGCGCATCAGCGTGACCAGCTCCGAAGACTGGTCTGCTCCCAGTAGACCGACCGCATCCGCCCTGCATCGCGTGCAGTGCTCCATCTGCGGAAGCACCTTGGCAACCTCGGCGCGAATCTTCGCCACCTCCGCCAGCGGCATCTCGCCGATCTCGGCAAACGGCGTCCCTGCAACCGGGTACAGCGGGATGCAGTTCATCACGTCGGCTCCCAGTGCGCGCATCTCCTCGGCCACCACTGCCACGTGGTCGTCGTTGATTCCCGGCACCAGGATCGTGTTCACCTTCAGCACCACCCCCGCTGCCTTTAGCGCCTTGATCGCTTCAAGCTGCCGCTCCCACAGAATCCGCGCCGCCGCCTCGCCCCGATAAATCGTCTTGTGATCGCGCACCCATGAATAAATCTTCACTCCGATCGCGGGATCGATCGTGTTCACCGTAATCGTGACGTGGCTCACTTGCAAACGCGCCAGCTCCTCGGCATACGGCGCTACGTTCAATCCATTGCTGGCAACGCAGAGCAGCATCTCGGGATATGTTTCGCGAACCAGGCGCAAGGTCTCAAGCGTCTCATTCGGGCTGGCGAACGGATCGCCCGGTCCGGCAATCCCCACCACCTTCAACTGTGGGACGCGCTCCATTACCTTGCCCAGATAGGCCAGCGCCTGCTTCGGTTCCAGCACCGCGCTGGTCACTCCAGGACGGCTCTCGTTCATGCAATCGAACTTGCGATCGCAATAGTTGCACTGGATGTTGCACTTGGGCGCCACCGGTAAGTGGATGCGCCCCGTGGTGTGACGAACGTCCGAGTTAAAACAAGGGTGTTGAGTCAGATCCAGTGGCATCGTATGCACCTCTACAAATAGCTATAGCCGATTGATGATGAGTCCTGCTTCACTTCCAGCAGGGTGTTGACGACAAGATCGAACAGTTGCTGCGCACCTCGATAACCGAGGTGCAGAATTCGTTGTCCTCCGATGCGGTCATGAATCGGAAAGCCGACCCGGATCAGCGGCACACCAAGCTCGCGCGCCAGCTTTGCCCCTTTGCTGCTCCCGATCACAAAGTCCGGCTTCATTTCCCTCCACTCCACTTCTTCTCCCATGGTCATGAAGTCAACCCCGTCCCGCACCGTAATCTCTTCGCGCACATGGCTCAATTCGCTGGTGACTTCCGCAATGCTGCCCGCCAGAGCCCCGCTCTTGCCGCCCGAGGCGCACAGCACCGGAACCACACCGGTCTCCGCCAGGAATGACGCCAGTCCCACCACCATGTCTTCATCGCCGAAGACAATCGCGCGTTTGCCGAACAGATACTTGTGCCCGTCCACGTAGGCGTCCACCAACCGCCCGCGCTCCCGCCGGTACTTTTCCGGAGTCTCGTTTCCCGTAAGCGTCTCCATCGCCGCAAAGAACGCATCGCTCTCGCGAACTCCGATAGGCAAGCCGATTCGCTTCGCCGGAACCTCAAACCGCTCCTGCAGAAAAGACGCCGCCGTGGCCTTCGCGCGCAACGTCCGTCCGAACTCGATACTGGCCTTCGCCGAGGCCGTCGCCCGCAAAGCCGCAATCGTCGTGCCGCCCTCGGGAATCTTGCGGTACTTCTTCATCGACTCGCCGTCCAGCGTCTCCGAATAATCCGGAAACACCGTCGCCGGCATTCCAAAATCCGCGGCCACTTCTTTTACGAAACGCAGGTCCTCCGCCGAGACCATTCCTGGGAACAGATTCACAAGGCTGTCAACATTTGCCTTCGCACCGGCCTCCGCGAGATGCTCAACCACCGCGCGCACCGCGTCGTGGAAGCCATCGATGTGCGTGCCGCTGTAGCTCGGCGTTGAAACATGCACCAGCACCGGCCTTTCGGCTCCCGCGCGGCTTTCAAGATACTCATGCAGCAGCCCGTGTACGTCCTCGCCGATTGTCTCCGTCAAACAGGTAGTCGCGATTCCGATTAACGTCGGGTGATACTGCGAGGTCACATTGTCCAGCCCCTGCCGCAGATTCGCTCTTCCACCGAAAATCGTGGTCGCCTCGCTGAAGCCTGAAGTCGCAATGTCCATCGGCTCGCGAAAATGGCTGATGATGTAGCGCCGCATATAGGTCGCGCAGCCTTGCGATCCATGCAGAAACGGCAGCGCTCCGGCGATGCCGCGCATCACCAGCGTCGCTCCCAGCGGGGCGCAGGCCTTGCAGGGATTGCGCGTGGAAACCCAATTCGGACGCGGTGCGCGCTTTGGTGCGCGATTTGTGCCACGGGCCAGCGAACTCATTTCATTACCTCCAGCCCGTTGCCGCGTTTACGTGGAGTCAACTGCCACACCGGGCTCATCACGCTGCTATAAACCTCGCGCGCAAAATTCACCATGCCCTCAAATCCTGCCAGCGCTTCCTTGCGCTCGTGGTTGTGATCGCAAAACCCAATGCCGAGCTTGTAGGCGATGGGGCGCTCTTTCACTCCGCCGATAAATACGTCTACATCTTTTTCTTCGAGGAAACTTGAAAGCTCCAGCGGGTTCGAGTCGTCGGCGATAATCGTGCCCTCGTCGCACAGTTCTCGTAGTTGCTCATAGTCGTCTTTGTTGCCCGTCTGCGAGCCCACCATTACCGTCGTCATTCCCAGCAAGCGCAGCGCCGCAACCAGTGAAAACGCCTTGAACGCTCCTCCCACATAGATCGCCGCTCGCTTGCCTTCGAGCACCTTCCGGTAATCGGCAATCAACGGCATAATCCGCTCCAACTCTTCGCGAACCATCTCCTGCGTGCGCTTCAACATCTCCCGATCTTTGAAGTGGCGCGCAACGTCGTAGAGTGACTTCGACATATCTTCCACGCCAAAGTAGGAGACGCGGATGAATGGAATCCCATACTTTTCTTTTAGCTGCTTGGCCAAGTGCGTCATCGAGCCCGAGCATTGCACCACGTTCAACGCCGCCCCGTGGGCGCGCCGTATATCGTCAATCCGCCCGTCGCCGGTGATGCAGGAGACCACCTGCACTCCCATCCGCTCGTAATATTTGCGGATCATCCAGGTCTCGCCCGCCAGGTTGAAATCGCCCAGGATGTTGATGCTCATCGGGCTGATATCTTCAATCGGCCCTGTTCCCACCAGTTGCAGCAGCGCATCGCACGCAGCCTTATAACCATCCTTCTTCGTCCCTTTGAATCCCTCCGAGTGAACCGCGAGCACCGGAATTCCTTTTTCCAAGCTCACCCGCTTGCACACGGCCTCCACGTCGTCGCCAATCACGCCCACGATGCAGGTGGCATAAACAAAGGCCGCCTTCGGTTGATGGGCGTCGATCAGTTCGCAGAGCGCGGCGTGCAGTTTCTTTTCGCCGCCGTGTACCACGTCCAGCTCTTGCATGTCGGTCGAGAAGCTGAGCCGATGCAGCTCCGGCCCCGATGACAGCGCTCCCCGAATGTCCCAGGTGTACGAGGCGCAGCCGATCGGCCCATGCACAATGTGCAACGCGTCGGCGATGGGATACAGTACGACGCGCGAGCCGCAGAAGACGCAGGCGCGCTGGCTCACTGACCCCGCAACGCTCTGCTTCTCGCAGTCGAGCTGAAAGGTCTGCTCCTGACCCTTCCGGTACACCTGCCGCTCGCGCCCACGTAAAATATCTGCCATCGCCTTTTCCTTGTTGAACCAGATGAACTACAGCATTGTTTCTGCGCGCCCCACCTTCGCCGCCTCTTTTTGCGGCTAAGGTGGGAGCCGTGCAAGCTACATCGTCAACTCAAAGCGTTCCTCGGGAGCATCACGATCCTGACGATCCATCACCACTCCCAGGATCTTCTCCAGCAACCGCATCGCACCCTTGTAGCCAACCGTTGGGAAGTAAGAATGTACAACCCGGTCCATGATCGGGAAGCCATGACGCACGAAGGGAATGTCTTCATCGCGCGCAATGTACTTTCCGTAGGTGTTGCCAATCAGCACATCTACCGACTCCTGCTTGATCCACTGATGCATCAGGTACATATCAGCCTGTGCTCCAGCCTTTATCTTCGCCTCTGGCACATTGCCGCCCAGTGCCTTCCGGATGCGTGCTTCAAACGGCGCGAACTTGTCGGCGGTCATGGCCGGCGTGCCGGTCACCACGTACACCGGCTTCATGTCCATCAGGGTCAAAAACTCCGTCAGCGAAACCAACTGGTCCGGGTCTCCAAACAGCGCCACCCGCTTGCCGTGAAGGTACTGGTGCATGTCGGAGATGATGTCGAGCAGCCGTCCGCGCTCATCGGTGATCGCGTCCGGAACCTTCACTCCGGCCATCGTGCGCAGCCGGTCGATGAAGCGGTCGGTGGCCTGCAGCCCAATCGGCAGCTCCAGCGTTTCGCCCGCCACGGCACACTTCTTTGTCAGTGCATCCACCGCTGCAGAGGAGCCCGAAAGTCCCAGTCCCAGCGTTCCAACACTGCCGCCCGAACTACGAACCTGCTCGACCGTCGTGCCGCCCTTGGGATAGAACTCATGCTTGCCCGTGTGCGCCACGTCCAGCACATCCGAGGTGTCCGGATACATCACAACCTCGACTCCCATGCTCTGCGCCAGCGCTTTCAGCTCACGCATGTCGGAAGGTTCAACCCATCCCGGAATCAGATTCACCTGATTCTTCTTCTCCGCCTCCGGATCGGCAAAGTGAGTGACCAGCGCTTTGGTCATGCTGGAAAACCCGGTGACGTGCGAGCCCTGGTAGCTCGGCGTGCTGCAGTGAATCACGTGCTTGCCTTCCGGCACTTTGCCTTCGGCGACGGCCTTGGCCACAATCTGCACAAGGTCATCGCCGATCGTCTCCGACAGGCACGTGGTGTGTACCGCGATCACGTCCGGGTTATAGACTCCGAAGATAGTCTGAATTGCCTGCAGCAGATTCGCCTGCCCGCCGAAGACCGATGTGCCTTCGGTGAAGGAGCTTGTCGCCGCCATCACCGGTTCCTTGTAGTGGCGCGTCAGGGTGCTGCGGTGGTACGAACAGCAACCCTGTGATCCGTGGCTGTGCGGAAGGCAATTGTGCAGCCCCAGTGCAGCGTACATCGCACCAATCGGTTGGCAGGTCTTCGCCGGATTCACCGTAAGTGCGGTGCGTTCCAAAACCTCATCTGTAGTGTGTCGCAAAAGCATAAAGCATTCCCTTTCTGCTCCATGAGCAGTGTCTGTCCTGGATGAGCGTTCGAGTACGATTCTCTAATCCGCGGCTACTACCGCAAACTTCTCCGCGGTCTCCCACGGCGGGGTCACATACGACCAGATCTTCATGTTCACCATGCGGTCGATGTCATTGAAGAAGTTGATCGCTCCTTTGAAGCCCGCGTACGGCCCACCGTAGTCGTAGCTGTGCAGTTGCTTGCAGGGAATACCCATCTTCTGCACCCCGAACTTCTCCTTGATGCCGGCGCAGAAAATGTCAGGCTTATAAATCTCCAGCAGGCGTTCGGTCTCGTGATGGCTCAAGTCGTCGATGACCAGTACGTCGTCGTCCATCTCCGGCATCATGCCCACATAATCGCGGAACTCCATCTCACTCATCGCTTCGAGCTTCGCGATCTGCTCCGGAGTTCTCCGTGCGCGATAGCGCTCCGGATCGGGAACTACTTCGAGTTCCTCAATGTTTTTGCTGTCCGCATCCACCTTCAATCCGGGCAGTACATTGCGGCCTTCGTAGTCGTCGCGGTGGCCGAATTCGTACCCCGCTGCGATCGTCTTCATGCCGATCTCGGTAAAGAGCTGCTGATAGTGGTGCGCCCGTGAGCCGCCCACAAACAGCATCGCCGTCTTTCCCTCGCAGCGAGCTTTCACAATGGCGCGCGTCGCCTCCACGGCCGCCATCTCCTCGGCGATCACCTGCTCCACCCGCTCCTTCAACTCGGCGTCCTCAAAGTATTCCGCGATCCTGCGCAGCGACTTCGCCGACGCCTCGGCGCCGATGAAGTTCACCTTCATCCACGGAATTCCGAAGCGCTTCTCCATCATCTCGGCCACGTAGTTGATCGAACGGTGGCACATGACGATGTTCAAGTCGGCGGTGTGCGCGTTCGCCATCGTGTCGTAGGTCGAGTTGCCGCTGAACGGCGCGATCTGCTTGATGCCGCAACGCGCGAGTATATCTTCCAGCACAAACCCGTCACCGCCGATGTTGTACTCGCCCAGCATGTTGATCTTGAACTTGTCTTCGTGCGGCGTTTCGTTATTTCCAATGATGTGCTTGAACACACCGTTGTTGGCGATGTGATGTCCCGCCGACTGGCTCACGCCCCGGTAGCCTTCGCAGCTGAAGCCGAAGACGTTGATGCCAAGCTCGGCCTTCATCTCCCGAGCCACGGCGTGTACGTCGTCGCCAATCAGCCCGACCGGGCAGGTCGAAAAGATCGCGATCGCCTTCGGATTGAAAAGTTGAAAGGCCTCACGAACCGCTTCCTTCAACTTCTTCTCGCCGCCGAACACGATGTTCTCTTCCTGCATGTCCGTGGAGAGGCAGTAGTTCATGAAATTCGGGTCGTCCAGCGACGCCGGACGCGTCTGATTGCGCCGTGTCAGCCAGGCATAGAAGCTGCACCCGATGGGGCCATGCACAATGCTGAGAATGTCGCGGCTGGGGCCAATGACCACGCCCTTACAGCCGGCATAGGTACAGCCGCGCTGGGTAATAATGCCCGGGCTGCTGCGCACATTCGCCCTGATCTCCGGCACGCTGCCGTCTTCACGATGTTCCGTTACAACGATCTGCTCGGAGCGCTTCTGACGAAGCTTCTTCGGATAGATCTGAATCAATTCTTCTTTGACAACGCGCGGATCTTTCGACATAGCTCACTCCAAATCTGTGGCTGGCCCTCATCGGGCATTACTTTATTTCGTCTTAGCTCGAATGCCGCTGGTTAGACGGCGACTTCCGTGCCCGGAGGAACGCCTTCAATCAGGCCGAAGTCGAGCAGCAGTTTTTCCAGATCGTCAATCGGCAGCGGCGTCGGGATGACGAACTTCTTGTTCTCGTCGATCGCCTTGGCCAGCGCGCGGTACTCATCCGCCTGCAGGCAGTTCGGATTCCACTCGATAACCGTCTTGCGGTTGATCTCGGCGCGCTGCACGTCGTTGTCACGGGGAACGAAGTGGATCATCTGCGTGCCCAGCTGGCGGGCGAACTCGGCAATCATCTCCATCTCGTTGTCCACCTTGCGGCTGTTGCAGATGATGCCGCCCAGGCGTACACCGCCGGCGTTCGCAAACTTTACGACGCCCTTGGAGATGTTGTTGGCCGCGTACATCGCCATCATCTCGCCCGAGCACACAATGTAGATCTCCTGCGCCTTGCCTTCGCGGATCGGCATCGCAAAACCGCCGCACACCACGTCGCCCAGCACGTCGTAGAAGACGTAGTCGAGTTCATCTTCATAGGCGCCAAGTTGTTCCAGCAGATTGATCGAGGTGATGATGCCGCGTCCCGCGCATCCCACGCCCGGCTCCGGTCCGCCCGACTCGGTACACTTCACACCGCGGTAGCCTGGGCGGAGCACATCGGCCAGATCGACTTCGTCGCCTTCATCGCGCAGCGTGTCCAGCACCGTCTTCTGCACCAGGCCGCCAAGTAGCAGACGGGTCGAATCCGCCTTAGGGTCGCATCCGACCACCATGATCTTCTTGCCCATTTCGGCCAGTGCCGCTACCGTGTTCTGGGTCGTTGTGGACTTTCCGATTCCGCCTTTGCCATAGATCGCAATGCTTCTTCTCGCCATTTGTATGCTCCTGTATAAGAGTTCGTCACTTGCGTGTGCTGTGAGTAAACCTATCCCGGCATCCCGGTAGAGATGTGGGTACACCGCTCCTCATGAATCTCATGGGCTTGCGTCATGGGTGCGGCAAACTTCAGTAGAAGGATTGGCCCTGCCGCGTGGAACGGGCTGGGCCATTTTGCTCGGTCATGGAGCGGGTCAAACAAACGCAAGCTACAGCGCTGCGTCGATCTGGAAGGAACACTCAGCCTGGGCGACGGTCTCGGACGCCTGCTGCTTGCTCCTGTGTAGAGCTAGACAATACGATGGATCTCAGCCCGGAGTCCAATTCATTTTCTTTATTGCCGCGATAACCGCTTAAGGCATCATTAGTCATGCCGCACATCTATATCGTTATGGGCGAGATAAGAACTTTCAATTGGCCTTCTCCCGGCGCTTCCCGTTACTCTCCTTAGTACTAGCTGAAACCCGCGCGGGGCCGGGGGGAGTTGTGAGCAGAATATGCATGGATCAGAAAACGACGCAGCCACATGGCAAGTTGCCATCCTGCATCGCACAAGCCGAATCGTCAGCTCCGGTCTTTCGATCGATGATATGTTGCAGGAGCTCGTCGCCCTCACAGTAGAGGTGACGGCCTGCGACGCCTGTCTGGTTTATCTGCCCGATCATGAAACCGGAGACATTGTGCTGCGCGCATCCCAGTTGCCCCATGACGCCGAGATCGGCGCCGTCCGTCTCAACCTGGGGGAAGGCATCGCCGGATGGGTTGCCCAGCACAAGTCGGCCGTGGCGCTCTCCAGCCATGCCTTCGCTGACTCCCGCTTCAAACACTTTACGACCCTGATCGAAGACACCTACGAAGCCCTGATCTCCGTCCCCCTCGTGCGCGGAGGAGAAGTGATCGGCGTGCTCAACGTCCATCACCGCGAACCGCACCTGCACACCCCGGAGGAGATCTCCGTGCTCTGCTTTCTCGGTGAGCAGATGGGTGGGGCAATCGCCTACTCCGCCCTCGCCGAACACAACGTCAAACTCAAGAAAGAGGCGCTGCTCGTCCGTCAGCAACTGGAAGAGCGCAAGATGATCGAGCGCGCAAAGGGAGTCTTGCAGCAACGCTTCGGATTGAGCGAGGAAGAAGCCTACCAGCGTCTGCGCGACGAAAGCCGCAGGCTGCGGCGAACCATTCGCGATGTCTCGGAAGCCGTGCTGCTTGTCGAGGGCCTCGGCCAGGAGCGCCCGCGCCCAAAACACGACCCCGGTGAAAAACGATAGCCGAACGCCATAGTCGGAGCGGCGTCCACTACCGCATACCCGCCAGCGCGCGGGGACTTCCTTCCTTAAATCCGAGCTTCTTCTCTCTCTGGCGTCTGCTTCATCTCTGAAAAACGGATCGCATTCATGATCAGCCCTGCGCAGGTGTCTAGCCCCAGTGTGCTGTTCACGCACAGATGATACAAGCTCCGGTCGGTTGAGTCGCAACCGTAGTAATCGTGTGTATAGTGGTGGCGCTCGGCATCGATGCGGTGCAGCACAGCTTCCAGCTCCTGCTCATGCGGATGGCGAGCTCTCATCCGCACAAGCTTCTCCGCCATCGGCGCGAACACCAGCACATGCAGCACCCGCGGGTGATTGCGCAATACGCACTGCGAGCCGCGCCCGATGATCACACAATTACCGGTATTCGCAGCCTCCGCGATCACGCGGGCGGTGAATTGTTGCAGGGAATCGCGGTCAACTCCCGCGTCGGCGCCCCCGCCCAGGTAAACCTCCGGGCCCCCGTGACGGAAGCCTTTCAATACCCGCTCCCACCACGCGCTGCAGTGTTCGTCCGCCTCTTCGGCCCAGTCACGGTCGATCTTTCCCATGGCGGCCACTCGTTCAATGATCTGGCGATCCACAAACTTCCACCCCAACCGCTCCGCCACACGGCGTCCAACCTCGGCTCCGCCGCTGCCGTACTCTCGTGCGATGGTCACAGCGTTGAACATCACTTTCCTCCTTAAACTCGTTAGGCTCACTCAGCTCGCCGGTCGCCCACATGGCACAAGGCAGAACTGCCGTAGAATGAACTTCGACCGCTGTTTTTCGAATTATGCATCGGATTATGTCCAGCCACGATCCCCAAACCCCGCGCCACTCCGCCCCTTCCGTCCGCGTCTGCGATCTCCTCACCGC
>VFSW01014493.1_pt1 | contig 10892 bp, 6 predicted proteins | sample 5358111 | NCBI WGS metagenome assembly VFSW01 (sample SAMN11554181, study PRJNA540505) | mine drainage metagenome | isolation source: sediment from site ElyBrook_90M | place: USA: Ely Copper Mine, Vershire, VT | collected 2017
GTGGGGAGGTGCGGCGCGGGTGGATGGGGCCGTCCCGAGGCTTCAAACTGCGCGCGTCGGCGCAGCGTCAAGATAGACTCCCGGATGTCTTCAACCACCCCGTGGGTGTGATTGTAATCCACGGGCGCGCGGTACTCCTCACCCGAGAACACAATGTACCGGTCGATGAACTCCTGGCGCTCCCGTAGCTTGCGCTCGAAGATCCGTCGAAGGTCGGACTGGTCGCGGATCACGTACGGTGTGAGAAACAGCAAGAGGTTGGACCGCTGGGTGTCCCGCTGGCTCTGACGAAACAGCGCCCCGAGAATCGGGATGTCCCCCAGGATCGGGACTCTTGTCTCCGTGTTGGTGTCCGTGCTGCGGATCAGCCCGCCGATGACCACGGTGTTCTGGTCGTGGACCACCACGGTGGTCTTGGCCGTTCGGCGGTTGATGGTCACGGCGCCGAGGTCTCCGCCAGAGTTTGCACCCACTTCCGAGATCTCCTCGGACAACTCCATGCGAATCTCGTCCGAGTCGTTGATGTGCGGAATAAGATGGATCTTTGTGCCTACGTCCTGCCGCGGCGCAGCGAAACCACCGCCCATCATACCCCCCATCATGCCGCCCATCATGCCGCCTGCAGCGCCGGCCGCGCCGGGCATCATGCCACCCATGGGCATCCCACCCCCGAGGTTGGTCTGCAACGGCACGTTCTGCCCCACGTTGATGTCCGCCGGGGAGTTGTCGGTCGCAATGATGTGCGGCGTGGACAGCACGTTGGCATCCCCCGACGACGCCAGGGCCGTGAGCGTCACGCCAAATGCCGGAATCGAAATCCCGATTCCGGGCAGCAGGTTTTGCGATCCCGCGAGCGCGGGACCGCGAACGCCCAGGGCCAGCCCCGTGAGCGCGTTCTGCCCCATCATAATGCTATCCAGCGCGTTGAAGCCGCCGAGCGCCAGGCTGTCCCCCGCGGCGTCAAGCGGATCCGCCGCGTGAAAATTCAAACCCAGATTCGACCCGTGGTCCACCGAGAGTTCCATCACCACGGCTTCGATGTACACCTGCCGCCGGGCCCGATCGAGTTCATCGATCACCCCTCGGAGCGTCACGTAATCTCTTGGCGACGACGTCACCACCAGCGCGTTGCTGGCCTTGTCCGCCGTGAGCCGCACGGCGCCTTCAAACACCGCATTGGCCGCCCGTCGCGTCCCCGAAGTTCCACTCGGCGACGCCCCCGGGGCCCCTGCGCCCGGGCCCGTCCCGATCATCGCATTGAGCGTGGTCAGCATCTCCGTCGCATCGCTGTGCTGCAACCGCAACACCTGCACCTGCCCATCGCCCTCGATCGACACGTCCAACCGTCGTACGAGCTCCAACACCCTGAGGTACATCCGCTCGGTTCCAACGATCACCAGGGAGTTTGTACGGTCATCCGCAATGAGCCGCGTGAGACGCAGATCGCTAGCAGCCTCCGCAGCCTGCGCCGCAGGCGAGCCCGGTGGACGCCCTGCACCCGAATGACTTCCGTTGAGCGCGTCGGTCAACCGCGTCGCAAGGTCACTCGCAAGGGCATAGTGTATAGGCTCGACCCAGATCTCATCGCCCGCGGAGTTCACGTCGACCTCGGCGAGCATTTGCATCATCCGTCGGACGTTGGCCGCGGTGTCCGTGATGATAAGAGTATTTGTCGCGGCGTTCGTCGCAATGTCCCCGTCGTGGGATTTGAAATGCCCGAGAAGCGTCGAAGCGTCGTCTGCCGTAATACTCCTCAGCCGCACGATGCGGGTGATGTACCGATCGTCGTCTGGAATAGTCTCGCCTGGTGGATACGTCGGCACCACCTGCGTCGCCGCGCCCGCGCTCTCTTCGATCTTGAGGTACCTTCCCGCGGGGACCACGGTCATCCCGTTGACCTCAAGCACCGAGAGAAAAGCCTGGTACGCTTCGTCCGGCGTAACCTTCGTCGGGGAGTACACCGTGGTCTTGATCGACCGGATCTTGCCCGGAAGAATAAACCTACGACCCGTGATGTTCCCGATGGCGCGTATAAGATCCGGGAGATCCGCGTCCTGGAGATTGAAGGTCACCCGCGCGCCGGGCGGCAATGGTTCGTAGGCAATCCCAGGGTCAAAAGGGTGTACGTTGGCGCCCGCGCCCGCGGCCCCAACCAAAGACCCCGGGGTCTCCGGGTGCTCCACCGCTGGGTGTCCACCCGCCGGCGGCGTTTGCGCCACCACGCCCCGCGCCCAGGCCAGCATGAGCGCCAGCACAAGGGCTGCCCCTGCCGTGTTGTACTTCGATCTCCTGGTCATTCCTTGGACGGCCGCCCCGCGGCGCGGGCGGTATACCACGCCCGTTTCAAGCGACACACCCCGATCCGTCATCTTTCCCGTGCCCCGCCGACCCGGTCTCCGGGAGCTACCTTCGACGTGTTGGTTCGCCTCTGCCGGGTACTTCACCCGCCCCCAACGACTGGCACGGTCCGTGTTATTCCCCTCCCCGTGATCGTAGCCATTCCATTACTTTTCCGGGGAACCGTGCCGTCGTGTGCCACCTCCGTGACCCAGGGTCACGCCGGGCGTCACAGTGGGTTCTACCCGGTCAGGAGGTTCGCCATGTCGACGTCGAAGCTTGTTCTCGCCCTTTTCGGACTGACGTTCGGGACGGGCTGCGGTGCGGCGTTGGTCCCCGGAGACGCCAGTTCCGACGGTTCCGTAGTGGACACAGGGATCCGAGACGTTCCGTTCGCCGACGCTGGGACCGATACGTCTCCCGCGGACGCCGGGCGTACGTGTACCTCCAACGCCGACTGTCCCACGTCGACCCAGTGTACGGGGGCTCCCGGTTGTGCCGTCCCCTGGACCTGCACCCCCGACACCCGAATGGCTTGTAGCACCATCGCCACTCTCTTCTGCGCCTGCGACGGAACCCAGTTCACGGCCTCTCCCGACTGCCCCGGGAGACAGTACGCAACCCAGGGTCCGTGCCCCAATCCTCCAGTCATTTGTACCCTCCCCGACGGAACGACCTGCCTGGTCGGTATGACCTGTCTCGCGGGCGACGGCTGCACCACCTGCTTCTGCCAGTCTCCCGGCCACGCTCTGTGCACCGGCAATGCGTGCGTGAGCGATGGCGGCGGCGTGGGTTGCAACTCCACCGCGGATTGTTACGGCGGGCTGGTCTGCAGCGGCCCGTCCGGGTGTGCAGTCCCGTGGACCTGTCAACGCCCCATTCCGTGCGGCTTTGGTACCAGCGCGTACTGCGGCTGCGACGGGGCGACCTTTACGGGGCCTTCGGGTTGCCCGGGTCGGCCCGTGCAGTACTTTGGTGCGTGCGAGTCGCCGGACGCGGGTTCCACCGACGGGGGAATCTCGGACGGCGGGGTGTTCGGTTGTCAATCCGACGCCGACTGTCCCGGCGGGCTGGTGTGCAGCGGCCCGCCCGGATGCGCCGTGCCTTGGGTCTGCCAACCACCCGTTCCCTGCTTCCATGGCTCCAGCACGTACTGTGGCTGTGACGGGGTGACTTTTACGGCGACCACAGGGTGCCCGGGGCGACCGTTTCTCTACGTCGGCGCGTGCGGGCCCGGCTCGGACGGCGGTGTCCTCGACGGCGGAATCCCGGACGGCGGTGTGTTCGACGGCGGCGGCGTGGGTGACTACTGCACGCTCCCGAGCGGGTGGTACTGCCCGATCGGTGGGACTTGTCCTGCCGGCGACGGCTGCAACGATTGTACGTGTGATCCCTCGGGCACGCTCCGTTGCACCGAACGCCCCTGTGCCGTCGACGCCGGTTCGCCACCCTCCGAATGCGTCACCAACCGGGATTGCGCGTCTGACCAGCAGTGCGTCGGTGCACCCGGCTGCGGAACGCCATGGACCTGTGTGACCTTTCGCGACCCGCCTCCGTGCATTCCGCACATGGCGCCGTTTTGTCTCTGCACGGGGCAGACGGTCTACGCTAGCAGTACATGCCCGGCGGGGCAGTACCAGTATGTCGGACCCTGCGGGGTGTTGTAGGCACCGCGTCGGGGACCCTGAGGATCGCTTTGGCGGTGCGAGGGGTCTTCCACGCTTCGGCGCGGGAGGTCACAACGCGGGTCAAGACAGCTTGAGTTCAGCCTCGCGCGCCATGATCCTGTCTGCCAGCGCGGCGAACTCGTCTCGGCAACGTTGCACGGCAGTCATGTGCGCGCCGATGGCACCGTCCCCGGGACGTAGCTGGAACATGGGTTTCTGTGCGTCCTGGGCCAGCGGCATCAGGCTTTGGTAATTTCGCATCAGACCCAGACACCACGGATCTTCCGCTGTACTCCGTGGCGCGAGACCGTCCGACAGCACGGCGGCGTGGTAGATCTCAGGCATTCGTGCGACCCATCGCTCGTATGCTCGAACCGGCCGGGAGAGTCGCATTCCAGTCTGCATCACGACGTAACCAAGCGGAGCCATGGATCCAGATGGAAGACTGATGCCACCCGATGGGACCCGCGAGAGACGGTCTTGCCACTCGCTTCGCCATTGGGCCAGTGTTGGCCCGAGGTTCCGCAGACCTTGGGCGGAAAAAAGATCCGGCGCCAGGGGGGTCATGACGTAATCGCAGGCCAACAGCGCGGCGCGATTGATGGCGCCGAGGTTTGGTCCCACGTCAACGAGAACAACGTCGGCGGCCTGTGCACTTGCGGCGCGTCGGATCATGCGGTGAAACGCCGAGAGCGTGCGAAAGGCAGCTTCATCCCGATCCATCGTCCTGGGCCAACTGTCCGACAGCCTGGCTTCAAAGGCAGTCAGCCCGAGATCACCCGGGATCAGCGCGAGACCGTCTTGGATCACCTCCGCGTGCGGTTCCTGAATGTCGCCGATCCCGCGGAGAATGGGGCGTACGCACCCGAGCACGGTCTCGGGATGGTCGGGCGCGGCTGGCCAGAGCGTCTCAAGGCGTTCTTCGGAAACGCACATCGCCGTGAGGTTCGATTGAGGATCCAGATCGACCATCAACACCCGCCGACCTTTGTCCGCAAACATGTGCGCAAGGTGGTACACCAGCGTTGTCTTGCCCACGCCACTCTTGTTGTTGAAAAACGCGATGCGGGTCATGCACGAGCCCTCACGATGACCCCCAAGTTCGCCGGTTCAAGGATGAACTGTGGTTCCGGGTTGCCATTGTCAGCACAGGCTTTGCGGGCCAGCGGAATCCCCAGGCCAAAGCGCTGGACGAATCCGAGTTGGTAAAGCGCCGCCGCGATCGCAGGATTTCTGTAGTCGTTGCCCCCCGTTCGCCCGAAAGTCTCTGGCGTTGCACGTCCGAACAACCCACCCGGGTTGTGAATCTCGATTCGATCCGAGAACCAGTACCATTGCACCGGGGCGTTGCTTGTCTCGTAGTTCCTGTGGATCACGGCATTCCGCAGGAGCTGCTGCATGGCATCCATTGGGTAGTCCGGGGCTCGCACCTCGACATGGCTTCCAGTCACCGTCGTTGCAACATGGATGTGCGCGTTTGTGAGTTCATCCATCTGGCGGAGGACGCGCGGCAGCGGGCCTGTAAGTTCTTTGCGGTCGACGACGGGATCCGTCAGCTCCGTGCCGTCCACCCGCAGAAACTGGACGTACGCACACTTGATCCAGGACGTAGGCTCGCAACCAAGAAGCAGGATGCCGACGACGTTGGGAACACCCGACGGACTTGCGAGGTGCAGCGCTGCAAGCTGCTCCGGAAGACTCCGCCCGTTCTCGCGGAGAACTTCTGGAGAGACGGCCGAGGGAAGGTATTCGCGCCGAAAGAGATCGAGATCCAGGTCGTCCAGCGTCGCACCACCGACCACTCGTTGGTCGAAGGGGTGATCCCAACCACGGCGGCGCTCCGTCAGGACGCGCTCTTCGTCACGGGTCGCGATGCCTTTTCGGGGTCCCACGCGGATTCGAACGGTCCCGCGCAAACGCACGGGAGGTTCGTGGGATGGAAACACTTCGATGACAACGATCTCTCCGCCGGGAAGGTTGGCTTTGCGAACGGTCATGTTGGGAAAAGGGAGGACGTTCCCATCGCTACGGATGTTGGCGAGCGAAAGGAGCAGATCGTCCGTGATGGGCGCGTTGGTTGGAGCGCCGGTCTTGTCATCCACCCCGATCAGCAGGACTCCGACCTGTCCCGTGCCCGCGAGGTCGTTGGAAAACGCGCAGATCGCGCTTTCGATGTCGCTCTTGTTCGACGCGCTCGCTTTCCGTTCGACGCGTGCGCTCTCAAGGTCGCCAGCAAGCGCGACCAATTCCGCCTCACCCAACATGGTCAACGCCCTCGGCGCCCGTTACGAATGTGCTCAAGATCCAAAGTCCATACTACGCAACCGCCTGTCAAACCGTCAACCGCGAGTGCCCGAAGCGCACGGACGCAACGATCGCAACGCTTCAACCCCTTGCGGTTTCTCCCATCACCCTGCTGAGCGCACGGCGTACGAGCACCGGGACCATGGCGTGGCGCCAGGTTTCGTCCCCGTCGATGTTGGGCAACGGACGACATTCCCGTTCGGCTGCCCGCGCCAGGGTGGTCACCAGCGCCGTGTCCAGCACCCCTCCCGGAGCAAGTTCGCTCGCGGCACGCAACACCCTCGGGCGCGCGGCCAGTGCCGACACCACCACTTCCAACCCGTTCACTCGCCCACCCGAAACATCCGCCCGCGCCGCCACGGACACCAACGGGAAGTCAATCGCCTCCCGTATCCGTAGCTTTTCGTACGCGCTACGCCGCCCGGCCACCCGCGGAAGTCTTACAGCCGTAAGCACTTCGTCCGATGTCCGTGTCTGGTTGTACACCCCGTCGGCGGTGTAGTACCCCGCGATCGGGAGCCAACGTGTTCCGCGTTGGGAGCGTAGTTCGAGCGTGGCGCCAAGGGCGATCAGTGCTGCGGCCGTGTCGTTTGAAGCCGCCGCCACGCAGCGACGCCCTGCGGGCACGACGTGACACTTTGTTCCGTCTTTCTTGATGCAGTAACCCAGCGCCGACCGCCAGAACTCCGTCTGGTTGATGTACCTGCACCGCGCATCCAGGCACACGTTGCCACCCAGTGTTCCCATCGCGCGGTGCAAAGGGCTCCCCACGGACAGACACGCCTCTGCGAGCGCCTGCATCTCCGTGCTCACCACGGCATCCCGTGCAACGCTCTCAAGCACCGTCATCGCGCCGATCACCACGGACTCGGGTGTCACAACCACCCCACGGAGTTCTGCAATCCCCTGGAGCGACACCAACACCCTTGGAGCCATCACCCCGCGCTTCATCGCCGGGAGAATATCCGTGCCCCCTGCGATCACCCTCGCATCCGGGCCGAGTTCACCCAGCAACCGCAGGGCTTCGTCCAGCGTCCTTGGCGTGTGCAATCCAAAAGCCGGCAAGGGAAGCATCGCGCTAACCCTCCACCGTCGTGCGTGTGTCCTCTGTCCGTCCCTTTGCCCGCAGTGCCCTGAGTACGCTCCCGGGTGTAAACGGCAGTCGGTCGAGCCGCACGCCCACGGCGTCAAAAATCGCGTTGGCCACCGCGGGAATGCTCGAATGCAACGGCCCTTCGCCCGCTTCTTTGGCTCCGTACGGCCCTTCAGGGTCGTGGGATTCTACAATCAACGCTTCGGTTTCTCCCACGTCCATGCTCGTCGGGATTTTGTAGTCCAAGAGATTGGGTCCGCGGTGCAGTCCCCGGGCGTCGGTGTCATGGAGTTCCATCAACGCTTCGGCCACGCCCATGTACACCGAGCCGTCGATCTGGGCTTCGACCAGGGACGGACACAGCGCTCGCCCACAATCGTGCGCGCACCAGACCTTGACCACCCGTACCACACCCGTCTCCGTGTCTACTTTTACTTCAGCGACGTGCGCCGTAAACGAATACGCCGGCGAAGCTCCGATCGTCCCTCCACGGTAGTCTCCCCCGAGCCCCGGCGGAGACTTGTACCAACCGACTTCACCGAGGGTTCCGTACTTCGCCTCGGCCCATTGTATCGCCTCGGTCACGGGAACCGTCTGTTCACCCGCACCGATACAAACAACCCCCCGTGAGATCCAGACCGTGCTTTCTTGTACACCGAGTTTTTCTGCCACCGCCGACAAGATCTTCGCCCGCACTGCCCGCGCAGCCCGCAGCGCCGCGTTGCCATTCATAAACGTCCCGCGCGACGAGTACGCCCCGAGGTCCACGGGTGCGAGGTCCGTGTCCGCAGAGACCACCCGCACGGCCGAAAGATCCACACCGAGCTCCTCGGCCACGATCGTTGCAAGCAGTGTGTCCGTCCCCTGTCCGATCTCGCTCGCACCGTTGAACACCGTCACCACACCCGAGCGATCGACTTTGAGCTGCACCGCGCTCTGCGGCATCTCGTTGGGATAGATCGGGTAATTTGTCCCCGAGATGTACGCGCTCGATGCGACGCCGAGGCCGTGGCCATACGGCAGCTTGCCAAAGCGCTCGCGCCAGCCCGAGGCTTTTTCGACCGCGGCAAGACAATCAAGATTGCCGTTGGAGGTCACACGCATCCCGTTGAGGGTGGTGTCGCCCGTCACAGAATTTTTTCGACGGAGTTCGATCGGGTCGATACTCAGTCGCCGTGCGAGTTTGTCCAGGGTGATTTCAAAGGCAAACCGTGGTTGCACGCTCCCGTGCCCACGCTTGGGGCCGCACGGTGGCTTGTTGGTAAAGTACCTCGTCGACGCAAAGCGGTACGTCGGTGGAAAGGTTGGCAAGGTCAACAACTGCCCGGAGTAATACGTCGTCACGAGGCCAAAAGACGAATACGCCCCGCCGTCGATCTCGGTCCGCGCGTCCAGCCCCGTGAGTGTACCGTCCGTGCGAGCGCCTACGCGAAAGTGCATGCGCATCGGGTGCCGCCCCCGGTGGGCGTAAAATTCTTCTTCACGGGTGTACAAGATCTTGACGGGGCGACCGGTGACCATCGCGAGCTTCGCGGCTGCAAACTCCAATGCAAAAGGCTCACTCTTGCCGCCAAACGCGCCGCCCACGGGAGGCTGGATCACACGGATGACGGCGGGAGACACCCGCAGCACCCTTGAGAGCTCCCGGTGCAGATAATGCGGAACCTGGGTTGTAGACCACACCGTGAGCAACCCCGCGCCGTCGTACCGTGCGATCGCGCAATGCGTCTCAATCGGGGCGTGGGCGGTTCCGTCAAAACCGTAGTCTCCCTCGATGACCACGTCCGAGGCCGCAAGCGCCGCGTCGACGTCACCAAACGCAAGATCCACTTGCTTGCTGACGTTGTCCTTGCGCGACGCACCCAGCCCCACTTCGGGGTGTGCGATCGCAGTGTCCAGATCCACCGCGGCGGGGAGAATCTCGTAGGCGACCTGCATGGCACGGGCGGCGGTCACCGCCGTGCGTTCGTCCAGGGCGGCCACGGCGGCCACGGCGTCGCCGACAAACCTCGCTTCGTCCAACGCCAGCGGGTATTCGTCGGGCGTCCACGGGATGATGCCAAAACGTACCGGGAGGTCTTTGCCGGTAATCACTGCGATGCAACCGGGAACGGCAAGCGCCGCGCGGGCATCCGTGGACACGATCTTCGCGTGCGGGTGCGGGCACCGTACGAGCTTGCCATGGAGCATCCGCGGAAGCTTGATGTCGTCGGTGTACCGCACCTCGCCGCGAACTTTTCGTGCGAGGTCGCCGCGTCGCCCGGGCTTGCCGATCAACCCGCTCACGGCTTGCGCTCCTTGGGGACAGGCAACGCCGGCGGGAGCACCGAAGGGCCAGCGAGTTCCTCGTCCCGGGCGGTCTTGCCGGCGTGAATGTCCGCGGCGAGTTCGACTGCGCGAAAGATGGCGCCGTAGCCCGTACACCGACAGAGGTTGCCCGAAAGCGCCTGTTGGATTTGTCTACGCGTGGGCTGCGCGTTTTCGCGCAAGAGCGCCGTGGCGGACATCAACATTCCCGGCGTACAAAATCCGCACTGCCCGGCGTTGCAGCGGTCAAACGCATCGAGCAACGGGTCCATCCGGGGTGCGCCCGCGAGAGACTCCGCGGTCTCGACGGATTTGCCCGCCACGAGAAGTGCGAGTGTCAGACACGAAAGCTGCGCGCGACCGTCGATGAGCACCGTACACGCGCCGCAGTCGCCCTCGTCGCACCCCTGCCGTGTGCCCACCATGTCCAGGTCGTACCGTAGAACCTCCAACAGCGTGCGGCTGGGGCGTGTGGCGACGACGACACGATCGCCATTGAGGGTAAACTCCAAGGTCGTGAGCGCTTCGTCCACGGGAGCTTCCGCGGGTGTAGGGTTGGGGTCGTTCATGCTGGGGTCAGCGTCCTTGGTGGATCCTGCAAGGTTATCCCATGGTCGCCACGCCGTGTCTCCGGCGCTTCCGTCGGGCCATCCGTGCACGATCCGTGGACTTTACGTGGCGCTCCACGAAAATCTGTTCCGCTCCCCAAGATTTCGTGGCGCTCCACGAAAAGCTGTAGCGCTCCACAAGATTTCATGGCGCTCCACGAAAAGACGTGGCGCTCCACAAAAAGCTGTTCCGCTCCATGAATTTTCGTGGCGCTCCACGAAAACTTGTAGCGCTCCACAAGATTTCGTGGCGCTCCACAAAAACTCGTAGCGCTCCACGAAATATCGTGGAGTTCCACGAAAATTTGAGGAAGATTCCAGCGTTTCCATCAATTCCAGGATTAGTGCGGTGGCTCGGGGACGACCGGAGGAACGCTGTCGCGCACCATGTCGTCCTGCGTCCAAGTGACGTGAACAATGTGCGTCTGCCGCGAGGATTGTGCGCGCACACGGTGTTCGCAGGGCGTGCGGCGGGGTCTTGGGGATTCAGGGTCGAAAGCCACGGATCGTCGACGCCATCCCGTAAGGCAGTCCCACGAAGATCAATGCCCCAATCTGAACGCCGATGCATCCCGC
>VFSW01014494.1_pt1 | contig 10892 bp, 7 predicted proteins | sample 5358111 | NCBI WGS metagenome assembly VFSW01 (sample SAMN11554181, study PRJNA540505) | mine drainage metagenome | isolation source: sediment from site ElyBrook_90M | place: USA: Ely Copper Mine, Vershire, VT | collected 2017
TCGAAGACGACATGCGGCAGTCCTATCTGGACTACGCGATGTCGGTGAATATCGGGCGCGCGCTGCCCGACGTCCGCGACGGCCTCAAACCAGTCCATCGGCGAATTCTCTACGCGATGTTCCGCGAGGGACTGCTCTCGTCGCGCCGCTATTCGAAGTGCGCCGGCGTCGTCGGCGAAGTGCTCAAGCGGTACCATCCGCATGGCGACAGCGCGGTGTACGACTCGCTCGTCCGCATGGCGCAAACTTTCAGCATGCGCTACCCGCTGATCGACGGGCAGGGCAATTTCGGCTCGATCGACGGCGATCCGCCCGCGGCCTACCGCTATACCGAATGCCGCTTGACGCGATTGGCCGAGCGGATGCTCGCCGATATCGATAAGGACACGGTCGATTTCGTCGATAATTTCGACGGCTCGCAGCAGGAGCCGGAGTTTCTACCCGCACAGATTCCGAATCTTCTGATCAACGGCTCCGATGGCATCGCGGTCGGGATGGCGACGAATATCCCGCCGCACAATCTCGGCGAGATTTGCGACGCGCTGCTCAAGCTAATCGAAAATCCCGACCTCACGATGGAGGAACTGCTCGAGATCGTGCCCGGCCCAGACTTTCCGACCGGCGGCCAGTTGCTCGGCCGCGAGGTAATCCGGCAGGCCTATCTTACCGGCCGCGGGATCCTGACGATGCGGGCGAAGGCGATGATCGAGACCGACAAGCGTAGTTCGAGGGCGTCGATCATCGTTCGCGAAATCCCCTACCAAATAAACAAGACGCGGCTGATCGAGCGGATCGCCGATCTGGTCAACGAAAAGCGCATCGAAGGCATCAGCGACCTGCGCGACGAGTCGGACCGCGACGGCATGCGTATCGTGATTGAGCTCAAGCGCGACGCCGAGCCCAAGATCGTGCTCAACCAACTCTACAAGCTGACCCAGATGCAGGAGAGCTACGGGCTCATCATGCTGGCGATTCACGAGGGACGGCCGCGCGAGCTTAATCTGCGCGAGATGCTGCTCGAGTTCCTGCGCCATCGCCAGCGCGTAATCATCCGGCGGTCGCAATTCGAGTTGCGCCAGGCTGAAGCGCGGCTGCACGTCCTTGAGGGCCTGCTGATCGCGCTGCGAAACCTCGACGCGGTAATCAAGCTGATTCGCGCTTCGGCGGACGCAGAGGCCGCGCGCACCGGCCTGATGCAGCAGTTCGGGCTCACGCAGATTCAGGCGCAGGCGATTCTCGATCTGACTCTGCGGCGGCTGACCTCGCTAGAACGCGGAAAGATCGAAGCCGAGCACAAGGAGACGCAAGAGACCATCGAGCGCCTGCGCCATATCCTCGGCGACGAGCGCGAGCAGATGAGAATAATCGCCGAGGAGCTCACCGATATACGTAAGGAGTTCGCCGACGAGCGGCGCACGCAGATTATCGAGGCCGAGGGCGACTTCTCGATCGAGGATCTGATCGTCGAAGAGGATGTGCTCGTCACTGTCACGCATGGCGGCTATATCAAACGCACTCCGGTCTCGGTCTATCGCACGCAGCGGCGCGGTGGCCGCGGCAAAATCGGTGCGGGCACGAGCGCTGAGGATTTGGTCGAGCACCTGGTGGCGGTCGGCACGCACGATCGGCTGTTGTTTTTCACCAACGCGGGCAAGGTTTACGAGAAAAAGGCTTACGAACTGCCCGAGGGCGGGCGCGCCGCGCGCGGACGCTCGATCGCAAATTTGCTGAGCCTCGCCAACGACGAGACGCTCTCCGCGTTTTTGCCGGTGCCCAAGGATACCAAGGGCAAGTACGCCTTCTTCGCCACGCGCCGCGGACTCGTCAAGAAAACCGAGATCGATCAGTTCGGGAACATCCGCACCAGCGGAATCATCGCGATCAATCTCGAAGACGGCGACAAATTGATCGGCGTCCGAATCACCGACGGCGATCAGCATATCGTGCTCTCGACGCGTGAGGGCCAGGCGATTCGCTTCAAGGAAGAAGAGATCCGTCCGATGGGGCGCGGAACCTATGGCAACCTCGGGATGGACCTCGATAAGGACAAAAAAACCGGCGAGATGTTCGACGAAGTGGTCTCCATCGCAGTTGCGCGGGAAGACGAGACGCTGTTGACGGTCTCGGAACGCGGCTTCGGCAAGCGCACTGAGGCGGCGGAATATCGGCTGACGCATCGCGGCGGCAAGGGCGTCATTACGATGAACGTGACCGAGCGCACCGGCAAAGTGGTCAACGTGCGGCAGGTCGGATCCGATGACACGGTCGTGTTGATCACGGATCACGGCCAAGTCATCCGGCTGGCGGCGAAGCAGGTGCGGATCACCGGGCGCAACGCGCAAGGTGTGCATCTGGTGAAACTCGACGAAGGCGAAAAAGTCCGGGCGGTCGCGCGGCTGGCCGAAGGCACCGAGGAAGAAGACGGGCCGAACGGCAACGGCGCCAACGGGTCGGCCAGCGACGACGAGTAAGCGTCGTTAGCTGCAATCAAAGCGAATGTAGCCTTTAGCTATGTCGTGATATGATTGCGCTTTGCGACATTTAGAACCCGGAGAATGTGAGATGGATAGCGCAAGACCAAGAGGCAAAGACCGTCTTATTAAGTCGATCAAGCCTCCGGCTCCCTCTGGAGTTAAGCCACCGCCGCCGCCACCGAAGGTTTATCCCGGTCAGACAAAGGGAGATCTGGGAACTAAACCGAACAAATAAGGACTTCGGCACACCTATGCCCGGGTGCGAGTCACCGAGGCTATTCGATCTTTGGAAGGCAACCGAGTGTTCCCGACAACATTCCAAGGTATCCAGATTTTACTCGTTCTTTTGCCGGGCTTTTTCACTGCGCGAATCGTTGCCGCGCTAACCGTGCGGCCAAATCAGACAGACCTTGATAAGTTGATTGAGGCGTTATTCTACAGTTTTTTTGTTTACTTTATTTGCGTGGCATTTATTCGGGTGAACCCACTCGTCATCGACGTGAAGGCGAGCGCGAAGTCTGCGATTTTAGATATAAACGTGGATTCGCTTCGCACCTTCGTGTCCTGGGCGTTTGTGGTCGCGGGATCGCTCGGACTGGCGATTAGTTACCTTTCCACCAATGACCTTCTCACTGGGTTGCTGCGGGCGATTAAGGTTACAAAACGATCGAGCAGAATCTCTGTCTGGAGCGATGTCTTCCACGATCTCGATGAATTTGTCCTCGTCGAGTTCACGGATGGTCGTAGAGTACGCGGTTGGCCTAGGATGTTTTCGGATACTCCCGAGGAGGGAAGCCTCTTCTTGGAGAAGGCGTCCTGGATCCTTGACGACGAAACTGTCGTCGAAATACATGGCGCCGGCATGTTGATTACGAAAAGCCTCGGTATTCAACGCGTCTCCTTCATCAGCGGCGAGTAATCCGTAACGTTGGACCTTGCGAAAGCGCGGCGCTAATTAATAGGCCATGGCACTCGACGCATCGTTGGTTGGAACCGCAACCGAGCCGCTCGTAAGCGAAGTTGACGAACGCTGGACAATGGCCTACGCGGCCGGACTCGGCGACTTACTCGACTGCTACATCGATACGCGGCGGACGGACGGAATCATCGCGCATCCGCTGTTTCCGGTCTGCTTAGAATGGCCGGCGGCGCTGACGCTGCGCACGAAACATCGCGAGAAGATGCCGGCGGCAGAAGCTGCGCGCGGCGTCCACGCCACTCATCACACGATCGTTCATCGCACACTGCGACCGCCGCAGCGGGTAACGACGCGCGCCGTGATCGCGGGAATCGAGCGCCGCAAGCCGGGGGCGCTCGAAGTCACGAGATTCGAAACGGTTGACGACAAGGGCGCGCCGATCTGCACGACCTATACGGGCAACATCTATCGTCAAGTCGAAGTAGCCGGCGACGAACGGCCCGCGACGATGCCGCTCGCGCCCGCGCCCAAGACCACTGCGTCGCGCCCGCGCGCGGAGTCCCGGATTCCGGTGGCGGCGGGCGCCGCGCACGTCTATACCGAGTGCGCACGCATCTGGAATCCGATCCATACCGATGCGAAGGTCGCGGCCGCCGCGGGACTGCCCGCGATCATGCTGCATGGTACGGCGACCCTCGCGCTGGCGGTCTCACAAATTATCGCGATTGAAGCCGCCAACGATCCCGAGCGCGTCGCCGAAATTCACGCACGCTTCGGCGCGATGGTCTTCATGCCGTCGGAACTGGCGCTGCGGGTAATCGCTCGCGAGCGCATCGACGGTGGCCGCGATGCGATCTTCTTCGAGACCCTCAGCAGCGAGGGCGGGCGCGCGGTGCGCGACGGCGTCGTGATCTTGCGCGCGTAGTTTAAGGGCCCGACGGAACGATGCGGAAATTTGCGCGGAAATCGCGCCCTCGTCAAGATTCGATCCTCAGAAACGCGAAAGGCAGGTAGATCATCGTGAAAGTCAGGGCGGCGTTGGCGCGTTCAGCGGGAGCGCAGTTAGAAGTGACCGAGGTGGATCTCGAGGGGCCGAAGGCGGGTGAGGCGCTGGTCGAGATCAAAGCGACGGGCATCTGCCATACCGACGCCTATACGCTATCCGGCAAAGACCCGGAGGGGCTGTTCCCCTCGATTATGGGCCACGAGGGAGCCGGGGTGGTGGTCGAAATCGGGCCGGACGTCACCACCCTCAAACCGGGCGATCACGTGATTCCGCTCTACATCCCTGAATGCCGCAATTGTCCGTCTTGCCTGTCGGGGCGCACGAATCTGTGCACTGCGATTCGCGAGACCCAGGGGCGCGGACTCATGCCCGACGGGACCAGCCGCTTTTCGCTCGGCGGCACGGCGGTGCACCATTACATGGGCACGTCGACTTTCGCGAACTACACGGTCGTGCCGGAGATCGCGCTGGCGAAGATTCGCGCCGACGCGCCATTCGACAAGGTCTGCTACATCGGCTGCGGCGTGACCACCGGAATCGGCGCGGTGATCAATACGGCGAAGGTCCAGGTCGGCGATCGCGTCGTCGTGTTCGGGCTCGGCGGCATCGGACTCAACGTCGTGCAGGGAGCGCGCCTAGCCGGTGCCTCGATGATCGTCGGAGTTGACCTGAATCCGGAACGCCAGGTGATTGCGACGAAATTCGGCATGACGCATTTCGTCAACCCCGCGGAAGTACGCGACGAGCTGGTGCCCTATCTGGTTGACCTGACCAGGGGCGGCGCTGATTTCTCCTTCGAATGCGTCGGCAATGTCAAACTGATGCGCCAGGCACTCGAATGCTGTCAGCGGGGATGGGGCACTTGCGTGATAATCGGCGTCGCCGGCGCCGGCGAAGAGATTTCGACGCGGCCATTTCAGCTGGTTACCGGACGCACGTGGAAAGGGACCGCGTTCGGCGGCGCGAAGAGCCGGCGCGACGTGCCGAAAATTGTAGATTGGTATATGGACGGACGCATCAACATCGACGACCTCATCACACATACGATGCCGCTCGATCGCATCAACGAGGGCTTCGACCTGATGCATCAGGGCAAGTCGATTCGCGGCGTGGTCATTTTCTGAAGGCGCCATTCGGTGCGATTAGTGATTTGCATAGCCCGGCAAAAATAGAATTGATCATGATGCGGGCGCGCCCATAGACTTGAATGCGCAATGGAACCCGCTGCGAATCGAATCGTTGTTGGCGCCGCGCTCATCTGCATGCTTGGGTTGAGCGCATCGGGATGTTCCTTGTTTCATCATGCTTCGCCGCAACAGAGCTTCATGGATGCGCTGAACCGCGGCAACGGCGCGGAGGCTTCTCAGCGCTGGCTCAAAATGAGCGCGAAGGATCGCTCGAACCTTTCGCACAACATCGGCTTCAAGCGGGAAGTTGATCAGGGCGACATTCAGCGCGAACTTCTCAAGCATCAGAAAGAGCAAGCGGCGAAAAACGGCGACGACGATCCGGATTCGACGATCGGCGACGGGGACATCAACTCCCAGCAAATGGAAATACCCGGAATCGAGGGCGACCCGAGCGTCAACGGTATTGCGAATCTTCCCTTGTTAAACACACTGCAAGAGTCGGCGCCGGCGTCGATCACGACAGAAGGGCCGCAGTAGGCCGATTCCACCAAGGGCTGCGTTTGCGAATCGATGACGTTTAGATGGGCTTGCCTGGCGCTACTCGCGGCTGCGCTCTTGCTCGTGCTACTTGGCACGCGCGACGCGCTGAGTGACGTCGTGAAGCAAAGTTGCGGACCGTTCGGAGATCCGCCGGCAAAATTAATCGCCAACGTGGTGCCGAAGTGCACAGATGGCGAGGTCCTCGGCCCGTGGAACGATGCCGACGGAACGCCGCGATACGCGTGTCTGTATCAACCGCCGACGACTACGCCGCCAAAGCCGCTGCCGCTAATCGTTTATCTGCATCCCTCACTCGCCGATGCCGACAGCGTCCGCCGCTTTACCAACCTGCTCGATTTTCTTAAGACCGCAAACGTCAGTGACGATCCGGCGCGACCGGGTTTCATCCTGCTGGCGCCGCAGGGCCGCAACACCACGCATTATTATTTGCCGCCGGATCGCACTGGTACCGGATGGGACAACTGGTATCGTCAGTTCAACCCGTCCGGCGCGGTTACCGCGGTGGGAAAGAGTTACCCCGAAAACGTCGATGCTGCGACCATCGATCACTTTATCGATGCGGTCGAAGCGACTGGCAAAGTCGATCGCCAGCGCATCTATGTCACCGGATGGTCAAATGGCGGCGCGATGGCTTACCTGTACGGTCTCAACCGCAGAGGAATTGCGGCGGTCGGAGTTTACTCGGCGGCGAATCCATTTCAGCTCGCACTCGATCCATGTCCGCAGAATCCGGTCGCAGGCGCGCCGGCCGACTATCGCCAGATTCAGGTCTTCAATCCCAAATTGCCGACTTACCAGGTCCATAACAGTTGCGACATCGGGGGCATTTGCCCCAACGCGCTGTTACTCGAAAAGCAGCTTGCCGATCTCGGCGGCAGTGTCGCCGACACGATTATCGATTACGATCAGCGTGCGACCGCCGAATGCAATTCGACGTGCGGAAGTAATCCCAACGGCGGCCTGCGAAATCCGTTCGCCGCGATGCTCGGGATGGCGCATCATCTGCGGTGGCCGAAGCCGTGGACGGCGGCGATTCTGGATTTCTTCCGTCGTCATCCACTGAATTCCGATAATGCTCGTCCGGTAAAGACAAAGTGAAAACTTACCATCGAATTCTCGCGTTGCCGCAAATTTTCAACGCCGTGAAAAGGCCCGAGGTCGCGGAGCTGCACCATGGATTTCTCGTTTAATCAGGATCAACAACTCCTGCGCGACACGCTCGCCGATTTTGCCCGCCGCGAGCTGATGCCTGCGTATGCGGATCGCGACAAGGACGAGGATCTGCCGCGCGAGGTCGTGCGCAAGCTCGGCGAATTGGGCTTGCTCGCGCCGATGGTCGATCAGCGTTACGGCGGACAGGGACTCGATTACGTCTCGCTCGGCATCGCGTTCGAGGAACTTGGGCGCGGCGATTTCAACGCTGCGTATGTACTTCTGCTGTCGGCGCTGGTCGGCGCCATAATCGCGGCGCGCGGCAACGAAGGTCAGAAGAGTGCCTGGCTACCGGGAATCTGCCGCGGCGAGATTGTACCTGCGCTCGGTGTCACCGAACCCGCGGGCGGCTCCGACGCCGCACACGTCAAGCTGAGCGCACGCCGCGAGGGCGACAGTTATATACTGGATGGCGAGAAAACATCCATCTCGTTTGCTTCATGGGCTGACACCATTCTCGTCATGGCGCGCACCGGCACGATCGAACAGGGTGCGCACGGCATCAGCGCCTTCTATGTCAACCTCCATGCGCCCGGCGTGAGCCGCAATCGCTTTCGCGATCTCGGTTCGCGCGCCATCGGACGCGGCCAGTTGTTCTTCGATTCCGTGCGCGTGCCTGCCGATGCGCGCGTCGGCGCCGAGGGTGCCGGCTTCGTGCAGGTGATGCAGGGTTTCGACTTCTCCCGCTCGCTCATCGGCCTGATGTGCATCGGCGCTGCGCAGCAGAGCGTTGACGAGACCTGCAAATACGTCGTCGAGCGGCAAGCCTTCGGCGGCAGCCTCGCGCGCTTCGAGGGCGTTTCGTTTCCGTTGGCCGAGGCCGCCGTGCAACTGCGCGCCGCGCGACTACTCTGCTACGAGGCGTTATCGCTCAAGGATCGCGGCGAGCCGCACGGATGGCTCGCCGCCGGATGTAAATGGTGGGCACCAGAACTCGCCGCACAGGTGCTCCATCAATGCCTCCTGCTCCACGGCCATCTCGGCTTCAGCCTGGATTTGCCCCACCAGCAGCGGATGCGCGACGTCATCGGCCTCGAAATCGGCGACGGCACCGCACAGGTGATGAAGCTGCTGGTCGCGCGTGCGTTGCTCGGCAACGTAGCCCGCGGTTACTGACGGCGGGCAGCGAAGCGCAGCCGGATGTAGTCGCCGGTCCAGCGCCCCTGTTCGTCGCACAGCACCGGGCGCAGCATCTCGACCACTTCGTCAACCGCTTGCGGCCGTTGGTCTGCCGGTAGCCGATTCAGCAACGGCTGCGCGAAAAGCTCGAGCCACCCGGCCATGTTGGTCGGCAGCGGTGTCGGTCGCGGAATCAGCTCGATGTAATCAACCTTGAAGCCCGCGTGTTCGAGCCGGGCGCGGTAATCGTCCACCGTCGGGAAGTACCACGGGATCGTCGCCGCGCCATCCCTGATTCCGTGCCGCTCGAGTACCGCGATTAGCGCGATCGTAATCGCTGCGACGCATCCATGCCCGCCCATCTCAGCCACGAAACGCCCGCCGGGCTTGAGCGCGCAATATACTCCAGCGATCACCGCGTCGCGATCGTGCTTCATCCAATGGAGCGCAGCGTTGGAAAATACCGCGTCGAACTCCCCGGAAAATTGCAACCTCCCACCTTCCATCACGCGCGCGTCGAGTCCGCGTTTGCTCGCCGCCGCGATCATGTCCGCCGCCGCATCTACGCCAACGACGATCGCCCCTGACGCTGCGATTTTTTCCGTGAGCACGCCGTCGCCACAGCCTAAGTCAAGAATTCGTTCTCCCGGTTGCGGTTTAAGCAGCTCGAGTACCGGCGCACCGAGCGCGGGCACAAAGTGCGCGTGCTGCGCGTAGCGATCGGCCTTCCAGTCCTGACTCGGCTTGCCCGGCGTTTCCATCAGATATGCTCCTAATCGTCGCTCATTAGTGGTGATTCATTTATTCAACGCCAACGCCGATCCGCAAGCGCGAAACTTTTCGGTTTGCGTTCCTCAACGACTGCGAGCTCTGGTGGACCGGTTCGAAGAGCGGTCCCGTGAAGGCGGCGCTGTTTGCGCCGGACACGCGTGGCGAGGGGACCATCGCCTCGACCTTACCGCCTGTTGGAGAGCAGTTGCTGGCGAGTGCTGTAACACTCGAGCCCGCCGGCGGCGATAAACCAACCGGGGCGATGTACCTCAAGGGCGCCCCGTAAGAACTCGCCACGCGCGGACCTCCGCATGATGCGTTCCGCAACAGTTTGTTTTGGGTAGAATCCATCGACCATGAATGGCGGCATACCAATTCCACGCCTGCTGATTGCCGCGACGGGTAGCGGCGCAGGCAAGACCATCACAACCATCGGCTTTAATCGCCGATGATCGCAGCGGTGCGCGAATTTGCCGCGCGCGGCAGTCCGATATAGGCCGCATGCGGCGGTCTGACGTATCTCACGCGGGCAATCCGCACGGTTGACGGCGCAACCCTCCCGATGGCCGGGCTGATTCCCACCGACGCGGTCATGCACGATCGGTTGCAAGCGCCTGGCTAGGTTGAAATCGAGACGATCGCGTCGTCGTTGCTGGGACCGTCGGGACTCCGCTTTCGCGGTCATCAATTTTCGCTACTCGACTCTCGAACCAAATCCCGTAGGCGTTGAATACGCAGATACGGTGCGCCCACAATGGGGCGACGAATTTACCGAGGGCCGCGACAGAGTTGATTTCGGCTCCCATTACTTACACGAATCAAATATGGGCGCCGCGAGCGCGCAACTTAGGAGCATGAAGCGAATACCTCCAGACGAATCCTCCACCATCGCCCGCGATGTCGCGGCAGCACCCAATACGCTCGAAGGCTATGCCTTGCTGCATCAGTTTTTTCGCCTGCGCCGCCCCCAATGGAACGCGCTGATGGAAAACCGGCGGGCGGAGATTATCGAAAAAGCCTCCCTCGTCTTTTCCGCGATGGAACGGCGCGAAAACGGCCAGAGTGCGATCTTCTCGCAACTGGGCCACAAGGGCGATCTCATCGCGATTCATTTTCGCCGCGGCTTCGATGAACTCGGCGCCGCGCAACTCGAGCTCGGCCGGCTCGCGCTAAGCGAATTCCTCGAACCAACCACTTCATATCTTTCGGTGGTTGAAATCGGCCTCTACGAAGCCACTTTCAAACTCCACGCGGAGTTGGCCGAAAAGGGCTTGACGCCGCATTCGCCCGAATGGATCAAAGCGGTCAAGAACGACCTCGAGGACCAACGTCTCAAGCTGGGCGCGCGCCTGTGGCCGCAAATGCCCGACCGTCGTTACGTTTGCTTCTATCCGATGAACAAGCGGCGCGCCGGCACCGACAATTGGTACTCGCTACCAATCGAAGAGCGGCAACTCCTGATGCGCGATCACGGCATGATCTGCCGCCGCTACGCCGGACAGGTGACGCAGGTTATTTCCGGATCGATCGGCTTCGACGACTGGGAATGGGGCGTCGATCTTTTCGCCGACGATCCGCTGGTCTTCAAGAAACTGGTTTACGAAATGCGCTTCGACGAATCGAGCGCGCGCTACGCCGAGTTCGGTCCATTCTATTTCGGCATTCGGCTCGCCCCCGCCGACCTCGGCCGTGTATTAGGC
>VFSW01014495.1_pt1 | contig 10891 bp, 7 predicted proteins | sample 5358111 | NCBI WGS metagenome assembly VFSW01 (sample SAMN11554181, study PRJNA540505) | mine drainage metagenome | isolation source: sediment from site ElyBrook_90M | place: USA: Ely Copper Mine, Vershire, VT | collected 2017
CCGCGCCCGGATGCCTCCGGCCGAATTTGCTCCTTTCGCCCTTGGTGAGGTCTATTGAATTCGGGATTTCCCCACCAAACGCTCTTCCCGGACCGCCCGATTCGCGGCAAGCAGGGCCGGCGGATCGTAAGCCAGCAAATCGCCAATGTGCTCGATGCTGACGTCCGCCGGCGGATAGGCCGCCAGAATCTTGGGATCGTGGGCGTAATGGCCCTGCCGGGGAAACACCGTGGTCACGCGGGCGCCCCAACTCTGCTTCACGGCGGCCAGAATGCGCAGTTTGTCGTCCACCAGCACGTAATGCTCCGCCGGGAAGCGTTGCTCCACGTCCTCCAGTTCCTGCTCTTTGTGGACGTAGATCAGCGCGTTGCCCGCCACCGCCTCGAGCAGCCCCGACCGCTCGACCTTGCGCGGCTGAAAGACCACGTCCCCGTCGGACAGGATGACGGCCGGCCCCCATTGCTGGGCACGCTCCACCACGTCGAGCGCGTTCGGAAAGAGGCGGTTGGCGAAGGGATAATTGACCAGAAAGCGGGAAACGATCAGCAGGCGGGGATCGTGCGGATTCGCCGTGCGGTAACGCTGGAGGGCGCCCAGGTAGTCCGCGTAGCCGAGTTCGGCGCGCAACTGCTCGAAGATGGCCCAGTATTGCTGCGCCCGGCCCGGACCGACCTCGCGCTCGAGATGACGTTTCAGGTCGGCGGTGACACGGTCGTTGTCGAGGAGCGTGTTATCCACGTCGAACAGGAAAACAACGGGGTGAAGTTTGGTGTTCATCGGATCAGGGAGGCGGGGTGGATCGGCTTGAAGAATCGGGGGAAGGACCACTGCGGCCGCGTGCCTCGAGGGCGTGAACCTTGGCCAGCCGGCGGACGTGGCGTGCTTCGTTGGAAAACCGGGCCGCCAGGAAGGCCCGCACCAGTTCGTGGGCCAACTCGGAGCCGATAATCCGCGAACCGAGCACCAGGACATTCATGTCGTCGTGCTCGACGCCTTGGTGAGCGGAGTAGGTGTCGTGGCACAGCCCGGCGCGGATGCCGGGGAGCTTGTTCGCCGCCACGGACGCGCCGACGCCGCTGCCGCAGATCACGATGCCGCGTTCGGCCCGGCCGTCGAGGACCGCGCGCCCGACTGCCTCGGCGTAATCCGGGTAGTCATCCGGGATCGTGCTGCTGTGCGTCCCAAGATCGAGGACGTCGTGGCCAAGCCGCCGGAGGAATTCCCGCACGCTTTCCTTCAACTCGAAGCCGGCATGGTCGGCGCCGATCGCGATGCGCATGGGAAGCCGTTTAGTGGTTGGGCCGCTCCGCCGGGGTGCGCCCGTGTCCAGCCGCCGACTGGGTCAATGACCGGAGACCCGCCGCGGGGCCGGCTGGGTCGCCGAACACCGAAGTCCCCGCGACCAGGACGCGCGCCCCGGCGGCGACGACCCGCGGCGCCGTCTCGGGATCAATCCCGCCGTCCACTTCCAAGTCGCATTGCGGATTCCGCCGGTCGAGCCGCTCGCGGATTTGCCGGATTTTCTCCAGCGTGTAGCCGATGAAATGTTGGTGGCCGAAGCCCGGGTTGACCGTCATCACCAGCACCAGGTCAAACAGCTCCAGCGTGTCTTCCAGCAGCGACACCGGCGTGGAGGGATTGAGGGCCACGCCCGCCCGCTTGCCGAGGCTCTTGATGAGGTGGATCGTCCGGTCCAGGTGCGGCGAGACCTCCTGGTGGACGATGATCGTGTCCGCGCCGGCCCGGGCGAACGCCTCGAGGTAACGCTCCGGTTCGACCATCATGAGGTGCGTCTCCAATGGCAACCGGGTCGCTGGGCGAAGCGCCTCCAGGACGGGGAAGCCAAAGCTGATGTTCGGCACGAAGCAACCGTCCATGACGTCGAGGTGAAGCCGGTCCGCCCCGGCGGACTCGACCGCTTGGGTTTCCTCGCCCAACCGCAGGAAATCCGCCGCCAGGATGGACGGCGCGATTTTGATCATGCCAGGATTCACTGAGGAAAATGCTCCCCCAAAAAGGCCTGGCACTCAACGTCGAACATCGAACTTTCAACCAGACGGCGGCCGGCGGCCGTGGCCCGGCGTTCAGTGGTTGAGATTTGGCGTGCGCGGTTGATCTTCACAAACAAGCGGTCAGGTCGGGCTCGGCTTCCGGCCGCCCCACGTCCAGTTCCGGATCTCCGGCAGGTCTTCCCCATATTCGGCCACGTATTGCCTGTGCTCGATGAGTTTCTCGCGCATGGCCTGCTTGGCGTAGGCGGCGCGCGACCCCAGTTGCGGCAGCCGGTCAATCACATCGCTGAACAGGTGGAACCGGTCCAGGTCGTTGAGCACGCACATGTCGAAAGGCGTCGTGGTGGTGCCTTCCTCCTTGTAGCCGCGGACGTGGAGGTTCTTGTGATTGGTCCGGCGATAGGTCAGCCGGTGGATGAGCCACGGGTAACCGTGGAAGGCGAAAATGACCGGCTTGTCAGTCGTGAAGAGCGCGTCGAAGTCCCGGTCGCTCAAGCCGTGCGGGTGTTCGCTCTGCGGTTGGAGTTTCATCAGGTCCACGACGTTGATGACGCGCACCTTGAGCGCCGGCAGGTGCTGGCGCAGCAGGTCCACCGCGGCGAGCGTTTCGAGCGTCGGCACGTCGCCGCAGCAAGCCATGACGACGTCCGGTTCGCTGCCCTTGTCGTTGCTGGCCCATTCCCAGATGCCGATGCCCGCGGTGCAATGTTTGATGGCGGCGTCCAGGCCCAGCCATTGCGGCGCGGGCTGTTTGCCGGCGACGACGACGTTCACGTAGTCGCGGCTGCGCAGGCAATGGTCGGTGACGGAGAGCAGCGTGTTGGCGTCCGGCGGCAGATAGACGCGGATGACTTCAGCCTTCTTGTTGACGACGTGGTCGAGGAAGCCGGGATCCTGGTGGCTGAAGCCGTTGTGGTCCTGACGCCAGACGTGCGAGCTGAGCAGGTAGTTCAGCGACGCGATGGGCCGCCGCCAGGGAATCTGTCGCGTGACCTTCAGCCATTTGGCGTGCTGGTTGAACATCGAATCGATGATATGGATGAACGCCTCGTAGCAGTTGAAGAATCCGTGTCGGCCGGTGAGCAGGTAGCCTTCGAGCCAGCCCTGGCACTGGTGTTCGCTCAACATTTCCATCACCCGGCCATCGGGGGAGACCTTCTCGTCGGTCTTGAGCACCTCGGCGACCGAGCAGCGCTGGTCCACTTCAAACACGGCGCCCCAGCGGTTCGACGCGGTTTCGTCCGGGCCGAAGATGCGGAAGGAGCGGCTGTTGGCCTGGAGCACGTCCCGCAGGAACTGGCCCTGCAGGCGGGTCGCCTCGGCCTGCACGGCGCCCGGTTGGGGCACCGCCACCGCGTAGTCGCGGAAGTCGGGCATCCGCAGATCGCGCAGCAGAATGCCGCCGTTGGCGTGCGGGTTGGCGCCCATGCGGCGCGGGCCTTTCGGCGCGAGTTCGGCCAGTTCCGGAATCAGCCGGCCGGTCTCGTCGAAGAGCTCCTCCGGTCGGTAACTCTTCATCCACCGTTCGAGGATTTTGATGTGCTCCGGTTTGTCCATGTCGCCCATCGGCACCTGGTGCGCGTGGAAGGTGCCTTCCACCGCCTTGCCATCGACGGTCTTCGGGCCGGTCCACCCTTTGGGCGTGCGCAGCACGATCATCGGCCAGCGCGGGCGTTGCTTGAAGCCTTTGCCGCGGGCGTCCCGCTGGATTTTCTGGATCTCCGCGATCACCGCGTCGAGGGTGCCCGCCATCTGCTGGTGGACCTCCTTCGGCTCATCACCGGCGATGAGATAAGGCGCGTAACCGTAGCCGCGGAGGAGCGCGTCCAGCTCGTCCTCGGGAATGCGGGCCAAGACGGTCGGGCCGGCGATCTTGTAACCGTTGAGGTGGAGGATGGGCAGCACGGCGCCGTCGCGCGCCGGATTCAGGAACTTGTTGGAATGCCAGCTCGTCGCGAGCGGACCGGTCTCCGCTTCGCCGTCGCCCACGACGCACGCCGCGATCAGGTCCGGGTTGTCGAACACCGCCCCGAACGCGTGGGAGAGCGAGTAGCCCAGTTCGCCGCCTTCGTGGATGGACCCCGGCGTTTCCGGCGCCACGTGACTGGGGATGCCGCCGGGAAACGAAAACTGCTTGAACAGCTTCTTCATCCCTTCCTCGTCGGGCGAGATGTTCGGATAAACCTCGCTGTAGGTGCCTTCGAGGTAGGTGTTGGCCACCAGTCCGGGACCGCCGTGGCCGGGGCCGGTGACGTAAAGGACATTGAGATTCTGCTCCTGGATGAGGCGATTGAGGTGGACGTAAATCAGGTTCAGGCCCGGCGTCGTGCCCCAGTGGCCCAGCAGACGCGGCTTGATGTGCTCCCGCTTGAGCGGACGCTTGAGCAGCGGGTTGTCGTAGAGATAGATCTGGCCGACGGACAGGTAATTGGCCGCGCGCCAGTAGGCGTCGATTTTGCGCAGTAGTTCGGCACCGAGTGGCTTGGTCGGGACGGTGTTCATCGCGTGATTTCCTTTCGTTCTTGGTTTGGTCCGGTCGTAAACTTGGTTGCGAGACATGTCACCACCGATTTCGCGATCTGCAACTCTTCATCCGTGTGGAGGACGCGCGCGGTGGCGCGGCTGCCGTCTCGCGTGATGACCGGCGCGCCGGCCTCGTTGCGGGCCGGATCGATCTCCAGACCGAGGAACTCCAGCCCGTGACAAATACGGGCGCGGATCACGGGGGCATTCTCCCCGATGCCGCCCGCGAAGACCAGCGTGTCCAGCCCGCCGAGCGCCGCCGCGTAGGCGCCGATCCATTTTTTCGCCTGGTAACAGAACACCGCCAGCGCTTCCGCCGCGCGGACGTCACGGTCTTCCTGCTGGAGCAGGTCGCGCACGTCGGAACTGGTTTCCGAGAGGCCGAGCAGGCCGGACTGCGTGTTGACCAGCGCGTGAAATTTCTGGGCCGTCATGCCCTCGGTCCGCGCCAGAAACGCGACCAGTCCGGGGTCCAGATCGCCGGATCGCGTGCTCATGACCAGGCCCGCCGTGGGCGTGAAGGCCATCGTCGTGTCGAGGCAATGCCCGCCCCGCACCGCCGCCAGGCTGGCGCCGTTGCCCAGGTGGGCGAGGATGACGCGGCCCTGCGCGGCGGCCCGTCCGCCGACGCGCTCCAATTCCTCCATCAGGCAGGCGTACGACAAACCGTGGAAGCCGTACCGTTGCACGCCCTGCGCCTCGTAGCGGCGCGGAATGGGCAGCAGCTTCGCCACGCGCGGCAGGTCGCGATGAAAGGCGGTGTCGAAACAGGCGATCTGCGGCAGGTGCGGATGCCGCGCCCGAAAGACCTCGATCAAGGCGATCTCCGCCGGCAGGTGGTCCGGATCGAACGGGCTGACGCGGCGCAACTCCCTGAGCATCGCCGCATCCACGCGTTGCGGCTCGCGGTAGCGCGCCCCGCCATGCACTACGCGATGGCCCACGGCGGCGACGGACGCGATCCCGCCCTTGCGCTCCAGCACCTCCAGTATCCCGGGCACACAGGAAGCATGCTCCGGCAGGTGGACGGCGTGTTCCTCGCTCGCATGGGTGTGCGAGTCGCTCACCGTCAGTTTGCCCTCCGGCAGGCCGATGCGGTCGAACTTCCCGGCCAGCAGGCGCTGCGGCGGTTGATCCCGGCGGAACAGCGCGAACTTCAGACTCGACGAGCCGCGGTTGAGCGTCAAGACGCAGTCCGCCGGCGCAGCGGGCTGCGCGGGATCGCGGGTGCGGGTTGCTTTCACGGTGGCGAACCTGGCTTCTGGTGCCGGTGGAAAATTGCTTACCGGCGAACGGCTTGCAAGCGGCACGCCCATTTGTGACGTGAAATCCGCCGCCAGCCACCGTTCCGGCTGGACCGCGCGTCGGGCGGAAACGGTGCGGCGTGAACCTCCCCGATTTTCCGTTCCCGATCCGCTGCCAGTTTGGGGGGCGCCTGTCCTTCGGCCCCGCCGCAGTTGACACCGCTGGGTCTCCCGTTACCGTGGCGTCGTGCGAATTCCTTTCGGCGCCCAGGCCCAGCTTGACGCCCACGCGGCGGCGGACCTTGGATTCTGGATTTTGGACTGACCCGGAATGTACTTCGTCAAGCGCCTCGCCCTGCTTTTGCCGCTGCTGCTGGTCATCAGCTTCCTGGCGTTCATGCTGGTGCGCGTGGCGCCCGGCGGGCCGTTCGACCGGGAGCGCCGGCCCGCCTCGCCGGAGATCGAGCGGCAGATTCGCGCCAAGTACCACCTCGACGAGCCGAAGTGGCGGCAATTCGTCCGCTTCCTCGGCGACCTGGCCCACGGCGACTTCGGCCCCTCGCTCAAGTACCGCAGCCACACCGTCAACGACATCATTGCCCAGGGTCTGCCGGTCTCGCTGACGCTGGGCGCGCTCGCGTTCTGCTTTGCCCTGGGGGTCGGCATCCCGCTGGGCTATCTCACCGCCGTGCGGCGCGGGCACTGGGCGGATTGGGCCGGCAGTTTCCTGGCCATCCTCATGGTGTGCGTCCCCGGATTCGTCGTCGCGCCGCTGCTGATCATGGCCTTCGCCATCGAGTGGCGCCTGCTGCCGGTGGCGCTGTGGGGTTCGCCGCGGCACGCCCTCCTGCCGGTGTTGGCGCTGGGCCTCTACTTCTCGGGGCGCATCGCCCGGCTCATGCGCGAAGGCATGTTGAACACGATGCCGGCGGAGTTCATCACCACTGCCCGCGCCAAGGGCCTGAGCGAGACCGCCGTCCTGCTCAAGCACGCCTTCCGCCTCGCCGTCCTGCCCGTCGTCTCCTACTCCGGTCCGTTGCTGGCCGACCTGCTGACCGGCTCCTTCGTCATCGAAAACATTTTCCAGATTCCCGGCATCGGGGTGTTCCTGGTGAACGGCTCGCTCAACCGCGATTACACGATGGTCGTCGGCCTCGTGCTGCTCTACGCCGCTTTGCTTCTGGTGCTGAACCTGCTGGTGGACCTTGCTTACGTATTGCTCGACCGGAGGGTCCGATACGATTAAACCCAGGATCCACGGCTGGCGCGGTTTCCGCCCGGACGAAACGCCTGGTCCTTGGCGAGGAGGTTGGATGGCGGGGCCGGAGGTGTCCAACCGCCACACGAGCAATGACACGCGATCCGGCCGGCAAGCCCTGCAACCGTTTTTCCAACGGTCGGATCCCTTTCACCGCCGACTCGTTCTTCAACGGTTTTACCAGGGGCTTCGACCGTGCCTTGAGCCTTTCCGCCTCCTCGCCGAACATGGCCCGACCCCCCGCCGCGAAGGGCGCACCTCGTGCATCCTCCGCGCGGACGACATGTACTGGTGGAACATGCCGGCTTCACCGGGAATGGAGGCAAGAGCCAGGAAGCGTTCCAGCAGGCGGCGTTGGCAAGCTTCGCCCAATAGGAGAGCAACATGAGTCCACGAAGATTCGTTTTTGCAGCGATCCGTCACTTCTCGGACCTGTGGCCCAGGGGGGTGATGTTCGCGGTCTTGCTGACAACGCACGCGGCGCTGGCTCTTGAGATTACCCCCACCAGCAAGGAACTGCGCACGGAACGGCAGTGGCTCAAGGAGCGCTTGCTGGAGTGCAAGCTCGCACCGGTCCAGGCCAAGCCGGTTGAGTTGTCGCCCCCGCCGCCGCCGCCAGGTCTGGACGTGCTCGCCAACAACGACGCGGTCATCCAGAACGGCCGCGGGACGAACCGGATGAAGATCGGCGACCAGGAATACTCGCGCGGCCTTTACTGCCATGCGGTCAGCAAAGTGGACGTGCATCTGCCCGGTCCCGGCAGGAACTTCACCGCGATGGTCGGCCTCGATCACAACGATGACACCGCGCGCGGCAAGGGCAGCGTGATCTTCACCGTGCGGGTCAAGGACCAGGTGGCCTTCCAGTCCGAGGTCATGCGCTTCGGCACCCCGGCGCGCGCGGTCAATGTCGATCTCGGCGGCGCGGATGCGTTCACGCTGGAAGTCGGCGATGCCGGCGACGGAATCGGCTGGGACCAATCCGACTGGGCCGACGCCAAGGCGACGCTCGCCGACGGCAAGGAACTTTGGCTGGGCGAAATGCCGCTGCGTGATCGCCGCGCGGAGGCCGGCTTTGCTCCGAGCCCGCGACTCAGCGACTTGCCCCTCTCGTTCGTCTATGGCGGCCAATCGTCCGACGCTTTGCTGGCGGCGTGGCCGAAGACAACTTCCCGGAAGAAACTCGACGCGTCGCGCACCCGGCACACGCTCACCTGGACCGATCCGCAAACGGGCCTGGAGGTCCGTTGCGAGGCCGCGGAGTACCGCGATTTTCCCGTGGCCGAATGGACCGTCTTCTTCAAGAACACCGGCAAGACCGACACGGCGATCCTGGAAAACATCCAGGCGCTCGACACGAAATTCGAGCGGGGCGCGGACGGCGAATTCGTCCTCCACGGAAACAAGGGCGACTGGTGCGCACCGCGGAGTTACGAGCCGTACCAACTCTCCCTCGAACCCCAGTCCATCCAGCGCTTTGCCCCGGATGGCGGCCGTCCCACCAACGGTCCGAAAGGCTGGCCCTACTTCAACCTCCAGATGCCCGGCGGCGGAATGATCTTCGCCATCGGCTGGCCGGGGCAATGGGCCTGTTCGTTCAGGCGGGACAATGGGGGTGGACTGCGCATCGTCGCGGGCCAGCAGTTGACGCATTTATTGCTCCAGCCCGGCGAGGAAATCCGCACGCCGCTCATCGCCGCGCTCTTCTGGCGGGGCGCGGATCCGGTGCGGGCGCAGAACCTGTGGCGCCGCTGGTTCATGGCCCACAACCTCCCGCGCCTGAACGGCCAGCCACCGTCTCCGATGTTGCAGATGCAGTGCTACCGCACGTTCGAGAAAGGCGGCGAGCAGGACTTGTTCGACACGGTGAACGAATTCAACCGTGCCGGCATCCCCTTCGACTTGTGCTGGCGCGACGCCGGGTGGTATCCGTGCCAGGGCAGTTGGCCGAATACGGGCACGTGGGAACTGGACGCCCAACGCTATCCGCGCGGCTGGCGGCCGTTCAGCGATTGGCTGCATCAGCAGGGCAAGAAGTTCATCGTCTGGTTCGAGCCGGAGCGGGTGGGCGACCGCGAAAGCTGGCTGGCGAAGAACCATCCCGACTGGATTCTCGGCGGCAATCTCCTGAACCTCGGCAACCCGGACGCCTGGAAATGGCTCGTCGAACACATCGACAAACTGCTCGTCGAGCAGGGCATCGACTACTATCGCCAGGACTTCAACATGGACCCGCTCGCCAACTGGCGCGGCCACGACGCTCCCGATCGCCGCGGCATGACCGAGATCAAGCACGTCATGGGCTACCTCGCCTTCTGGGACGAACTCCGCCGGCGTCACCCCGGAATGCTCATCGACTCCTGCGCCTCCGGCGGGCGTCGCAACGATCTGGAAACCCTCCGCCGCGCGGTGCCGCTCCTGCGCAGCGACTACCAGTTCGGCCATGAAGCCACCACGCCCAACCAGGGCCACACCTACGGCATTTCAAGCTGGATTCCCTACTACGGCTCCGGCTGCTACTTCACCGATCCCTACAGCGCCCGCAGCTACATCATGCCCTGCACTGGCTACGGCGGCACCAACGCAGCCACCAAGCGCGCCTACGAGGAGGCGCGCAAAGTTGCGCCGTTCATGCTCGGCGACTACTTCCCGCTCACGGCCTACAGTATTCAACCCGGCGACTGGATCGGCTGGCAATTCGACCGGCCCGAACTCGGCGGCGGCGTGGTACAAGCCTTCCGCCGCGACAAGAATGAGTTGCCGACGCAAGTCTTCCGCCTCCGCGCTTTGGCCCCATCCGCACGGTACGAAGTGACGGATCTCGATGGCGGCGCGACGAAGACGATGACCGGAAAGGAGTTGATGGAGGGGGGGCTGGCGGTGGAAATCAAGACTCGGCCCGGTGCGGCGGTGGTGTTTTACCGAAAGCCAAAGTAGGCGCTGACCGGACGACGGGGATGGATTGAAATTCCCGCGCCGCTAAGAAAGTGCCGATGGCGGCTCGGCCCACGGCGCGATCCCCCGCGAATTTTCCCGACCAAAGCGGCGCCGGTTCGGCGGGCGTCCCACTTGCCGCTTGCCAGCGGCAACCGGCAACGAAACACTCCGCCCGGATGAATCGCATCGCGGAACGTTTCGCGCGCCTGAAGCGCCAGGGCGGCAAGGGCCTGATCGTTTACATCGGCGCGGGCGACCCGGACCTGGAGGCCACCCGCCAACTGGCGCTCGCCTTCGATCAGGCCGCCGTGGACGTGCTGGAACTGGGCGTTCCCTTCAGTGATCCGCTCGCGGATGGCCTCGTGAACCAGCTCGCCGCCCAGCGCGGATTGGCCTCCGGCACCACGCCGCCCAAGCTCCTCCAAACCGTGGCGGCCATCCGGCGGACGTCGGAAATCCCGATTGTCCTCTACGTTTACTTCAACCTCCTCCACCGCCACGGCGTGCAGCGGTTCATCACCGACGCGGCGACCGCGGGCGTGGACGGCCTGCTCGTGCTGGATTTGCCGCCGGAGGAGGCCGGGAGCTACGACGCGCTGATGCGCACGGCCGGCCTGTGCGCCATCTACCTCGTCGCGCCCACCACGCCGGAGGACCGCATCGAGTTGATCGTCCAGCGCGCGACCGGCTTCGTCTATTACGTCTCGCGCGAAGGCGTTACCGGCATGCAAACGAAAGTGTCCGACACCATCGGGCCCATGACGGCCAAGATCCGCGCGCACACCGATCTGCCGATCGCCGTCGGCTTCGGGATTTCGACGCCGGAGCAGGCGGCGGTGGTGGCGGCCAGCGCGGACGCGGTGGTGGTGGGCAGCGCGGTGGTGAACCAGATTGCCGAGCACGGCCAATCGCCGGAC
>VFSW01014496.1_pt1 | contig 10891 bp, 8 predicted proteins | sample 5358111 | NCBI WGS metagenome assembly VFSW01 (sample SAMN11554181, study PRJNA540505) | mine drainage metagenome | isolation source: sediment from site ElyBrook_90M | place: USA: Ely Copper Mine, Vershire, VT | collected 2017
GGGTATTCCTCATTATAGTAATAATATTCGCTGCTGTAATAATAATATTCGACCACTTTCTCTGATCAGGCCAAAACGAAGTAGTCTTTCTTCTTTTCGCTTACGTCCCCATTCTCAGAAAGTAGGTAGAGTATCGCCCTTGTTCCTTCTTCGTCGAGGTTCGTCTCTTTTGCTATGTAAGGCACCTTGTTTGTGCCAGAGCGTATAGCCTTTATTATGCCGCCGCTGTTCTTCTCTATGAAAGATCTCAGCACTATGTAGAATTTTCTGTTGAATGCCCTTGTCCCAATTACCAATCCCTGCCTTATGCTCTCTTCAAGGTCTAGCGAGAATGTTGAAGCTTCCGCTTCGGTTTGAAGTATTAAGAATCCATTGTCTTCAAGCTGATCAACATACGGATTCTGATCTATGCTCTTTCTTTTGAGGTGCACCTTTGATTCTTTTGACCCCTGCTTTGCCGGCTGTTGCTGCATTGCAGGTTTTTTCCTCATCAAGAACCTGTCGTAAATGACTTTTGATATCCCGTACAAAGGCTCCTTTGACTTGTCTCCCTGGAATATGTTCACCGCTTTCTTTTTCAGCAGAATGTTGAGCGTTGCTTTTTCGCTGCTAGATAGGAGGTTTTCAACATTTGCCTTAGTCCTCATGTTGTATCTAAGCGTGTCCAGCTTCTTGAGCACCGCTATCTCTTCGTCGCTTAGCTGATTGCTATCCTGTGTTTTCTGGACGAAAGCGTATTTTGTGCTTGGCTTTTCTTCATTCTTTCCTAGCAGCATGTTTGATAGATCTGATTTCTTTGCGATTATGAATGACTTGTTGTTGTATTTGAAGAACTCGACCTCCTCGTTCTCGTCGAGATTCAGGGATTTTATGACATCCAGTGGGAGATATAAAATGAGCTTATTGTTTTGCTTGTATATTTTAACCATCGTATCACAACCAGAGACTTAGACCATATTAATATAAGAATGCAAAAACTAAAAAGATTCGTAAACAGTTGTGTTTGTTGATGGCAGATGGACCCGTTTAAATCCCTTAAATCTCAGTTCGCGTCGATGGTAGGCGAGGCGGTAGAGGTGCTATACAAGGATACTGGGATAGATGGCGATGACATCTACACCTCCATCTCTGTTCCTGAATCTAAACATGGAGACCTGAGTTGCTCGATATCGCTTAGAGTCGCTGCGGTAAAAAAGACGAATCCGAACCTGGTTGCAAAAGCGATAGCAGAAGCCTGCAATCCAGGCAAGGGCATATCTAAAGTCCAAGTCGCAGGAGGATACATAAACGCGTGGTTTGACGAGAAAAGTTTCGCCAAATCCGTGATAGATAACGTAATCGCATCTGGAAACGACTATGGCTCCTCTGTGATGGGAAAAGGCATTAGAGTCACGGTAGAGTCACCTAGCGTGAACCCGAACAAATCCTGGCACGTCGGGCACCTGAGAAACGCGTTGCGCGGCGATTCGGTATCGAGAACAATGCATTTCTGCGGATACAAAGTTGAGAGGGAGAACTACATCGACGACCTAGGGCTGCAGATGGCCGAGAGCGTATGGAGCTACATGAATACGAGCAACAAGCCGGACAAGAAATTCGACCAGTGGCTCGGAGAGCAGTATGTAGAGGTCAACAGGAAGCTCGAGGATCCGAAAATCAAGAGCGAGGTCGAGACTCTGCTAAAGAAGATGGAGGATGGTGGCACTTTGGAGGCTGCAACCGCCAGGGACATAGCGGAGAGATGCGTGAAGGCGCAGTACGAGACCGCAGGAAACTACAGGATATGGCACGACGTGCTCATATGGGAGGGCGACATACTCAGGGAGAAGCTTGTCGAGAGCGCTATCGAGATTGCAAAGCGCAACAGCATGTTGAGCATACCTGTTGAGGGCAAGTACAAGGGCTGCATAATAGTCGACCTGGGCAAAAGCAAGAGCCTTGCGAGCGAGATAAAGAATGCAGAGGAGGACAAGAAGGTGCTCGTCAGGAGCAACGGGACGGCGACCTACATAGCAAAGGACTTTGCGTTCCATCTCTGGAAACTAGGGCTGATAAACGCAAACTTCAAGTACAAGAAATTCATTGAGCAAAGCGAAAAGCACGAGCTCTATACAACCTCTGGAAGAGGCGAGCACATGGACTTTGGAAATGCTGACATAGTAGTCAATGTCATAGGCTCTGCGCAGAGATTCCAGCAACTGATACTTAAGGCCTTGGTAGAAGAAGCATCAGGCAGCGGCAAAAGCAAGGAGATCGTCCACCTCTCTTACGGCGAGGTCGCAATATCTGGAGGCACTTTGAGCGGAAGGAAGGGAGGTTGGATGGGAGAGAAGGTGAATTATACCGCAGACGATCTGCTCGCAGAGATATCTGGAAAGGCAAAGGAATTGATAGAGAACAAGAACGTCGAGAATCAAAGCGACAAGGATTCGATAGCGCGGGAAGTAGCGCTAAGCGCAATTCGTTTCGAGTTCCTGCGGCAGGCACCTGAGAAGGCGATGATGTTCTCATGGGAGAAGGCTCTGAATTTTGAGAGCAACTCGGGACCCTATTGCATGTATACTTATGCAAGGGCGTCCAAGATACTCGGAAAGGAGACGGCAGGCAGGCTTGGGGAGAGCGACTTCGGGAGCATCGCAAGGGACAATGCCTTCGAGTTGATCAAGACTATAAGCTATGCGCAGGACGTGATAGAAAAGGCGTGCAGGGAGTATAGGCCTAACGTCATTGTCGATTATGCGCTGGAGCTTGCCTACAGGTTCAGCAGCTTCTATGAGACGATGCCGGTACTCAAGGGAGGGGAGGCGAAGAGGCTGAGGCTTGCAATAACGCATGCTACATGCATAACCATGGGAAATCTTCTCAACCTGTTAGGGATAAGTCCACTTGAGAATATGTAGTTACAGAGTTTTCTGCGAGCCTTTCTTTTCTTTCTTAATCCTGTTCATTATGTCTACTACTCCGAATACGCCGTCATAGCCAGGAATCAGGTTTACCCTTTCTTTCCTTATGTTGCCGATTGCCGTTCCAAGTTCCTTGTCGATGTTTTCGAGTTTGCCTATATCTTCATTTAGCAGTACGTTAAATTCCGTGCCGAATTCGTTTACAAGTTTTTCCAGCATTGCCTCCACAGCCACAGAGTTTTCATTTTTCTTGAGTATATACGCGATAACCTCGCGCAACGGCATTGTATGCCGGTATGGGATTGGGTTGATTGGAGTATACCCTTCAGGCCTGTCTGCAAGATCGTCCACTCTGTGAAGCACCCCTATTGTCAATTTTTTCCTGCACACGGGGCATATGCCATTGTATTTCTTGGCCTCTTCAGGACTTAGGGAGATTCCGCACTGCCTGTGGCCATCAAAATGGTATTTTCCGGCTTCTGGATAGAATTTTATGTTCATCTTTATCCTTTTTGGATCCTTTCTCACTATCGCATCTGATATTTCTGCATAAGAAAGCCTGTCTTCCCCTATCTCGAGCGCATTCGCCTCTCTGCCCATCTTCTGGAGAGAGTGGGAATCGCTGTTTGACAATAACGTTATTTTATCGAGTGCTGAAAGGCGCCAATTCATTTTAGGATCCGATGAGAGGCCCATCTCCAATGCATGTATGTGCATAGATTGGTCTTCGTATGCGTCTTTTATTGAGTCGAACCCAGACATCGATCCAAGCGCGCCGAAATACGGTGTCCAGATGTGTGCGGGGAATACTACGATCGATTTGTCTATGCCCATGAGAAGCTCCACCAATTCGCTTGCCTGCATCAAAAGTATCGGCCTTCCATCAGAGTTGAGGGATCCGTATTTTGCAAGCGCGTCGCTTATCTGGCCAGCGGTCTCCATGCTTGGTGCAAGTATGCAGTTGTGTATCTTTCGTGCCTTGTTATCTTTTGTGAAGATGGTGCAGACCTCTACGCCCATAACGAACATGGTTTCGAGTTTTGAGTTCTTCAATTTGTATATTCCTTCTGGGTCCTCTACAAGGTTTTCTTTTATCTCTGCAAACCAGGCGGGATGAGTGAAGTCTCCGGTGCTGAGCAGCTTTATTCCCTTCTTGCTCGCCTCGCTGGCAATTCCAGGTATTGTTATATTCTTGCTGCATGCCATCGCATACCTAGAATGTATGTGAAAATCAGAGATTATCTCCATGGCAATTCACGCAACCTACAATTTGTATTTTATGTCCCTGAGTAGTTTGCGTCTTTTTATCTTGTCTTCGCTTTTCTCTACGCCTTTTGGCCTGAGCCCGTCTGCGACTCCTAGCACTGATCTCTCATTGCCGATGTCTGCAACGATCACGGTTATTGGGTTTGCAGTTGCGCAATACACATTTGTAACTTCATAGACATTCTTCACTGCTCCGAGTATGTTGATTGGGAATGCGTCCTTGAAAAGTATGATGAATGTATGGCCTGCTGCTATTTTCGCCATGTTCTTCTCTGCGAGCTTGATCAGCTTCGGATCGTTGCCCTCGCTTCGGATGAGGCACGGGCCGCTTGCCTCTGAGAACGCCATTCCGAACTTTATTCCGGGAACAGAGTTTACAAGGGCCTCGTAAAGATCCTCCGCAGTCTTTATGAATCCCGCATGGCCCATTATGACCTGCGTATCTGAATCTTTCTCCACTTTGACTTCCAGCATTTTTATAGAAATTGAACCACCATTTCTGAATATAGAAAAGCACTTAAACAATAAAAGTCTATCGTACCTTATATAATTGGGTAAAATAGTGGAACCGCTAAACACTCTTCCTAAGTACAATTTGTTTGGGCTTGAGGAGCAGGACTACAAGAAGGCGAAGGTGGTGGTACTTCCGGTGCCGTACGATTCAACGCTCACCTACAAGGCCGTGGCAAGGGAGGGGCCGCATGCGATAATAGATGCGAGCAGGAACCTCGAGCTGTACAGCTACGAGCTTGGATGCGACATAAGCAAGAAAATTGGAATCTATACGACTGACGAGATAGCGCCTGATCTGAGCTCTCCTGAAAACATGATAAAGAGGATAAAAAAAGAGATAGGAATCGTGCTTGACGATGGAAAGATACCGATGATGCTTGGAGGAGACCACTCGATAACCATAGGCGCAATCCAAGCATTCAAGGAGAGAAAGAAAGAGATCAGCATAATACATTTCGATGCGCACTCCGATTCAAGGGAGGAGATATTCAACAGCAGGTACACGCACGCTTCTGTTATGGCGAGGGCAAGAGAGCTCTACAGGGATATCGTGCACGTGGGGCTTAGGAGTATAGACGAGGCATATGCAAAGTCGCTGGACAGGAAAAAGGCGATTACAATGGAGTTCTTGCACAATCATACAGAAGAGCAGGTGGCAGATGCAATAATCAGTGCCACAGGAAAAGACGTTTACATAACAATTGACCTGGATGTCATGGATCCTAGCGAGATGCCGAGCGTCGGGACTCCAGAGCCAGACGGCATGAAGTTTGCACAGCTTGTCAAGATATTAAAGCTTGTGGCAAAGAAAAAGCGCCTAGTCGGGCTTGACATTGTGGAGCTAAGCCCGATACCGCATCTTACTTATCCGAACTTCACAGCGGCCAAGCTCTCCTATCTAACTTTGGGATACTTCCTTGCGGATAAAAAGGACTAGCCTATTTTTGCGGCCCCTATCTTCGAGTCTGCGCCTGCGTACCACACCCAAAGCGCATCATCGTGAACTACAGCATTGCACGAGAACGTCACGTTTGGAACCCATCCCTCCCTCTCCCACTCCAGCTCTGGCTCGAGCAGAGGTTTTTCAGATCGCCAGATGACTTTTGACGGGTTGTCTTTGTCCATCAGGACTCCGCCAAGCCTGTATATCTTGCCTTCCCCGACTCCATGGTATATCGCAAACCAGCCAACAGGTGTCTTGATTGGAGGCGAACCTCCGCCTACGTGCCTGTTGTCCCACATGTTTGGTCTAGGGCTTATTACCGGTTCGGATTCGAATTCCCAAGGCCCGGTCAGGGAATTTGAACGCGCGAGTTTTACATGAGGGAATGGCCTTCTCATTATGACATACTGCCCGTTTATAAGTTCCGGAAACATCGCTCCGTCTTTGTCTGAATCTTTTTCAAGCCCCTGCTCTTTGTTGACAGTGCCGAATGGCACAAATACATCTCCCTTAAGCTCGTATACGCCTATACTGGCTATAGGAATCGACGTGTCCGCGTGAGTGCATAGCATTATGACCCTGCCATCGTCCATCTGTGTCATCCTCGGATCTTCCAGATGAATGTGCGGAGCGGGATTTTCTATTGCAACCTTGTTCTCTTTCTTCCAGTTTATGCCGTCCTTGCTTGTCGCCCACTTGAGGCGCGAGATTTCATCGTGCCCGTGGGCCCGGTATAGTTTCCTGAAAGTTCCATCGGCTTCCTTGATTACAGCTGAGTTCAGAATGTGCTTTTCGGTATGGTCGTTGTCATTTGGACCTAGCACCGGGTCGAGTGAGACTCTGACTAGCGGTTCTCCAGCTAGTATTTTTTGGAGCCATATCGGGGCTTTTTCTTTTGGTATTTCCGGCTCGGTTTTATCTCTAGGAGTTGTAGTAATTGTCGTGATGGTCCCCTTTGATTTTATATCAACAGATAACTTAATATAGTGTTATCCTTATTTTATATCTTTTGATGTTAGGGGTGCTTTGACGAAGAATTATTTCTACATTTTTGCTGCACTTGCCATGCTTGCAGGAACTGCAAGTGCAGGCACTGTTGTGCTTACATGCTCGTGCCCTTCCACGATACTGCACAACAACGTGACATTTACGCTTAAAAATACCGGAAACGATACGGCATCAAACCTGGTCCTCACGCCGCACATAGAAAATGCAAAGCTCTCGCAGTCTTCCTATACTCTCTCCGGAATAGAAGAAAATTCGACAACGCATTTCTCTATAGGCATATCAAACATCTCTGTGCCTGGAACATATTCAGACTACTTTATACTTGCATACGAGCAGGGGAGCGGGCAGGCTTTCACTGCTCTATTCCCGTGCCTTCTGAACATGGGGAACATGACGATATCCGAAGTTTTTGTAACTACGAACGTTATTGAAAAGGGAGGAAGCTCTGATGTGAACGTAAGCCTCTTCAATGCAGGATCGCAGGGTCTTACGGTAAATGTATCTATGTCATTGCCGCCCACTTTGGTGCCGCAGTCAAATCTGAGCTTTGTAATCAACATGCCGCCTTTTGCGCAAAGATCGGTGAACTTCTCCGCGCAGACTCCCCCTAGCGGAAGTTCCTACTCTGCTGCCATAGCCGCGCAGTATCTATTCGACGGGCAGCACTATGCCTCGCAATCAACGTTTGTGCTCTCGGGAAAGAGCAGCGGGGCAAGTGGCAGCGGAATTGCAAGCTACGAGCCGTACATCCCATTCGCAGTGATAATCGTGGTGATATTGATAGTGCTTGCACTGATTATAAGAAGGGTTGCTGTAAGAAAGCATGCAGCAGAAAGTCATAGAATCGAATAGATGCTATTTGCTGTAGTTCAATATCTGGTAGAAGCCTAAGTCAACCTGACCACCCGTAACTGTCGTGTTTTGCGAGACTATCGGCTTGATCTTGTAGTTGTGAACCATCTCGAGGCAGTGCGTGCTCTGCTCTGGAGGCACGTTGCACCAGTAGCCAACGTCTATCACAAAGCAGCTGTAGCGGCTTGCGAAGGATGTGAAATTGGAATCGGATGTTCCTATATCCCCGATCTGCGCAGAGCTCTTGTTCGCTTCGAACCATATGTCAGGCGTATAGCTAAATACGAGGCAGTTTGACGGTACAGCTTGTACGTTGGAGTAGAAGAATGTCATTACAGTTGATATCACGCTCTGCTGGGGCTGCTGGGGAGCGGGCAGCGATACGAGTTGGGAGTTTTGATAGAATGGGAATATTACAAGCGCTATAATTATCAGGGTGCAGATCGAATATGCGAACGCCTCTGAAAGAACACCGCCCCTTCTTCCGTGCCTTTTGATCCTTCTGCTGAAGAGCAGCGTTGCAGAACCGTTGCCAAGCTCTGAGACGCATATTCCTGCAAGCAGAGCGAGAGGAGGGGTTATCTGGAGCATGAACCTCACGTCGACCCCGTACGTCACTGATCCAGCGTAGAAGAGCCCGTAGAAGAGATAATACACAATCACCCACAAAAGAAGCAGGAGCAGTGCGTTATACATCTCGCCGTTCCTGCGCACAGAGCGAAATGCGAGAATTGCTATGCCAACCAATGACAGTAATGTGGTGAATTGCGGGAACATGGTTGGGAAGTACGAAGTGCTGTTGAATTTTCCTATGAAGTAGCATATGTTTGGTCCCAGCACATATCCGTATACATTGCATGCGCCATATGCATTATTCGCGCCGAACACATTGGATTGGAATATGGACAGCGAGAAGAGGGCGCTTGACTGACCGAACTGCGGGTTCGAGAGTTGGTACGATACGAAGTACGCTTCTGGGGCTATGAGCACAAGGAATATGAAAAAAACTATAAGTAGATCCACGTCGTAATTGAAGGCGTGAATCGAGGACTGCAGCCTTTTGATTATGTTTGTATTGCCCTGATCCTGCATTATTAGATAAAGTAGAGCGAAGATTGGAATCAGGAGAATTCCTTCGAGCCTCATGTACGATGTTATTGCAAGCGAAGCGAAGAACGCAGACAATGTGTATATGTCATTTCTCTTTCTTACTACAAGGAATAGGAAGAAAGTAAGTGTGGTCAGTGCCATGAAGATAAGATTCGGGACTGCTTGGGTCCTTGACCATATGAAGAGCTCCGGCATAAGGGCGAATACGAGCGTTGATGCAACTGCTGCCTTTTTGTCCTTGAACATTATTGATGCCAGAAGGAATGTGAAGAGGACAGAGAGTGCGCCTATGAACAATTCGAGGTTATACGAGGTGTTTATCCCTATGCCAAATACTGCAAATGCTATTGCGATGAAGAATGACAATCCTATAGGGTCGTGGTATATCTCGCTTGCAGGGCAACTGGCGGCGTACGCGCTTCCGTACTGGCACCACAGCGCATTCCCGTTATGAAGTATGTTGAGTGCTATTCCCTGGTATATGTTCTCGTCGAAATAAAGCTCTTCGGTCGGATGCATGTAGATGAGCGAGAACGTCAGGAAGAATCCGAGTATCAGCACAAGCGCGAGCAGAGATTGCTTATTGATCCGGCCTTCAAGTGCGCTTGATATTGATCTTCTGCCTCTAACAATCGCGTATATTAGCCATATCAATGCGATTGCAAGCGCGGCTGTTGCAGCATAACCGAAGAGCAGCATACGTTACACCCTGTTCTCCACGAAGAAATCGCCCAAGAACATGTATCTCGTCTTTGTCTTCTTCATGGTCATTATTGCATCCTCAGGAGTCATGACTATAGGAAGGCCGTGTATGTTGAAGCTCGTGTTGAGCACCACCCCGTATCCTGTTCTTTTCTTCACGTGCCTTAGCATGTCCCGGTACCTGATATTTTCTTCCCCAACCATCTGCGGCCTGGCCGTGAGGTCGACGTGGATCACCGACTTCATCACGTCTGCCTTGCCTTTTCTAACTTTGTAGGCCATTGTCATGAACTTGTTTGGTTCACTGACGTCTTCGAGAAGCTTTGTCGCGTCTTCCTCAAGCATGGAAGGCGCGAAAGGCTGGAACCACTCGCGCTGCTTAACGTAGAGGTTGAGTTGCTCCTTGACATAATCTGATCCGGCCTTTGCTATTATGCTTCTATCTCCAAGTGCCCTAGGGCCGTATTCCATCCTTCCCTGGAACCAGAAAACGTATTTGTCATTCGATACAAGTTCCGCAGCGTGCTTTTCAACGCGTTTGCCTTCATTGCTGAAACTGATACCCTTCTCGTGCTTTAGTGCGCTCTTTATCCTCTCATCGCCAAACTCGTCGCCAAGATAAGCGTTGGTGAACTTGTAGTTTGATACGTCGTTTAGAAGGTAGTTGACATGCATCGCTGCGCCCATCGCTATTCCGCCATCGCCCATGTGGGGGAATATGTAGACTCTCTCGATGCCCTCTACTTCCCTTATCTTCATGTTTGCCTTTACATTCGACATTATTCCTCCGGAGAGCGCTATGTCACTGATCCCGTAGGCCTCGTAGAGATTGTGGAAAAGTTTTTCGAGCGTGACCTCCAGAAGCTGCTGTGCCATGTACGCGAACTGCTCTTTCGGTGTTCCCCATGCCATCCTGCTAAGCATGTCGTACTGAGATACCGGACCATATTTCGCCACTATTCTGGTTCCTTCCACCTTGAAAAAGTCCTTGAGCTTGTTGTGCTCGAATGGAAATGGGAATGAGAAATCAGCCATCGCCATTATCTTCCCTTCATCTTCAAGTTCTCGCATTCCAAGTATGTTTGTAACCTGCTCATAGAATATTCCGAGAGAGTCTCGCGCAGGAATCTCGGATTTGCGCTCCAGCTCTCCGTTCTTGAATGTGCTAACGGAGCCGCTGAGTCCGTCTCCGAGCCCGTCTATCGTGACTACAAGTGATTTTTTGTATCCGGATGTGAATGCCGCAGTTGTTGCATGGGCGATATGATGGTCGACACTGTAGAGCCTGAAATTCCTGAACCCCATGTTCTCGAGCTCGTTTCTTATCGTCGCCTTGCTGATGGTGTCGCATAGCGGCAATGTTCCTACGGAAGTCATGACGTATTTTGCATAGTGCCTAAAAGATTCGAATCTTGGCCTGAGCATCTTCCTTCTCCTGAAGTTGTAGTAGTTTTCCTTCATTGACGGGAATACTCTTGAAAGCGTTTTCGTGAACTCGGTGGTGGGAAATGCAATCACTTCTATGTCACTAGGCTTTAACTTTGCATATTTCAGAGCGGCATTTATGGCGTTGCGCGGAAACTTGACTTCCAGC
>VFSW01014497.1_pt1 | contig 10891 bp, 7 predicted proteins | sample 5358111 | NCBI WGS metagenome assembly VFSW01 (sample SAMN11554181, study PRJNA540505) | mine drainage metagenome | isolation source: sediment from site ElyBrook_90M | place: USA: Ely Copper Mine, Vershire, VT | collected 2017
CGCGCGCAACGCCGCCGGCGGCGCCCAGCGCGATCGCGCGCTCCCCGCTCTATGGTGAGGGCGCGCGCGTGACCACAGACGAGGAGCCAACCCCCGCCATGCGCAGTGAGTGGCAGGGGCGCGCTGGCGCCGCGCTCGCCACGCGCAGACGTGTCGAGCGGGTCAATGCCACCGAGCCAGAGGACGATTAAGCGCGCAAGGTTTCCACTTCACCACATTTCCACCACATTTCCATAGCGGTTCCATGCTTCTTTCAGCAAATTTTCAGGTGGCTCTCAGGGCGCCATAAGGCGCGCCCACTATTGTGTGTGGTGACGCCACATGAGCGCGCGATACATGTGGCGCCATCGGTGACAGCGGGTTTGCTGCGTCACACATGTTTGCAGCGCATGAAGTGGCAATGGCCGAGCCAGACCTGGATTGCGTTTCTGGCTGTTTCCTACGCTATCGCATGGACTGAGCGTGCGCCGCGACCGCACGCGCCGGAGGCAGAGCGCGATGACGACACCCTTCGACCCCCTCAATGCCCAGACGCAGCCAGCGCCCACGTTTGATGATGCGATCACCCCACGGCAGCCACCGGGCGCTGCCCCAGGGATGCCGCCTCCGCCGGCTGCGGCGGCGCCAGCCAGGCCACGTCGGGGCGTGTCGCGCCGGGCGGTCATTCTCGGCGCGGCGGGCGCAGCGGTGGGTGTCGGCGCAGTCGGCGCTGGGGCTGGCTATGCGCTGACGCATCTAACGGGCCTCGCCACGCAGGAGACCGTCTTTTCCGCCGATGCGGCCAAGATTACCCACCTGCTTCGCCGCGCTGGCTTTGGCCCCTCGCCAAGCGATATCGCTGACTACCTCAAGCTAGGTGTCTCTGGCGCGATTGATCGGCTCATCAATTTCTCCTCAGTGAGCAACACCATAGACCAGCAGCTCGCCAACTATAACTTCTCGTTCGATACGCGCATCAATCTCATCCGCTGGTGGCTGGCGCGCATGACGCTGACGCAGCGCCCGCTGGAGGAGAAGCTGACGCTCTTCTGGCACGGTGTTCTGACGAGCAGCTTCGCCAAGATTGGCAAAGCTGTCAACCTACCGCTGATGATCCAGCAGAACAACCTGCTGCGTACACACGCGATGGGACGTTTCGATGACCTGATCAGCGCGATTTCGACTGATCCGGCGATGCTCTTCTGGCTCGACGGGCGCTACAATGCGGGCATCAGGCCCAATGAAAACTACTCACGTGAGCTGATGGAGCTTTTCACGCTTGGCATCGGCAACTACACGCAGGATGATGTGCATAATGGCGCGAAAGCGCTCTCTGGCTGGGTTGTGCGCGGTGGGCAGGGAGTCTTTGTTCCCCGGCGCTTCTACGAGGGAACCATCACCTACCTGGGGCATACCGGCCACCTTGGCCTGAGCGATGTCGTCAGCATTGTCTGCGCCCATCCCGCCACCGCGAGCCACCTGTCGCGGCTGATGTGGAGCTTCTTTGTCTACGATAACCCCAGCGCGAGTGACATCCAGCCGCTGGTTGACGCCTACAATCACAGCAATCACCAGATCAGCGCGATGGTGACGGCTATGTTCAACTCGCCCGCCTTCTTCAGCGCCAAGGCCTATCGCGCCCGCGTGAAGAGTCCGGCGGAGTTCGTCGTCGGGGCGGTACGTGCGATGGGTTTGACGCCGAGCGTTCCCGTGCTCAGCGTCATGGGGCAGACGATGGCGACGATGGGGCAGACGATCTTCGATCCGCCTAACGTCGCTGGCTGGCCGGGCGACAAAGTCAGCTCTGGCTGGGTCTCGACGCAGGCCTGGATTACCCGTGTCAACTTCATCAACCTGCTGCTCGAAGCGGCGAGCGGCGCACTGCGCGCCGGGAATGCCGCCGTCGCGGCGACGAGCGCCTCGGCGTTGCAGGCTGTCATCGCCGCGCAGCGCTTCGCCAAGCCAGAGGATCTGCTGAACTATTACATCGCGCTGCTGCTGGACAATCAGCTGGCGAGCGACCGGCGTACGGTTCTGCTCGATGCGCTCAACGAAACGGCGGCTCCTGGCGCCGCTGGCCCCACACTCAGCCTGACAGGCGGCGCGCAGATCTCTGCAGCAGCCGCTCGCCACGCGCTCTATCTGCTCATGTCCATGCCTGACTACCACATGAACTGATGCGCATGCGCATGTACCCAGATCTGGCGACGAAACGTCTGACGCGCGGCCCCGCGAGGTGGGGCATAGCAAGGAATCGAGGAAGCCGTTATGCAGCTTACCCGCCGGGCGATGATACGCGATGGCTTGCTGGCCGTCAGCGCTGGTATGATGATGCCCGCTGTCTTTTCGCGCGCTGTGCTCGCTGCGCGCAATGCCGCGCAGGATGGCGTGACCTGGGCGCAAGCCGCGCAGAACCGCACGCTGATAGTGGTGCAGATGGCGGGCGGGAATGATGGACTCAATACCATCGTCCCCTATACCGATAGCGCTTACTATCAGGCGCGGCCAACCATTGGGGTCAAGGCGAGCGACGTGCTGACGCTGAACGACCGACTGGGCATGCACCCCGCGCTCCAGTCGCTACAAGCGCTCTGGGGGCAGGGCAAGCTAGCCGTGGTCGAGGGCGTTGGCTACCCCAATCCCAATCTGTCGCATTTCGCCGCGATGGACATCTGGCAGACGCTGGACCTCTCTGGCCAGGGGACGACGGGCTGGCTTGGCAAGTATGTCGCCGGGCTGGTGGATAAGGATGGCCACCCGTTCCAGTCGCTGGCGGTCGGCGCCAGCCTGCCGACTGCGCTCCAGGCGCTCAATGCCGATGTACCTGTCGTTGGCGACCCAAAACAATACGCTTTGCAGGCTGACGCCGGGCAGCCCAAGAGCGCCGCTGATGCGCGGATTCAGGCCCTGCTGAAGCTCTACAATACCTATCCACAGTCAGCTCCTTACGCCGCGCTGCTCGATGCGACAGCGCAGACCGCCTACGCTGGCTCGAAGCAGCTCATGGATGTCGCCGCGCGCTATCAGCCGCAGGCGAAATATCCCACCAGCAATCTGGCGAAGGGGCTGCAAACGCTGGCTGAGGCCATCGTCGAGGGGCTGGGACTGCGGGTCGGCTACGTCACCCTGGGCGGATTCGATACCCATGCCCAGCAGGCGAACACACAGGCCTCGCTCCTCAAGGATCTGGCGGACAGCCTCACCGCCTTCTATGCCGATCTGGCGGCGCACGGCGCCTCGCAGAACGTGATCGTGATGACGTGGTCGGAGTTTGGGCGCCGTGTCGAAGAGAACGCCGGACTAGGTACGGATCATGGCACAGCGGCGCCGCTGTTCGTGCTGGGCGACGCCGTGCGCGGCGGTATCTATGGCGAGCCACCCGATCTCAACAAGCTCGACAGCGCTGGCAATCTCATCTTCACGACCGATTTCCGCGCGATCTACGCCACTGTGCTGGATGCCTGGCTTGGGGCGCCTTCGCAAGCGATTCTCGGCGGCGACTTTGGCGCGCAGGGATTCTTGCCAGCGGCATCCTGAGTGGAGTGAGGCGCCCGCTCCTGCTCAGAGCGTCATGGCGATCAGCTCGGCCTCGTGGGCGGCGATGATCGCTTCGAGTTGGCGCGGCTCGATATCCACCGGAGCGATGACAATCAGCGCGGGCGCGCCAGGGCGCAGGCCAACCAGTCGCATGTGCGCCTGCTCACCTGTTGTTGTCAGGTGGGCGGAGCGTGGCGCGCCCCACTGCCCCAGCTGCGCTGCCCGCGCGAAGCTGATGAAGCCCTGAATGATCTGGGCGAACGCGCCATCTGGCACGGGAGGCGTACGTGTCTGCGTTTGCGCGCGGATTGAGCCATCGGGCATGACGAGCGCCACCGCGCAGGGACGCCCGATGGCTGTCGCCAGTGTCATGAGCGTGCGCTGCGGATCGCGCGCGGGCGGGCGTAACGGCATGGATCCGGTCGCCATGCTTGGCGGTGGCGTCTGCGGCTGACCGTTGGACGCCGCCAGCGAGGAGGTACTCGACGCGCGCAGCGGTCCGGGGGATGGCCTGGAGCGCGTCAACGGCGGCGCGGTAGGCGTGGGCATACCGGGGTTTGCGTTGGCCAGGCCAGCGTCACGCTTGAGTAGCGCATCGAAGATCAGCGTGGAGACAGGCTGGTTGATGTTGCGCTCGAAGCGCTCAGGGATAGCGGTTGATGTCACCGCCTGGGCGGGTGAGGCGCATAACGCAAAGAACGCCTGTTCACCGCGCAGGAAGCCAAACGTCGCGGTGACCAGCTCACCGCGCTCGAAGATGAGCGCGCCGACCTGATCGCCTTGCTGCGCCTGTATCGCGGTGTCGCGACGCGACAGGCTGATGACCTGTGTTGTTTCGATCAGGTCATAACCCATCGTTGTTTGCGCTGGAGTTTCCAGCGCCCTACGCAGTTCGCGCTTCAGCGCGGTGAGGTCGAAAGGTTTCTCCAGATACGCCGCGACCCCATGCCGAATCGCCTCTTGCCGGACGCTCGGTGAGCCAAACGCGGTCATCATGATCACGCGCGCATAGGGGCGCTGTTCGCGTAGCCAGCTCAGCAGCTGAAAGCCATCCATACCGGGCATCTGGATGTCGCTGATGATACAGTCGTACTCAACATCTACCAGGCGGCGGCGCGCATCTTCGGCGGTAAGCGCGCCATCCGCTGCGTAGAACTCGCGGCGTAGTGAGGTGACGAGGCTCCAATTGAGGTTTTCCTCATCGTCCACCACCAGCACCCGCCAGACGCGCGGCCCGCCGAATGCGCTCGAGCTTGCTGGTCCCATGCTAGCGCTCATGTGTCTCCACCCTCTACATGCGGCTCTGGCGATTGCGCGCCTGGCGGCGCCTCCCGTGTCTCATCTATCTGCGGAAAGGTAATAGATACGAGTGAACCACGCCCCGGCGCGCTGGTCATGCGCATCCGCGCCTGATGCTGGCGTACGATGCTGCGTACCACCATCAGCCCCAGACCCATGCCGCCGGGCTTGCTGCTCTGCCCTGGGCGCATCGCCACCTGCATGCGCTCAGTAGACATCCCCACGCCGGTATCTTCGACCTGTATGACAGTGCGCCCGCGTGTATCGAGCCTGGCGCGTAGTGTCAGCGTTCCCCCATTCGGCATCGCCTGGATGGCGTTCATCACCAGATTGACCAGCAACTGCTGGAGCAGGTCGGCGTCGGCGCGGATTGGCGTCGTGCGCGGTGTCACATGGGTGATGATCTCGACTCCGCGCTGCGCCGCTTCTGGCTGGAACATCTGCGCCACACGCTCTAGCGCTAGCCCAGGGGCCAGCGGTCGCATCGGCTGGGCGCGCAGTCGGGCGACCTGCGACATGGAGGTGAGCAGGCGGCTCAGACGGTCAATCTCATCGGTCAGCCGCGAGACATACGCCTGCCCCATCTCATCGAGGGCCACAGCTTCATCCAGCCCCTGCGCCAGCGCGCGCATCGCCGACAACGGATTGCGCACCTCATGGACGATCAGCGACATGACACGCTCGACAGTCGCCTGTTCCTCCTGTGCGCGCACAACGCGAATAACGCCAGACGGGAGGGAAAAGGTCGTGACGGTCAGCACGTAGCCAGAGCTATCCAGCATAAATGACGCGGCGCCGTGTTCTTCGAGCGCAGCGATAACATCGGCTCCCAGGACATCGTAGGCGCTCTGTCCTATGAGCGCAGCGGAGCCGACATCTCCCAGCAGCGCGTTGCGTTCGTCCGCCGCCAGAATACGCCAGCGCTCATCAACGAGCATATAGCCTGCGTCATCGCGGCTGCGGAGTTCCTCGTCCTGATCGTCTGTCGTCATGCGCCTTCCAGTCGCACTTCAGCGCGCCTTCTGTTCTGTTGCCTCTGCCCCAGCGAACAGGGGCTTTGCCTTTATTCTCGCACGATGCAAGCGACGCGCGCTCAGTGTATCCACCTTGTGTGACGGACAATGCGGCGCGCAGTATTCCGCCGCGTTGAAAACGTGATGCGAATGTGCGTTCTGTGGCGCCTCTCAGTGGCTGGCGACGCTCTCTGGCGCGTGACTGAACAGGCCCGCTGGCGTATCGCGGGGGACGATGACCGAGAGCGCCTGTGGCGCGACGGAAAACGTCATGGGCAGATAGCCGATCACCTCGCCATCCACCTGCACTGGCACCGAGCGCTTCGATTCGACGCGCAGGCTCTGCGTGCGCTCGTAGCGTACATGCGGCCCGGTGTTTGGCAGTCGCAGGAAGGCGCGCCCCAGCACATTCACGCGATGCAGGATGCCACCTGAGCCGATCACTACGACATCGAGCGCGCCATCATCAGCGATGGCGCCACGTGTGAACGTCATGGCGCCGCCGTACAGGCGGGTATTGCCGATGATGACCATCAGCGCCTGCTCGCGTCGCCTGCGTGAGCCAACGGTGATGCGCACCGTATCCGAAGGGCGAGTGAGACTCAGCAGCCCGACAGTGGCGAGGTATTCCAGCAGCTTCAGACCGAAGCGCTTCAGACGGCCCTGCTCGACCCGCCGCGCGACCTCGGCGTCGAAGCCGACGCCTGCCATCATCAGGAAGTAGCGTTGACCCGCGCGCCCTAGATCCACACGTCTGCGCACGCCATTCAGCAGCGTCTCGCGCGCCTCGCTGGCGTTCAGGCCGATGCCCATCTCGCGCGCCCAGACATTGACGGTTCCCATCGGCAGCACGCCCAGCGCGGTTCGGTAGCCTGCCAGCGCCTGAATGACATCGTTGACGGTGCCATCACCACCCGCCGCGATGACCTGATCGTAGCCTGCGCTGGCGGCTTCGCGGGCAAGTTCTGTGGCATGGCCTACACGGCGGGTCAGGCGCAACTCGGTGGGGACGCCGCGTTCGGTGAGCCAGCGTGCTGTCTCGGCCAGCTCACGCAGCGCCGTATCGCTTTGCGCGCCGCCTGATGCTGGATTGGCGATGATGCGCGCTCGTGGAGCGACCCGTGGGGTATATTCGCGCAGATCCAGCTGCGCGGCGTCGAGTGTGCGGGGCAACGGATGGGACACGGCGTAAAAGGGAATGCGCAGCGCAGGAACGATGCGTTCCCAGCTCCGCTGCATGAGCAGGAGTCGCGCGCGAATGCGCTGACGCCAGCGCACCCCGCGCCATGCCCAGGCTCCTACGCGGGTCATGGCGCGCGCGCGCGGGTGTGAAAGCACGGCGAGCCATGCTCCCGCGCGTTTCCAGATGCCCACCGGACGCTCCCTGTATTACCCCCACCGCGCGAGGACTGCCAGACACTGATGTATCATTCACTATACTATATAGCGACATAACCATGCCCGATGTCACGGTGAGCGAGCGAGGTGTGGCGTAGATCACGTTAACTGAGGCGGGGAACGCGCGCCAGCAGCGACGCTACCACTTCGTAGGCGCTGGTTCCCAGGCGCTGCGCTACTGCCTGCGCCGTTAGCTCGTCATCACCCTGGCGCCCGATCAGCGTGACCTCGTCGCCCTGCGCCACTCCGGCGATGGCGGTGACATCTACCATGCACTGATCCATCGCTACGCGGCCCAACAGCGGTGCGCGCTGCCCGCGAATCAGGACTTCACCCCAGTTGTATGGCGCGCGGCGAAAGCCATCGGCGTAACCCACCGGCAACGTGGCGACCCGTGTTGGTCGGTCGGTGATATACGTAGCCCCGTAGCCGATGCCTTCGCCCGCTGGAATCCACTTGACCTGCGCCACGAGGGTTCTGAATGCTAGCGCTGGCGAAAACCCCTCCGGCAAGCCGACCTCCTCCGAGGGCGGCAGACCATAGATCGCGATGCCTGCGCGGATCATGGTGAAACGCGCCTCTGGCAGCGTCAGCAGCGCGGCGCTATTGGCCGCGTGGATGATGGGGGGCAGCGGGCCGTCGGCGGCGAGCGCGGCGAGTGTCGCGTGGAAACGTTCGAGCTGGCGCCGGGCATAGGTCAGATCGCGGCTATCGGCAGTGGCGAAGTGCGTGAAGATACCTTCCACTTCGAGGCCGGGGATGGCGCGCAGCTCGCGCGCAAACGACACGATGCCGGGGATATCTTCGGCGCGCAGCCCCAACCGCGCCATGCCTGTATCCACCTTGACATGCGCCCGCGCTACACGTCCCTGCTCACGCGCGGCCTGCGCCAGCGCCTGCGCTGAGTCGAGGTCAAAGACCGTCGCGCGCAGATCGAGTCGCACGGCCTCGCGCGCCTGCCACGGTGGGGTATAGCCAAACACCAGAATCGGCTCTATCACTCCGGCCTCGCGCAGGGGCCGCGCCTCACTGACAGTCGCTACACCCAGCCACTCAGCGCCATTGCGCAACGCGACCCGCGCTACCCGCAGCGCGCCATGCCCGTAGGCGTTGGCTTTGAGGCTCACCAGCACGGTCGCAGGCCCGGCGAGTTCCTTGACGCGCCGGGTGTTGCGCGCGATGGCGCTCAGATCTATCTCCAGCCAGGTAGGCCGCTCTGGGCGCATAACGACCACGCGCCGCCATGCCTCGCTCTGCCGGTCGAGCGTCGTCGCGGCCTGCTCAGGATGGGCCATCAGCAGCGCCGTCACCTGTTCCATGCGCGTCTCTTCAGAGCCTTTGATATAGACGACCGCAGGCAGGTCTCCCGCCAGGTTGCGAATGGCCGCAGCGGTATCCTCCGCCGTGCGCGTGCGAATGACCTGCGCCGCAGACATGCCAGCGGCGAGGGCAGCGTCTGCGGCAAGCTCGGCCTGCGCGCCATGCGTCACCAGGAAGTCGGCGCACTCGGCGGCCAGACGGCCTGCCGCCTGATGTGCGGCTGGCCCGGCAGCGCCCAGCCGCAGCATGTCACCCAGCGCGACCACACGCGCTGCGCCCAGCGCTGCGCCTGCCGCCGCCAGCGCCGCCAGCCCCGCTGTCACGCTGGCAGGCGTTGCGTTATGCGAGTCATCGAGCAGTGTGAGGCCGCCCAGCCCGGCAAACTGGCGCATTCTTCCTGGCAGCGGTGTCAGTGAGCGCAGGCGCGCCAGCGTCGTCGCTTCGTCCGCTCCGAGCGCGACCGCCAGCGTCAAGGCCGCCAGCGCGATACTGGCCCAGTGCGCGCCAATGAGATTGGGAAAGATTACCAGCTCACCGCGCGCGGCGCCCGCGTCGTCTACTGGCTGAAGGCTCAGCCGTGCTGGCCCCTGCGCAGTGGAAACGAGTGGCCCGCGCCGATAGCGCAGCAATGGGCGCAGCCCTGCTGGCGCCACTTCATCCCACATGCCAAACGCCGCGATCTGCGCTTGCGTGGCGCTGGCGAGGCTGGGCGAGGCTGGGTCGCTGGCGTTGAGCGCGAGGATACCATCAGCAGGCAATGCGATGGGCAGGCGTTCCATCGCGGCGCGCAGGTGCTCGATGTCGCCGAAATACTGGAGGTGTGTTGGCGAGACATTGGTGATGGCGCCTGCCTGTGGATGGGCCAGCGCACATAGCTCAGCGATCTCGCCGGGATGGTCGGCGCCAAGCTCGACGCCGGCGTAGCGATGGCCAGGCTCTAGCCTGCCAAGCGAGAGTGGCAGCCCCAGCAGGTCGTTATAGTTGCGCCAGGAGCGGAAGGTCGGCGCGAGTGGCTCCAGCGCATCGGCGAGCGCCTCCTTGGCCGTTGTCTTGCCGACGCCGCCAGTGATCGCGATGACCTGTGGCGCCCAGCGACGCAGCGCCGCCACCGCATAGGCCCGCAGCGCCGCGCGCGTATCGTTCACCGCGCGACCGGTGACACCCGCGCGCTCCAGCCGCGCGAAGCCGCCGGGGCGCATCTCCTCCAGCGCCGCGCGCCGCGCGTGGGGCCTGAGCGCCGCTGCGGCTCCCTGCTCGGCGGCGGCCTCGATGTAGTCGTGGCCATCGCCGTGCAGCCCGCGCACTGCCACAAAGATCTCACCAGGCTCCACCTGGCGCGAATCATGCGCGAAGGCGGTGAAGGTGGCGCGCGCGCCCAGCGTCAGCAGTTCGCCGCCGGTCGCCTCGATCAGCAGTTCCAGAGGAATCATGCGCAGTCCTTGTGATGCGATTGGAATGGCCTTCGGAGGGGCAAATGGTCAGTCCAGTTTGGTCTCGAACGGGTGAACAGGCGCTATGCGGCATCGCGTAGCGCCAGCTGATACACCGGCTCCCCCCAGCGTTCGGTACCAGTCGGGCGGAAGCCAGCGCCTGTGTAGAGTCGTTGAGCGTGGTGATTCTCTGGATGGACTACCAGTTGTAGCAACTGGCATTGGGGGCGCTCGCGCTTGACAAGCTCGATAAACTGCTTGAGCGCAGCCTTGCCGTACCCACGTCCCTGGAAGCGCTGGTCAATAAAGAAGTGGAAAATCCAATACTCGGCGATGGTATCCGGCTCGTAGGCCAGCTCTACAAACCCGACCATAGCGGAGTCGGTGGAAATGGCGTAGGGTACCCAGGTCATGCCGTCGGGACGGATGTACGCTTTCGCGAGCGCAATGGCTGCGATGGGCGCATACCCGGCGACGAAGCGCTGTTGGTCAGAGTGGACAGTGAGATGTAGCGTTTCACGCCAGTTCTCATGCGTCACTTCGTGTAAAGAAATACTTTCCATAGCGTCCCACCAGTCACCAGCGACGACGGCAACCACCCTTAGAGCATAGCGTGGGAACCCACCTGAGAAATAAAGCCAAACTGGACTGACCGCTAGTCCGCCGTTTCCTCGTCGTCGTCACCACCACTCACGCCAGACTGCGCGGCGATGTCGCTCTCGCCGATGATGGCGAGGGTATCGCCCTGATTGACCGTCTGCCCCTTGACGACTCGCACGCTCTTGACCACCCCGGCGCGCGGCGTGGCGAGGTCATTCTCCATCTTCATGGCTTCCAGCACGATAATAGCCTGTCCGCGCGCGACCTCCTGCCCCTCCTGCGCCAGCACGTTCGATACCAGGCCAGGCATAGGCG
>VFSW01014498.1_pt1 | contig 10891 bp, 16 predicted proteins | sample 5358111 | NCBI WGS metagenome assembly VFSW01 (sample SAMN11554181, study PRJNA540505) | mine drainage metagenome | isolation source: sediment from site ElyBrook_90M | place: USA: Ely Copper Mine, Vershire, VT | collected 2017
TTGCGCAAGGCCAGCACGCGCAAGAAAGAGAACGGGCGAACGAATTCAGGAGAACAGAAGATGAGCTTTACCGATCCGGTGGCAGATTTCCTGACCAGGATCCGCAACGGCATCAAGGCCCGGCACCAGAAGGTCGATGCCCCGGTCTCCAAGCTGAAGCTGGAGATTGCCCGCGTTCTGAAGGAAGAGGGCTACATCGCCAACTACAAGGCGACGGAGGAGGACGGCAAGAAAGTGGTTCGGGTGTACATCAAGTACAACTCCGACAACGTTGCCGCGATCAACAACATCAAGCGCATTTCGCGCCCCGGTTGCCGTGTGTACGTCAACCGCAATGAGATTCCTCGCGTACTGGGCGGTCTTGGGATCACGATCCTGACCACCCCGAAGGGGGTTCGCAGTGGCAAGCAGGCCCGCAGGGAAGGCGTGGGCGGCGAAGTGATCTGCGAAGTTTACTAAGGTCACAAGCTTCGTAGCCGGGTAGGCGGCAACAGATGCCGCTCCGGCTGCGAACACTTGGAGCAGACGAGGCCGGTGTAAGACCGGCCCGGAAGCCCACCGTGGACAAGGTTCACGGCGGTGCAGGAGAGATCAATGTCAAGAATCGGAAAGAAGCCCATCCCGTTGCCGAAGGGCGTCACGTACACTGTGGAAGGCAACCTCATCACGGTAAAGGGTCCGAAGGGGACGGTCACCAATCACCTTCCGGGCGGGGTAACACTGACCACCGAAGACGGGGTTCTGCTGGTCAAGCGCGAGGACGATTCCAAGGCCGCGGTACATGGTCTGGTGCGCGCCCTGGTGAATAACGCCGTAGTTGGCGTTACCACCGGCTGGACTCGCGAGCTGGAAATCGTCGGCATCGGCTATCGCGCGGAGTTGAAGGGCAAGGGAATTGTGGTTTTCAGCCTGGGCTTTTCGCACCCGATCGAGTACCCGCTGCCTACGGGCGTCGATGTCGCAATCGATCCCAAGATGACCAAGTTGAGCCTCAGCGGGATTGACCGCCAGAAGCTTGGCCAGGTTGCCGCCGAAATGCGCTCGCTGCGCCCGCCCGACCCGTACAAGCAGAAGGGTGTGCGCTACGCGGGCGAGAAGCTGAAGAAGAAGGTCGGCAAGACCGGCGCGAAGTAACGGTTTGAAGTAACGGATTCCAGGATGGGGCGCGCGTCATGCGATGCGCGCCTGATTCGAGCGGCAGGACGATGATAGGTCTGCCGTAAACCTGCGAAGCTTGGCAGTCGGGTAGGCGGTAACAAATGCCGCTCCGGTTGCGGGCGCTAGGTGCCTGCCGGACGAGAATCCGACGGGCGTCCGCACAACCCCGGCGAAGGAGTTCGCTGGGACAGACCGGTCCCCGGCACTGCAACCCGGGAAAAAGGCCGGAGCGAAGGACACAAAAAGAATGCTGATCAAGAGCTCCAAGAACGCAACGCGCGAGAAGATCCACATCCGTATCCGCAAGAAGCTCGCCGGAACCACTGCGCGCCCACGCCTGAACGTGTACCGTTCGGTCAACCACATTTACGTGCAGCTTATCGACGACGCCAAGCATGCCACGATCGTTTCGGCCAGCTCGCTGGAACAGGGCAAGGATGGCAAGAAGCACATTGCCGGGGGCAACGTTGCCGCGGCCAAGCAGGTCGGCAAGTTGATTGCGGAGCGGGCCAAGGCCAAAGGGATTGAATCGGTGGTGTTTGACCGCGGCGGCTATCTGTACCATGGACGCATCAAGGCAGTTGCGGATGCGGCCCGTGAAGGCGGCCTGAAGTTTTAGTCCCGGCGGTTGACGCAGGGGCGCGACAGAGAGCGGGCGAGGTGCAAACCGTTAGTCCGCATGATTTCGGAGATCGCAGGCGCGGTCTCCAGGAGAATCGATAGCAAATGGCAATCGTCAAGAAAAAGCTCGATGCCGGGAATTACAACCTGAAAGATCAGGTTGTCAACATCAATCGCGTGACCAAGGTGGTCAAGGGCGGCAAGAACATGTCGTTTGCGGCCCTGGTCGTGATCGGCGATCCGGCGACTGGAGTGGTTGGCTACGGTTCCGGCAAAGCCAAGGAAGTTCCGCAGGCGATTCGCAAGGGAATTGAATCGGCCAAGAAGAACTTGATCAAGGTGAACCTGACTCACACCTCGATTCCGCACATCTCGCTGGGCCGCTATGGCTCGGGGCGGGTTCTGCTGAAGCCGGCGCCGGAAGGCACCGGTGTCATCGCAGGCGGCGCAGTGCGCGCGGTGATGAACTCGGTGGGTATCCAGAATGTGCTGACCAAATCGATCGGCACCACCAACCCGCATAACGTCATCAAGGCCACGTTCGACGCGCTGAAGAAACTGCGCGACCGTGCCGAAGTGGCGGCCAATCGCGGCAAGTCCGTGGAGGAGCTCTAAGCCATGCCTCGTACACGTACAAAGACCCCGAAGGTGCCGGCTGCGGCGGGCACGCGGATGAAGCTGAAGTGGGTGATCTCGGGTAACAGCACGCCGAACAAGCAGCGGCTGGTGATCAAAGGCCTGGGCTTCACCCGCCTGAACCAGGTGATCGAGCGCGAGGATACGCTCTCGATTCGCGGCATGGTGGCGAAGGTGCCGCACCTGATCCAGATCGTCGGCGAATAGCCGGACCGGACGCGGCAGTGAATGCCGCCGAGAGATGTGCGTCCGGCGGGTACGCGGCAACAATGCCGCTCCGGTCGCGGACGCTCGCAAACCGAGTCGCTTGGCGGAAGCCAGGCGGCGCCAGGAAACAGCCCGCTCGCCACGGGGAACGCTTCGAGCTTCAAAGGAGACGTTCGGCCTGTCACAGACGGCCCATCGGCATGATTGGCACCATGCCCAGGGATGAGAACAATGAATCTGACAACGATTCGCAAGCCGGCCAAGGCGAATGAGAAGCGCAAGCGGGTGGGCCGCGGTATGGGCTCAGGCATGGGCAAGACTTCGACCCGCGGACACAAGGGGCAGCGCTCGCGCTCCGGTTCGCGCAGCATGCGTGGATTTGAGGGCGGCCAGATGCCGCTGCACCGGCGTTTGCCCAAGCGCGGCTTCGTCAACATCTTCAAGAAGGAATTCCAGGTGGTGAACCTGTCGCGTCTGGCGGAGCTGGGCGTGACGGAGCTGACTCCGGAAGTTCTCTATGAGCTGCGCGTCATCGGCAAAAAGGGCGGACTGATCAAGGTGCTGGGCGTGGGCGATCTGACCACGGCCATTACCGTGTATGCCCATAAGTTCAGTGAGACGGCACAGCAGAAGATCACCGCTGCCGGGGGCAGGGCTGAGATTATCGAAGTCAAGCAGCCTGCGCCGATCAAGCGCGGCAAGAAGTAAGATCACCCGAAAGCCCGCCTGCAGCGAACAGGCGGGCTGGGTCCGACTCTGCTGGTGATTGGAGAGTCGCGGCCCGAACAGCATATAGGCATCGAGGCCCTCTTACCATGTTCGAGAAGCTGGCGAACATCTTTAGAATTCCGGACCTGCGCAGGCGCGTACTGTTCACGCTTGGGCTGCTTGCCGTCTACCGCATCGGCGGCCACCTTCCGACACCGGGTGTCGATCCCGCGGCCCTGGCACGTTTGTTTGCTGGCGCCAGCGGTGGATTGCTCGGCTTCGTCGATCTGTTCAGCGGCGGCAATCTGCGCCGGTTGACGATCTTCGCCCTGGGCATCATGCCCTACATTACCGCCTCGATTATTTTGCAGTTGCTGACCGTGGTTTACGAACCGCTGGCGCGGCTGCAAAAAGAAGGCGAGCTTGGCCGGAAAAAGATTACGCAGTGGACCCGCTATCTGACGGTCATCCTGAGCGCCATGCAGTCGTTTGGCATTGCCATGACGCTGGAGCGTGGCGTGGGCGGCGAGCAACTGGTGCGCAATCCCGGGGTTGGCTTCGTGCTGATGACCGTGCTGACGTTGACCACGGGTACTACGTTCATCATGTGGCTGGGCGAGCAGATCACGGACCGCGGCATCGGCAATGGCATGTCACTGATCATCTTTACCGGCATCGTGGTGGGACTGCCGCGCGCGGTGGTGGAGTTGTTCCAGAAGGCGAGCAGCGGCGGCGCACTCAATCCGATCGGCATTGTGCTTCTGCTGGCGGCGATGATTGTGGTGGTTGCGTTCATCGTATTCGTGGAGCGCTCGGAGCGGCGGATTCCAGTGCAGTATGCCAAGCGGGTGGTGGGGCGCAAGGTGATGGGCGGTCAGTCCACGCACCTGCCGCTGCGGGTGAACTCCGGCGGCGTGATGCCGGTCATCTTTGCCAGCTCGGTGCTGACCCTGCCGCAGACGCTTGGATATGCGCTGCAGAATAACCGCTACTTTGGGGCGTTTTTTGCGGGATTGAGCAAGGCCCTGGGCTGGGGCGAACCGCTGCACACGTTCCTCTATGCCGGCGGCATCCTTTTTTTTGCATACTTCTATGTGTCTATCGTCTTTAATCCAAAGGACGTAAGCGACAACATGCAGAAGTATGGAGGATTTATTCCGGGTATCCGGCCGGGAGTTCGCACCAGCAACTACATCAATGACGTACTGACCCGGATCACATTGGTTGGCGCGTTGTACCTGATTATTATTTCGTTGATTCCAGAGTGGATGATTGCGGGTATTCACCTGAACAATCTGCCGGTCTGGATGGGTGGAGCGCTCTTCGATCACCTGCCGAACTGGATATTGCACGGTCTGAACGTGAACTTCTACTTTGGTGGGACCTCGCTGCTGATTGTGGTGGGTGTGGCGATGGATACGGTGAACCAGATCGAGTCTCAGCTCATCATGCGTCACTATGAGGGATTTACTCCGAAAAGTGGCCGCATCAGAGGGCGCAGGGCGTGGTAAAGTAGTTCGCCGTATATATACCTAACCCTCTGTTGGAGGCTAGCGCGATGGAGAGTGCGATCATCTCCGAAATACCTGTAAAGAAGTCAAACATTCAGCTTGTCGGCCCGGTGATCCTTCTAGGAGCCCCGGGGGCCGGCAAGGGGACACAAGCCAAGCGAATCTCGGAGCGTTATGGGATTCCGCAGATCTCGACGGGAGATCTGCTGCGGGAGAACATCAGCCGTGGCACCGCGCTGGGGATGGAAGCGCGGAGCCGGATGGAGCGCGGTGAACTTGTTCCCGACGAATTAGTCTGCAAGATGGTCGCCGACCGTCTTGCGCAACAGGATTGTACGCGTGGCTTTATTCTTGACGGCTTTCCGCGAACGGTGAAGCAGGCCGAGTGGCTCGACAAGCATCTGGCTGGCAATCATATCTTTGAAAGAGAAAAGGGCAGCAACGCGCCGGTTGTGATCCAATTTGCGGTGGAGTATAATCAGCTACTGCAAAGGCTTACCGGGCGCCGGACTTGTCCCACCTGCGGGCGGATCTACAACGTTCACACTCAGCCACCGCTGACGGAAGGCGTCTGCGATATAGACGCCTCGGCTCTCGTCACGCGCAAGGATGATCGCGACGATGTCATCCTAGAGCGGTTGCGGACATATGAGCTGCAGACCCTGCCGCTGGTGAATTATTACAGGCAGCGGAATCGCCTGCGGGAAGTCGATGGCGGGGGAGCTGTGGATCGGATCACGGCTGAAACCTTCAAGGCAATCGAAGATGGCGATCGTTTGTAAGTCTGCCGGCGAAATTGAAAAGATGCGGCGCAGTGGCCGCATTGTTCGTCAGGTGTTGGATGCCGTACGAGCCATGGTAGCTCCTGGCGTGAGCACGATGGAGTTGGAGCGGGCGGCGGAAAAGAAGATTCGCGATCTGGGAGCGAAGCCCGCGTTCAAGGGTTATTACGATTATCCTTGCGTGCTTTGCACTTCGATCAATCAGGAAGTGGTACACGGCATACCCTCGGAGACGCGCAAGCTTGCCGAGGGAGATATTGTCTCCATTGACTGCGGAGTCGTGCTGGACGGCTATTACGGCGATGCGGCGGTGACGGTACCGGTGGGCGCGATCAGTAGTGAGGTGCGCACCCTGGTGGATGTGACCGAGCAATCGCTGCACAAGGGAATTGATGCCGCGCGGGCCGGAAACCGGTTGGGCGACATCGGCGCGGCGGTGCAAGAGTTCGTGGAAGCCGCCGGATTCAGCGTAGTTCGCGAGTTTGTGGGACACGGCATTGGGACCAAGTTGCACGAGGACCCGCAGGTGCCGAACTACGGTGTGCGCGACCACGGACTGAAGCTGCGCGAAGGCATGGTGATCGCGATTGAGCCGATGGTGAATGCCGGGGGCGCGTCGGTTCGGGTGTTGGACGACAAGTGGACGGCGGTAACCCAGGACGGAAGACCCAGCGCCCATTTTGAGCACTGTGTTGCCATTACAAAAGACGGTCCAGTGATCCTGACCGAATAGTTCCAGATTTTCCTGTGACCGGAAGCTGGAAATTGAAATTGAGGTTGGATGAGTAAGGAAGACGCAATTGAAGTAATGGCAATGGTGATCGAGCCACTGCCCAATGCGATGTTCAGGGTTAAGCTTGAGAATGATCACGAGGTGCTTGCGCACGTTTCAGGCAAGATGCGCAAGAACTTCATTCGAATTCTTCCAGGCGACCGCGTGGCCGTTGAGCTGTCCCCTTATGACCTGAATCGCGGTCGCATTGTGTACCGCTACAAGTAGCGGCAAAGTTCGCGCAACCCGCGATGGTCCGAAGGGACTAGCGGGCATTTGCGTGTTTGCAGGGAAAGGACCGCAAGGCCCTGGTTCGAAGGCTTCTCTGGCGCGATGTTTTGCGGGCCGGGGGAGTTGGTTGAATGAGTAGCACGCCGGACTGTTGAGCGCCCGGCGAGTTAAGCGCCCAGTGAGTTGAACGCCGGGTGAGCTGAACAAGGAAGTGGCACAATGAAGGTACGAGCTTCGGTTAAGAAGATTTGTGATAAGTGCAAGGTCATTCACCGCCATGGGGTGGTGCGGGTGATTTGCGAAAACTCGAAACACAAGCAGCGCCAGGGCTAATTTCCACGGGCTGCTCAACAAGGTAGAAACCAGAGTAGGACATTCACATGGCACGTATTGCAGGCGTCGATCTGCCCCGCAACAAACAGGCACGCATCGCGCTCACTTACATATACGGAATTGGCCAGCCCCGCGCCGTCAAGATTCTCGGCGCCGCCACGGTCGATCCGCTCAAGAAGATCCAGGACCTGAGCGAAGAAGAAGTGAATCGCATTCGTCAGGTGATCGAGAACGAAGGCCAGGTCGAAGGCGATCTGCGCAAGGAGATCTCGCTTCACATCAAGCGGCTCATTGAAATTGGCTCTTATCGCGGCAACCGTCACCGTCGCAGCCTGCCTGTCCGCGGACAGCGCACGCATACCAACGCCCGTACCCGGAAGGGTCCGCGCAAGGGCACAGTGGCTGGCAAGAAGAAGGCGACTAAGTAGTTTCGCCGGACCGCAAGGTCGCGTCTTTCCGCAAACCGCCTCCGTCGGCAGGTATGGAAAGCGCTTACTGGTAACCCCAGAACAGGAATAGAGAACGGAATATGGCAAAAGCAGCGAGCGCCTCCGGGGCGGACAAGAAGAACAAGAACAAGAAGTTCAAAAAGAAAGAGCGCAAGCACATTCCTCACGGGCTTGTGATGATCAGCGCGTCTTTCAATAACACCATCGTCACCATCAGCGACCCGTCGGGCAACGTGATTTCCTGGAAGAGCTCCGGCTCGCTGGGTTTCCGCGGCTCCCGCAAGGGCACGCCATTTGCCGCGCAGCAAGCTGCGATGAACGCCGCCACCACGGCGCGCGATCATGGCTTACGCTCCGTGGATGTTCGCGTTTCGGGCCCAGGCTCAGGGCGTGAGTCGGCGATTCGCGCGCTGGCCGCGGCGGGAATCGAAGTACGTACGATCAAGGACGTTACCCCGGTTCCGCACAACGGTTGCCGTCCGCCGAAGAAGCGCCGGGTTTGATTGCAGGACCGTAGCCGCCCCACTGTGGCGGCGCCCCGGCATGGATTGCTCATGATGATGAAGCTTTACTCATGACAAGGCCAGTGCCGGCTGACAAAGATTCGAGCGGGATGGAAGGGATTCCAACTCCTGTAAACCGCTCCCAGACCGAAGGAGATATAAGTTGGCTCGCTATAAAGATGCAGTATGCCGCCTTTGCCGCCGGGAGGGAACCAAGCTTTTCCTCAAGGGCGCAAAGTGCTTTATGGAAAAGTGCCCGGTGGAGAAGCGCAATTTCGCACCTGGCCAGCACGGTAAGGATCGCAAAGCGAAGATCGTCGGTTACGGCCTCCAGCTCCGCGAAAAGCAGAAGACCAAGCGCATGTACTTTGCGCAGGAGAGCCAGTTCCGCAATTACTTTGAGAAGGCCGCCCGCGCCAAGGGCGTCACCGGCGAACTTTTGCTCCAGCAACTGGAGCGCCGTCTCGATTCGGTTGTTTACCGCCTTGGCTTCGCGGTTGCGCGCCGTCAGGCCCGCCAACTGGTGCGCCACGGCCACATCGCGGTGAACGGCCGCAAGGTGAATATCCCTTCGTTCCAGGTGAATGTGGGCGAGGAGATCACGATTCGCGAGAGCAGCCGTAAGCTTGTAATTCTGGAAGCGGCGAAGGATTTTGCTTCGCATCAGACTTCTCCGAACTGGCTGGAGATCGATCGCGAGAACTATAAGGGCCGGGTTCTATCGCTGCCCCGTCGCGAAGACATCAACCTGCCGGTCAACGAGCAGCTCATCGTCGAACTTTACAGCAAGTAACGGGCGGGCGTTTGCGCCTGCCTGGTTTGCTTTCTGTATTGCTCTCCGGGAGCCGAGGCTGCCGGAAGCAATTTTGCTGACGCTGTCGAGCAACTATTTACAGCGGCACGGCCCTGAAAACACGTGCCGCATCACCCTGTCTCGGACCAGATCCGCTTGCGGCGTTTTGCCGCAGAGCCAAACGGGCCGAAGAAAGAGGACAAACGAATGCTCTGGAAGGGATTTCAAAAACCTAAGCGCCTGGCGATGGACTCTGAGTCGCTGACTGACAAGTATGGTCACTGCTGGGCGCAGCCGTTCGAGCGCGGATTCGGCACCACGATTGGAAATGCGCTGCGGCGGGTGCTGCTTTCCTCAATTGAGGGCGCGGCCATCACCGCAGTCAAGATCGAAGGCGTGCTGCACGAGTTTCAATCGATCCCCGGTGTGGTCGAGGACGCTACCGACATTATTCTCAACCTGAAGCAGATCCCGTTCAGGCTTTCCGGCGATGCGCCGAAGATGATTTATCTTCGCGCCGATCAGCCGGGTGTTATCACCAGCGGCATGATCGAGGCGGATGGCGATGTCGAAGTCCTGGATAAGGACGTCTACATTGCCACGGTGAGCGAAGGCGGCAAACTGGAGATGGAGCTTCGCCTGAAAAAAGGCCGGGGCTACGTTTCGGCGGACAAGAATTTCGACGAGGATCTGGGGCTTGGTTTCATTCCCATCGATTCGGTTCACTCGCCGGTGCGCAAGGTGAACTACTCGGTGGAGGCGGCGCGTTTGGGTCAGATCACCGATTACGACAAGCTTGCCCTGGAAGTGTGGACCAACGGTTCGGTGACGCCTCCGGATGCGATTGGACTGGCGGCCAAGCTGCTCAAAGACCACATGAACATCTTCATCAACTTCGAGGAAGAAGTTGAAGCCACCGGAGTTTCGGCCGACAACAAGCCGGAGATTCGCAATGAGAATCTCAACCGCTCGGTGGAAGAGCTTGAGTTGAGCGTTCGCAGCTACAACTGCCTGAAGAACGCCAACATTCAGACGATCGGCGAGCTGGTTTGCAAGACTGAAGCCGAAATGCTGAAAACCAAGAACTTTGGCCGGAAGTCGCTCAACGAGATCAAGGAAATTCTTGGCTCGATGGGGCTGGGCCTTGGCATGAAGATCGACGAGCACGGCAACGCCGTCGCCACCAGCCAGTCGACGATGAGCAGCAGTTTGCCGCCTTCGTACGGCTCTGGAGACGGTAACCCAGGCTATTAAGTGGGCATTGCGGTCGGGTATGCGGCAAATGCTGCCGCCCCGGCTGCTGCGCTCGGTTTCCGCGGGAGGCGCCTGAAAACGCCGCCAGCAATTCTCCCGGCAGCGCCGAGGAGTCAAGTTCAGCCGGATTAGTCAGCGGCTCCGGCGATATCAAGGATTGAGTCATGCGTCATCGTGTAGCAGGTTGGAAATTAGGCCGGAACACCTCCCACCGGCGCGCTTTGCTGCGGAATCTCGTCACCTCTCTGATCATCGAGGAGCGCATCGAGACCACCGTCACCAAGGCCAAGTTCATGAAGTCCCACGTCGAGAAGATGATTACGCTCGGCAAAAAAGGCGGGGTTGCAGACCGCCGCCTGGCCGCGGCGTTCCTGATGACTCCGGAGGCCGTCGATAAGCTGTTTGCGACCATCGGCCCGCGCTTCGGCGACCGGAACGGCGGTTATACGCGCATCATTCTCACCGGCTTCCGCAAGGGCGACGGTGGGGCAAAGGCATTCATCGAGATTCTCGGCAGCGAGAAAGTAGTGGATGAAAAGCGCGAAAAGCGCGCCGAACTCCGTGCCAAGCGCGCCGAAGAGACGCGTAAGGCGATGGAAGAGGCCCAGGCCCAACCGGGCGAGGGCGGCGAAGAGCCGACAGCGTAGTTGTAGTTTCAGTTTTCCGCGTCCACCTCGTCAGCCTACGGACCGAGGGGGTGGACGCGCGCAATCATGCGCGCCCTCAGGTGCGCATTTTTGTTGGGCGGGATACGGGAGTTCACGTTGTGATCAGTAGCGACAACGTTGCGCTGCTTCTCGCTATCCCGAAATGGGATAGGCAAACACTTGGCGATTCTCGCCAGCTACTGCTTTCTGAATCTCCAGTTCCTCTGTCGGCGCCGGGCTGGTGTACCATTACATGCCATGATGAGCCGCGATCAATCTAACGTGA
>VFSW01014499.1_pt1 | contig 10890 bp, 7 predicted proteins | sample 5358111 | NCBI WGS metagenome assembly VFSW01 (sample SAMN11554181, study PRJNA540505) | mine drainage metagenome | isolation source: sediment from site ElyBrook_90M | place: USA: Ely Copper Mine, Vershire, VT | collected 2017
GGGGTCGATCTCGCCCCCGTGCTGTTCGAAGTACGCGGTGACGACCGTCGGGCCGCGTTTGACGGTGCCTCGCAGGGGCGCGCGCCGTTCGGCCAACAGATCGAGGAGCGTCGACTTGCCGGCACCGTTCGGCCCGACGACGCCGATCCGGTCGCCCGGGCCGAGCTCCAGGTCGACGTCGCGCAGCACCGGGCGGGTGTCGTCGTAGGCGAAGGTCACGTGGTGGGCGCGGATGACGTTGGTGCCGAGTCGGGGCGTCTGGACGCTGAGGTCGAGCGGGCCGGTGCGGGCCGGGGCGCTCGGGCGCTCGGCGAGCAGGCGGTGGGCGGCGTCGATCCGGGCCTGCGGCTTGGTGGAGCGGGCCTTCACGCCTCGGCGCAGCCACGCGAGCTCGGCCCGCGCGAGGTTGCGCCGGACCTGTTCGGCCGAGGCCGCCTGGGCCTCGCGCTGCGCCTGGACCTCGAGGAGGTGGGCGTAGCCCCCGTCGTGCTGGTACGACGCACCACGGTCGATCTCGACCATGCGGGTCGTCACCTGGTCGAGGAGGAAACGGTCGTGGCTCACCAGCACCACGCCGCCGCGGAAATCGAGGAGCTGGCGCTCGAGCCAGCGGATGGCGTCGAGGTCGAGGTGGTTCGTCGGCTCGTCGAGGATGAGCAGATCGGACGGTGCGGCGAAGACCCGCGCCAGGGCGACCCGTTTGCGCTGGCCGCCCGACAGGTCGGTCGTCGGCGTGTCGACGACGCCGAGCACGCCCAGACGGTCGAGGGCGGCGTCGGCCTGCCAGCCGCGGCCGACCGCGTCGCGCACCGTGCCCTCGGGCAGGCTCGGCTCCTGTTCGAGCAGGGCGACGCGGACGTCGCGCCCACGCCGGACGTCGCCGGCGTCGGGGACGATGGTCCCGGCGACGATGCGCAACAGCGCCGTCTTCCCGGTGCCGTTGATGCCGACGACCCCGATCCGGTCGCCGGAGGAGACGGTGAGGGAGAGGTCCTCGAGCACGACCCGGTCGGCGCCGCGCAAGGTGACTCGCTGGAGGTCGACGAGGATGCTCACGCGAGAGACAGGTTAGCGACCGTCACGTGATCGGACGTCGGGGTGGTCAGGTCTCGGCGCCGGCGAACTGGCTGTTGTAGAGGTCGAAGTAGAGACCCCGACGGGCCATCAGCGCGTCGTGGTCGCCCTGCTCGACGATGCGGCCGTGGTCCATGACGAGGATGGTGTCCGCGTGGCGGATCGTCGAGAGGCGGTGGGCGATGACGAAGCTGGTCCGACCCTCGCGCAGTCGGGCCATGGCCTCTTGGATCAGCACCTCGGTGCGGGTGTCGACGTTGCTCGTCGCCTCGTCCAAGATGAGGATGCTCTGGTCGGCGAGGAAGGCCCGGGCGATCGTCAACAGCTGTCGCTGACCCGACGAGAAGTTGGACGCGTCCTCGTCGAGTCGCGTCTGGTAGCCGTCGGGCAGCGTGCGCACGAAGTTGTCGACGTGCGCAGCGACCGCGGCGGCGACGACCTCGTCGTCGGTCGCCTCGGGGCGCGCGTAGGCGATGTTGTCACGGATCGACCCGGCGAAGACCCAGGTGTCCTGCAGCACCATGGCGAAGGCGCGACGGACCTCGTCGCGGGTGAGGTCGCGGTAGTCCACGCCGTTCAACCGGATGTGGCCGCTGTCGATCTCGTAGAACCGCACCAACAGGTTGACGATCGTGGTCTTGCCCGCTCCCGTCGGCCCGACGATCGCGATCGTCTGGCCGGGCGACACCTCGAGGTTGACGTCGTCGATCAGTGGTTCGTCGGGCTCGTAGCGGAAGCTGACGTGCTCGAGGGTCACCCGCCCCCCGCCGCTCGCCGCCGGTACGGCGGCCGTGGTCAACGCGTCGTCGGGCGGCTCCTCGTCGGCGTCGAGGAACTCGAACACCCGCTCGGCCGAGGCCAGTCCCGACTGGAGCATGTTCATCTGGCCGGCGATCTGGGTGATCGGCATGGTGAACTGGCGCGAGTACTGGATGAAGGCGGTGACCGCACCGAGGGTGAGCAGACCCGACGCGACCCGGTACCCGCCGATGACGGCGATGGCGACGTAGTTGATGTTGGAGATGAACTGGACGGACGGCTGCACGATCCCCGAGAGGAACTGGGCGCGAAAGCTCGACTCGTAGAGACGGTGGTTCTGTTGGTTGAACTCCGCGATGGTCGCGTCGCGCCGGCCGAAGACCTGGACGAGCTCGTGGCCACTGTGGGTCTCTTCGACCAGGCCGTTCAGCGTCCCCGTGCGGTCCCACTGCGCGGCGAACTGGACCTGGGACCGTCGAGCGATCAACACCGTCACGACGAGGGCGATCGGGATGGTGACCACCGCGACCAGGGCGAGCAGCGGTGAGATCCAGACCATCATCGCGAGGACGCCGACTACCGTCAACACCGAGGTGAGCAGCTGGCTGAGTCCCTGCTGGATTGTCGTCGTGAGGTTGTCGATGTCGTTGGTCACGCGGCTGAGGACGTCGCCGTGGGGGTGACTGTCGAAGTACCGCAGGGGTAGGCGGCTGAGCTTGGACTCGACGTCGCGGCGCATCTGGGACATGACGCGTTGGGTGATACCCGCCATCGTGTAGCCCTGGAAGTAGCTGAAGGCCGCCCCGAGCAGGTACACGAGCGCGGCCGCCCCGAGCACGCGACCCATCTCGTCGATGTTCACGCCGACGCCCGGCGTGAGGTGCATACCGGAGATCATCGACGCCAGCTGACCCTCGCCGTGCGCGCGCAGGTACTGCTCGGCCTGGATTTGCGTCGTGCCGGCCGGGAGCCGCTTGCCGATGATGCCGTCGAAGAGCACGTTCGTCGCGTTGCCCAGGATCTGCGGTCCCGAGACCATGAAGCCGACCGAGGTGATGCCGAGCACGAGGGTCCCCCACAGGCGCCACCGGTCCGGGCGCAGGAGGTGGAGCAGTCGGCGAGCCGTGCGCCGCAGGTCACGCGTGGTACGCGGTGGCACCATGGCCCCGTGCATCGCGCCCATCCCCCGCATACTCATGAGGCGGCCGCCGCTCCGAGTTGGGAGACGACGATCTCCCGGTAGGGCTCACAGTCGGTGAGCAGGCTCTCGTGGGTGCCGACACCGACGATTCGCCCGTCGTCGAGGACGACGATCCGGTCGGCGTGCATGATCGTGCTCACGCGCTGGGCGACGATGACGACCGTCGAGTCGGTGGTCTCCTCGACCAGCGCCTCACGCAGTCGCGCGTCGGTCGCGGCGTCGAGGGCCGAGAAGCAGTCGTCGAAGAGGTAGATGCGCGGGCGCTTGACCAGCGCGCGGGCGATCGCCAGCCGCTGGCGCTGCCCGCCCGAGACGTTGGTCCCTCCTTGGTCGATCGATGCCTCGAGCCCGCCGGGCATCGAGGCGACGAAGTCGCGCGCCTGGGCCACCTCGAGGGCGCGCCACAGCTCCGCCTCCGTGGCGTCGGGCCGCCCGAAGCGCAGGTTGCTGGCGACCGTGCCGCTGAACAGGTACGCCGTCTGCGGCACCAGCCCGATCGTGGCCCACAGCGCCTCTTGCGCCTGGTCGCGGACGTCGACGCCGTTGACGACGACGGTGCCGCGGGTCGTGTCGAAGAAGCGCGGGATCAGGCTCAACAGGGTCGTCTTGCCGCTGCCCGTCCCACCGATGACGGCGCTCGTCGCGCCCGGCTCGAAGTCGACCGTCAGCTGGTCGAGCACCGGTCGCTCGCTGCCCGAGTAGGCGAAGGAGACGTCGGTCAATCGGACGAGTCCGCTCAGCTCGCTCGGCGACGTCGGCGACGGCGGGTCGGCGACGGCCGGCACGGTGTCGAGCACCGCGGCGATTCGCTCGGCGCTCGCGGCCGCGCGCGGGACGAGGATCGCCACCATCACCGCCATCATCACCGAGAGCAGGATCTGCAGGATGTAGGCGAGGAACGCCGTCAGGTTGCCGATCGGCATGGAGCCCTCGCTGACGAAACGTCCACCGAACCAGATCACCGAGACGCTCGACAGGTTCAGGATCATCATCATCGCCGGCATCGCCAGCGCGAAGATCCGATTGACCCGCAGGGCGGTGTTGGTGAGCGTCGCGTTGGCGACCTCGAACCGCTCGGCCTCGTAGCCGTTGCGCACGAAGGCGCGGATGACCCGCACGCCGGTGATCTGTTCGCGCAGCACCTGGTTGATCCGGTCGATCTTCACCTGCATCGAGCGGAACTGGGGGATGACGCGGACCATGACGACGCCGATGAAGGTCGCCATCACCGGGACCGCCACCAGGAGCAGCGTCGACAGGCGGGCCCCCTCGTGGAGGGCCATGATGATGCCGCCCACGGACATGATGGGGGCGATCACCATCACCGTGAGGGCCATCTGCAAGAAGATCTGGATCTGCTGGACGTCGTTGGTGTTGCGGGTGATCAGCGAGGCTGTGCCAAAGGCGTTCACGTCGTGCGCGGCGAAGGACTGGACGCGGGTGAAGATGGCGCCGCGCATGTCCGCTCCGGCGGCCATCGATACCCGAGAGGCCCAGTACATCGCTATCACCGCGAAGGCGCCGATGACGAGCGTAAGAGCCAGCATCCAGAGCCCGGTGCGCAGGATGTAGTGCAGGTTGCCCGTGACGACCCCGCCGTTGATGATGTCGGCGTTGAGGTTCGGCAGGTAGAGGTTGCCGACGGTCTGGGCGATCAAGAGCACGACGAGCAGCGCCACCTGGTTGCGGTACGGCCGAAGGTGGATGCGCAGCAGGCGGGTCAGCACGGCTCGTCGTCTCCGATCGCCCCGCGACGGCCCGCGTGACTCGGCGGGGCGAGGCCGGCACCCCCCGCGACGTGGGCGGGGTCTACCCGGGTGCGCGCGTCGACGCCCCCGGCGTGGGGGCGCCCGGGCGCCAGCGCGGCGCGAACGGCGCCGGTCGCGACGGCGGTCACGAGGGCCGGGTAGGGGTCGTGGTCACCGTCGAGTCCGGTGCGTTCGGCGATGACCTCGACCATGGCGCGTTCGTAGCCCACGAAGGACGCGAACATGCGCGGCAGCAGCGTCGGCTCGTTCTTGATGGCCCGCATCCGCAGCGGCCACTCGGCGCGGGACTCGTCGAGCAGGCGGCGCAGCACCGCGTGCAGCGCCGCCAGGGGTGCCTCGTCCTCGGGCCGCTCGCGCAGGGCGTCGCGGAGCTGATCGACCCGCCACTCGTCGAAACCGATGACGGCGTCCTCCTTGGACGCGAAGTGGTCGTAGAAGGTGCGCACCGAGACGTCGGCGGCGGTCGCGATCTCCTCCACCGTCACGTCGCGCAGGCCGCGCTCGGCCCCCAGGCGCAGCGCCGCCGTGCGTAACGCCTGATGGGTGGCGAGGCGCTTGCGTTCTCTGCGTCCGGTGGTCTCGGGGCTCACGTCACCAGTATTACCGAATGACTGCACGACATGCAATTCTTTACTGACTAAAGTGAACGTGCCAAGCCGTCGCGCCGCCGTCGCGGCCGCGCCGTGCCCAGAGGTCAGAAGCTGACGACGGTGTACCCCTCGCGAGCGAAGGCCTCGACCTCGGCCCCGGCCGCCAGGAGCTCGAGCGGGCGCACGCCGATCTCCTCGTCGACCCCGTACTGCTCGACGTTGGCCCGGCAGGCCTTCGTGCCGATCCCCGCGTCTCGCAGCTCGGCGAGTTGGGTGTCGATGAGCCCGCTCGCGGCCAAGCGGACCGCCGGGCCAAAGAACAGGACGCGCACGTCGGCGCCGCGATTGAGTTTCATGCGGGTCGCCATCACGAGGCCGGGCACGGCACGTTCCCGGTCGTCACTGATGATCAAGAAGGCCACCTTGGCTGGCCCGTCGCGGTCGGTCATCGACTACCTCCTCGTTCGGCGACGACGTCCGCCGACGCGGGCGCCGAGACGCTGGGTTCGATGCCGGCCCCGTGGGGACGAGCCATTCGACACGACGCCACCTCGGCACCGATCCACCTCGACCACGCGATCGTGACGACCACGGCCGAAGCGGCGATGGCTATCCGGACCAGCGGGTCTCCTATGGGCGACGCGCCGAGGTAGCCGACAACGGCCGCCGCGACGACGCGAGCACTGACGCACGAGAACTGCATGGCGTTACCTTAACGGCGGCGCAACGACTCGACCGCGCTACCGCGTGCCGCGCAGCCGTTCGAGGAAGCGGGTCCCGTCGGGACGGGCGAACCACCGCGCGTGGCCGAGCAGGTAGTCGTGGTAGGCGAGGGCACTATTGGTCGCCGAGTGTACGACGTCGCCGAAGTACTCCACCTCCGATAGCGCGAACTCGACGTGGGCGATCGGCAGGATGGCCGCGATGGCCGCGAGGTCGTGCGATGAGAGGGGCACGACCTCGTCGTACCCCTCCAGGAGTGCGTCCAGGGCTCGCTCGTCCACCGTGATCGAACCGACTCCGCCGACGTCGAGCCAGTCGATGACGTTGCGCTCGATCGCGACAGCGAGGTCGTGCAGCGCAAAGGTCCGGTTGGACAGGCCGAGGTCCAGCACGTTCGTCACCGTCGCGTCGGCCCGTTCGGTGCTCCAGGTCAGATTGGACGCGTGCCAGTCGCCGTGGGTCCACTGGGCCCGCAGTCCTCGCAGGTACGGTGCCGCGGCCGCGCGGGGCGCGCCCCGGTACCGCCCGACCGCGCCCGCGCGGGGGTCGCGCGCCGGCGCGCGCGCCCGCCCCGGGCGGCGGGCGACGACGGCGGCGACGGCGGCGAGGGGATCGGGCGCGGTGATGACCTCGACCGATCCCACGAGGACGCCGATGGGCCATGCGGCGGATACGAAGTCGGCGGCCGCGTGGTGGAAGTGGGCGAGCGCACGCCCGGCCGACCGAGCGTGCCCGACGGTGCGGAACGGGTACCAGGAGGGGACGTCTCGGTAGAGGTCGACGCCCTCGGCGCCCGCGTGGGCTTCGTAGACTGCCGGGCCACGCTCATAGACCGAGGCGCCCGTTGTCGCCTCCAGCACCTCCGGCACTGGCTGACCTCGAGAGCGCAGGTGGCGGGCGAAACGGTGCTCCGCCTCCAGGCGGTCGACGGTGCGGACCGCCACGTGGTGGCGCTTGAGGAAGATCGCCCGACCGCCGACTCGAACGAGGGCGCCGGCGGACATCGGCCGCGGGCTTCGCCACGTGACGGTGGCGGCGGCCACGCGCGCGCCACGACCGAGGTCGAAGTGCGCCAGCACGTCGCGTACTTCGACCTCGGAGAGCGCCGGCCAGTCCGGCACGACCAGGTCCGTGCCCATGCCGTGGACGAGGATGCCGTCGCGCGAAGCTCGATCTCGGGTCACTGCACCTCGACGGCGTCAGCGGGCGCGCCCCGGCGACGACGGGCCACGTCGACCACCACTCCGGTGAAGACCGTGGCGATGGCGGCGACGAGGAACGAGATGAGCGACGCGGACATCCAGCTCGCGGCGTGGAAGTGCAGTGCGTCAGCGACGTGCGCCCACATCGAGACCCACCAGCCGATGTAGCCCGGATTGATCAGCTGATAGACGACGAAGCCGATCGACCATGGCACCAGCATCGTCGACCTGGTATGAGCGCGTGCCGAAAGGTTCCACCGTCCCCGTGCGAGGAGGAAGAAGTCGACGAGGAAGACCGCGGTCAAGGGGACGAAGACCGAGCCGAGTAGCACGAGGAAGTTCTCGTAGTCGGCGATGTTGATGCCGAGGGCCAAGACGGTCGTCACGGTCGCCACCACGAGGGCCAGGACACGCCGATCCCACAGCGGGCGCAGGTTCTGCAGGGAGACGACGGTCGAGTACACGTCGGCGAAGGACTGGTCGAGTTCACGCGTCGCGAGTAGGGCGAAGCAGAGCGTGCCGAGGGGTACCGCGATGAAGGCGCCATAGATGTCCGACGGGGTGCGCGCAACGGTCACCAGCGCCACGAGGCCGATGACGTAACAGAGGACCTGGGTGATGCCGTAGCCGACGAAGGCGCCCCAGAACGCGGTGCGCGGTGTTCGAGAGTGACGCGTGTAGTCGGCCGCGAGGGGAGCGAAGGAGACGGCGACCGCGATGACCGTGTCGGTGGCGGCCCAGTAGCCGGTCCAGCCGCCGTGGGTGAGGACCGGCACCGGATGGCGAAGCAGTTGCGCGAACAAGTAGACGAGGACGACCAGCACCGCCGGGGTGGCGATACGACGAAGGATGCGAATCGCGCCGAGTGGGCGCAGCGTGAGCAGTCCCGTGATCGCGCCCGCGGCAACGACGTAGACCCACTGGGGGAGCTCGGGGGCGACGACTCGGGCGGCGGTGGCGATCGTCACCAGTTCAAAGACGCCCCAACCAAGCAGCTGGACGACGTTGATCACGGTCGGGACGTACGAGAGCCGACTGCCGAACAGCCCGCGCAAGAGCACCATCGCGGGCGCCCCCGTACGGGCGCCCGCCACGCCCGAGAACGCGATGGCGAGAGTACCGAGCACGGTGCCGACGACGATCGCCGTGAGGCCCGCCAGGAGTGAGAGCTCGGGCGTCCCGCTGCCTTCGGGCTGTAGGACGAAGATCGCCCCGGTGAAGCCGAGCAGACTCACGCCCAAGTTGCCCCAGAGTCCGAACTGGTCGATTAAGCCGAGGGCCTGCGGGACCGGCTCGACGAGCGTGTGGGGGACTTCGGAGTGCCGGTCGCCCGATACCAGGGTGAACGACGATGCGTCTGACGTGGTGGCCACAGTCTCTCCTTACGCCGGCATTACCCGGACAAGTTCGACGGTCGGTGGTACTGCGGCCAGTGACGGCCAACCACCCTCTCAGCCCGGTACGTCCGAGCTCCCGTTGTCAATCGAAGGCACGCTAGCACGGCTGTCGCCGAACCCGCTCGCGTGCCGTGACCTCGACGCGGGCCCCCGTCGGTCACCGTTCGCTCGTTGGTGTCGGGTCGACGTGCGTGCGTCGCCTCGACGCGGCTCGCCGCCGTCGTCGACGAACCTCGTCGGGGGTGTGGCAACGCGGTCAGACACCGCGAGAGTGTCCGGATCGCCGTATCCGGTCCCGTCGTGGTAGTATACCCCGGGGGGTATACTACTCGTCAGACTCACAGGAGGAGTGTTGTGTTTACCGAAATTGACGTCCACAACTTCATCGCCGCTCACGCCGACGGAGCGCACGTGCTCGACGTTCGAGAGCCGCACGAGTATGTCGCGGGTCACGTCCCGGGCGCTCGACTCGTACCGCTCGGCACCGTGGCCGACGCGGCTCACGATCTGCCCATCGGCCAACCGATCTACGTGATCTGTCAGAGCGGAAACCGTAGCCGCGTCGCCGCTCAGCATCTCGCCCGCGTTGGCCACGACGCTCGGTCGGTCATCGGTGGCACGAGTAGTTGGATCGGCGCGGGACGACCCGTCGTTCGAGGTATGCGCCAGAACATCGCCTGAGTCGCTCGCTAGTGACTCCGCCCCTGCGTTGGGCCCGAGACTCGCTGCGGTCAACTACGAGTTCACCGCCCGAAACTCGGCCTGCACCGACGTTCTGGCGAGTGACCCGCCGAGCGTCGGTGCGCGCTATCCACCAACTCGCACACTGGAGACAGTGGTCGAGCGGCGAATCTGACGGCGGCCACTCCTGGTCGTCCCCCGTTACGCGCCGACCGGTCATCGCCGTCCGGCTGGTCCAAGATAGAGGTCGTGACCAGCGACCAGCCTACTGAGGCCGTCGTTCAGCCGGACGACGGCCAGGGAGGTGGCCACGCCGACTCGGCGAGGGTCGGGCTCTCGTCGAACGAGGCGCGCGCCCGGCTCGAGGCGTCGGGCCCCAACGCGCTTCCCGAGGCGCGAGCCCACCCGTTGCGTCGACTGTTCGTCACCCTCACCGGTCCGGTCCCGTTGCTGCTCGAGGCGGCGGTGGTCCTCGAGGTCGTCGCCGGCCACGTCCCCGAAGCGATCATCATCGCCGCGCTCATCGCGTTCAACGCGGTACTCGGTGTGGTGCAAGAGGGGCGGGCCCGCGACGCACTGGCCTCGCTACGCCAACGGCTCGCGGTCAGCGCACGCGTTCTACGCGACGGCCGGTGGGGGGTCCTCGACGCCACCGGTGTCGTGGTCGGAGACGTGGTGCACGTGCGCGCCGGCGACATTGTGCCAGCCGACCTCGCCGTGGTGAGCGGGGCTACGTCGGTCGACCAGTCGGTCCTCACGGGCGAATCCGCCGAGGTGGAGGTCGCGGAGGGCGGTCAGCTCTACTCGGGGGCGGTGGTGCGCCGCGGCGAGGCGACCGGCGAGGTAACGGCGACGGGGGCGCGCACGTTCTTCGGACGCACGGCCCAGTTGACGCGCACGTCGAAGACGGTGAGTCACCTCGAAACCACCATCTTTCGGGTTGTGTGGGCTCTGTTGGTCATGGACGGCGCCCTCGTGATCGCCGTGCTGGTGTACGGGCTCATCCACCACCTCGCGTGGAACGAGTTGGTCCCCTTCGTCCTCATCCTGGTGGTCGCCACGGTCCCGGTCGCGCTGCCGGCAACCTTCACGCTCACGACGTCGCTCGGGGCGCTGGAGCTCGCTCGTCAAGGTGTCCTGATCACGCGGCTCTCGGCGATCGAGGAGGCCGCCGCGATGGACCTGCTCTGCATGGACAAGACGGGCACCATCACCCAGAACCGCTTGCGCGTGGCCGACGTGCTCGGCTACGGCGGCCGCGGCCGCGCCGACGTGCTCACCTTGGCCGCGGCGGCGTCGGACGACGCGACCCAGGACCCCTTGGACGTCGCCGTTCTCGACGCTGTCGAGACGGACCGGCGGCTGCCTCGACGGAGCTTCGTCCCCTTCGACCCGTCGACGAAGCGATCGGAGGCCCCCTGCGAGATCGGCGGTGGCCGACGTAGGCTTCGCCAGCGGACCCACGCCGGGCAGGCGCGGCGGGGGGACGCGGAG
>VFSW01014500.1_pt1 | contig 10890 bp, 8 predicted proteins | sample 5358111 | NCBI WGS metagenome assembly VFSW01 (sample SAMN11554181, study PRJNA540505) | mine drainage metagenome | isolation source: sediment from site ElyBrook_90M | place: USA: Ely Copper Mine, Vershire, VT | collected 2017
AACTTCCCCCACCGGTTTGGGCAACTGGGTGAAGAAATCCAAGTTGATGGATCGCGCCCCGTTCCAAACCAGGAAGCCCAGGATGCAGCACCGCACCGAGACCGCCAGCAAGGCGCACAACCCCGCAGCGCCAAACATGAACAGGTTCACCGCCTTGCGCCAAAGGTAGCGACGGTTCATCCTTGACTGGTCCCTTTCCCGGTGGTCGCCACAATCAGCAACCTGGCGATACCGTTGAGCAGAATGGTCAAGGCGAACAGCACCAGACCCAACTGGATCAGCGCGCTGACGTGCATGCTGCTGGTGGCCTCCGTAAACTCATTGGCGATTACCGCCGCAATCGAGTATCCGGGCGCGAATAGCGAGGCACTGATCTGCGGCGTGTTGCCGATCACCATGGTGACCGCCATGGTTTCTCCCAGCGCGCGCGCCAGTGCCAGGAATACCGACCCCACAATCCCCAGCCGCGCATAAGGGACGACGGCCTGCCAGGCCGCCTCCCAGCGCGTGGCCCCCACGGCCAGAGCCGCCTCGCGCTGCTCCGCCGGTACGGCCAGAAGAGCCTCTCGCGAAATCGTCACGATGAACGGCAGAATCATGATGGCGAGGATCAGGCTCGCGGCCAGGACGCCAACCCCATACATCGGCCCTTGGAAGAAAGGCAGGTACCCGAATCGCTGCTGCAGAAACGGCTCCACGTGCTCGCGTAACACCGGCACCAACGTAAAGACGGCCAGCAGGCCGTAGATCACGCTGGGCACAGCCGCCAGCAGTTCGACGACGAACGTCAACGCGCCGGATATCCGCGGCGGAGCCAGTTCGGCCAGAAAGATCGCCGCGCCCACTCCGACCGGCACAGCTATTAGCAGGGCTAGGACCGAGGTCACAACGGTTCCCCACACGAAGGGGAGCGCACCAAATTGCGAAGCAACCGGGTCCCAAGTCCGCGTGAACAGAAAACTCCACCCGAACCTGGCCCGGCTCAGCGCGGAGCTTCTGTAAAGCTCCACCACCAGCAGCACCGTCACGAGAAGCACACTGGAGGCGACTACCAGAGTCACGGCATGGGCAATCGCATCCCCGCTCCGCAGCCTGCGCCAAACACTCCGCCACCGATCCATGTCCGATCCTGCCTTTACTGAACCAGGGAAATCGCTTTCAGCTCTTTGGCAACGAGGGCCTTCGGAAGCGGCGCGTAGCCCAGCGGCTCCGCCAACTTCTGGCCGTCGGTCAGCATCCAGCGCAGGAAATCGGTGAGGATCTTGCGCTTCTGAGCATTCTGGATCTTGGCCGGGACCAGCAGCCATGTGAAGCTCGAAATCGGATAGGCGTCCTTGCCCGGCGCGTTAGTAATCGAGACCCGGAAGTCATCCGGCACCACGGCCGAAGCCGCCGCTGCCGTCACGCTCATGAGATCGGCCTTCACCAGCGCTCCAGCCGCGTTGCGAATCTTTCCGTAAGACATCTTATTCTGGATGGCATAGACCAGCTCCACATAGCCGATCGAATTCGGCGTCTGCTTCACCAGACCCGCCACGCCTTCATTGCCCTTCGCGCCCAGCCCGGCGGGCCAATTCACCGAGTTGCCCGCTCCTACCTTGCTCTTCCAGGCCGCGTTTGCTTTGGACAGGTAGTCGGTCCAAACGAACGTAGTTCCGCTGCCGTCGGAGCGGTGTACGACTACGATGTTGTTCGCAGGCAGCCGAACGCCTGGATTGGCCTGAGCGAGTTTAGGATCGTTCCAGCGCGTGATTGTCCCCAGGAAAATGCCGCCCAGGGCCTCGGGCGTAAACGTCAGTTCCTGTTTTACGCCAGGGACGTTGTAGGTGGTCACCACGGCGCCCAGCACGGTCGGGAAATGCAGCACTTTTCCATTCGCCTGCGATATCTGCTCGTTTGTCATTGGGCTATCGGACGCGCCGAAATCCACTGTGCCCGCCTGCAGTTGCCGGATTCCGCCCCCGGAACCGATTGACTGATAGTTGATCTGCGCCTGCGGGTTGATCTTGCGGTACTGGTCAAACCACTTCGCATAGATGGGATACGGAAATGTCGCGCCGGCGCCGTTGATCAAAAGCTGTGCCGGAGCCGGCGTTCCCGAGACAAGGAGCATCGCCGACAGGGTCATCCAACTGATAAGGGTTCTCACAGTCTATCTCCAAGTTCCATTGTCGGGGGCGTGCGTTACAGTTTCGTTACAAAACCGTGAAAGGATAATGAAAACTTGCGGGCCAGGAGCTTGTTCTCTCCAGGTGTTCTATCTGCCGTGCTCTGTGGGCCAGCGCTTCCCCAGGAAGGAGCGCAGCCTGAGGATAGCCTGGGATTTCAGTTGGGAGATGCGGGACAAGTGCAGATGCATGCCTTGCGCAATCTCCCGCAGGGTCAGCTCCTCCTGGTAGTAACGGCACAGCACGGTTCGTTCTACCGGCGGCATGCGCTCCATCGCGGCGGCCAGCAGTCTTTCGAGTTCGCTTGACTCCAGCAAATTCGACGGCCAGTGCTCTGCGTTGTCGGCAACCGTATCGAGCAGGCTTCTGCCGTCTTCGTGATCGGAGGCGTAGTCGAGGCTGTTGAGGTTGAGCCCGAGGATGTCCAACTGCCATTCCCGGTACTCTTTGAGATCCAGATGGAGTTCGGCGGCGATCTCCTCCTCGACGGCTACGCGGCGCAGGCGTTGTTCGGCCGCCATGGTGGCGGCTTCAATCTGTTTGGTCTTGCGCCGGCGGTCCCGGGAGGCCCAGTCGAGCTTCCGAAGACTGTCCAGGATAGAGCCCCGGATCTTGTACTCGGCGTAGGTTCTGAGCTTGACGTTGTGCGCCGGTTCGAAGTTGTCGATGGCGGCGATCAAGCCGAGGATGCCGCTGGACACCAGGTCGTCCAGGCTAACGCTTTCCGGGAGCCGCTCGTGGATGCGTCTGGCGATCAGGCGGACCTGAGGCAGGTGCTCCAGGATGAGGCTCTCCCTGACCTCGCGGGCATCCTCGGTCTTGAGGCTGGCCGTGTTCACGGGTGAATCCCTGCGGCAAGAACTTGCCAAGTGTTCGTTTCGTGCCGCCAGCCGCGCTCAGGTGCGCCTCGCAGAACGGCATGATGGCGTCTGCCAGCTAAGTAATTCGCGGATTTAGCCTTACAGGAAAAGCTCCCTAAGTACTTAGTTATATACAGCCGCATAGGTTAACCGCAGTCTGCTAACGTGTCTGTCGCGATAACATGTGCAATTCGATCACCTAACTGGAAAGACGGTTACTTAGCGGGCGTGGCGTCGACGTGCTCAATTGGATCCGAGCTCAGGATCAGACACGTGGTTTAGGGGTGCTCAAAGCGGAGCGCAACGCGCCGATGAGGCGAACAGAAGAAGCGGATGGCACATCGGCAGCCTCATTCGGGCGTTGCGCAACAGGCGGCGCGTATTCTGCGGTCGTTGACAGCCGGCAGCCCTGTTTGCTTCGAGGGGCCGGATGGCCAGGCGGCGGGCGGCTGCTCCAGTCTGGAACTGGAGCGTCGGGAACTTCTGGAGAGTATCGTCGAGAGTCTCAGCGGCAGCCGCCCGACAGCCCACACCGAAGCCACGGTTAAGCTGCTCCGTCACCTGGCCGGCGACGGTCTGGCCGGGCCTGACTCAGGCTGAGCCGGCTCTCAATAATTCACGATCGGACCTACTTTGTCTCTTTGTTTTCGACCGGTTCGCCGTACTTGATCTGCGATTCGCTCTTGAACTGCTTGTAGTCCTCGTAGCGGACGGTCAGGCGGATGCGCTGTGACAGACCGGTCTGAAATTGCAGTACATCGTCCGCCCGCGTGTAGGTGGGGAACCAGTACTTGCCATCAATCTGTTCCCGGTACGTTTCGAACTTGGGGAACTGATTGTCAGAGCCCTTCTTGAGAAGCCCGATGCCCCGGCCGTAACTCTTCACGATCTGGAGGTCGCGATCATCCACCCAGATCGTGCCCTGGAAATACCGTTTGCCCGGTTCGAGCGCTTTGGGCTTGACCGCGAAAACGTAGCAGGGGATCTCGTCCGCCTTTTGTTTGCCCAGGTAGCGAATCAGGTACTGCGAGACTTGGTCCGTGGTCAGGACGAACGGCTGCACGTTGCGAAGATCCTGCTCATCCTCCGGGGTGAGGATGATGTTACGCAGCGTGGCGACCGGCGCCCGGACCACCTTTTCGAAACGCTTGCCGTCGGGAAAGACGATATCGGAGACCATCTCCCAGTGCCCCCGGTCGTTGCCGAACTCATCCAACTCCTGGATCCGGGCGGTCTGGCGGTAGGTGTAGTTCTCCCGGGCGAGAGAGAACTCCGTCTCCCTGGCAGCGAATTTCTGGATGATCTGATTGACCTGGTCTTCGGAAAGCTGCGGTTGATCGATGCCCCAGACCGGCCCCAGCAAGACGGTCATCCCCAACGCGATCTTCCATAGATTCATGTGACCCTCCGCGCATACTCCACAATTCCAGTCTACCGCCGCCCGGGGGATCCACCCGCAAGGCACGCCGCTTTCTCCTGCTCGCCGCGGGTAAGGACTACAATACAACTGGCTAGCCGGTTCTGAAGCGGGGACCGGCCAGCCGTAGCCGGAAAGGACAGCTTCGGAAATGCCCTCCCACGCGGTTCACGCTTCGCCCCTCAGCGGAACCTGGTATCCCGATACCCCCGTTGCGCTCGAGGCGCTCCTGGCCAAGTTGTGGGAGAAGTCCGAGGAACGTACAGGTGCTTTTGTGCTTTCCGGCGGGCGCGCTTTCCTGGCGCCCCACGCGGGCTTATCCTATTCGGGGACGGTGGCGGCGGCGGTTTACCGCCATTTGGAACGGCAGCAACCCCGGTGTGTGATCATCGCCGGGTTCACCCACCGGGGCGCGCCGGAAGGTATCTCGATTTCGGACGTCGAAGCGTACCAGACGCCGCTCGGAAGAGTGCCTGTCGATCTGGAGCTGGCTGCCGGGCTCGCTTCAGCGGCGCCTTTCGGCAGGTTGCCTGAATCACTGCTGTGCGACCATTCGGTCGAGATCCAGTTGCCACTGCTGCAAAAGGCCCTCCCGCAGGCGACTGTGGTGCCTCTCTACGTGGGCCGGCTCGATCAAGAAGCGAGAGAGAAGGCTGCGGACGTGCTGGCCCGGTGCATGACTCCAGATGTTGTGCTCGAGGCCAGCTCCGATTTAACTCACTTCGGACGCAATTTTGGCTTTGAGCCTTTTCCAGTGGACCGGGCCGTCTCGGAACGTCTGCGCCGCCTCGATTTCCAGGTTTTGGAGTCCTCCGGTAGCCTTCGGGAAGAGGTGTTTCTGGAGACGCTCCGAGAGACGTCCACCACGGTCTGCGGCGGGGAGCCTATCGCGCTGATGCTGGCCACGCTGCGGCGCATCGAGTCGGGCGGCGAGATTTTTCAAGAGGTGTTGGACTACCAGACCTCCGGAGAAATCACCGGCGATTTCCACCACTCGGTGAGTTATGGCTCCCTGGGATTTTTCCCCTACGGCTCCTTCGAGTTGGACGAGCCGGCGCAGAAGGTGCTGCTCGATCTGGCCAGGCGCACGCTCGCCGAGTATCAGCGAACCGGCAGGAAGGCGGTTCCGGAGTTCCAGCCCTCTGGATTGACGGCGCTGGCGAGGCGCGCCCCGTTGTTTGTCACGTTGCACCAGCACGGGAAGCTGCGAGGATGCCTGGGAAGGATCACAACGGACGCGTCTCTCGAGAAGTTGGTGCCGGAACTGACCATGGCTGCCGCTTCAGAGGACAGCCGCTTCGATCCGGTCTCTCCCTCCGAAGAGGGCATGACGGTCGAGATCTCGGTTCTCTCTCCGATGAAGCGGATCATTCAGACTGGCGACTTTCGGCTCCGCGAACACGGCGCCATGCTGAAGGCCAAGGGAAGGCAGGGGTTGCTGCTGCCGCAGGTTGCGACGGAGCGAAACTGGAGCGCGGAGCAGTTTTTGCAGGCACTGGGAACCAAGGCCGGGGCCGGAGGTGGCGCGCACCTGGACCCCTCGGCGAAGATCCAGGTGTTTCGCGCGCAGGTCATCCACTGATACTTTGGAGAGATGTTTCCGATCGGGTCTAACAGGCTGGCCGCCGCGCTGTTGCTCAGTCTGCTGGCGGGATGCGCGCGGTCGCCAGCGTGGCAGCCGGCGAGGCCGCTGGAGACATCGCGGACTGGCTTGAACGAGCTCCCACTCCTGGTGACTGGATATCGAGTGCCCTCGGCGACGGCCTCCCTCTGGATCAACTATGGTGTGCAGGATGGCTGGCTCGCCGAGCACGCCGAACTGCGTCTCGAAACTAATACGAATGTGCCGCACCGTCTGACGATCGAGATGAGTTCCTCCGCTCCCGCGCGCGTCGCGGTCTTCCTGAATCGCCGCCGTCTCGGCGACGCCGGCTCCGCCCGGCCCGCATCTTTCACGGTGCCCGCCGATTGGTTGCATCCCGACGATTACGCGTTCGTGCGTCTCGATCCGGTCAAGGCCGGTGTGGTGCGGCTGCAGTCCATCGCGTTGGAGCCGCTCCCGCGATGACGGCCTTGCTCCCGGCAATCCTGTCGATCGGCGCGGGGCGCTGGCTGTGTCAGGTATTCGGTGCGAATGCGCCGGCGCGCGCGAGGTGGGCCGCGTGGTTCCTGATTGGCGCGCCGGTGGGCAGTCTGCTGATGTTCACCCTGTGTGCGCTGAAACTGGCGCAACCGTGGATATTGGGAGGCGTGTGCCTGGCGGTGGGATTGTCGAGCATCCGCGCGAAACCGGCGGTGGAAGCTTCGAGCGGAAAAGCATCGCGCGTGTTCTACGCCGCGCTGCTCCTGTTCGGCGCATTCTACCTTTTGTGCGCGCTCGCTCCGGAGACCTCGCCGGACGGTACGGCCTATCACCTCGGCGTGCTGCGTAACTACCTGCGCGAAGGCGGGCTGGTGCGCGTCGATACGAACTTCTACTGGAACCTGCCGCAAGGCGCGGAGATGCTGTACTTGCCGGCGTACGCGTGGGGACCCTCGAACGGCGCGGCCGTGACACACCTGCTGTTTCTGCTGGCGGTGGCGATTCTGCTGGCGGAGACGGTTGGGCTGTGGCCCGCGCTGGCCGTGTTGACCGCACCGGTGTTTGCGAAGACTGCGCCGTCGGCATATGTCGATGTCGTTGTGGTCGCCGCGATTGTCGTTTGCGTGTGGCTGGCGATGCGGGATCAGTGGGCGCTGGCGGGATTGCTGGCGGGCTTCGCTTTCAGCGTGAAGTACTCCGCTTTTCCGGCCCCGCTGTGGCTGGTGGGGTACGCCATGTTTCAGCGGAAGTGGAGAGGGCTGGCCGCGGCAGTCGCCTGCGGCGTTTTGGCCGGTGCGCCGTGGCTCGTGAAAAACTGGTTGTGGCGCTCGAACCCTTTCGCGCCGTTTGCCAATGGGCTCTTTCCGAACCCCCATTTCGACGCGGTAACGATGGGGGTCTATGCCGACCTGTTCCGCTGGAAGACGTCAGGGCTGGACATCCCGAACGCGTTGAAGCAGATGATTGTCGGGGGCCAGACGTTGCAGGGGTTCTTCGGTCCCTGGTGGTTTGGGGTGCTGCTGGCGCCGCTGGCGTGGCGCAATAGGAGCAGCCGTCCTTGGCTGACCGCGGCATTGCTGTGTGCGCTGCCGTGGTTCGAAAACACCGGTGCGCGTTTCCTGATGCCCACGTTCGCCTTGGCCAGCGCCGCCATCCCGCCGGCCCGGAGCAGATACTGGCTGGCAGTGCTGTTCGCTGTGGCATGCTGGCCCGGCGTCGTCCCGCTGTGGTCGGCGGGGTGGCGTCTGCCTGAAACGCCACCATGGCGCGCGGCGTTGCGGATGGAGAACGAGACTGACTATCTGCGGCGCGAGGTCCCCGGCTATCGCCTTGCTGAGATGTTGAATCGCGTCATACCACCGGGCGAGGCCGTGTTTACCTGGGGCGCCGCGCCAGAGGGTTATCTGGACCGAGTGATGCGCATCAACTATCATTCGACGCACAACCAACGACTGGCGGAGGTTTTGCTGACGCCGACGACGCCGGCGCTCGCTCCGGCCGTCGTGGAGTGCTGGGCGCTGCCGCGGGAGAAGCGTTCCCTCCTGGATTGGACCGCGACCGTCACGGCGGCGACGCGCGGCGCCGAAGTCTGGCTGACGAATGGGGATGGGAAGGTGACGCCGGCTGAGGGCACCGTGTCGGTGAATCCTTGGGAAGCCGGAGATTTTCTGGACGGCAGCGCGGTGACAGCATGGACCCCGCGTCTCAGTGGAACGCGGCAAGTGCGGTTCGCCGTGCGCTTTCCGACGCCCGTGGAAACGGACGGCATCTGCATCGCCTCGCGAGGCGTGACGGCGATCAGCTTGGGCCGGCCGCTGCGGCGCGACGACTGGCAGCCCAACGAGGACCTGCGCCGCAGCGCGCTGGAAGTGCTGCGTCGCGACGGGGTCCGCTGGCTGCTGCTGTTCGATGGTCAACTCCGCGACGAGGACTTTCTCCGCATGGCTGACGACGGCCTGTTGCGGCTGGCAGGGCGGGAGGGCAGAGCGCGGCTCTACCGGTTCTGATAGGGCTGGCGGAAGGTCGCTCTGATACCTTAAGAGCATGCTGCTGGTCGGGCCGCCAGGTTCGGGCAAAACGCACCGCGTTCTAGAGGCCGTGCGCGAGCTGTTGCGCAACGGACAAGCCGGGTTTCGGTTGATTGTGCCCACGGCCACCATGGCCGAGCACCTCCGAAACACGCTGGCGCGCGAAGGGTTTGTTTTTCGTCCAAGCGCGATCTCCACGCTCGCTCACTTCGTCGAGCCGTGGGTGCGCGATCGACAGCCGCTCTCCGGAGTCCGACTGGATGGTCTGATTGGTGACGCGCTGGGAAGCCTTGCGCCCGAGGCGTTTCGCGCGGTGGCGGAACTGGCGGGCTTTCGCGCGGCGATGGCCAGGACCATCGAGGAGCTTTCCTCGGCGGGATATCCTGCCGGACAGCTTCGATCGGGGCTGGGTACGCAAACTGGTCCCGTGGCCGCGGGCTTCCTGTCGGTCTACGAAGAGGTTGCGCGCCGCACCGCCGAGCAAGGGTTGGCGCTACGTGGAGAACGGCTCCAAATCGCCGCGGCGCGAATCCGAGAACAGAAGCCGGCCGGTCTCGACGAGATCTTCTTCGACGGCTTCTTCAGCTTCGTGGATCCGGAACTGGAGATCGTCGAAGCGTTGCATCGGAGCGCCCACATCACACTGACACTCCCGGATTGGCAGGGCGCGGAATTCTCCCGGCGCCGCCTGCGTTCGATGGGGATCGAGGAAGAACGGTGCGCGCGGATCAGGCAAGGCTCCGAGATGGTCCTGGTCAAAGCGCAAACCCAGGATCAGGAAGTGGCGGAGATCGCCGCCCGGATTGTGGAACTGGTGGCGCGAGGGCGCGCGTTCCGCGACTTCGGCGTCGTCGTTCGGAAGAGCGATCCCTACGTTGCAGCGCTGCGCGCGACGCTCGAGAGATTCGGCATCCCGGCGCGGTACTACTTCTCCGAACCGCTGGAAGGGCACGCGCTGGTGCGCTACTACGCGGCGCTGGTGGAGGCCGCCCTGGCAGGTTGGGATCACGAGCGGACGCTCGAGGCGCTGCGGATGACGCCGGGCGGATTGGCCGGGTCCGTGGAGGCGGATCGGTTCGATTTTGACGTACGTGCGCAATTGCCCGGCAGGGGGCTCGAAGACTTGCGCATGCTCGCGCACGACCCGAAATTGCGGGCACGCATCGAGTCCCTGGAGGCGCTGGACCGCTGGCGGACTCGCCCGGCGCCGCCCGTCGAGTGGGGCGAGCGGTTTGCTACGCTGGCAAGCTTGTTCGAAGCGCCGCAGCCGCTCGATCCCGCCTCGCATGACATGGTGGCGATGTGGCGTGGGACCGTTGCGGCGACGCGGGGATTCCAGGAAGCAGTTGCGGAAACCGTTTCGTCGCTCGCATCCCAAGAGCTGACGCTGGAGGAATTCTGGGGCGAGCTGAAGAACGGGCTTCGACTCGCCACAATGCAGATTCCGGACCACCGGCGAAACGTGGTCCACGTAATGGAGGTCCACGAGGCGCGGCAGTGGGAACTGCCGGTGGTGTTCGTCTGTGGACTTCTCGAAAAGCAGTTTCCGCTGCACCATGCGCAGGACGCATTCTTGACGGACGAATTGCGCCGGACCCTGCAGCGCCGTGGACTGCGCCTGGCGACGACAGCCGAACGGGATCAAGAGGAAAAGTTCCTCTTCGAACTGGCGACCACACGTGCGACGCAAACGCTGGTCCTGAGTTACCCCCAATTCAACCCGAAGGGGGAGGAGAATCTGCGGTCGTTCTGCCTGGACCGGTTCGTCGAGGCCGCGGAGGGGCTTTCCGAACAGTCCGCGCGAGCGGTCCGTCCTCAAGCGAGCGGTCCGCGGACGCCGGAGCGGCGCGCCATCCTGGTTGACGAAATGTTGCGCCAGGGCGTGGTTCGTATGCATGCGCATACGAATCCAACCGCGATTGAAGTATTCCTCCAGTGCCCGTTCAAATTCTTCGCCGAACGGACGCTGCGTCTCGAAATGCCGCCCGCCGCTCCGGCTGACAGGCTCGACGCGAGGGTGCAGGGCATCCTGGTCCATGAGGTTCTGAAACGCTGGCTTCGGACGCAACGTCCTCTCAACAGCATCTTCGAGGACGCTTTCCCGGAAATCTGCCGGCGGGAGCGCATCGCGGAAGGGTATCGGACCGAGGCCATCCGGCTCGAGCTCTCGCGCAACCTCTTGCGATTCGCCGGGACGCTGCATCTCGACGGACTTCGCCCGGAGGCCGCGGAACAGGACTACACGCTGCCGTTAGCCGAAGAGTTGACGCTCGGTTGTCGCGTGGATCGGATCGATGTCGCGCCGGACGGGAAAACCGTCATCATCGACTACAAG
>VFSW01014501.1_pt1 | contig 10890 bp, 8 predicted proteins | sample 5358111 | NCBI WGS metagenome assembly VFSW01 (sample SAMN11554181, study PRJNA540505) | mine drainage metagenome | isolation source: sediment from site ElyBrook_90M | place: USA: Ely Copper Mine, Vershire, VT | collected 2017
TAGTGGTAGTCTTGCCGGCCCCGTTGGGACCGAGCAGTCCGAAAATCTCGCCGGGTTTTACGTCGAAGGTGACGCCATCCAGCGCCTTCGTACTTCCGTAGGTTTTCCTCAGATCCGTTACAGATAACATTTCTCCTCCGCTACTAACAATTCCGTTCATTTAAAGGGCTACGCGGTGTACACGAAAACATGGGCAATCTGAATCTTCGTGAATAATACCTAAAGTTTTTCAGACTTAAAATAGTGAGGCTTCATAGGATTACCCGCCTGATTCCATCCTTAAGGTACTTCACATTGAAATTGATCAATAGTCCCAAATGGCATCAGCAAAGATTCATATACGTTAGTACTTGTGCAAGATGGACATCGTTCAGTGCCTCAACAGATTTTATTTCCGCTATCAACTGGCCATCTACCATTAAATCAATTCGGTATCCGATGTCTAACTCCACCTTTTCATATGTCAGGGGCATTGGCTTCGGCTTTTCAACTGGTATACCAGCCCTCCGGACCTCATAAAATAGGAACTCTTCGTAAGCAGATTCGAGTAATCCGGGGTCCAAATTCCTACGCACTCTGATTGCCAGTCCGATTACACGATTGGACAATTCATCTTCATTCATATTCCACCCCCCTTTCCGCTTTGAAAAACATTAACCACGAAGCTCACAAAGATTATAACGAAGAACGCAAAGCCAAAAGTGAAACAAATGCCTTCCCTTTGTGATCTTAGTGCTTCTCTTTTGTGCCCTTTGTGGTTAAGAACTAGCATTGCACACAACCCACCGAGTCTTCGTCATAGATCGCTGAAACAAAGAGCACGATAATTCCCGAAGCACAAACCTGTTACGGAGTATTCCTGTAAATCATTCTCGCGAACGGTATCGTTTCCCTCACATGGTCCAGCCCACAGATCCATGCCACGGTCCGCTCGATCCCGAGCCCGAAACCTGAATGGGGTACGCTTCCGTATCGCCTTAAATCCAGATACCACTCAAACGGCTCCTTCGGGAGCTTGAACTCTTCCAACCGCTTGAGGAGCGTGTCGTAATCATCCTCGCGCTGGCTCCCACCAATGATCTCGCCATACCCCTCCGAAGCGAGGACATCCACCGAGAGAGTCAGTTCGGGCCTCTCCGGATCGCGCTTCATATAAAAAGCCTTGCACGCAGCCGGGTAGTGATGCACCATAACCGGGCGATCATATTGCTGCGATATTATCGTTTCGTCGGTTGCGCCCAGATCGTTCCCGTACTGGAAGTCGACACCGCTCTTCTTCAGGAGCTCTACAGCCTCGTCGTAGTGCAGTCTTGGGAAGGGCCGCTTAACCGGCTGGAGTTTGGTGATATCGCGTTCGAGGACCTTGAGTTCCTCAGCCGAATTAGCAAGGACCGTTTGCACGACATACTCGATAAATTCCTCCGCGAGATCCATATCGTCATACAAGTCTGCCCAGGCGACCTCCGGTTCGACCATCCAGAATTCGGTAAGATGTCTTCTCGTCTTCGATTTCTCCGCTCGGAATGTCGGACCGAAGCAGTACACTTTACCGAAGGCCATAGCGGCGGCTTCCGCGTAAAGCTGGCCGCTTTGCGTGAGATACGCCTTTCCGAGGTCGAAATAATCGGTCTCGAATAGCGTGCTCGTTCCCTCGACGGATGCCGGAGTAAGGATCGGAGAATCGATGAGTGTGAATCCTTTGTTGTCAAAAAACTCCCTGACTGCCTTGATTATCCTGTTCCTCACGCTGAGGATTGCGTGCTGCCTCGCGGACCTCAGCCAAAGATGGCGGTGGTCCATCAGGAACTCGGTGCCGTGTTCCTTCGGCGTTATTGGATATTCCTTCGCGATATGCACTACCTTCATGTCTTCGACCTGCAGCTCGTAACCTCCCGGCGCGCGGTCATCCTTGTGGACTTTCCCTGTCACCGTCAGGGAGCTCTCCTGCGTAAGGAGGTCGAACGCCCCGAACACGTCGGGCTGCACCTGGTTCTTGACGACGACACACTGAGCAATACCCGAACCGTCGCGCACGAGTATGAAATGTATCTTGCCGCTCGATCTCTTGTTATAGACCCAGCCGCGGATAGTTACCGTCTTGTCGTTGAATTTTGAGAGCTCACCTATCGTGGCCACAGGATTGCTGCTTGCCGGATATTCTGACATCTGATTCTCCATCATTCTTTTTCGGATTTGTGAATAAATATAATCTCCGTCACCTCCGCGTTCAATCGGAAGTCAGGCAATCAAGGATGTCCCTGCCCCCACAATTCCTTTTTTTGACGCGGCGCTCTTCATTAAATTAAGACCTAGAAAGGGACTACACCACATGAAAGCTCTCGTTACCGGTTCGACGGGATTCATAGGCAGCCATCTCGTCGAGAAACTTATCGCACGCGACTACAAGGTCTCGTGCCTCATCAGAAAATCCACCAAGCTCGAATACATTGAAGGGCTCCCGGTAGAACTAGTCAACGCTGATTATGCCGATGTCGAATCACTTCGACATGCCGTCGAAGGAATCGACTACGTTTTCCATGTGGGCGGCGTAACCAAGGCGAAGGACAAGCAGCTGTATTACCAGGGTAACCGTCATACAACCAGGAGCCTGTTAGCGGCTGTGCGCGAATACAACCCGGGCCTCAGGAGATTCGTGCTGGCGAGCAGCCTTACGGCTGTCGGACCCGGAACCGGTAGCGACCCTGTCGACGAGACAACACCGTATCACCCGATAACGACTTATGGTAAAAGCAAGATGGAGGCCGAGAAGGAGTGCCTGGCAAACAGCGCTGCAATACCGGTGACGGTGATCAGACCCCCGGCAGTATACGGCCCGCGCGACAAGGATATATTCGAGTTTTTTAATTCCGTCAACAGGCACCTCGTCCCATTGTCCGGGTTTGGAAGGAAGATACTGAGCTTCGTCCACGCTTACGACCTCGTCGACGGCATCATTGCCGCCGCCGAGCATCCAAAGGCCGTCGGACAGGTTTACTTAATCACAAACGAAGAGGTTTACGACTGGGAAATGCTTGGCGACATAGCAAAGAACATTCTCAACACCTGGGTCATAAAGGCGAGGATACCGCATTCCCTTCTTTACACGATCGCGGGGATTAGCGAGTTCACGGCGAAGTTGCAGGGGAAAGCGGCTCTCGTGAACATCGAAAAGGCGCGGGACGGCGTGCAGTCAAACTGGCTGTGCAGCCCGAGAAAAGCGCTCGCCGAGCTTGGATTCAAGACTAAGCTGTCTCTCGAAGAAGGAACGGCAATCACGATAGATTGGTATAAGAAGAACGGATGGATGAAGTAGAGGCAAAAAGGTTAAGAGGCAAAAAGGTTAAGAGGAAAAGAGGTTAAGAGACAAAAGTTGCTCTTGTTTTCATTTGACTTTTGACCTTTGACTTTTGACTTTACAGCGGAATATTCCCGTGCTTCTTCTTAGGATTTGTATCCACTTTCGTCTCGAGCATTTCGAAGGCGCGGATGAGCTTGGGACGCGTCATAGATGGTTCGATCACTTCGTCGATGTATCCGCGTTCAGCCGCGATATATGGATTCGCGAACTTCGCCGTGTAGTCGGCGATCAACTTGGCTTCGACTTCTTCCGGGTTCTCAGCTTTCTCAATTTCTTTCTTGAAGATAATTTCAACCGCCCCCTTCGGTCCCATGACGGCAATCTCCGCGGAAGGCCAGGCGTAGTTCATGTCCCCGCGGATATGTTTCGAGTTCATCACGTCATAGGCTCCCCCATACGCCTTGCGGGTTATGACGGTGATTTTCGGCACCGTAGCCTCGCTCAGCGCGTAGAGCAGCTTCGCGCCGTTCTTGATTATCCCCCTCCACTCCTGGTCGGTGCCCGGCATGAAACCGGGGACATCTTCGAAAACCAGGAGAGGGATGTTGAAAGCGTCGCAAAACCGTACGAACCTCGCGGCTTTCACCGAAGCGTCGATGTCGAGCACGCCAGCCAGCACTGCCGGCTGGTTCGCGATGATCCCGACAGACCTGCCGTCCAGCCTCCCGAATCCCACTATTATGTTCTGCGCGAAAAGCTCGTGCACCTCCGTGAATGCCCCGTCGTCCACTATGAGTTTGATGACTTCCTTCATATCATAAGGCTTGTTGGGATTTTCAGGGATCAGGCTATTAAGTGCCTTGTCTTCCCTCTCCGGACTGTCCTTGCTTTTTAATCTGGGCGGGTCTTCGCGATAGTTCTGGGGAACGAACGAGAGGAGATTCCTGATGCCGAGGAGGCACTCCGCTTCACCGTCGCAGGCGAAATGCGCCACTCCGCTCTTCGTGGCGTGGGTGATCGCGCCGCCAAGTTCTTCGAAATATACATCCTCGTGCGTTACTGTCTTGACGACATTCGGGCCGGTGACAAACATATAGCTTGTGTTCTTCACCATGAAAATGAAATCGGTGATGGCGGGAGAATAAACGGCGCCGCCAGCGGACGGTCCCATCACCGCCGAAATCTGCGGGACAACTCCGCTTGCAAGCGTGTTCTTCAGGAAGATGTCGGCGTATCCCCCGAGCGATACCACCCCTTCCTGTATCCTGGCGCCGCCCGAGTCGTTGAGCCCGATAATGGGAGCGCCCATCTTCATCGCCATATCCATTACCTTGCAGATTTTCTCCGCGTGTGCCTCCGATAGAGAACCGCCAAACACCGTAAAGTCCTGACTGTACACAAAGACAAGCCTCCCGTCGATCTTGCCGTGTCCAGTCACGACGCCATCTCCGGGATAGCGCTGTTTCTCGAGTCCGAAATCATGGGAACGGTGCTTGACGAACATATCGAGCTCAACCAGAGATCCCTCGTCGAGGAGTATCTCTAGGCGTTCCCGTGCGGTCAGCTTACCCTTCTTGTGCTGCTCGTCGACGCGATTTTTCCCGCCGCCCGCTTTAGCCTCTTCAGCAAGTCTTTTCAGTTCGTCAATTTTGTCTTTCATTGCTTCATCCGGCAGTTAGTTCAAAGGGGATGGATGTTGCAAAATTATAATAGATAGTGAAGAGAAATGAAAACGCTCCTTTCTCGACCCCCGGCGATTAGTCATAACTGTGATTCTGTGAGTAAATCAGGGTCGCCTGCCCGTAGAGATAATGCTTCGGCTGGTACAATAGTGAAGCCTGCAGCAGGTTCGTGGACTCCACGGTGCCGTAGGGGAATGGCTCATTAAATCCCTTGGCGATGATAATATTCGGGTCGGTCAGCCACGGCATAGTCTAGTGCCCATACAGGTTCTGGTGCCGTGCTCGAGATGCATCGCCTCGACTCCCGGCTTCCATCCGTATGAAAGCCAGTAAGACATTTCGCCAATGCAAAAAACTGGGGGGGGGGAACGTCGCTTGGAAGATGCCGCGTGAAGACTCAGAAGATTCGCCGAACAGACCTCGGGGCATCCTGCGAACTGCTGCGCCTGGGACTTAAGGAGAAGGACGCTTAGTAGCGGACAATGACATCGGTGCGGCGGTTATCGGCCCTGCCGCTGCGTGTATTATTGCTTGCGATGGGTCTGGTCGACCCGTTGGCTACAACGGAAATATTTTTCAGAGGTATACCAAGACGCCTCGAAAGAGAATCCGCGACTCGGCTCGCTCGCTTTCTGGAAAGATCCACATTGTACCACGATGGTCCGACAGAGTCGGCGTTACCTTCGACGACGATCCGCAGGGCGCCTGTCCCCTTTTGCCGGGCCAGCTCTGCGATCCGGTCAAAGATGCAATACACATTCTTGTTAATCCCCGCGCGGTTAAAGTCAAAATATATTCTGATAGGGGATCCCTTCGGGGCTGCACTTACAGCATATTTCTGAGGGGCCTGCATTCGCGGATTTTCGGCGACACTTTTTGAAACCTGCTCATTCCCTTCGCTCCGCTCGGGTGTTTTCGCGGGCGTGGTTGCGGTGGGTGACGGCACGCTCGGCTGGGTGCCAGACTGGCGCGTTGCAGGAGATTTCAACTCGAAAAAAAGGAAGAGCAGGGCGCCGAATACTACGATCGCTACGACCAGTTTACCACCCGGCTGGATTTTAACTCGCGCCATATGTCCTGCTCATCTCATAGCTGCAGTAAGGCGCCCGAAGTACGACGATTTCAAGGCTTCCGCAAGACAGCATGTACGGAGGACTTGGGACTGCCATTCCTATTTTAACTCTCGGAAGGAGGAGTGCGTCTCCGCTTCGCAGGATGATTCTGCTCCGAGACTTCCTGCGATACGAAGTATTGAAGGACGCCGGAGAGCCTCTGCTCCTCTTTTTCCTTATCTTCCTGCCAGGCCTGGAATTTATCGCGAGCTTCTTTGACCGAGGTATTGTTGTCCTCCATCTTCTCGCGGATCTCGTTGAATATCCGTTCCATTTCTTCCTGGAGGCGTTTGTTCTCCTCGCTCTTCTTCTGTTCCATCTCGCGGAGCCTTCGCTCCTCAATCTTCTCGAACTGCGTGAGCGCTTTGTCGCGCTTAACCGCATCCTGGATAACGTCTTCCGCCGGAATCCTGAGTGCTTCAAGGGCAACCATAAGAGCGCTTCGCCTGATGTCCGGGGAGGCGTTCTTGAGATAGACACTCTTCAGGAGTTCCTCGGCCCGGTACACTGTGAACCCGTTCATGGGCTCCTTGATACCGAACGCCTGATAAATAGCCTGAAAACTAGGGAGCTCTCCTCCAACTCGCGCGACAGGCTGTTCGAGCTGAGGCTCGGTAATCTCTACTCGCGATTGCGTAGCGACCGCTTGCTCCGGCTGTTCGCTTCGCTTCTCTTCATCTTCGACAGATACGAAAACATTGTACCACTTTTTTTCGGCCATAAATTCCTCCAGAAATTCCACATAATTTAGGACAGAGCAGGTTTTTAATCAAGTTTCAAGAAGAAAAGATCACCGCCTGTGCTTGATCGCACAATGTCGTTCCAGCAACAGTTACGCTAATAACGGATCCTTCTGCCAGCCTCCACCGCCGACCTAATGGTTTGACAATCGCCTTTTTCCGGCATCCGCTGGTACCGAAGAGCACTCGATGAAATTGGAGGCGTATCACTCTTTCTTGTCCATCATTTTTTGTTGGTTCTCTTCCATGAACTTCCAGCGGGGATTCTCGCTGGGGGTCTGGAAGTGAAGGCTGTTTAGAGATGAATCATGAGGAATAAAGGTACTGAGATCATCGACTTGGAACGGAGCCCCGTCTTTCTCGGCCACGACGGTATCGGGGGAAAACTTGAGCAGGTATTTCGATTTCCCCGTGAGGTAGAACGCGGTCCGGATCTGCCGTTCTTTGTCCAACATCATAAAAATCCTGAAGGTCGTCCCCGGCACACTATCGACAGGGACTATCTCGATCTCTTTTGAACTTCCATTAAACTTGTAAGAAATGCGGTACCGTTCGTCATTGCCTCCTTGCAGATTGAACGTCACATCAGAAAGGGCGCCCGGCAGCCTCGGATTCAGCGTGACTGTATTCTTGAAGGCATCCATTTGACTGCCCAGATAATCCCGGTAGAACGGCTCGATGAATTCCGCCAGGCTCCATGCTTGACTGAACGCACCAGATTCGTCCGGCACATTTTCTCCTTGATGAGGATAGGCATCGAATAATTCCGGCAGGGTACCGGCCGTCTTGCCGTCCAGGATCTGGTTTACGAGGAACTCCGTGTTTTTGAATGCAAAGTTTGCCTCCCTCATTGAGACCAATTCGGAAACCAGCGGCCCGGTGAGCCAGACCCAGACCGTCCCATTGTGGTACGCGGCGTCCGGCGGATAGTACCTCTCATCGTGGTGAAATGGATGGAAGTTCGGGTCTCCCTGGTAAAGCGAGGCTAGTCCCCACGGGTAGTCAAGCTTCTCGACTACCGTGCGAAGGATGTTCGCCTGAACCCCGGAGTTCTGTACCGCCCACATCGCGATCAGCTGATTCGGTCGAAGCGTGGTGTCGGGAACTCCTTACGCACTGAGGTGGTCATAAAGCAAATCGGTCTTGCTGTCCACAAATTTCTTGTTGAAGTTGGACTGCAGGGCTTTTGCAATCTGTGTGGTCAGGTCGCTTGTCGCCGCGTCGCCCACGTATTGCGCCAGCAGTCTGGTAACCAGCACCTGTCTGAGCCAATAGGCCTCAACTTCGACGGCACGATTTCCGCGCGGAGTGTAGGGACCCTTAGGGCCGACCGCATCCATCCACGTCTCCTGGCTTCCGTGAGTCAGGAAGAATTCCTTGTCCGTGTGATACTTCAGAGTTCCGTAAAGGGCACGCTTGACCGCAGGATAGACGTCAAATAAAAACCTCCTGTCCCCGGTGTCGACGAAATATTCGTAAGCAGCAAAGACAAAGCATGGTGTTCCATCCGCGGTGTTGTATATGGTACTGACAGGAGTAATGAGGTTGGGGATCCTGCCGTAGTTTGTACTCGACGAATCGAGATCCTGCTTTGCGGCGAAGTCCAGCAAAATCTCACGGGCTGCTTTAAAGTTGCCCAGCCACAATGTTGCGCCGGCTAGAGAGATGAAGCTGTCTCTACACCAATAATTGTTGAACCATGGCAAGCCCGCCAAGATTCCCTTCATCCCCTGCTCAGTAATCAGTGCATTAAGGGATAGTTTTGCCCAGGCAAGTGCTTTGTCGAATTTTTTATCGTTGGTCGCGACGTAAGAATCGTCGAGTATCTTCTGCATCCTCAGTTTCCGCGCTTCTTCAAACCTGCTGTGCACCCGGAGCAGCGAAAAAGCCGCGTGGATTGCGTCCAGCCTTGTCCTTCCGCAGGAAACTGTAAACGTAGCCGACTTGCTCCTCACATGGAAAGATACCGGCGATCTGAAATGACCTACCATCCTGGACTTCGTCTGTGCTTTCATGAAGTAGGCTCCTATGCCCACCCATCTCCCGTAACTGTTCGTAGGCACAGAGCTGTCTTCCAGGACATAAGCGGTGCCGCCGCCGGACAACGCAATATGTTTCGAATCTGAAGCGTCGAATAAAACTCTGAAGTCGAAATCCGATACTTTATCTGCCTGTAGTTCGACGACGAAGGTGTTCGCCTCATCGAGGAGTGTGAAAGTCTCCGTCACGCCCGATGGATATTCTCGAACCAGCCGGTCAGGGTACACGGTCACTTTCGAGTCGGAGCGATCGAGTTCCTTCCCGTTTACCGAGATCGAGTAATCTTTAAGCACAGGATCGTCGTAGACCGTCCATCCATGATAGGGCGCGTCATTAGGTCCACGCACTTCCCCGAAATAGAAACCCGCTCTCTTATCAGTATAGCTGTACCACTTCGTTTCGGCCTTAGCAGTTATGGCGAGGCTGTCGATTTGGAGCCCCCGGGATTTAGTTCCTATTGCTGCCGGATTCCCGCCGTGGTTCACGGCCCCGGTGAGAAGAAATAACGCAATCAGAGAATACATAGTTTTCGCCTGCTGAGTCTTTTAGATTTGAACGCTGATGTATGATGAAGTGCGGCTCGCTAAGCCCGTGCATCGCTACTGCTGCATCTGCACGTACCTCTGCCAGTCCGGGTCGCTTACTTCGCCACGCATAGTCGAATGGATCAGTTCGTAGTCATTGAAGCCGGTGCGGTAGACAAAGACGAAGATTCCACCGCCGTTTTTTGAGTCATACGACCATATTTGATAGGGTTTGTTGTTGGCGGAATTAGGGTGCCGATCTATTTCGTCCGGGGCACCGTAATCGATATAAACCCGACCGCGATCCGTCATCCACCCAGGTTTAAAAGCTGTCTTGAAGCTTTCATTGGCGTATTTGAACCGTGCCTCAAACCTGGGCCACGAATTGAACCCGCTGGAATCGCCGTTTCTTTCCAGGGTGGCCCAGAACTCCGCGAGGAACCGCCTCTTACCATCGACAGTTGTCAGCTTTTTGTATTCGTCTGTCTGTTGAGGGGTTTCGAGATAATTAGCCGCATGGAATATCGCGTCGAGGGCTTGTTCGCCCATCGCAAAGAAAGGAGAAGCAAAGACATTCACTTTCTCAGCACTCGCGATCACCGGTTGTTTCACGTAAGGATTATAAACAAAAAAGTAGCTGCTCGAAGATGCGGTCTTTCTGTCGATCGAATCCGCGACAGCCAACTCCAGGGCGAATTTCCCCGACGGCAGGTCCGATATGTTTATCGAACCGACCTCCACGACATCGGACGAGGAGCCCGACTTGAGTGTCACGGATTTTTTGACAACCCGGCCGTACGTGTCCATGACATTCGTTGAAACCGCATACTCTGTCGTGTCGTTCAGTTTCCCGAGGCCGTAAACCTCGCCATAATAAGAGACCACCGGCATCCCCATTCCATATACGGCTTTCGGGTTGGGCACTACATGGAGAGTGTTCTTGTAATATGGATCGTCTTTGGAAGCGGAGGCGGAAATGTCGCTGCACAATTCCACACCTGATACGGAAACGGATTTGTCGCTGAACGGACGGACTTTTATGAGCATTTCGGCGCTGTCACTTGCCGTTCCCGAGTCGCCCTGCGCGGCAAACACGGTTGCCAGGTAATCACCCGGCTTGAACAGGAGCCGCGTAACGGTGACGAAAGTGGAAGCACCACGCGCCGACTGCGAATCGGCAAGCTCTATCGGCACCCTGTCCGTTATATAGAATGTCGAGTCAGCTGCCAGGTTCTTCAAACGATATCTCAAATCGACGATGGAAACGAGTCGCCCGTCGGTGGTTGCCGCTTTTTCGGCAGAGTGGAGCCTCAGGTTGGCCGGCGAAATAGACACATATATCTCTACATCGGTCACCGTTGCGTTGTATCTGAACTCCGCATAATTAATACCGGACAGAAGTCCGCTCTGCGCGAACGCGCAGTACGGACGGGCTGAAAGCAAAAGCCCCAACAATACTGCGATATTTCTTAACGCTCTTGAACTCATCATATC
>VFSW01014502.1_pt1 | contig 10889 bp, 13 predicted proteins | sample 5358111 | NCBI WGS metagenome assembly VFSW01 (sample SAMN11554181, study PRJNA540505) | mine drainage metagenome | isolation source: sediment from site ElyBrook_90M | place: USA: Ely Copper Mine, Vershire, VT | collected 2017
GTTCGGATACTCAACTCATACCGAATCTAATCATTAGAACCTTTTCAGGCGGTCGAAGACCTAGGGTGCTACGGACGCCGAACACCTCAGCTTTGCGACGGCCCAAGGGCGAGCGTTGTATTCCTTCAACGCCGGCGACTATCACGAGATCCACACAGACCGGATGGCGGCGGGTCGCGATCATGCCAGCATGGTTCTGACCGAGCGGAAGCGCTACTCGACTGGGGACCAGATTCGATGACTCTTACGCCCGATCGGCGCGCCTACCGATGCAGCAATGAGGAACCGGGCGGAGCCTCTGGGACGGTGTCGAACACGCGTTCGAGCCAGTCCGTTAGCGCGACACGCAGCAGCGGAAACCCGCGGATCATAAGGAACGCCACACCGCTTCCGATCGTCCCAATCAAGCCCACGAGCCGGCGCGCCCTCCGCCGTCGCCGCAAGATCACCCCCCGAATCCCGCGGAAGCCGAAGCTTGTCAGCGAAGCTCAACTCGGGAGATCGATCGTGCCTTCCCATTCCTGGCTTCCTCGATTTTAATTCCCTCGAACTCGCCCCACACCGGCCTGCGCGAACGGATTCACCACCCGCACTTGCCCAAACCGCCGCCCATCGTTCAAGTCTCCGGAATAAACCGTGCCCGTCCCCAGCGCTTCGGCCGCCGCGACGGCCCTCATACCACTTCGGCTTCGCCCGTGAAGACCAAGTCAGCCGCCATATCGGCTGCGAACTCTGCGCTTCACATCTTCCCAGTCAAGCCCGGAAGCCGGGTGCTGCACGAGATTCGCTCGTCTGCGCGCTAACTCCTGTTTCTGCGAGTCATGTACCGGCACGGCCTCGGGCGTAGCCGCGAGATCATCCCACAAGTCCTGCATAAGTTGAAGTTTCTCGGCAGGGCTGAGGTCGAAGACTGACGGCGCTTTCGGATTCATTGTGCTCCCTGCCCTTAAGTCTCCCAAATTCGCGTGCGGGGCGGATCGACCCGTTACCGCCCGCCCGCACGGCCGGCCGGAACGATCATCCCGTGAGGCGCAGCCATCTGGCAGGGAGGCGTGAAGTTACAGCGGATCCGCAACGATCCGGATGGTCCGTGACAAGGGCATCACTCACTAACCCCGCAATGCTCCCGTCAGAAATTGACAACTTTCTGCCGTGGCGCCCTCAACGGCCAGTAAGCTGGCCGGCGAGCATTGGCTGCCAAGCGGGAGTGCCGTCTTCCCATTGATTGTCGGTGAGTTGCTCGACGCCTGTGCCGTCGTAGCGCATCACGAAAATCTCGCCATAAGGCTGCGGCGCATCCGTGTAGACGACCTCATCCTTGAAGCCCATCCTCGAACTGGTAAACAAGATGAACTCGCCGTCGGGCGACCACGACATATGCGCATCGTTCCCTTTGGTGAAGGTGAGGCGCCTTGGGGAGCTTCCGTCCGGTTTGATCGTGTAGATCTCATACGCGTCGTCAATCTGGCGGGCGAACATAATCAGATCCCCACGCGGCGACCAAAGTGGGAAGTTATCGTAGTCCCGAGTCAGGATACTCACCGCCTTCGTCTCGAGGTTCATGATGCGCAGCCCGTACCCGTCTTCGGTGAAGGTTCGATACACAAATCGCTTGCCATCGGGAGCAAACGACGGGAACGCGTTGTTGCCCGGCGCCGCCGTGAGTTCCGCGAAGCCGGTTCCGTCCGCGTTGACGATCGCCACCTGAGCGCCGGCATCCACGCGATCGCCGGTTTTCAGAAAATGGGAATTGAAGCCGTCGAAGAACGCCGGGAATCCGCCGATGGCGAAGATGATTCGCCCACCGTCCGGCGACCAACCACCGACCAGCACATTCCGGGTCTTATCCTCGTAGACAATCCTGGAGCGCCCGGTCTCCAGCGTGGTCACGCTGAGACTCGAGCCGCGTGGATTCGCGGAAGCGGCGCCGACCGTCACCAATTCCCTGCCCGAGGGGCTGAACGCCGGCAGGATTCCCGTCAGGCTCAGCTCGTAACTTGAATCACGGCTGAATGTCTTCCGCATGGCCCGTCGCGGGGAGCTAAGACGCTTATGAAACACGACGTGGCCGCCATCGGGCGACCAGGATGCCGCGCGGATCGCCCCGCGCGGCCCTCGCCGGCCGCTGGTGTAATAGATACCCGCCTCCGCCGTGTCCTTTCGTATGTAGCCGATGTCGTTTCCCGCCAGGGGAGACGGGTTCATCTTCACGCCCGGACCGGCGGCAACATCGCTGGAGCGGCCGGTCGTAACATCGATCGACACCAACCGCGTGTCGTTTCCGGGATCGGGGCTCACTCTTCGATTCGCCAGCGTCATCTCGGCCGTCATGCAATAGGCGACGACGTGGCTTTTGTCGCTCATCCATTTCGGGCTGCCACAGAAGTTTCCGCCCATGGTGATCTTCTTCAACCCGGAGCCGTCGGGGCGGACGATGTAAATATCGGCTAACTGCAGGCGCTCCCAGCGTCCGTGGGCGAATGGCATCGGGTTGCCGCGATCCGAGGAGAACGCGATCCACTTTCCGTCCGGCGACCACGACGGGCGAAAGTCGCCACCCGGTCCTGAAGTAAGTGGGGTGGTGCGCAGCGTGGCGAGATCCATGGTCCAGAGGCCCGCCGTTCCGCCGCCGCGCGTGCTGACGAACACCAGTTGTTTGCTGTCGGGAGAGAATGCCGCCTGATCGTCGTAAGCCGGGTCCGTGGTGAGCTGGGTCAGTTCGCTACCGTCCGGATTTACGCGGTAGAGGTCTGCCGACCCGGTCCTTTCGGAAGTGAAGACGATCGATCGGCCGTCGGGCGCCCAGACCGGGTCGTAGTCCGTGTCGGGGGATGCGAGTAGGGGATGCTCATCGCTTCCGTCGGCGGCGGCAACGAAAAGCCCAAGCTGGCCCGGTTGCGGAAACACGCGGGCGAACGCGATCTTGCGTGGCGTCGGCGTTTCGGCTGCCAGTATGGCGATCGCGGTGAGGGCGATAATCGGTGAGCGCATTGGGGGAATTCTAACTTGACGGCCGTCGTGGCGCAAGTCTCAGGGCGGTAGTCTGTAGGCAGTCTCCGGCGCAGCGCTCGGTACATAGTCCCGACACGATTCCCGAAGGAAAGCAGTTGGACCGCGAGCGTCGCCCATTCGGACACGATCCCTCGCCGCCGCAATTCTTCCGGATGGCCCGCTCTAAGCCAGCGTTGGCTCATCCGAGATTCGGAAGTTAGCCGCCACGGCGCCTCTACCCGTTGGCATGGCTGTGACGGGATTCGCCGCAGCGATGCCCGGCAGGGTGTAGAATCAATTCCACACTCGTCAGGCCAGCAGGACGGGTGCAGATCTCGCGCCTAGGGGGGGCTCCAAATGGGCAGAAGTAAGAAAGCTTCCTGTGACCGACGCAATTTTCTGAAGGGCGCGGCGACCGGCGCGGCTGCGCTGCTGGGGAAGCCGCCCGCCGCCGAGGCGCAACAGGCCGAATCCGAGCGGCGCCTGGCGCCACCGCCTTCCTCGCAGCAAATCGCCATGGAGACGACGCCTCCGGCTCCCCGAAACGTGGTCTACACCACCGACCGTCCGGGCGCCGACTTCATGGTCGATGTTCTGAAGAGTCTGGGGTTCGACTATATCTGCGCCAATCCCGGGTCCAGCTTCCGTGGATTGCAGGAATCCTTCATCAATTACGGCGGCAATCGGGACCCGGAGTGGATCACCTGCTGTCACGAAGAGTCGTCCGTGGCGATGGCCCACGGCTACTGCAAGATTGAAGGCAAACCCCTGCTGATCATGGCTCACGGCACGGTCGGACTGCAGCATGCGTCGATGGCGATTTATAACGCGTATGCGGACCGCGTTCCGGTGTTCATCGTCCTCGGGAACGAGCAGGAGATCAATTTCCGCCGCGGGGATGTCGAATGGAAGCACAGCGTCCAGGATGCGCCCTCGATGGTTCGCGACTTCACGAAATGGGATGACTCTCCGATATCGCTGGGTCACTTCGCGGAATCGGCGGTGAGGGCCTACAAAATTGCCATGACTCCGCCCATGGCGCCTGTTGTCATCTCGGCGAATGGGCAGTTACAAGAAGAGCCCATGCCCGAACGGGACCGGCGCACGCTGCATGTCCCGAAGCTGACTCTGGCGTCTCCGCCGGCCGGGGATGCCGGCGCGGTGGCCGAAGCGGCCCGGATGCTCGTCGAGGCGGAGAACCCCGTCATCTACGCGGGGCGTGTGGCGCGGACGCCCCACGGCATAGAACTGCTGGTCGATCTCGCCAAGACCCTGCAGGCTCCGGTTCAGGACCGCCGCCACCGGATGGTTTTTCCGTCAAACCACCCGTTGTACAACAGCGGCAGCATTCCGGACGCGGACGTGATCCTGGGTTTGGAGGTCGCCGATCTTTGGTTTGCGACTCATCGTCAAACTCCGGTGAATCGCATGGGCATGGTAAACCAGTCGCTGATCAAGCCCGGAACGAAGCTCATCACGATTACCTCGGAGGACCTGTTCAGCCGCAGCAACTATCAGGATTTTGGCCGCTTTGCGGAGGTTGATCTGTCGCTGGCCGCCGACGCCGAGGCGACGCTTCCTTCGCTCACCGAGGCGTGCCGCAAACGGATCACGCCCGATCGGAGGCGAGCGATGGAGGAGCGCGGCAAACGGCTGGCCGAGCGGCACAACGAGAATCGGGATCGCGACTTCGACGATGCCGCTTACGGCTGGGACGCGAGCCCGGTGAGCACGGCGCGCATGGCGGCGGAGCTATGGAACCAGATCCGGCATGAAGACTGGTCTCTGGTTTCCGAAACGGTCTTCGTCAGTAACTGGCCGGGAAGGTTATGGGACTTCGACAAACACTATCAGTACATAGGGGGCCAGGGCGCGTACGGGATCGGCTACGGCGCCCCGGCCGCCGTGGGCGCGGCGCTGGCGAATAAGAAGCACGGCCGTCTCAGCGTGAACATTCAGTGCGACGGCGATCTCAACTATGCTCCGGGCGTTCTGTGGACGGCCGCTCATCACCGCATCCCTCTGCTGACGATCATGCACAACAATCGCGCCTATCACCAGGAGATGATGTATCTGCAAGATATGGCGAACCGGGCTCAGCGGCGTCCCGACCAGGCCCAGATCGGAACGGCGATCACGAATCCGAATATCGACTACGCGCTCATGGCGAAAGCATATGGTATGTACAGCGCCGGTCCCATCGATAATCCCCAGGATCTGGGGCCGGCAATCAAGGCGGCCATTGAGGTCGTCAAGCGGGGCGAACCCGCTTTGATCGATGTCGTAACTCAACCGAGGTGACGCCAGTGAATCGGATCGTCTTGCTTTCCTTTGCGGCTGTTGCGATTGCCGCGGCTCAGCACAGTGACTCCGCTCCCGAGGGGGACGCGGCGAAGGGTAAGGTCCTGTTCACGAAAATCGGCTGCTATGAATGCCATGGTTACGCCGGCCAAGGCGGCCGAGCCGGAGCGCGGATCGTGCCGATGGTGTTCAGAGCGCAGGACCTGATTCGATACGTCCGCCGTCCGGCGGGCGAAATGCCGGCCTACACGGAGAAGTCAGCGTCCGATCAGGAGTTGAGAGACATCTATGCCTACCTCAAGTCGTTCCCTCCGCCCAGAACGGTGAAGGAGATCCCGCTGCTGAATAAAATCAAGGAGCGCCAATAGGTCGCGCGTTCCGGAATCCTACGCAAGCCCTCCAGAGTCCCACCGGGCGGATTGGGCGCCACCGACCGGCTCCAAAACACGCCGCTGGACTCCATCGACACATGCGTCACTCTGCAGGCCTTCAGCCACCACAGCCGCCGGTTCAGCCCGTCGTTCACCGTGCGGAAATCCTTCTTGCGCACCGTCCGACGGCCCTTCTCATCGAACGTCAGCACGCAGGCCGTGACCTGCGCCTTATGTACATCCAGCTCGCAACAGCGGGAGTAAACTACCGGCATACAGCCCACTCTGCCGCCAAGCGCGGACGCGATCAAGAAAGACCAGACCTTCCTTCTCGCTTATGGTTCGCATCCGATTTTCATCTGGGGCGCTTCAGCATCATCCACCACTGCAATCATCCATTCGCGGATGCATCGGAGATGAACCGGGCCCTTAGAACCGCATGAATTTGAGCGTGATGCAGAATGACACGCTCCATTTTCCCGGTGATTTCTGCCTCGGAAAGTCCGAGGATGCGATGATGTGCCGAAGTCGGCGGGCCTGCAAAACGAATCATCTTATCGAGGCGAATCACGACAAGCCGACGCGGAAGGTGCACCATCGGTTCGCGGAGCGAGCGGTTCCAGCTACAAGATTTCCATTCGATTGACGCCTAAATGGAACAGGCGCCGAACGATAATGACAACCGTGAGCGGTTCATCGAATTTGCCAACCGCCTTGCTCTCAAGCGGCCTGATCTTAAGATCCTTAGGAATCATCCGAGGGATTCGTGCCCGATTCCCACCGGAGGCCTCGGCCATCTGCTACAGGAACGAAACGCCCAGCGAAAGTTGATCCTGCCCAACCTCTCCGCTTTCGGTAACGGCGCGCTCGGTATATTCTCCGGCTACTCCGGCGAAGATTCAGGATCGTGTGACACGTATTCGGTTCTCGCGTGTGGGTACAACTTAATAGGCGCTTTCAGCGACAAAATGAAGTGCATTCGAACAAAACATCGACTTGGGCAAAAAGAGATACAGACGCCGCATTCCAGGCTGCTATCAAGCCGGGACCGCGAAGCGTAGACTCGCCGTCCATCATCGCGCGCTGGGGACCAGCGGCCCAACTGTGATGATTACGCTGTGTCTGGCTCAACATGCGGATCAGATTGCATATTTGCCCGTCAAATACGAATCACTCCGGAATCATCCCGATCGTCCCCAGCCACGTCTCCACCAACTGAGGCCATCCCGTAATCGGAAGCTTCGTGCGCCGCAACCCAAACGCATGCCCGCCCTGCGCGTACAAATGCATCTCCACGGGAACCCCAGCGTCCTTCAGCGCAATGTAATAAGCCAGCGAGTCGTCTACGTTGTCCACGTGGTCATCCTCCGCCTGCAGCAAGAATGTAGGCGGCGTCCGGCTGGTGACAGAAATAGCGGGATTCAAGCTGAGATGTTTATCGGCAGTCGCCGGATGAGGAACCACAAACTTTTTGGCGCCTTGCTTAGCATCCCATTCCGCCGCGGAAAGCGACAGATGTCCCGGATAGATAGCCACGGCAAAATCCGGGCGGCAGCTTTCTTTGTCGGCGGCATCTACAGGCGGATACAAACGCTTCTCAAAATGCGTGCTCATCGCCGCCGACAAATGCCCGCCTGCCGAAAACCCGAGCACTCCAATCTTGTGCGGATCGATGTGCCACTCCGCCGCGTGAAAGCGCACTAGCCCCACCGTCCTCTGCGCATCTTCCAACGCCATAGGTGATTCCGGATACGGCCCCGATTTCGGATAAGGCCCCACATCCGTCACGCGGTATTTCAACAGCACACACGTGATCCCCTTGGGCGTCAGCCAGTCACAGACTTCCGTGCCTTCAAGATCGATGGCAAGAACCTGATAACCCCCGCCGGGGAACACGACCACCGCGGCGCCCGTATTCTTTCCCTTCGGCGAATAGACCGTCATCGTAGGCCGCGTCACGTTGCTCACTCCAACCGCCGGCCTGCCGGCAACAAGAAAGTCTTTCCCCGACGTCTCGGCGAACTCCGGCCCCGCGACAGGCTGGGGATCGGGCACTCTCCCCGGCCATATCGGCACTTGCGTATGTCCCGCCGATGGCTGCCACACAGGCTTCTGCGCGCTCAGACTGCCAAACGCAGACACAACACAAAGAGCAATGATCAAAGGCTTCATCTCAATCCCCACAGCTTAATATAGCCAGTCACTGCCGGAAGCCGCTGATCGCCAGGCGCATCTGCTGGGTCGAAGCAGCTTGTACCGGCTTCTTCAAAAAGGCCCGCACGAATTCGCCGATGACGCGTAACTTGTTGTCTGCTCGCACAGTGAAGTAAGTGTTGAGTAACAGCGGGGCATCTGTCAGTGGACGCAATGCCACCCAGTTCGCTCACAAGTTGAAATGCCTCTTCTGCGTTCAAGATATGCTGAATCGTTGCCGAACGAATCTGTTCTGACCTAGGAGAATTTGCTCTTCAACCGGAACTCCAGATTGGGATACAGCGGCACGTGTAAAGACACTGCGCGCGTAGTCAACAGAGGGTCGTTATAGGGGGAGTGGTCCAGAATGCTGACATGCTCTGCGCCCTGCGTGGAACATCTCGGCTACCTCCTCGATGCCGGCCACTGGTACGAAGAAGCCTAACGCCGCACCCCGAACCGGCCCGACCGCCAGGACATCCCGAACCGCATCGCAGCCCTCCGCCGCCGACCCGTCCATCACCCCAGGTCCAACGCCGCCCGTAACCCGTCCTCAACCTCCTCCAGAAAGCCAGGCCCCAGCGCCCCCACCCTCTTCGACAGCTTGCCCCGATCCAAGGTCGTCACCTGGTGGCAGAGCACGTACCCGCCCCTCGCCAAACCGGCGGCTCCGCATGGTATCGCAACCACCGTCGGTCCCCTCTTGCTCCGAGCCTCCGAAGTCGACACCGGCACGACGATAACGGATCTCCAGCCAGGCGACTCGTTGAAACCATCGTGGGATATCACGACGACAGGACGCCGCCCCGCCTGCTCCGAGCCCGATCTCGGCGCCAGATCGGCCCAGTAGACTTCTCCCCGCCTCACTCCGCGTCCCTATCCAACTCGCGAAGGTGATCCACGGCAGCCGCTTCTAAATCAGCGTCCAAATCCGACTGCGTTCCCGCCATCGTCTTCGCGTACTCGGCGATCGCATCGTGCCGCGCCCGCCGCGCCCGCTCGCCAAGCCATTGCTCGATCGCCTCGCGAGCCAGCGCCGTCACAGGCCGGCGCGCCCTCTCCGACTCTGATCTCAGTTCAGCGTAAATCCCGTCAGGCAGCGGCAAATGAAAGTTCTTCATCGAAACCCCTCATACTACGATGCCATGGAATCATGGCAAGTTCTAATGGCAGGCGTCCCGTGGCCCTCTAAACCCTCCGACGCCGCAACCGCTCGCCCATCCCGCCCACATGATTCGTCGGCCAAGGCGCTGCGAAGTTCGCCATCGGGAAGTGCGATAACGCCACTCCCCTGGCTCTCGAGATGCATGAAATACGGAGAAGACCGTCACCGGCATACTTGCTGACCAGCGACCTGCACAGTTCTCCGAAGCCGTTGTTCCGAATTTATTTCGACCGGTGGCAGACCGCGGTGAATCACCGCGAGGAGGAGGACACGCTGGGGGTCGGTCAACCGCAGTCGTGGAATGTGACGCCGGCGCCCAAACAGCCGGTTTTGGCGGTGGCTGCCTACAGTGCTCTGTTGCTGGCCTCGCTCCAAGCCTTGGCGCCGAACGCGGGGAAGCTTACGCCCAGCTTCCCAAGTGGCGGCGCAAAGCACGCCGGCCGTCGTGTCGGGATCTGATCACGCTCCTGCGCAAAGAAAGGGTGCAACAACCTGCGTTCCTCTGGACTTGCCCCTGATTTTGACACAACCAGTTAAGACTCAAAATCCATTCAAAGGAGAATTGAGTCATGGGATTGTCGAGAAGGATGTTCACCAAGGAGTTCAAACTGGCCGCGGTGCGGCGGCTGGAGCAAGGGGTTACGATCGGCGAGGCGGCACGGGCGTTGGAAGTGAACCCCAACGTGCTGCATCGCTGGCGGCGGGAGTTCCGGACCGGGCCAGGCAACGCGTTTCCGGGCCACGGGAAGTCGCGCTGGGCCGAAGGCCGCATTGCCGAACTGGAGCGCAAAATCGGCCAGTAGGCCCTGGAGATTGATTTTTTAAAGGGGTGCTTGCAGCGCATCGAGGAACAGCGGATGCTGCAGGCGTTGACTGGAAATCCGCCGTCTACCGGAAGGTCGAAGAAGAAGTGAAGGCCGAGCGGGGACTCCCCATCGGGCGTATGGCGGAGCTGGGCCGGGTTTCCCGGTCCGGCTTTTACCGCTTCGACGACGGCGCCGGGCCGGGCCCGGATCCCCACATGGATCTGCGCGACTCCATCCAGCGGATCGCTCTGGAATGGCCCAGCTACGGCCGCCCGCGGATCACCGCCGAGCTACGCCGCCAGGGCTGGACCGTGAATCCCAAGCTGGTGTACCGCCTGATGCGCGAGGACAATCTGCTGTGTGTGCGCAAACGGAAGTTCGTCGTGACCACCGATTCCAACCACCCGCGCAGGGTCTATCCGAACCTGGCGCCGGGCATGATCCTGACGGCGGCCGATCCGATGTGGAGGGCCGATATCACCTACATCCGGCTGCGCGAAGAGTTCGTGTTTCTGGCCGTGATGCTCGACGCCTACTCACGCCGCGTCATCGGCTGGGCGCTGGATCGCACGATGGAAGACGAGTTGACCTTGACCGCGCTCCGCATGGCGCTGGCGTGCCGCACGGTCCAACCGGGCCTGGTGCATCATTCCGATCGCGGCTCCCAGTACGCCAGCCACGACTACACGGATCTGCTGAAGACCCACGGCATCGACATCAGCATGTCGCGCAAAGGCAACCCGTGGGACAACGCGGCCTGCGAATCGTTCATGAAGACCTTGAAGTACGAAGAGGTGCTGCGCAACGAATACCGCGACCTGGCCGGGGCGCGCGCTTCCATCCGCGAGTTCCTCGAAAAGGTCTACAACGAGAAACGCCTGCACTCGGCCCTCGGCTACCTGCCGCCAGCCGAGTTCGAGCGCAACCACCCGGAGGCCGCTTCGCGGCAGCTTTCTGGATGAGTTTTCTCAGGCATCCGGAAATCTTTCCATCCGATGGAGGCGCCGGCCCTACGGCCAACGCCCCCGCTCATCGTCCGGATGAGTTTCCGGCTGGTTATTC